>Ga0233425_10000994_pt1 | contig 67544 bp, 59 predicted proteins | sample Watercolumn_Towu_2_FD_181712 | JGI IMG/M metagenome (GOLD analysis project Ga0233425, IMG submission 181712) | Freshwater microbial communities from Lake Towuti, South Sulawesi, Indonesia - Watercolumn_Towuti2014_140_MG | ecosystem: Environmental > Aquatic > Freshwater > Lake | place...
TCACAGCGACATGGAACAGCGCCGCCACGATCGAAAACGCCATACTTTCCGTGGCGTCGCAGGGGTATCCCGATCTGGAACACATCATTGTCGACGGCAACTCGTCCGATGGGACGCTCCCGATCGTTCTTCGCTATGAGAAACTGATCGACAAGCTGATCTCCGAACCGGATCACGGGATTTACGATGCCATGAACAAAGGGATCTCCCTATCGACGGGCGAAGTGATCGGCATCCTCAACTCCGATGATTTCTATGCGAATCCCCACGTCCTGACGAAGGTTGCCCGGGTGTTCGAAGACCAAAGCGTCGATACCTCCTACGGCGATCTGATCTATGTCGATCCGACGAACGTCAACCGGATCACCCGTTACTGGCGGGCAAGCGCACACCATCCGCGCAGCTTTTATCAGGGTTGGATGCCGCCTCACCCGACGTTCTTTGTGCGGCGATCGGTCTATGAGAAATACGGCAACTTCAATGTCGCGCTGGGCACGGCCGCCGATTATGAACTGACACTCAGGCTGCTCTTGAAACACGGGGTCTCGACGACCTATATCCCCGAGGTCCTGGTCCACATGCGGGCGGGCGGCGCCAGCAACGCCTCGATTAAAAGCCGGCTGGCGACGATCGAGATGGCCAATCTCTCCTGGAAGGTGAATGACCTGAAACCCTGGCCGTGGACGCTCACATTTCGGCTCCTCTCCAAGATCGTTCAGTACACCCGGGTGTAACGACACCAGGGCGGTCATTCACCATCCGTTCCTTTTCTCCCATTTACTCCCCATGAAATTCACAATCATCACGCCTAATAAGAACGGCGGGCGGTTTCTGGAAGAGACCATCCGGAGCGTCATTTCCCAGAGGGAGTCCGGCGTCGATCTGGAATACATCGTGATCGACGGCGGAAGTATCGATGATTCGCCAAAGATCATAAAGAATTATGAACAGGATATCTCACAGATCATCTCCGAACCGGATCGGGGACCGGTTTCGGCCATCAACAGGGGGTTGCGGCTCGCCTCGGGTGATATTGTCGCCTGGCTCAATGCCGACGACCGCTATCATCCCGGCGCTCTGAAAAGGGTTGCCGAGGTCTTGACCGAACATCCCGACAGGGCCTTGTGCTTCGGCGCTTGCCGGATCATCGATGCGGGGGGCCGGGAAATCCGCCGGGGCATCACCCGTTTCAAGGAGGCCTTTTTCCCGATCTCCTCGCGCTTTACCATCCAGTGCCTCAACTACATCTCCCAGCCGGCGATGTTCTTCCGCCGCTCCGCCCTGGAGATTGCCGGCTGTCTTCGGGAAGATATGGTAGCCGCCTGGGACTATGATTTTATCCTGCGGCTGTGGCGGCATGGCGGGGCGGTGTATGCGCCTGGTCCGCCCCTGGCCGATTTCCGCTGGCATCCGGCCTCGATCAGCGCCCGGCAATTTACCGTTCAGTTCAAGGAGGAATTTGATGTGGCGGCAAGGGATGCAGGCAGCCTGGCGCCGCAGATCTGGATCCATGCGGTCGTGCGTTGGGGGATCGTGGCAGCCTATATGCTCATGGCTGCTTCCCGAACACGGCAAAATGCTAAAATTAAAGACCTGACCCCATAGACAAAGGAGGGAATCATGGCAAACAGGGCATTGCTGGTGGGCGTAAACAAGTACAAAATGGCCGGCTCGGACCTGAGCGGGTGCGTCAATGACGTCACAAACATGCGGGATATCCTTCTGAAGTACTTCGGCTTCGCGACAAAAGAGTTCAGGGTCTTCGTCGATGAAAGGGCGACGAAGAAAAACATTCTCGACGGGCTCAAATGGCTCATCAACAAGGCAAAAGGCAGCGACAGGCTGCTTTTCCATTTCTCGGGGCATGGTTCGCAGATTGTCGATAAAGACGGGGACGAGCTGAAGGATAGGAAGGACGAGATCATCTGTCCCCACGATATGGACTGGGACGGGACATTCATCAGCGACGATGATCTCGGAAAGATATTCGCACCGCTGCCCAAGAGCGCCAATCTCGATGTCTTTCTCGATTCCTGCCATTCGGGGACGGGAACAAGGGACATGGAGGCCATCCGCGCGCTTCCCTTCGAGCTTGCTTTCAAGCCCAGGTTCCTGCCCCCACCGGCGGACATCGCCGCCCGGGCCGACGATGAGGATATGGAAGTCAGAAAGCTCCTTCGAGGGGAAAACCCGCTGAACCACGTCCTCTATTCGGGGTGCAGGGACAACCAGACCTCGGCCGATGCAAGAATCGGCGGAAGCTACAACGGCGCCTTTACCTATTACACCTGCAAGCACCTCAGGGATACCAAGGGAAACCTGAGCAGGGCCGAGCTGATCAAGCGCGTTCGGGCATCCCTGAAATTCAACGGCTTCAGCCAGATTCCCCAGCTTGAGGCGCCTGCCGCGGAAAAGAAGAAAAAGATGTTGGAATAGACCACGTTTGAAATGAAATGAGGGATAATCACAAATGACAAATGACTTAACAAAGCCCATTCTCATCACCGGCGGTTCTGGGTTTCTCGGTATCAACCTGGTGCGTCATCTCATCCGGAAAGGTTTTGAAAACCTTTCCGTCCTTGACATAGCAGATTTCGATTACCCCGATGTGAAAGACAAGATCCGCTACATCAAGGGCGATGTCCGAGATACGTCGACAGTCGCCGGGGCAATGACCGGTGTGCACTGTGTTGTCCATACTGCCGCTGCATTGCCTCTGTACAAGGCGGAAGATATCTATTCGACAGAAGTCGGAGGGACAAAAAATATCTTGGAGGCAGCCTTTCAAAACAAGATCGACCGCTTTATACATATTTCCTCGACGGCCGTTTATGGCATCCCCGATCACCATCCCCTTCTGGAAATGGACAGGCTCGACGGCGTCGGTCCATACGGCAATGCCAAGATCCTCGCTGAAGAGGCGTGTCTCGAATACCGGCAGAAGGGCCTATGCGTTTCAATCCTTCGCCCGAAATCCTTTGTCGGCCCGGAGCGTCTTGGCGTTTTTGCTCTGTTGTATGACTGGGCGAAGGACGGCAGGGGTTTTCCTATGATCGGTTCCGGCAAGAATCGTTACCAATTGCTGGACGTAGAAGACCTCTGTGATGCCATCATTTTATGCATCTCTGGCGGGACAGCGAAGGTTAATGATACCTTCAATATCGGTGCGAAGGAATTTACGACCATGAGAGAGGATTTCCAGGCGGTCCTGGACCGTGCGGGTTTTGGGAAAAGAATCGTCTCCTTTCCTGCCGCCCCCGCTATTGTGGCCCTGAAAATTTTGGAATTCTTTAAATTATCACCTCTCTACAAATGGATATACGAAACCGCCTCGGAAGATTCTTTTGTCTCTATCGACAAGGCCGAACAAATCCTGGGCTTTCATCCCAAATACTCAAATAAACAAGCCTTAATCCGGAATTTTCAATGGTATCTGGACCATCTCGAACAGATCGAAGGGCAGTCGGGAATTTCACACCGGGTCCCGTGGAAACAGGGCGCACTCGGCTTCGCCAAGAGGTTTTTTTAACCATGAAGGATTACCTGGCCCTCTTTCGCACTCCCCAGTACACAAAAAATCTTTTTATCTACCTGCCGTTTTTCTTTGCTCTGAAACTGACGGATCTTCACCTGATCGTTAAAATGACGGGAGCGTTTATCGCCTTTTCTCTTATAGCCAGCGCGGTGTATATTTTCAACGACCTCTGCGACCGGGAGGATGATCGGCAGCATCCTCAAAAGAGAAATCGTCCCATCGCCTCAGGCAGAATTTCAGGATCAAAAGCAAAGGGTGTGATGACACTCTTGTTTGCAGTGGGTATCATAATGGCTGCTCTGTTGAGTTTGACAATGCTCTACCTTGTCCTTTTTTACACGGTCCTGAATCTTGCATACACGCTGAAACTCAAGCATATCGCCATCCTGGATATTATCGCCGTCGCCATCGGGTTTGTCCTCAGGATTTTCGTCGGGGGTGCCGTAGGGGAGGTCGATATCTATATGTGGATTGTCATCATGACCTTTTTATTAGCCTTGTTTTTGGCCCTCGGGAAAAGACGAGACGACGTCCTGATCTATCTGAAAACCAACAATCTGCCCAGAAAGTCCATCGATGGCTACAACCTGATCTTCATCGACACTGCCATGATGATCATGGCGGCAATAACAATTGTTGCCTACATCATGTACACGATTTCCCCGGAGATTATGGTCAAGTTCGGCACGGACAAGCTTTATCTGACCGCCCTTTTCGTTCTTCTGGGTATCTTGCGGTATCTCCAGCTTGCCCTCGTAATTGGCGATACCGGAAACCCGACCGATCTGCTTCTGAAGGACCGCTTTATTCAGATAGTCATAGCAGGCTGGATGGCTACTTTTGGAGTACTGATCTATCTGAAATGACCATTACTATCAAATATCTTCTCTCTGCCATCCTGGCGTCGCTGATCAATATCGCCTCCCAGCTTGCAAGCGTCAGTATGTATAACGGTTTGTAAGGTTCATACATGGCCATGGCGTGGGGGACACTGACATCTTGTTTTAGAAAAATCGATTCATTCTTGACCCGATGCGCTTTCCCACCTCTTTCTAACAATAGGAATATTTATAACTGCATCAATAACGAAATATGCTTTCGAATAAGTACGAATCCCTGAGTTTCGGGGTGCGTCTCGGCCTGTTTTTTACGGATTTAATAGGAGGGATTCTTTTTTCCCCCTACTTCCTGCTCCGGAGACTGCAAAGGCAGTATGATCCGCGGGATATCAAAAAAATTCTCATCCTCCGGATGGACGGGCTGGGAGACCTTGTCATTTCCACAGCGGCACTGCGGGAGATCCGAAAGGGATTCCCCGAAGCGGAGATCACCCTTACTATCGGACCCTGGTCGCAGGGTATCGCCCCCTGCATTCCTTTCCATGATCACCTCATAGTTCATGACGCCTTTGCCTTCAGGGTCTTCCGTGGCGGGCGCCTTATTAATCTGGGCCAGGAATGGTCGTTCATTCGGCGATTACGGAAAGAGCGCTTTGATCTGGGAATCGATCTCAGGGGAGACATCCTCAGCATCATCCCCTTGTTTCTGTCCGGCATCCGGTTCCGGTTCGGGCGCGACCGATGGGGCGGGGGATTCCTTTTGACCCATCCCGTTTCCACAGACCGGTCGAAAAACGTTCACGAGAAAGACAAAACTCTGGCGCTCCTCAACGCACTCAAAATCCCGGTCACGAACAGGAAACTGGAGCTGCGCGTTCCCGAGGCGGAGGACGCCTTCGTGGAGCAGTATCTCCGTGAATGCCAAATTTCACTAAACGTAAAGGTTGTAACTATAGGACCGATGGCGCTCTATTCATGGAAGAGGTGGCCGCCGGAGCGATACGCCGAGCTCATTAAGAGGCTGTCGGAGGAAATTTCTTGCCGCGTCTTTCTCCTCGGAGGTCAGGGCGATAAGGAAGCACTCGATGGCATCGCAAGCCAATCAGGTGTGGAAACCATTAATTGCGCTGGATTGCTTAACCTCTGTCAAACAGCGGCACTCCTTCGGCGCTCGAATCTGTTTATTGGCAACGACAGCGGCCTCAGCCATATTGCCGCCGCTATGAAGACACCCCTCATCCAGCTTTTCGGACCGGGCGAACCGGAGAAGTTCGGCTACACAGGGGCAGGTTGGATCGTGATCCAGAGGAAGGATTGCCCCCATCACCCCTGCCAGCAGCGAGAGTGCATCACACCAAGCGATTGGTGTATGAACAAGATCACCGTGGCGGACGTCCTGGTTGCGGCCCGGCGAGTACTTGGGGAGAGCGGCGCAAACGAGAAAGAGGAATGATGGGGACGCCGGTATATTATGTATGGGGGAGTGCGACGCATCGGCAAGAGATGCCGACGGCAAGGCACCGCAGTCCTGGATCTTTCGAAGCGGAAGTCAGGGGGTTAAGCCTACTACTGTCGATCATTGGCGTCAGAAGAAAGGACTACTGTAAATGACTGATATTTCAGCAGAATTAAAAAAGCATAGCAGTGAAAAAAGCCGGGAGAAAATCATTCTTTTTGTATTCATGGTTGCCGCCCTGATCATGAGTGCACAATTGGTTTTGAGAAATCCGCATATTGGCCAAGATGGACTTGATTATCTCTTACCTCTTCACAATTTTCTTAAAGGTCTCGGCTACACTATCAATGGCCAGCCTATGCTCGTTATGCCACCCGGCTACGGTATACTCTCCTTTGTTGTTTTTTTCATAGTAAGTGATATTGAATTATCCGGCATGCTTGTTTCTCTTCTAAGCTACATTTTGATCATACCCACGGCGTATTATCTGTCCAAATATCTTTGGAATGGTTCTACAGCAATACTTTCGTCATTTTTTGTCATGTTTTATCCGCAGCTTTTGGGTCTTTCCTATATGACTTTATCGGATGTTTCGTTTTCATTTTTCTTTTTGCTGAGTTTAGCGCTCTTTCTGAAATGCTTTTGCGAAAAATCAAAATTATTATTCTTCATTTTTCTTGGATTCGCCCTTGGCGTTAGTTATCTAATCAGGCCTGAAGGCTTTTTGATTTCAATCCTTGCTTTGTCCCTTCTTGTGGTAGATGCAATCATTGCATTGTTGAGATCGAAGACAAGCAAAATGGAAGCAATCAAGGCCGTAATACGGCCAGTAGCGGCGATCATATCATTTTTATTAATCATTGCTCCATATATTCTTTTTTTGCACCACCATACAGGCCAGTGGACATTCAGCGGAAAAATAGCAGTCAATCTGAGAGTAGCAGAAGAACGGGTCATTGCAGCGACAAGCAAGGGCGAACAAAAGCAAATGACGGTTTCTGAACATCGTTCGGACGGGGTTAAGAAGAATCTTCTCGATTATTTTATTGCCGAGGGTAGACGTTTCTTTATCAGGGTAGAACAAAACATCTTCCTTATCGTCTTGTCGTTCCTTCAGAGTATGTTCCATTATTTCTTTTTATTATCCATTTTATGGTTCTTGGCGCCTTTTATTTTATATCGGCCGCTATTCACATTCAAATTGAATTCAAGGCAAAAAAAGATTGCCGTTGCGTTCATTGTCTTCCTGAGCCCCATTCCTGTGATCACCCTTTTTTTCGTTGAAAGCAGGTTTCTCTTGCCGTATTCATTATTGCTCATCATGCTATTTTCTTTCGCCGTAAATCAGTTTGTCAACGCTCTGTCTGAAGCGATTAATATACGGTATAGGAGTATGCTCATTATTTTGGTTGCTTCTGTCTTCATTTTTCTGTCTCTTGCAGCAACTCCATATAAGTTGCTGGCATCTTCATCTATATATAACACATTAACGTCAAACTATTCTCAAGGCGTTCGTGAAGCGGGCATTTGGTTCAATAAAAACATTCGTTTGGGCAGCGATCCCGTAATTGTTCATCCAAGACGTGGGCGAATATTATTGTTTTATGCAAGTGGAAGGGCTTCTAATTTCAATGGACGGTTTTTTGACATACATAACCGCAACGCGGGTTTGAATGAAATAGTTGATTTTATGTCATTGAAAAATGCCGATTTTTTAGTTTTAGATGAATATTATGTAAAAAATTACCGATCTTTGATGACGCTTTGGGATGAGCCAAACGAAGCGTATCGATATAAGCTAAGGCCTTTATATATTGACCCCGGCAAAATGTTCCAAATATTTGTCCATTCGGATCATCCCGGGCCTGATGGTGATTAATAGCATACCCTATAATTTATTTCTTGACATCTTTGTTTAGTTTAGATAGACAAAAGCGTAATTTCAATTCCAGGCAGACGATACGGTTTCTTCATTCAGAGATATATGTGGAACATGATCGGTTAGAGATGTGTAATCGAAAGTGCGGAGCTTTGATGAAAGCAGCCTATCATTTCCGTTTCCAGCCTACGCACCGATAGTTCACATATCTTACATGCAATAGTTTAGATAAACTGAACGGCTGATAATATGCTCAGCGAAATATTCACTTCCAGAACACGGATCAATTTATTCCTGAAGCTTTTCCTGAATCCGGGGATTTCCTGCTACCTACGTGAATTGGCAAGGGAATTTAACCTGACTCCAAATGCTCTGAAGGAAGAGCTCGACAATCTTAGTCAGGCGGGATATTTAGGTAAAGAGCAACGGGGACAATCCATATTCTACAAGGCAAATACGAACCATCCCTTTTTCCCGGAAATCAATTCCATCGTAAAGAAGTATTATGGAATCGATAAGATTGTAGAGCAGATACTTAATGATCTTGGCAAAGTTGAAGCTATCTATGCCCTTGACGATTATGCCGAAGGGCGCGACAGCGGCCTGATTGATATGTTGATCGTTGGCGATGTGGATATGGATAAAATTCAGGCATTAAGACCCAGCTTGGAGAAAGAGATCAAGCGAAAGATCCGAGTCATGGTGATGAGTGCCCAAGAGTTTGCCGAAAGTCGCGACATGCTCATGAAGCGCCCGAATTGGCGGATTCTGTAAAAAAAGAAAGAATCCAGATCGGCATCGACATCGAGAGGATGGGAAAAGGATTTAGTGAAAGGTGAGGTGACAGATATGCACATTGCTGTTGTGGTTCCTATATTCCAAGAGGATAAAAACATCGCCCCTTTGTATGAACGCCTGGAGAAAGTAACAAACACCATTAAAGATATTCAATGGGAATATGTTTTTGTCAACGACGGAAGCAAAGATATGTCTTTGGCGGAATTAAGACGCTTGGCTGCGCAAGATCAAAAAGTTCGGGTAATCGATCTATCACGAAATTTCGGGAAAGAGATTGCGATTACGGCCGGTGTTAGCTCTGTGAACTGCGACGCTGTTATTTGCATAGACGCCGATTTGCAGCATCCCCCGGAGTTGATTCCACAGCTCATTGAACATTGGAAGCAAGGCGCAGAGGTGGTAGCCGCGATTAGGGTTGACATGGAGGGGCAACCTATCGTCCGACGAATCGGATCCCTTATTTATTATCGGCTGATGTCCAAAATAACCAACTTAGAAATGGCTGAGAAGAGCACAGATTTCCGTCTGTGTGATCGAAAAGTCATCGAGGCGTTTCGCCAGTTTACAGAAAAGGACCGTTTGTTTAGAGGCATCGTTGATTGGTTGGGTTTTAAAAAGGTGAATGTTGAATTCCGTGCCTCTGCTCGCAAAGAAGGCGTTGCGGCCTATTCCTATGCTAAATTGTGGCAACTGGCCGTCAGCAGCATCATGTCTTTTTCTTTGTTTCCCCTTAAATTAACGGGTTATTTGGGACTGATCATTTCAATAACTACCAGCATGTTACTGATATGGATGTTTTTTGCCAATTATATCTTTGCACTCAATTATTTTACCCCGGTGGCAATATTCCTTGTGATCAATACATTCCTTTTCGGGGTTGTTCTTATGGGTCTGGGTCTTATTGCGCTTTATATCGGCACGATCCATACCGAAGTCATCAATCGACCCCTTTATATCATCAGGGAACGCATCAATTTCCCCTATCCAAACACAGACAACATGCATGACTCTTAGGAGCCAATCCTTTTACTCCGATAAACTGATCAAATCTTCCAGCCTTCTATTTGTGGCTGCCATGGTCACCAATGTTTCCAATTATGCATTTCAGATCGTAATGGGTCGCATGCTCTTGCCGAATGAGTACGGTCTGATGAACGCACTATTGGCTCTTTTTGTTATACTGGTTGTTCCTGTGTCGCCGCTCTTCACAGTTATCACGCACAAGATAGCCGAATATAAAGCTCTCGGGGATCTCGCAGCGATCCATAACCTTCACCGGAAGATGAGCAGACGGGTTATTTTGACCGGTCTATGGGGACTACTTCTCTTTCTGATACTGAGTTCCGTAATCCGGGATTATCTCCATATGTCATCCCTGGTCCCGATCGTCATTATCGGCATGTCCCTGGTTGCCGCGTTGGCTTATCCTTTGAATTTGGCCTTACTTCAGGGGGTTCAGGATTACAAATGGATGGGCATTAATTCAGCTCTCGGCGGACCGGCGAAGTTTTTCTTCACCGTTCTCTTCGTATGGGCGGGCTTCGGCGTCAGCGGAGTCATGGCCGGCATGGTTGTTTCCGGTCTTCTTCTCTGGGGGATGAGTTACTTTCCCATCGAAAAACACTTGCGACAAGTAAAGGGCAGCTACGGAATGCCGAAGCACATTTTATTCACCGATGCTATCCCCGTCTTTCTGGCCGTTTTTGCTTTCACTCTGCTGACGCAGGCGGACATGGTATTGGTCAATCGCTATTTCCCGGTTCAGGATGCGGCCGGTATCTACGCCTCGGCTGCCGTCCTGGGCAAAGCAGTTATGTATATACCCGGCGCCATTATTCTGGCCCTGTTTCCAATGGTCAGTGAGCAATATGCGCTGAACAGGGGCAGTAGGCATTTGCTGATCAAAGCTTTGATCATGACGATGGCCATATCCGGTTCAGGTGCGGTGTTTTTTTACCTGTTTCCGGTCAACATTATCGATGTCGTTTATGGCAAGCAATATACCTCTGCAGCTTCCATTCTCAGATACTATGGTCTTGCCATGTTGCCCATGGCTCTTTTAATGGTCCTGATGAACTACCTGATTGCCCGCGAGAAAAATCTTTTTTCTTACATCATGATTGTTGGCGCTCTCCTGGAAATTTTAGCCATTTTTCTGTTCCACGATTCGCTCCTGCAAATAGTATTTATCATGATGACAGCAGGCACGCTTTTACTGGCGATCGGGATTGCCATCCAATATGTCCCTGCATTACAGCTAAATATTAAAAGACGGGAGAGCCCTTCACCTGGTCAAGCCTAAGATGTATCAATCTATGCAATTCTACGCAAGCGTGTTTCGGTAGTTTGTTATGAATCACCATCTGAACCGACTCAGAGCGCTTGGGCGCAAGATAACTATCGGCGTGGTCGGAATTGGGTCTGCTGGCAAAGGTATTGCCCTGCAAGCCCAGATCACGCCGGGCATCGAATGTGTTGCAATTGCTGACGTTCTCCTTGAACGCGCAGTCGCCTGGGCAGAACGACTGGGGCGTGTTTACTCCGTGGTGCACACCCTCGGTGAAATGCATGATACGGTTCAGCAAGGAAAGTTAGCCGTTTGTGCGGATGGTATGCTTGTTGCCGGATGTGATTTGGTAGATGTGTTTATTGAGAGTACCAGCTCTGTGCTTGATGGCGGGCAATTAGGCATAATTGCACTCGATCACGGTAAGCATCTGATACTTATGAATCATGAAGCCGATCTTGTTTTTGGCCCTTACTTAATGCGGTTCGCACAGTCGCGGGGATTGGTCTACTCCGTCTGCGACGGCGACCAGCCCGCAGTGCTAAAACGACTGATTGATGAAATCGAGTTCATGGGCTTTCAATTGGTAATGGCAGGCAACATCAAAGGCTTTCTGGACCGGTATGCTAATCCCACGACGATTATACCAGAAGCAGATAAGCGCGGTCTCGACTATCGGATGTGCTCATCATATACCGACGGCACTAAACTATGTATTGAGATGGCAGTGGTCGCGAATGGACTTAGATTGCGCACGCTAATTCCGGGGATGTATGGCCCTAACATGAATAATGTATTGGAGATTTTTGAACATTTAGATTTTGGCAAATTGTGGGATGGGAGGAGCGCATTCGTTGACTATGTTCTCGGCGCACAACCTAAGGGCGGCGTGTTTGTCATCGGCTTTACGGATAACAAGCATCAACATGACTCCCTCGCTTGGTTCCCCTCAGAGATGGGGCCGGGACCGTTCTATCTATTTTCTCGACCTTATCACTTAGTCCATTTTGAGGCGATGAACACGGTAGTCTCGGCTGTCTTTGATGGACAGTCCATACTCAAACCTGACTATGGCTTTCAAACGAACGTGTACGCCTATGCCAAACGGGACCTCAAACGGGGAGAAACACTGGACGCTATAGGCGGATATACCTGTTACGGTCTCATCGAAAACTGTGCGGACAATTTGACACGCCCAGGATTGCCGATTTGTCTGGCTGATGGAGTCGTCTTGAACCAGGATGTGCGGCAAGATGAAAAAATTCACTTGGATATGGTAAATTACGATTCCAAGCGCTCCGACTTTGCTCTATATGCGCAAGCTATCGCCGCATCTGAGGAATTGCGACCGTGAAACTCGGCATTGTAGTCGTGTATTTGTTTGGAGCAGAACATGAGCCATTGCTTGATTTGCATTTGCGCCAGATTGAAAAGTGTACTCAAATTCCTTATATTATTTACTGCAGCGTAAACCGGTTAGCCCCGAAGCAGCGACAGCGCTTGGCTGAATACCCGCAAATACGCGCGTTTGAATTCCCTCCTACTGAGTTGCGGGGCATGCGTGAGCATTCATACTATCTTGACCGATTGATCCGGATAGCAGTTGACGATGGCGCGACTCATGTCGCGACCTTGCATCTGGACTCGTTCCCCCTCCGAATTGGGTGGATTGAGGGATTGGCGGCGCGTTTGACCGACACATGTGTCATTGCAACAGTTGACCGCATCAGTACTGCATGCCTTGTCTTTGGCCGCGATTTTTATCTCCGCTATAGACCCACCATGCTTGTTTCCGAGTCTGTTAAAGCCACGCCAAAATATAGAAATTATATTCGAACATGCAACCCGGATCAACATTCCGGCATCGGCTATGGTTTTGCTGCTTCTACCAATGATTTATCGTGTCATTATCTCCCCCTTACAGCGAGCCATAATGGTTACGGCCGCATCTATGACGACACGATATTTCATCTTGCAGGCACAATTCGTATCCAACCAAACAAACCATCGGGCACGGATAAGGCTCCATCACTACTGAATCGCGGTTTAGTACGTGTTGTTACCGTGGGCAGGATGCTTGTGCCATTGGATATGCAGATTCGTCTGCGTGCGCGCTTCGCTCGATGGCATGACCAGATGATTGAGCAACCTCGGAAAAAAATTGAAAAGCCTCATCACGATGCAGTGGCGCGCGAACTACTCCAAACGCCCGATGCATTCCTTGACCGGTTGCGCAAACAGCATCAATGTAAATTATTCTGAGCAGGCAGCATGAAGGTATCCATTAGTTACCCCCCTCTTGAGTCCGACAAAGGCGTACCCCTTCTGACGCAGAATCGGCAATTTCAGTGGTTCAGCAATCCAACATACATCTACCCGATGGTACCGGCTTATGCCGCATCCTATTTAAAATCTCTGGGGTACGAGGTATTCTGGGACGATGGGATTGCGGAGGAACTGACCTTCGCCCAGTGGATGGAACGCCTCGTGCATGAAAAGCCTGACCTCATCGCCATCGAAAGTAAAACACCGGTTATCAAACGCCACTGGCGAATTGTGAACGACCTCAAATCACGGCTCTCCTCTTCCAGGATTGTGCTCATGGGTGATCATGTCACGGCCATGCCAGAGGAAACCATGAATGTCTGTGAGGTTGATTATGTCTTGACCGGTGGTGACTATGACTTCGGTCTTGCGGAACTGGTGCGTTTCGTAGAAGATGGGAAAAACGCACCGGCAAGCGTTTGGTACCGTGATGCCCAGGGCAAGCCGCGGAAGGGCATCGACAACCTGCCAAGGCCTTCCCTCGAAGACATGCCCTTTATCGATCGCGATCTCACCAAGTGGGGCTTGTACAGCGAAAAGAACGGCAACTTTAAATACCTCCCCGGCACCTACACCATGGCCGGACGAGACTGCTGGTGGGGGCGGTGCGCCTTCTGCAGTTGGACCACGCTATACTCCGGACAAAGTTTCACGTCCGTATCACCACAACGTTTACTTGATGAGGTCGGGATACTCATCGAAAAGTACGCCGTTCGCGAAATTTTCGACGATACCGGATGCTTTCCCAAAGGCGAGTGGCTAAGGGAGTTTTGCAGAGGAATGGTGGATCGCGGCTATCACAAAAAAGTGGTCATGGGCTGCAATATGCGGGTAAACGCCCTGACACAGGAGGAGTGGCGCCTCATGGGCAAGGCCAACTTCCGGTTTGTCCTCATCGGCCTCGAGTCCATGACCCAGTCCACCTTGGATCATTTGAACAAGGGTATCAAAGTCGAGCAGATAGAACAGACTATGCGTATGGCCAAAAAGGCCGGCCTGGAACCCCACATCACCACCATGGTCGGGTATCCCTGGGAAACCAAGCAGGAGGCGGAAAAGACCATCTTCTTTGCCAAACAGATGTTCATCAACGGTCATATTGACTCATTGCAGGCGACAATTGTCGTACCATATCCCGGCACCCCCATGTTTGACGAGGCCAGGAAAAATGGTTGGCTGCTCACGGAAGATTGGGATCGTTACGATATGCGCGAATCCGTATGGAAAAGCGAAGTCGGAACAGATGAAGTTAAATGCTTTACCCAGGAGCTTTACAGAGCAGCTATGAGCCCTCGTTTTGTGTTGCGCAAGCTTGGCCGGATCCGTTCCATGGATGACATGAAATTTCTGGGCCGAGCCGGCATCAAAGTACTGGGACATTTAAGGGATTTCGCTCGGGTATGATATGAATCCGCCGACGCAAGCCGGAACTCGATTCACCATTATCATACCGGTGAAGGCTCTTAACACACACCTGCGGGAAACCGTTTCCTACATCCGGAATATCGAGCGCGATGATTGGGAATTGATCATCCTTCCCAACGAGCCCGATGTGGACAAATGGCACGATTCCCGAATCGCCATTATCCCCTCCGGAAGGGTCGGTCCGGCTGCAAAACGGGACATTGGCGCTCAGCATGCCAATGGTGACCTCCTGGTTTTCCTCGATGACGATTCCTATCCCGAGCCGGATCTGCTTGATGTGGCCGAACAATACTTTTCAGATAAAAGCGTAGTTGCCCTGGGTGGACCGGCCATGACCCCCCCCAGCGACACTTTCTGGCAACGGGTTTCCGGGGCTGCGTTCCTAAGCAAGTTTTCAGGTGGTATCCCTGAACGTTACGTCCCCATAGGCAATGTTCGTATTGTGGACGACTGGCCCTCGGTCAACCTTATGGTGCGTAAAGACGCCTTTCTGTCAATTGGCGGGTTCAACTCTCCTTACTGGCCGGGGGAAGACACCAAGCTCTGCCTGGACCTGATTCAGAAAACGGGTAAGCGGATTCTTTATGTGCCCGAAATGCAGGTCTGGCACCACCGCCGAGCCGGGCTTATGGCTCACTTGAAACAAGTGGGCGCTTACGGACTGCACCGTGGTTATTTTGCCAGGAAGTTCCCTCAAACATCCCGCAAGCTGGTTTACTTCGTCCCGTCGGTTTTTATGTTGTTTGTCGTTCTTACCATCATTGCACCTTTGATCTTTCCCGGCATGATTTGGTTGTTACTGGCCGGTTGGGCAGCCTACTCACTGGCGCTGGTCAAGGCCTGGTTTGATATGTACCGCTATGAAACATCACCCATTGCCTTGACGGCCATCGGATATACAATTCTTTCCCATTTCTGGTATGGGGTGCGTTTCATCCAGGGATTGATCACTCCTAAACTGATCAGCAGGCTGAGATAATAGCCGTGGATACCTTCACAACAACATACAGCACAGGAGAGTTTACCAACGCGACTGCGAATCCTCTGGTTTCTTTGGTCATCACCACAAGGAACGAAGAAAATAATATCCGCAATTGTCTTAAAAGCATCAAAGCCCAGTCCTGGCCGAATATCGAAACAATCGTCGTGGACAACAATTCCTCTGACCGAACCCGGGAGATCGCTGCCGAATATACACTCAAAGTATACACAAAAGGTCCCGAACGATCAGCACAGCGCAACTACGGTATGATCGATCAGGCTAAGGGCGAGTATGTCATCTATGTCGATGCCGATATGATTATTACACCAAATCTTGTTAAAGCCTGCGTTCTCCACATTCGCAAAATGAATGCAATCGCCTTGCACATCCCTGAAATTGTTCTTGGTAAAAACTATTTCAGTCGGGTCAGACGCTTCGAACGAAGCTTTTACAACGGAACGCCAGTGGACGGTGCCCGGTTTTTCCATCGACAGACCTTTGTCAAAGTCGGTGGTTTTGATGAATCATTGTTTGTAAAAGGTAGTGGAGAAGACTGGGATATCGACAAAGTAGTACGAAAATTCGGCTTGATAGTTCTTCTCCCTTGCTGTAATCCACAGCTTGCTGTTCACAACTGGCCGCTCCAGGACTTTATTGAAACCAGAGGAATCCGCCATCATCCTGAATATACAGGTATCTACCATAATGAAGCCGAATTTCTATTGCTGCCCTACCTTAAGAAAAAATCTTACTACAGCCTGGGCTTTGACGGCTACATCAACAAATGGGGCAAAGAAGACCCGGATATCCGCCGTCAGTTTAGTCTGAAGTATCGATTCTGGACAGTCTTTACCGAGGATGGCAAGTGGAGGAGGCTCTTGTCCCGGCCAGACCTAACTGCAGGCATGTACTTCCTGCGCTTCTGCGTTGGCCTCGCCTTTCTATTCAAGAAAGCCAGTCTTGTCGGTATGGAGGCTTCGGCGCGATAAGGCGTTAAATGAGGATCTGTCTGATAAGGCCATTTTTCGACTCTCGGTTCCAGGTGACACCACCATTGTCGCTGGGGTATTTGTCCAGCGCGCTGAAGAAAGGCGGCTACAGCGACGTGTCGCTGATCGATGGCTCGCTTAACCTGCTTACTCCGGTGATGGCCGTCGCCAGACTGGCCGCGCAGGGCGGGGCCGACGTGGTGGGGATACAGGTTTATACCGGTTCCCACGCCTGGGTCCGTGAATTCACGGGCCTGGTTAAAAAGGCGTTCCCGAATCTTGTGGTGGTAGTTGGCGGGCCGCATATCACCGCCCTTAAGGCTCATGCGATGGAGTTTATCGGTGCAGACTTTGGGATTATAGGTGAGGGGGAGATCCCGGCAGTCGCTTTCATAGGGCATCTGGAAGGCAAGATTCAGGATCCGGGCAAGGTCTCAGGCCTTTTCTACAAAAAGGATGGCCGGTGGCGGCACGCGGAAGAGCAGTACGGTTTCGTCCCCGATGCCAACTCCATACCGTTTCCGGACTGGAAGCTTTTGCAGCCGCAGAAATATTTTGAGTTCATGGAGGGAGCCACAATGCCCCTAAGGGGAAAGCGGCCGGCCCCGGTGCTTACTAGTCGCGGTTGCCCGTATTTGTGCACTTTTTGTTCTTCTGCTCTCACGAATAAGCGGATTATGCGCTATCGCGCACCGCGTAATATAGTGGACGAGATTCAGTTCCTGAAAGAGAATTATGGTGTAAATGAGATTTTTTTTTCAGATGATAACCTGACCATGGACATAAAGCGGGCTGAGGAGATATTCGACCTGCTTATAAATGAGAAAGTTGGTGTTCACTGGCGGGCCCCGAATGGCATCCGGGTAGACCGTCTTACCCCTTCGCTGGTGGAAAAGATGGCCCGTTCCGGTGGGTATTATGTAGGTGTAGGAGTGGAAACCGGTAACCTGGATATAATGAAGCGTATAAAAAAACGGGTGGACCTGAATATCGTCCGCAACGTGGTCACCTTGATGCACAAGCATAAGATCATGGTGAGCGGATTCTTCATGTGCGGACTCCTCGGCGAAACTGCCGCCCAGGTGGAAGACTCGGTCCGTTTTGCACTGAGCGTTCCTTTTGACCGTATACAGGTCAGCAACTATATCCCCTACCCGGGGAGCGAGGATTTTTCAACCATCTTCGAGGAATCCGTTCCGGAAAAGTACGCCGAGAACGTCGAAAAATTCCAGGAGTCGGAATATGTTCCGCATTTCCAGGAGATGTCCCTTGAGGAAATCATAACCCTCCAGAAAGCTTTCATACGGAGGTTCTATCTGCGACCTACGGTAATACTGGACTTCATACTCAACTTGAAATTAAGCCAGCTCCAGGCGATCTGGCGCCACCCGATCATACAGAGGTGGTTCAGACGCAAACAGAAATGGTTTTGACATGAGCAAGAAAGTATCTGTCGTAGTTACAACCTACAACCGCTACAGTGACCTAAAGCGCTGCCTTGAGTCCGTTTTCAAGTCGGACTTTGAGGACTTTAATCTTCTTGTAGTGGATGACGCTTCTACCGATGAGACTGCGGCCTTGACGCCTGAGAGTCTCCGGGCTCTATTCGGGGTGGATCCTGCTTTCCCGGTTATGGTCATTCATAACCAAGAGAACTTCAGGATGGTCCGCAGCCGCAATACTGGGGCAAAAAGCGCTGCGGGCGAATATGTATTGTTTATCGACGATGATAATATAATAGACCCGCGCATGATATCCGTGCTGGTCGAATTTGCGGATGCGAACCCCGGGTGCGGCGTTCTCGGTCCGTCTATGCATTATTGGAGCAACAAGAAGAAGTACCTAGACTACCAGAAAATAGATTTCTTTACTGGCAAGACCAACGGATATATCGATGACACATCCGCTACTGTCTGCGACTCCGATGGGGTACCAAATGTATTCATGATACGAAGCGAGGTTTTTGGCAAGGCGGGCTATTTCGATGAGACCCTCATACAGACCTTTTCTGAGCCAGACTTCAGTTTTAACGTTGACAGGCACGGCTACCGCTCGGTGATAGTCAAGGCGGCAGTGACCTACCACGATATCCCCTATGAGTTCAGCCCGCGCACCCTCGGGGGGGAATTCAAGTTCAAAGCTTACTGTACAATTCGCAACCGCGCCTTGATAGTCGCACGCTATGGACGCTGGTATCATAAGCTTACCTACGGCCTCTTCTTTTCCTGGGCTTGGGCGTTTATATATTCGGCTCTGGTGTTCAGGTACCGGCGATTCGACCTGATAAGGTTGTACTGGAGCGGCTGGTGCGACGGGCTGAGGTATCTACTTACCGGGCGCCTTGTGAATTCATTGCCGTAGATGTTTTGGTAGATCAAAAGGAGAACTCCGGTGGTCAATGTTCTTAACTGGCTGTATAACTGGATGACCTTTTCCACAGCTGCTCTGCGCGCCGCGATATGGCGTGTGGTTGCTAAGAAAATAGGCCATAAAGTTTATATCTTCTCCCGTGTCCGTCTACTATCCCCGGGGAATATATCGATCGGTAACTGCTGTTGCTTAAACCACGACACGGATATCGAGGGGAGGGGGGGCGTTGAAATAGGGAATTTTGTTCTTATCGGTCCTAATTGCCAGATACTAACCAGCGGCCACAGTTATTCCAGGTATGATCTGCCGATAAGTTACCAGGGGACCGATCAGGCCTCGATTAAGATCTGCGATGATGTATGGATAGCCGCGAACGCTGTAATACTCTCCGGAGTTACGGTAGGCCGGGGTGCGATTATCAGTGCCGGCGCAGTAGTAACTAAAGATGTTGAATCGTTCGCGATCGTTGGCGGCGTCCCGGCCCATTTTATCAGGTACCGCTTCGACGAAGCGACGCGGCGCAAAGCCGCCACTATACAGTTTTAGGTAATGTGTGAGATTGATATATAAATGTGTGGAATTTTAGGACAAATTAACAGGAAAGGGCAAGTTGAGAAGGCCTTGTTTGGGCGTATGCTGGCGACCCTCGGCGAGCGCGGCCCCGACCAGGAGGGCGTTTACTTTTCCTCCAACGTTGCCTTTGGTCATAAGCGATTGTCCATTCTGGATCTAAGCGAACTCGGCAGGCAGCCCATGCTAAACGAGGCCGGAGGTATTGTTATTGTTTTTAACGGCGAGGTTTACAATTATAAAGATGTGCGTGGTTCACTTAAAGGCAGTTACAACTGGCGGAGCAGGACCGATACAGAGGTTTTGATGAACGCCTTTAAGGAACTGGATCAGGGGCTCGTAGACAAGATAGAGGGAATGTTCGCTTTTGCTATTTATGATACTGAAAAGCAGCTTTTGACTTTCGCGCGCGACCATTTTGGCAAGAAACCGCTGTACTATTACCTGGATGATGAAATATTTTGCTTTGCTTCCGAGCTTAAAGCGATCATTGCGAACCCGGATATCAAGGCCAAGCTGCGGGTGGATGAATTGTCACTCGCAAAGTACCTCTTCTACGGCTATATCCCTTCCCCTAACAGCATTTATGACAAGATTAAAAAACTTGAGCCTGCGACTGCTTTCCAATTCGATATCCGCAAGTGGGAAATAATCAACAGGCGCAGGTTCTGGAATCTTGAGGCCGTGCAAGTGAATCAAAATATCCGTGAGGTGGAAATCCTTGAAAAAACTCAGGCACTGGTGCGAAATTCCGTTGAAAAGCGGCTGATGTCGGACGTTCCACTGGGAATATTCTTGAGTGGCGGCTGCGACAGCAGCCTTATAGCAGCCTTCCTTGCTGAAATGGCGCCGCGATCCGACGCCTTTACCGTAGTCTATGCCAATTCACCAGATGCCGACGAGACTTCTTATGCCAGGCGGGTTGCTCAAAAGCACGGCATGGTCCACCACGCCTGCAATTTTGAGGACTCAGTAGTGCGCGAGAATTTTATCGGCATACTGAACTATCTGGACGAGCCCATGGCCGACGCGGCCATAATCCCGCTTTATTTCCTGGCAAAATACGCCAGGGAAAGGATAGCTGTCGCTTTAAGCGGCGATGGGGGAGACGAGGTTTTTGGCGGCTACCCCAAGTACAAGGCCCAGCATTTTATAGAAGAATTCAGCTATCTTTCCGGCCTTGCTAAGGTAGCCGCATCGCTGACCGGGTCAGGGCATAAGTATGCCAAGCTTTTTAGGTCTTTTGGTCTCGATTTCCCGTCGCGCCAATTTATCTTCGGGAGTGGGGGTTTCTTGCCGGAAGATGCGGCGCGCCTGCTTGACCGCGAAGTACTTGACATAGAGAGGATTTTCGAGGAGGCCGCGGCTTACTCAGCACTGTTTAGCCAACGCGATGTAATAAATAAGAGCCTCTACCTTGACTGCAAGATACAATTGCCAGACTGGTACCTTGTAAAGGGCGACAGGGCGACAATGGCGGCGTCACTGGAGATGCGCAACCCTCTTTTAGACAAGGGTCTGGCTGAATTTGCGTTCTCGCTTGGCGGCACGTGGAAGATACGCGGCGGGGAGCAGAAATATATCCTGAAAAAAATAGCAGCCCGCCATGTCGATCATGATATTATTTACAGGAAAAAGATGGGCTTTGGAGTGCCGTTGGCTAAGTGGATAAGGAGCGAGTTGAAGGACCTATTCGCAGACTACCTTTTAAGGGGGAATCCTTATTTTGATAGCGCTTATGTCCATACCCTTTATGATGAGCATATGACAGAAAAGATAGACAGAAGCTTCTATTTGCTTCGAATCTTTAACATTAATTATTGGCTGGAGACTTATGTCCATTGAACGGCTTTTTACGAATTGTTTAAAAAAAATCCCTCTAAAATTCATTCGGTATCACTATTACCGGGTTGAAGAGTTTATTAAGACCGTCGCGCTTGAAGCAGACGCTATTGACAAAAGAGTTCTCGATATCGGTTCCCAGGATGCCCCATTCCGCAAGTATTTCACCAAGGCGGAGTATCGAACCCAAGATGTTTGTCAAAACAGCCAAAATTCCATTGACTACTTAGGGGATATTAATGAAGGCCTCCCTGCTATTGCTGACGCAAGCTTCGACTATATAATTTGCACTCAGGTTCTTGAGCATCTTAAAAGGCCTCACGTGGCCTTCAGGGAATTTAGCCGGATATTGAAGACAGGAGGCAAGCTCTTCCTAACCACACACCTCTGTTTTGAGGAGCATATGATCCCATATGACTACTTCCGCTTTACGCGCTACGGTTTGGAATTTCTGGGTTCTGATGCAGAGCTCAAACTGCTACATATAGCACCGCACGGGGGGATTTTTCATTTGCTTGGCCTCATATTGGTTACCCTCCCGATTAAGTTGTTCATTAAAAGAGATTCATTCATGTATTATGCATATCTTACTGTGTTTTCAGTCCCTATTTTACTAATAAACATGTTGATTTTATTGCTTGACTTGATTGACCGAGAAAAAGCAATGACATTAAATTATGAATGTGTTTTTAAAAAATCGGATGCAACTTTTCGCATAAAGCAAATCACATGACCAAAATATTATTAATCAATCCTTACATTACTGTGGCAAAGGATGATCCTGGACGGCCGGCTCCCATGCTGAGCCTACCTTATCTGGCCGCCTATCTGGAGAAAAACGGTTTCAAGGTGAATATCCTTGACGCCGCAGGGCAGGGGTGGGCGAATATAGAGACCATCGGTGATAAGAAGCGATACGGATTAACAGGCTCAGAGATATCCTCTTTCATTAAAACCGAGGACCCGGACATCGTAGGCATTACCGCTCCTTCTACCTCCCATGCCGCCGATGTTCACGACATAGCCATGCTTACAAAGGTAATTTCAACGGGAATTAAAGTAGTCGTTGGCGGGGCGCACGCATCTTCCAACCCGGAGAAAGTTCTTTTAGACAGGAATGTCGACATGGTTGTTATCGGCGAGGGGGAGGAAACCCTTCTGGATATCGCAAGGCGCCATGACAAAGGCGAACCCCTTGAGGGCATCGCGGGTACTGTCGTCATGAAAGACGGCCAATTGGTTGCGGCCATTCCCAGGCCTTATATTGAGAACCTGGACTCGCTGCCGTTTCCCTCCCGCCATCTTCTGCCTATGGAGTCTTTTCTACACAGATCCTCAGAAGGCATCAATTACGCCATGCGAAAGAGGTTCATTTCAATGATTACTTCCCGCGGCTGCCCCGGGGAGTGCATTTATTGCGCAGTCAAAACTGTTTGGGGGCGCAGATGGCGGGCCCGCTCTGCTGCCAACGTTGTTGATGAGATTGAGGAGCTGATAAAGAAGTATAACGTGGGGGAGATACATTTTCTTGACGATAGCATGTCCGTTAGCAAGGAAAGGCTTTCAGAGATCTGCGATGAAATCATCCGGCGCAAGCTGAATATTAAATGGACCACGCCGAACGGCATCGCGATCTGGCTCATGGACAAGCCACTGCTAAGGAAAATGAAGAAGGCTGGCTGCTATCGCCTTACATTTGGCTTGGAATCCGGCAACAAAGAAACGCTGAGTTTTATTGGGAAACGATATGATTACGCTGATGCCAAAGAACTGATAAACTACGCCAACAGAGTCGGCTTATGGACCATAGGCACATTCATCATAGGATTTCCCTATGAGAAAAAGGAGTCCATAGAGAACACGATCTCCTTCGCTATAGATTCCGGCCTGAGTTTCGCGGTTTTTTACATAGCCAACCCCTTCCCCGGAACCAGAATGTATGAATATTACGTAGAAGCCGATCTCATCCCCAAGGACGCTTCCATTATTGTGCGCGGGGTTGACACTAAAGAGTTCAGCCACAGCGATCTGGTCCGCTTACAGTCTGAGGCTTTTTCACGGTTCATGCGTTCCCGCCTGCGCCGTCCGTGGGGGTTCCTCCTTAAAATTCGCAACCTGGAAGACCTTTCATATATGTTCAAATTGGGCCGACAGTTCGCCAAAATGCTGCTTAATTCCCAAGAGATAGAAAAAGAAGGCATCGCCAGCTTATGGAAAGATTGAACCATAAGCAAACCTTGGCTGATGCTGCTTCCAGTTGTACTTCTTTGAATTAAATAGGTAGGAAGATTCATTAAAATGCGATATAGAAATATTATAAAATATTTAGCTATATGTGTACTATTCATAGTTGTTTTATTACTAAGAATTCCCTTGCTGCATGAACATCATAATTACGATGAACTTCAATTTATTAGTTTTGGAAAGGCTTTATTTGAAAATGGCCTCTATTCAACAGATCTGACAGCGACTCCGATACACTCCTTCTTTTTAGGGATAATTTATAAATTAGCGAAATTTGATGAAATCCATCTTAGAATCACTGTAACTGTTCTCTTGTTTTTAAATGCTGTACTTATTTCAATTATCGGATACCGACTTCGTTCCATATCTTGTGGAATAGCATCAGCATTTTTGTATCTATTGTATATGGGATCACCTGTTTTTCAAGGCCATTATCTTACAAAAGAGTTATTTGATAATCTTTGCATAACTGTCGCAGTTCTGCTTTTATTCTCAATACGAACACTGCCAAATATGCTTTTCATCGGCATCGTAATAGGTATTGATTTTACATGCCGCCAAACCTCGATACTATTTGGAGCGGCGATCTTGATTTGGCAAATGTTAATTAGTCCTGACACTTCTGGAAGATTACAGCATAAAGTCCGCTATATGGTAGTTTTTTTAGCAGGAGTATTTATTCCTATCTTAGGCGAGTTTATCATTAGCGCTGTGTATGGCCAATTAGGAAATCATATTTCAGCTTATAAAATTTTTATAAGTTACGGAAGTAAAATTAGAGGTTCGAGCATTGCTTTATATTTTGACAATTTATGGAGACTTTTAAAGATTCAATGGATTTATATGGTTTCTTTGGGCAGCATTGCATTATTCGGAATATATAAATTACACCAGTTCAGCAAGAGTTTTTATTATTTATTATTATTGTGGATTTCGGCAGCAATATTTTCTTCGATTATTACTGGGGGATTTTATCAACATTACACTCAGGTATTAATACCACCGTTAGCTTTATTGGCAGGATATGGGGCCAGCTATATTGAACAATGCAAAAAGGAGATAGGTACAATTGTAAAAATTGCCCCGTTGGCAATCTGTGGTTTTATTTATTTAAACAATTCCTATTTTTTAGATTACTTACATTTCATGAAAAAAGATATTAATATCCGCGAATTATGGGCACGAAACAATATGCCAGATTGGACAGCTCCGAGGGAGGCTGCCTTTTATTTAAAACATCATATGAAAAGTGATGATACATATTTTGCATTGGCATCCCATCCTTTGTATTTTAATGTTCTGGGAAAGCCGGTATTACCGAGAAACCTCTATGATTTTGAGTTTTTTCCGCCAGAAACAGCATATTTAGATACCGTAAAGTCATTTGTTTCACGGTTCGATTATAGGAAAAATCAGAATGATCTGTTAGAGATGATATATAAATCTCCTCCGGAATGGATAGTTGTTCAAGTCGGACACAACATACAAGACGAGATTAAGTCTTTTCCTGCATTTTTTTCTGAATTAGCAAAAAAGTATAAATTTGTTATTGATACAGGTAGTAATATTATTTATAAACTTAATCCGAATAATGAATATGTAGAAAATAGCCAACTTCCTATTTCATTGCTCGTACGTTCTTATATGATTGAAAAAATTACTATCTATCAAAGTAAAACGGAAATGTCTGTTTCCAGTTTAAATAATCTTTCTGAAAAAACAAATTTTATTTTTTTCAATGACTCTTTCAATTTATTACAGGGACAAGCAAAACGAGAAATTAAATTTAAAGATTTATTTATAGAAAAGAATAGTATTGAAGTAGTTAATCACTTAAAAAAACTTGGACTTAGTATCGTAAACCCTGATGTATATACGCGTCTTGCATTGCCTGCAGAAAAGCCTAAAATCCAGCATGCAAACAAAATAGCATATCAGCTTATATCAACTAATGCAAACTCCGATATTATAAGAATTTTTATAAAAATTTCAGATATCCTTTATGAAGGACCTGGAATATTAGGGAGGTATCCTCCTATATTTTCTGGAAATGGGCCGCCATTAGCAGTTTTTTTAATCGAAAGTAAATCTAAAACTTATTCGCATATATATTTATATGCTGTTGCTAATAGTGAGGCTACTATTTTATTAGGAAATGGTATTCCTAAAAGGCAAATGGATGATCTTCCTACTTAAAAAATTAGATTAAAAATCAAGAAACCTCTGAGCGAACAGTTTAGATCTCGCCTATTTTGAAGGATAAAAAAATGAAAGTAGAGTTTTTTAGACATAATATCAATGAAGTTGATATTGCTCATACAAATGATGTATTAAATTCTATTTTTCTAACTACGGGACAGACCGTTAAAGAATTTGAAGATGTTTTTGCTTCTTACCTTACTGCTAAACATGTAATCGGCGTAACAAGTTGTACGGCTGCTATGCACCTTTGCTTGCTGGCTTGGAGGATTGGCGAAGGGGCTGAAGTGATCACGACCCCCATGAGTTTCTGCGCCACGTCCAATGCCATCATCCATGCGGGTGCGACACCTGTTTTTGTCGATGTTGAGAAAGAAACCGGGAACATCAATCCAGATCTGATTGAGAATAAGATAACGGAAAAGACTAGGGCGATTATGCCCGTTCATCTCTACGGGCAGATGTGCGATATGAAAAAGATCCGGCAATTAGCGGATAGGCATGACTTAATTATTATTGAAGATGCGGCTCATTGCATTGAAGGGATCCGCGATGACGTTAAACCCGGACAGTTGGGCGATGCGGCCTGTTTCAGTTTTTATGCCACTAAAAATATAACTTCTGGTGAAGGCGGTGCCATCACCACTAATGACGATGGGAAGGCGAACCTCCTCCGGTCGCTCCGCCTCCACGGGATTGACCGCTCAGCCGTGGATCGATATACAAAGCTTTACCAGCATTGGGACATGCAGGTTTTAGGATGGAAATACAACATGGACAATATTCACGCCGCCCTACTGGTGGATCAGATTAAAAGGATTGACAGGCTATGGGAACGCCGGGATGCCGTTTGGCGTATCTATGAAAAAAGGTTGTCCTCGGTAAAAGGAGTTAAGATTTTGAAAACGCTGCCCGGTTTGCGGCACGCGCGGCATCTCTTTACGATCATTGTTGAGCCTGAAAGACGAGATTCTATCCTCTGGGCCTTACAAGAAAAAGGTATCGGTGTGGCAGTCAACTTTCGGGCTATCCATCTGCTAAAATATTATCGGGAAACATTCGGATACCATGAAGGCGAATACCCCTTCGCCGAGCATATCGGTGCGGGTACCATTTCCCTACCCTTATATCCCGCCCTTACCGATGCTGAAGTGGATTATGTCGTACGGACTGTTGCCGACGTTTTGTCATCGTAGCCCAAGTTCATGATCTCGAAAATATTTATTGAAACCGCCAAAAGGATGAATCGGTTACAAGCAATTATGCGTAAAAAACGTAACCGGTCGCTACTCATTTCAAAGATATCACTATGGCTAATATTCTTCACCCTTTCGATATTTATAGGAAATGACCAAGGTAGGTGTAATGAATTATCGGCAAATCATTTACCTATTCTCCCAGACTGTCCCTGTTTTACCGCTTCTCAGGATGACATACGATCTTTACCTATTGTCCTTTCATTGAAGCAAGAGCTTAGGGCGCGGAGACTTATCCAAAATGCAATCATTGTCACAACCCATGACCACTGCTTTCACTCTGCTGATTTTAAAAATCAAAAAGTCAGTGGAATTACAGCAAGGGTTATTGCTGTTACGACGGACGGATTATATTGGCGGAGGGGTGCGAGACATGATATCTCGCATTTATTTGTGGAGTGGTTTCAATATGGAAGGAATGTGATCAGATCGATAGATGACAAGATTGTAGAAAATTATGGTTCTTTAATAATTGCAAGAAAAACCTCAGATTTGATTCAGGCCAACCGCGAAGGTAAACAGGCAGTCATTCTGGCTTTTGAAGGCACCAGACCACTGCAGGGCCAAATAGAAAACTTGATAAAATTCCATCAAATGGGGCTGCGTGTATTACAGTTGTATTGGAGTGTTCCCAATCAGGTCATCACCCAGGACGGCTATATCAGTTCGTTTGCACGTGAGGTCATTCGTAACGCTGAGCGATTGGGGATTGTGATCGATCTCACGCATTTGCCTGATCGAGCATTCTGGCCTACCCTAGAAGTGATTACCTTACCACCTATCGTGTCGCACACGGCGGTTGCGGCTCTCGGTGGTGGCGGAGATCCACTTAGTGACGAGCGTATTCTTGCGCTGGCAAAAAAAGGTGGGGTAATTGGCCTGCACTTTTCTGGTGGTTACATCAAGGCTCAACATGGCAGACTATCTTATCGTGACTTGGTTGATCATATAGATTACATTAAAAAACTTGTAGGTATTAATTATATTGCCTTAGGACCAGATTGGTTTCCGGAAAGAAACATTGGAGATTATGTTACTTCCCCTTTCAATAAGGAAGGGCTGTATAACATAATCGGGGAGATGATAAGACGAGATTATTCTGACGATGAAATTAAAAATATCTTAGGTCTTAATCTAATAAGGTTATTTGGGAATGTATGGAAGAACTAACACGTATGAACATTGAACAATTGAGGCATGTGTGTCGAACTCGGATATAAAAATTAAGCCTTTTTTTGGATTTTCTTCGAGGGTGAATCCGCATTTTCCCCATCAGGTTCTCATGGAAACAACTTCGGCGTGTCAGCTAAGGTGTTCCATGTGTGCGCGCGAAACGGCTTTGAAAAAGGGGACCCTCCAAGTGGGGACGATGTCAGAGAAACTTGCAATAAAGATTATTGATGAGATTGCGAATGTAAACCCGAAATGCCGTCTCTGGTTTTGTTATTTTGGAGAACCCACATTGTCAAAGCATGTCTGGTCGCGGATAAAAATCGCAAAGGATAAAGGGATCGAGGCGACGATTATTAATTCAAATGGGAATATGCTCAATATAGACGTGTGTAACAAACTAATAGACAGTGGTCTGGACGAAATATATATCGGGCTCGATGCGGCTACGGCTGAAACTTACTCCAAGGTCCGCGTGAGGGGAGATTTCAGTAGAGTAGTGAAAAATGTTCATTATCTTCTCGCTCACAAGGGGTCGAACCTCAAGGTGGTTGTTCAATTCGGCGTCTATAACGAGAATGAACATGAGGTAGAAGCTTTCCAAAAATACTGGGACGGGTTCGGCGTCCATGTATTTATCCGGCCGAAACTAACATGGCTGGGATACTTGTCGGAACACAATCCACAGCAAAGTGGGCGTTATGCATGCCCCTGGATATTTGATTCTCTACCCATCTATCACAACGGCCTCGTTCCTTACTGTGTCTGTGATTGGGATAACCGTATGCCAATGGGTGACACCAACAGGCAGTCAATTACCGAAGTGTGGCAGACTGCTTATCGAAAATGGCAGAATCGGCACCTTGCAGGTGACTTTGAATCGCTTCCTAATTTTTGTAGACATTGCCGGGATTGGCAGACGAAACCACTATCTGGTACGTTAAAAGAGCTACATGAACACAAGCTCCGATTCGACGATATTGATATGCATAAACCAGAATATATTAGAACACATGTGGTGTAGATGTTGAAGAAGTGTTCATTCGATGTTCCTGATATTAAATACAGATGTGAGCGGGAGGCGCTGAAGGATTCGGGCCTGTGCCTCTGGCATCAAACAGGCGAGACCGTTTTGACAGGGATGTCGATAAAGGAACGCCTCAGATTTATAGGGGGAAATGATTTTGTTGGATTCCGGCTCAACGGTGCTGATCTCCGCAGGACCGAGTTGCCGAAAAGCGACCTACGCTTTGCAGATCTATCTGGGGCGGACTTATCAGATTCGTTTCTCAGGGAGTCAAATCTTGAACATGTCACAGCCACCCACTGTCGCTTCACTGGAGCCAACATGTTTTGGTCAAACATGAGCTTTTCTGATTTATCCAGCGCAGATTTCAGGGAAGGGTTTCTTAATAGATGCAAGTTGATTTCCAGCAGGCTTGACGGTGTGAACTTCACCATGACTCAGATAATGGATGCTTTTATTGAGAAATCATCAGGCAAGGAAGTTTGCTTTGATCAGGCAAATATAGCAAAATCGCGTCTTGCAGAAGTTGTTGTTACATGCGGGTCCTTTCGAATGACCGATCTTCTCAATTCACACATGCAAAACTGCCAGATAAAGGTCTCTTTTTTCACTGATACGATGATGATGGGCGCCGAAATAACGAATTCGGTCTTTACGGATTGTATATTTGAAGAGGTGAACATGCGTCATTGCTGCTGCATGAATGTGCGATTTGTTTCCTGCAGATTTTCTGCCGTGGATTTTTCCGGATCCACTTGGCAGAAGCCAACCTTCAAGCGATGCACTTTTGAAAATTGTGCTAATGAACCCAAACACCGATAGTGATTAAGTGACTGTTGATTACCGAGAAAATAGAAGTTCTGCGGATTGTATCTTGATAACAGGTGGTGATGGCTTACTTGGCAGAAGGGTCTTGAAGCTATTTCGACAACAGTTGCCGGATACCAGACTTGTCGTCGTGACTAGATCTTTGACATCGATGAATAGCCGAATTACGGGTGTAGAATGGATTAATGGTGATCTTTGTGAATCTTCGATTTGGAATCGACTTCCTGATGAAATTACTCATATATGCCACCTTGCTGCAAAGATACCTTGGCAGGAGAAAGACAAACAAAGAGCAAGTGTTGTAAGTGAAAATATATTGCCGGCAGCTCTTTTGGTAGAAAATATCTCGAGATGGCATAGTCTCCATGGGATTGTTTTCAGTTCATCCGTGTCCGTTTATGACTCCAATTCAGGTTTTCTCTCCAGTTGTTCCAAGATATTACCACGTGACCTTTATGGGGCTTCAAAACTTGCCTGCGAATCAATTTTGGGCACCCTATCGGTGCGAAACATTCCCGTGGCTGTTTTAAGATTATCATCTCTCTATGGAACCGGCCAGTACCAGGGGTCTGTATTACCGATTATGATTAATCGAGCCATTCATGGAGAGATAATCAATGTTCACGGAGATGGAACGCGGACGCAGGATTTCTTATATTGTGATGACGCGGCAATGGCTGTTTTTCTCGCATGCACGAAGACGGTGGCGGGGATCTTTCCCCTTGGTTCCGGTACTCCCACTACCATGAGACAGCTTGCTGAAACAGTAAACGAGGTCTTTACTGGCGGGCGTGCAAAAATCATTTTCTCCCCCGAGGAGGAAGACGGGCGGCCGGGTATCAAGGTGGATATTACCGAGGCTAGAGGTGTTCTGGGTTATGACCCCAAAATTCAACTTGAGGAAGGTCTCCGCATTCTCAAGAAACATATGGAGGGGGTAAAAAAATGACGCAGCATCGCGTTTTAATCACAGGTGTAGGTGGCAATGTCGGACAGGGTGTCGTTAAATCCTTGCGTGCGGGTAAGCTGTGCTACAACATTGTGGGTATCGACATGGAACCAATGTCCGCCGGTTTTGCCTTTTCAGACAAGATGCACATCGTACCGAGAACGGGCAGCTCCGAGTTTGGCCCTGAGATCGAAAACATCCTAAGGCGGGATCGACCGGAAGCGATATTTGTTTGTTCGCCGACCGAACTCGAGTACTTCAGTCTCAATCAGGATGTAATCAAGAAGACCTGGGAAACTACAGTATTGGTGAATCCGATCAAAGTCATTCACGTTGGTTCTGACAAACTTCTGACCAGTGAATTTCTCCGTGACAGGGGGTTTCCGTGGCTGCCTACCGTCATGGCAAATGACGACAGGGGGGTTGACCAGCTCATTCGGGACGTAGGCTTTCCTTTGATAGTAAAGCCGAGAAAAGGATTCAGTTCGCACAACGTGTTTCTCGTTGACAGCCGTGCTGAAATTGAGGCAGTGCGTAATTTGGTACAGGACGTGATTGTACAGAGATATGTACCCGGAGATGATGAGTATACTGCTGGAACTCTCTCCGGATGGGATGGGCGCGTTCGTGCAGTGATTATTTTACACAGGCATCTGATCCAAGGAACAACCTATAGGACGGAGCTTGTCCTGGATGACAAAATTCGGAACATGATGGTAACTATTGTGGAAGCGCTTGGAGCGACTGGCCCATGCAATATTCAATTTCGTATGCAAGGTGGTGAGGTTTATGTGTTTGAGATAAATCCGCGTTTTTCTGGCACAACAGGTATTCGTTACATATATGGTTTTAACGATGCCGAGCTCGCCTTTGAACTTCTGCACATTGGGAAGGATATAGAACAGCCGGAGCTAAATCACGCAGTTGTTCTCAGATATTGGAACGAGGTCGTGTTGTCGAATGTGGACTTCACCTCGGTTCGCGAGGGCAGATTCAATTGTCGAGCGAACCAGGTGTCACTGAACATAAGTGACGGGTGGATTAACAGTTAATGGTCGGAATCAATAAGTGCTTTCATTGATATGATTGACATAAAAGCTGAAACTGAAAATGAAATGGGTCTCTTCGACTTGATAAGAAGCGATCTGGGCCGTTTCAGGCAAACGTTTAGTTTGAGGAACGCGCCTTATTCCCACAACAGGGTTGTCTGGGAAAGTATTTTCTTCAAATCCGGTTTTCGCGCAGTCCTCCTTTATCGTTTAAGTCACTGGTTCTATATCAAGGGGCATACATATATCGCCTGGTGGTTGACTAGGCAAAATGTCAGGTCTACGGGAGTAGAGATTGAGTTTAATGCCATAATAGGGCCGGGGCTGCTAATAACACATCCTGTCGGCATAGTTATCGGACGCGGGACAGTTATCGGTCCGAATGCCACCCTTTTCCAAGGCGTATCGTTTGGGGTGAAGAGCTGGCATCCGAACTCTATTCGCAAGTTCCCGCGTGTTGGCAGCAATTGCTTTTTTTTTGCAAATGCTGCCGTCATTGGTGATATCGCAATTGGAGATTATTGCGTCATTGGAACCAATACGGTTGTCGATCAGAACATGCCCAATGGTGCTATGGCCGTGGGGAGCCCGGCCGTGATATTGCGGGACAAGGGAAGAGAACATATCCTGGTCTGGCAAGGAATAGCGGATTCATTTACTCATAAGGAGTCGAAAAGGTAAGACATGTGCGGTATTTGCGGATGGACGGGGGGAAAAGACCCTGGTCTTATGGGCAAAATGCTCAATGTTATGAGGCATCGCGGCCCTGATGATGACGGTTCTTACGGAAATACTGGGATTTATATGGGTATGGTTCGTCTCTCAATCATCGATCTTCAAGGTGGACATCAGCCGATGACCAACGAGGACGGTACGATATGGATAGTGTTCAATGGGGAGATTTTTAACTACCTAGAATTACGTAAGGAACTGGTATCCAAAGGGCACCATTTCCAGACGCATAGTGACACGGAAACAATTGTGCATGCGTATGAGGAATACGGACGGGAGTTGGGGCACAGGCTAAACGGTATGTTCGCAATCGCCATCTGGGATATGCGGACACGAGAATTAACGCTTATACGGGATCGTTTTGGTGTGAAGCCCCTGTTCTATTCTTTCACCCATGGGAATCTTGTATTTGGCTCGGAAATCAAAACAGTGCTTTGCCATCCGGATATCAGTCGCGAAATTGATCGTGAAGCCCTTTTTCATTATCTGTCCCTTAGGAACATCCCTGCGCCATTCACCGCATATAAGGGAATACGTGCCCTCCTTCCCGGACAGCTCCTAATATGGGACGGCAGAGGCGGACGTTTGTCCAAGTGGTATGAACTCCGTATGAACACTGTGTGGAAGGATGACAACGTAGAGGAAATTGTTGAGTCTATTGACGAGATCCTGAGGGATAGCATCAAACTCAGGCTTCGCTCCGATGTGGAGTTCGGCGCCTACCTATCAGGCGGTATTGATTCATCAATGGTCGTGGCGATCATGAGTGAATATGTGTCGGCACCAGTGAAAACCTTTACTCTGGCATTCGCTGATACGCCAGCACATAAGCGGGATTCTTATTTTGCCAGAAAAGTAGCGGAAATTTACGCCACGAAGCATCACGAGAGCGTGATGTCATGGTCCGATCTGCAAAATGAATTGCAAGTGGTATTAACACATCTTGATCAGCCTTTTGCTGGTGTGATATCCTCGTTCTGGCTGTCACGGTTCATGCGGCGTACGGTCAGGGTAGCTCTTTCCGGCGACGGAGCAGACGATTTCTTTGCATCTTACGGTCATCACAGACTGGTCTGGCCTATAGAGGAGGTACGGACTGCATCGCTGGAAGGGCGCCCGGTGAAGGAGGCCGCTCTTGGCTCGTTCAGCGGACGGAGTGACTTCGTAAGTGAACTGGCCGAATACCCGGCCTGGAAATGGCGGTTGGCATATGCCGCGTTTATGGATCACGAAAAGGAGAAATTGCTTACCGAACAGGGGAAAGGGTACTTTGCCTGCGAGCCAACATCGTCATTTTTACAGGATATATACATGCAATGTAGTGAGCGAGAAGACGGTCTCAACCGCTTACTGTACCTTGACATCAACACCTTACTTCCAAACGAAATTCTATACTACAATGATATGCTTTCTATGGCACACTCATTGGAGGTCCGTACGCCATTTCTTGATTATCGCCTTGCCGAGTTGGCGTGTTCAATTCCCGGCTCCCTCAAGATTCGTGGAACGACGTTGAAGTATATTTTACGTAAAGTTGCGGCGAGGTATTTGCCGCAGGAGATAATTGATCGGCCCAAAGAAGGGTTTGTGCTTCCTAAGAACACATGGTTGAGGGAAGGGATGATGCCCCTGTTGCTGGAGTGCCTGTCCAAAGAACGGATGAGCGCTCACGGTTTCTTTGATGTCTCGTATATTGATTCGCTCATATCGCGTTTCCTGAAAGGTGATGATGCTCTAACATTTAAGATATGGACTCTTATAGTCTTTCAGGTTTGGTACGAGAATTATGTGAGTATGTAGTAAACAGGGTATACTAAATGAATTTGAGTAATGACATAAAGGCGGTATATTTTGATTTTGGGGATACCCTTGCAGTGTTGGAACCACAAAAAGAAGATCTGTTCATAGCAGCGGCCCGTAAAATTGGCTTGGAGCTTGACAAAGCTAATGTGAAACGTGCTTATGAGTGTGTGGATGCCTTTGTTAAGTTCTCTTCTATTTCGATCAACGAAGATTCTGGGAGAAGTGAATTCTACAGGATTTATAATGAACATCTCTGCGAAGCGCTTGGGATCTCAAGCAGTTTCACAAATCTGTGGCCAATTATTGCTGGAATATTCAGCCGAAATACGAAGTGGCGGCTTATAGAAGGAGCACTGGAAACATTATTGAGCTTTTGGGATCGGGGAATTCGACTGGCGGTAATAGCTAACTGGGACAAGAACCTGGGTAATCTGATGCAAGGGCTTGGGATTCGCGGTTTTTTTGAATGTGTTGTTTCCTCGCAGGAGGCTATGGTAGAGAAACCGGATCCGGCGATTTTTCGTATTGCTCTCAGGGCAATGTCGCTTTTGGAATATCCCGATAGTGTGGCTTATGTTGGTAACGAATACCGTGCCGATATCGTTGGGGCGCGTTCAGCAGGACTTATACCGTGCCTTTTGGATGTTGATAATCGGTATCCTTATGCTGATTGTCGAAGGATTGCTTCGATTCGCGAGCTTCTATCCATGATAAACAAGGTCCGGGTATAGATTATGGAAATTTTGCACCAGGTGCATAAATAGCAGCATGATTTCATATACGTTAAAGGACTTGTTTGATGAATAGTGATGAAAAGATCGAACATACAGAGAAGGCATACGGGATCCGCTCCGAGGCATTGGACTTCCCTATGATGTGCGTCATTTCGTTCACTTATGTGTGCAATGCCAAGTGTCTGAACTGTCCTTACACCAATTCAAAGATCAGAGATGATTATAAAGACCGGCCTTACATGCAAGAGGATACGTTTAAGATCATTGCCGATCAGTGCGGTAAATATGGAACTTGGGTCCGAATTTCCGGTGGCGGTGAACCCATGTTACATCCTAAGGCCGTTGAACTGATAGAATATGCCAAGAAAGTCGGAGCAAGGATCGGATTGATTACAAACGGTTCCCGCTTTACTGAAGAGAGCAGCCAGCGGCTGTTAAGGGCTAATGTAGATATGATCGAGTTCAGTGTCGATGCCGCAGACGAAGATACCTATACTCGCGTCAGGAATGGGTTGAAATGGAAGCCCCTGATTGCAAATGTAAAACGGATGGTTGAACTTAGGAACCAGATGAAGAGCCAGACAAAGATTATTGCCAGTAGTATCAATCAAGAAGGTGTAGATATCGAAGCCGTAGCAGGTTTCTGGGAACCCTTTGTGGACAATTTTCAGAAGCGGAAATACCTTACCTGGGGAATCAATGATCCATCAAAATCTGCTGATTCCACCCCTTATTTATTGCCTGAGGAACAAATTCCTTGTCCTTTTATCTTTGAGAGGTTGAACATAGATTCGCGGGGCAAAATTATGGTTTGCGGCTTTGATATCGCTGCTGTAACCGATATGGGGAATATTCATGAAAAATCGATTAAGGATATCTGGCACAGCGATGACTTTGAATATTACCGTGAAAAGCACTTGTCAGGAAGAAGGGATGAAATCGAACTCTGCCGAAATTGTCCGGATTGGAAATACCGGTCCTGGAAACATAATTACTGGAAGATTGTGAACTATGCAGAAAAGACGCGACAAAAAAGGTTCGAACAATTTGATATTAACGATACCGAGGGTTATATTGTAGGCAGTTAATATGGACCAGGAAAATGGTGTGACTGCTCTAACTTAACCATTTAGTAACGAGTCTATCTTAATGAACAGAACGATTTTGGTAACAGGGGGCGCCGGTTTCATCGGGAGCAACTTTGTCCGTTATATTTACAATAATTATCCCGATTATCGTATCATTGTCCTCGACGCCCTGACCTATGCGGGGTCTGTGCAAAACCTTCCGGTTGATATCAACGAGCACAACGGCGAGCGGCTGGTTTTCTGGTACGGTAATGTGAGAAACGGGGAATTGGTGGACACTCTGGTCAGCCAATCGGACGTGGTGGTCCACTTTGCGGCGGAAACGCACGTAACCCGTTCCATCTATGATAATTATATCTTCTTTGAGACGGACGTTCTGGGTACGCAGACCGTTGCCAATGCGGTGTTGAAGTACAAGGAAAGAGTAGAGCGGTTCATCCATATTTCCACCTCCGAGGTCTACGGAACGGCAAGCAAGGGAAAAATGGACGAGGAACATCCGCTTATGCCCATGAGTCCCTATGCAGCGGCAAAGGCCGGTGCCGACCGCCTGGTCTATTCCTATTGGGCGACATATGAGCTGCCATTTGTTATTATCCGCCCCTTCAACAACTACGGTCCTTACCAGCATCTTGAAAAGGTAGTGCCCAGATTCATAACGAGCTGTATCATCAATGAGCCGATCCGGGTCCATGGAGATGGAAGCGCCGCCCGGGACTTCATTTTTGTCGAGGATACCTGCCGGGCGATCGATGCGGTCGTTCACGCCGACATGGATAAAGTCAAGGGAGAGGTTTTCAATGTGGCCACCAGCGTTCACCGATCTATTCTTTCCATCGCCCATGATATCGTTAAAATGATGAGCAAAGAGGAATCGGTGATCCAGTTTTCCGGCGACCGGCCCGGGCAGGTCTTCCGTCATACCGGTGATATCACCAAAATAGAAAACCGTCTCGGATGGCAGCCGCAAATGTCATGGGAAGGTGGCCTCGAACGAACCATCGCCTGGTACAAAGACAACCATCTCTGGTGGGAAAAACAGCTTTGGATGAGGGCAGTTCCAATCATTACCAAAAGGGGCAAAAGGGAGCTTCATTAAATGCCTTTGCCTAAATTCGATCGGGGTGTTTCTCTACTCTGCTGGGCGTACAACGAAGAAGCCTCTATCGATGCCTATCTCGAACGTGCCACCCGGCTGATGGAGGAAACCGTCGAGGATTATGAAATCGTGCTCATCGACGATGGGAGCACCGATCGAACCTATGAGATCGCAAGGGCTTTTCAAAAGAAAAACCCGAGGCTAAAAATATTTCAGAACGAGTGCAATCTCAATGTCGGTATCTCCAGCCGCCGGGCTATCCAACAGGCGTCGAAGGAATTTCTATTCTGGCAGACAATCGACTGGTGTTATGATATTTCGAATCTTCGTGAATATCTTGAGTACTTAAAGACCTGCGACATTGTTCAGGGCATCCGGAGAAGGCCCGTCCACGTCAAAATCAAGCTGCTGAAACCGGTCGTAGCGGTGGTGAAGCTGTTCGGTATCGAGCATTTGACAAGGCGTTCCGACACCGTGCCCAAGGCCTTCGTCTCGCTCATAAATTATCTCTTGATCCGGTTCCTTTTCCGGGTACCTCTGTCCGACTTTCAAAATGTCACATTTTACCAAACGAAATGGATTCAGTCGGTCCGGTACGAGTCAAAAAGTTCCTTTGCCAACCCGGAGGGGCTGATCAAGTCGTGCTGGGCTGGGATGACGATCCGGGAGGTTCCAATCGATTTTATTCCCCGCCGGGAAGGGAAGGCCAAAGGCACGAACATCAAGGCCATTGAAACCGCAATGGAGGATATCTTCCGGCTGTGGTTTCGCTGGGTTGTGCGGAGGAAACGAGGATGGATTCAAAAGGGCAGGATATACAAAATCGGGAGTCACGAAGCTGCTTAAGAAACGCTTCATTCAATGCCTGAAGATCGGTGTCACCGTGGCCATTGTCTGGTATCTGTTTTACAGCCGTCGGTTAACATTGGATACCATTTCACAACTGCTCAACCCGGTTCATCTATCCACCCTATTTATGTCCGGCGCCACCTTTATCGCTGCCCAGATGCTGGCTGCCTATAGGCTCGTTCTTTTGTTAAGGATGATCGATCTGCCCCTATCCTATTTCCACATATTTAAACTTACGATGATAGGCAGTTTTTTCAATATCGTCATCCCCGGTATGGTCGGCGGAGATATCGTCAAAGGCGCCTACCTCTTCAGGAATGAGGAAGATCGCCATGGTAGAAGTTCCGGGATCGTCCTGATGGACCGGGTGATGGGTTTTTTGGCCCTGCTGTTCATCGGGATGATATCTGTTATCTATCTTTATCTGCTGAAGCGGGAGATTTTATTACCCTATATCGTCGAACTGAAATGGGTATTTCTAATCAGTGCCGCTATGCTTATGATTTTTGCCCTGGTTGCGTTTTTTGGAAAAAAGCGACAGTTCCGAGTGAAAGCGAAAGCCATCGCTTCCACCCTTTTGAAAAATACGATATTCTACCACATGACGGACGCAATCGGCTCTCTTACGAAACGCAGGCGAGTGTTGGCTGAAGCTTTTGGCATTAGCCTTGGCGTTCAGTCGATTAGCTTGGTAGGTATACTCATCCTGATCCACCTTGTCCCGGGAAAATTGCCCGACATCGTGACCCTGACTGCCGTCTCCTCGATCGTAATACTCTTTGGCATCATTCCCATGACACCTGGCAATATCGGCTGGACGGAGCTTGTTGCGTCCATAGGCTGGTCAGTCGTAGGCTCCGCTGCGGGCGGCATCATTTTTTTTTACTGGCGCATCGTAAGTATCCTTTTTTCTCTTCCCGGTGGTCTTTTGTATCTTCTCTCCGACAATGACACCTGTGGTAGCAGGCAAAAGAGACTGCAATAGGAAAACGGTGTAAAAATGATTTGGGCCTCTTTCAATGACATCTTCCAAAGGATCTTGACGATCAATAAGTAAGAACGGTAAATAAAGTTAACCATGGATACGCCGGGAACCCGGCAGAAAACTATTGGTCATAATACTGTTTAATTCCAGAAAGATAGAAAAAGAAGGCATCGCCATTTTATGGAAGGACTGACCCGTAAGCAAACCCTGGTGGATATCGTGCTTATACTAGCGGTTTCTGCTATCTCCTTTACATGGTTTGATGGCGACAATATCATAAGCGTCGGGGATTTCTGCTTTCCATTGGCACAAAGGTTTTATCTTAACGTCTCAACTTTTTTATGGGAGCATTCCATGTCAATGGGGTATCCTGCCCCAGGACAACTAGCTTCGATTTTCCCGTATTCCCTGTTCGGTGCACTTACTGAATCCTTAGGGTTTTCTACAGTATTTTTCGAAAAAATGATGTTTTACATCTGGTTCTCCACTTCGGGACTCGGCATGTACATGCTCTGCTGTGTCATTGATTTCCCCAGGCTGGCTAAGGTCTTTTCTGCCCTGTTCTACATGATGAATCCGTATTCTCTGCTTATACCCTGGCATTTGGCCTCCGGGCTACTTATTGCCGGTTACTCAATGACGCCTTTACTGCTTGCTCTGCTGATAAAAACGCTTCAGACAGAAAAACCATCAGACTGGGTCGTCATGCTATTTATCTGGTTCTTTTTTGGAACATATTCTTACATGAACCCGGCGGTCGCTGTCGTACATCTGCTGATCCTCGGTGGGTATTCGATATTCCACCTTGTGGCCTATTACCTACAGGGAAGAGATATACGGCGTGGAGCGTTGCTTTCCGCTTCATTACTTGTGACATGGCTTGCCGTGAACGCCTATTGGCTGATCCCTGTCGCTCAGAATGTTGTGAGCCTGAGCGAAGGCGCTGCCAGCGCAGCCATGGGCTTCATCTCAAATGATGAGACCTTTAAGCTCAACAGTGCAAAGCTTCTTGGCGCCCTGCGACTGCATGGGCTATGGTCGATGTACGGCGAGTGGAGGCCGTTAACTCCTTATTATAGCTTTGCAGAGACATACAAACTCGGCGCGTTCGTCGCGATCAGTTTTCTTCCTACGCTTTTCGTAGTCGCCGCCCTGTTCCGCTCCGATTCCCGCCAAAGAAAGTTGCTCCTGTTTTTCGCAGGGATGTTCATTTTTGGCCTCTTCTTCGTGAAAGGGGCGTTTCCGCCGTTTGAGAGGATAAATTTCTGGCTCTTCAATAATGTGCCTTTTTTCGGCACTGCCTTCCGCGCTGGTTTCCAGAAATGGGGGTTGCTGTTGTCATTTGCTTTCGTCTGCCTCATGGGTTACGGGACAAGCGTTTTTTATGAGTGGTTGTGCAAAGGACTTACGCGGAGATGTGCTAAAACCGCGATTGCCGCCATCGCATTATTGGTCTTTGTCATTTACATGTTCCCATTTTGGAACGGAAAGGTCATTTTCTCGGGCGGAGGAATTATCCAGGGGGCCAGAACACAGATCCCGGAAAGTTATGGCGATCTTTATGACTGGACAAAAAAACAGCACGGGGAGTTTCGCATATTCTCCCTTCCACTTTCAAAGAACAGCAATACGATATACAAGTGGGGAAATTCTGGTTATTCCGGGGCTGATTTCATACGCTATTATTCGGTTAAACCCGTCATTTACGCCAATTACGGACAATATTACGAGATACCGCTTTTGATTGCGAGGAAAATAGAGGAAAGGGAAAAAACAAACCTGCTTCCGATGTTTTCACTCCTGAATGTCAAGTATTTGCTTGTCCACGATGACATTAATTGGGCAGCCATAAAAGAATCTAATTGGTGGATTAACAAGGATGCAAAGGCTCTGGCAAACTACCTGGCCCGCAATGACGAGCTGTATCTTGAAAGAAAGTTCAATTGGTTCAGGGTTTACCGCATTCCTGATAAGTACTTAACCCCTTTGATTTATACCGCTTCCATTCCCCTTATCATAGATGGTAGTCATGAGGACCTCGCGGTTTTGGCTGACAAGAAGTTTCTGGAGGAAAAGCCTCTGCTTATCATGATGGCCGGTGATATTTCGGGTAAAGCCCTGCCGGAGCCCGGCTATCCAAGGCTGGAGATGCAGGGGGCCGACTGGCTGCGCGTTGGCTCTGCTGAAAAGAGGAAAGTACCACACATCACTTTCCGCAAGGCCAACCCGACCAGGTATGAAATCGCCGTTTCAAGCGCCACTGGGCCTTTCTGGCTGGTTTTCGGTGATACATTCAATAGTGGGTGGAAACTGTTCCAGGGGCGGCCCCATATCTTCCCCTTTAGCGGTCTTCCTGTAGTTGAGCATCCACTATTCAAAACCTCTGAAATGGAACATTCTTCATCAGCGTCTTTTGGGGACATGCGCTTTTTGATTAAGAAACCTCTTGCCGCCGGACATTTTGTTGCAAACGGTTACGGTAATGCCTGGTATGTGGACCCGGTTGGGCTCGGGTTAGGAGAGAATTTCTTAATGGAAATCTTCTTTATGCCGCAGTCAGTTGTGTACGCGGGATTGGCGTTTTCTATTTCCTTTTCCATATGTTGCCTGCTGTTTATCTTGAAGCACGCTTATTCCCGCATCATTCCGGGGAAGGGCGTGCCCGTCAGTAGAAAAATCTCCACAGCCTGAATTATGGTTATCGGTTTATCCATTTTAAAGGAGAAATCCAGAGGTAATAAGTGAATCAATCTTTTGCAATACTCGTCCTATCCTGTGATAAATGTGCAGATGTTTGGTTGCCTTCTTTCAAATGCTTCAATGATAACTTTCCAGCGAGAGATTGGCCGGTCTATCTTGGCAGCAACACAATAAAATGTCAAGTACCCGGAGTTGTTACCATTCTATCTGGCAGCGACCCCGACTGGTCCACAAGCTTTAAACGTATTCTTGAGCAAATCCCAGAAAAAAAGCTTTTTGTTATTGTAGAAGATTTCTTTCTCTCCTCGAAGGTTGATGCAGATGTACTCACAGCGCTGGTGGATTTTATGCTTGAGAAGAAAGCTAACCACATCAGGTATTGGGCGAATCCAGCTCCAGACCTGCCTACCGACAACCCTTTGATTGGAGAATGTGTAAAAGGGGCTCCATATCGGGCTACAGTTTGCGGGTTTTGGGATCGAGATTTTTTGCTGAAGCTGCTCCTTGAAGGAGAAAGTCCCTGGAATTTTGAAATCATGGGGTCCTATCGCACTTCGTATTCTGACGGCTTCTACGCAACGACTTCACCGCTTTGTGAATACAAAAATATTATCGAAAAGGGGCAGTGGATTCCCGCATCGGTAAAATGGGCAAATCGTAATGGCATCTCACTTCATTTGGAGGCCAGGCCAATGTTAAAAGGAAGCGGGCAGCTAAAAAGCCTACTTCAGATGAGAATATTTAACCTAGTCTTACAGATGCCTTGGCAATTTCGCGTCAAATTCATGACTCAACTAAGAAAGCTTTTCATTTCCTACTGAGGTTATTTTGATAAATCTGCTCCTGTCAGCGGCATAACTGCTTAACGTGGCATTGACCTTAAGGAAGACATGGTCGTGACAAAGATTAACCTCAGAGATAAAATATTTGTCGCAGGGCATAAAGGGATGGTGGGATCGGCAATAACACGCCTTTTACAAAAACGCGGATTTGAGAATCTCATACTACGTTCCCGTTCAGAGCTGGACTTAAGAGAATCATTAGCAGTTCAGATGTTCTTTCAATCTGAAAAACCCGAATTTGTGATTCTGTCGGCTGCCCGTGTTGGGGGAATTCAAGCAAATATTAATTATCCAGCTGAATATTTATATGAAAATCTTGTTGTACAGAACAATGTTATTCACCAATCTTTCTTAACCGGGGTAAGAAAACTTTGTTTTCTGGGAAGTTCCTGCATATATCCAAGAGAAGCACCGCAGCCAATGAAAGAAGAATACTTGTTGACCGGCCCGTTGGAACCGACGAACGAGGGGTATGCATTAGCAAAGATAGCAGGAATAAAAATGATTGAATTCTATCGCCGGCAATATGGTTTTTGTGGAATCAGCCTGATGCCATGCAATTTATATGGAACAAACGACAGCTTTGATCCTCTTCATTCCCATGTGCTTTCGGCATTGGTAAAGAAATTCGTTGATGCAGTGGACAGAAACGAAAGTAAAGTGACTATATGGGGAACCGGAATAGCTAAGCGCGAATTTATGCATGTGAACGATGCGGCAGAAGCTATTCTGTTTATGATGGAAGCCTATGATTCACCGCTACATCTGAACATCGGATGGGGGGAAGATATTTCGATCAAAGATTTAGCTGTCCTGGTGTCCCAATTAACAGGTTTTCGAGGAGAATTGCACTGGGATACGTCATTACCGGATGGCATGCCAAGAAAGTGTATGGACGTTTCCAGAATGAAAGTTTTAGGATATGTACCCCAAATTAAACTGGAGCAGGGGATATTATCCATGATCAGTGAGTATAGGCAATTGAAGAGTTTCAGTAATTGAGGAGCAGATATGATCCCGTTGATGAAAAACACTTTTTTAAACGAAATTCAAACGAGAGAAGAACTGGCAAAATTCATCATTCGGGCAGGGCGTCTCAGTATGAATACCGAATGTGCCATCTTTGAGACAGAGTTTGCTGTATTCCAAGGAAGCAAAGACGCGGTTCTTTTTAATAGCGGTAGCAGCGCCAATTTAGCGATGCTCCAAGCGTTAATAAATATTGGAAAACTAAAAAATGGCGATAAGGTCGGTTTTTCCGCATTGACTTGGTCAACTAATGTGATGCCAATTTTACAGATGGGTTTAGAACCAGTGCCCATAGATTGTGAATCTTCTACATTGAATGTTATGTCTCATAATCTCAGAATGAGGCTTGAGGAGACAGAGATTCAAGTGCTTTTCATAACAAATGCGCTTGGTTTTGTAGGTGATCTCGATATAATAAGAGAAATGTGTATTCAAAAACGAATCATCCTTCTGGAAGATAACTGTGAGGCGCTGGGTTCAGAGTTGCTAACAGGGAAAACAGGTACTTTTGGATTAATGGCCAGTTTTTCTTTTTTTGTGGCTCATCACATGTCCACAATTGAAGGTGGGATGGTATGTACAGATGATGAAGATTTAGCAGAGATGCTTCGAATTGTACGGGCAAATGGATGGGATCGGAATTTGACCGCAGCCCAGCAGCATAAGTGGCGAAAAAGATACAATATACATTCAGAGTTTAATGCAAAATACGCGTTCTACGATCTTGGTTATAACCTGAGACCAACAGAAATAACGGGGTTTCTGGGCCGCTACCAATTGCGGTATTTAAGGGATAACATTTTGATTAGACAAGAAAACTATGTACATCTTGAATCAATAGCAAGAAATAATTCAGACTTGCTTATATTAGACAGGTCCCATATTTCGCTTTTATCCAGCTTTGCCTTCCCGATTATATGCAAAGACCCGCAACTTAGGAAGAAATATATTTCCCAGTTTGCCGGCGCCGGCGTGGAGATCCGGCCCGTCATAGCAGGAAATATACAACAGCAGCCGTTTTATCAAAAATATGTTTCCAAAATGTACGCCCTACCAGGAACTGATACTATTCATAATTGTGGATTTTACTGTGGCAATTATCCGGAACTGACCCGAGCGGATATTGAAATTCTTTCAAGTTGTTTAACAAAGTATTGATCCCGACATTTCGGTGCAATATGATTGATGTCTAAGTCCATTGTAAATCGGAGTTATGCAAATCTCTTAAATTAGGTGAGGAGTTTGATGACGATCACGGAAATGATAATGCGAGTGACTAATCCTGTATTTCAAAGAATTGGCCTGAAATTGGTCAAGGACTGGAGCACATGGGATGCGTTCGTTTCGTTAGAAGGAATGAGTCAGAGGGAGATCATAAACCGGCTGGTCTGGCTGAAGGAACACTTGAATTTCACTCCCAGTTCGTCAATCGATGTGGGTGCTTCAAACGGGCTATGGGCTCTTCCGTTTCTTAAAATATTCCCAGAAACGCAGATGCTGATGGTGGAGCCGCTCGAGGACCATAAGCCCAAGCTTGAAGAGATTACATGGAAGTATCCAAAAGTTGTGTATCGCCAGGCCTTGTTAGGGGAGTCTGACCAGATTGTCCGTTTCAATGAGTTTGGGTACAAGAGCTCGCTTTTCGGCAATGCAACAGGTGAAGGGTTCGGGCAGGTGCACCAACGGCAGATGACGACGCTTGATAAGATTATCGAAGAGCTCAGCTTTCCACCACCCGAACTGGTTAAACTCGATGTAGAAGGAGCGGAGTTGAGCGTTTTGAAAGGCGCATTAAAAGCGCTAAAGTCTGCCGAAATCGTCGAAATGGAAGTGAGCCTGCTGCCCTTCAAAAAAGACCTGCCTTTGCTGGATGACGTGGTCACCTTTATGGCAGCAAATGGGTTCAGGGTCTTCGATTGTTTTGGCATTTACGGTCGGCCTCTTGATGGCATGCCTGTGCAGGGTGAATGCCTGTTCATCCGAAAGGACAGCAGGCTGATATCCAATTATCGCTGGGCCGATGGATTGACATGGTCATAGCCCCGAGATTCATCAAGTCCACACATCAGGGCATGAGAGCCTAATGAGAATATATCCTAATCGCCATTGGGTTGTTTGTGCGCTTTATTTTATAGTGAGTGTACTTCTCACTTGGCCTATATTCATAAACCTTAAATCACATTTATTTTGTGCTTATGGTGATTGTTTCGGTACGGTTTGGGAAATGTGGGTAAGAAATAATCCGCAACTGCAAACAAAGGACATGTTATTGGCGGTACCGTTCAATAAAGCTGTTATCTCTTCGGGAAGCATACCCGTTCTAAGGCTGATCATGGACATTCCCACAGCTTTTTTTGGAGAGATTGTCGCGCATAATATAGTAATTCTTTTGTCTTTTTCACTAACTTCTTTCACATCCTATCTTCTCATCTATTACCTACTCCGTAGGTCATTACCCGCTTTTGTTGGGGGCCTTATTTTCGGCTTCTGTCCCGGCGTAGTGATGTCGGCTGTAGCCGGCCATCTCAGTTTTACCTTCAACATGTTCATACCTCTGTTCCTTCTTGCCCTCTTCAATAACAGTAAAAAGCGGACCTTGGTGTCCGCCTTTTATGTCGCCCTTAGTTATGCTTTGTTGACTTTGACCTCTCTTTATTTCGGCTTTTTTTCTCTCTTTATTGCTTTATTATTTGTTATCTATGATTATTTGACCAGCAAAGATTGCATCCCTAAACGACTGCTCTTTAATTATATATTTGCTGCTCTTATTGCTTTTGTCATGATCATACCATTCCAATTTGAAATCATTCTCCACATCATCTCTACCAGTCATGTCGAATTGGCAACGACGGGGCGAATTCATGAATATAAGAGGCTAATCTCATCTGCAGCGAGTGTATTGGACTATTTATTGCCATCTATCGATCATCCGGTCCTGGGTCGTTTCATTGGCGACATGATCGGAATTCATTTGCAAAGCGGCAACCTTTTTGCGCGAACACTCTATCTTGGTTTTACCCCGTTGTTGCTTAGTCTTGCCGGTTTTTTCCTCTGGTCGAAAAGACATTATTCTCTTGAATCGAGACGCTATTTCCTTTTTTTTTCAGCCGGAGCAGTTTTGATGATATTCTTTTCCTTGCCGCCTTTCATCTACTGGGGATACATAAAAGTACCGACACTTTCTCATTTTATGTACGGGATTGCTCCTATGTTCCGTGTCTATGCAAGGTTCGGTATTTTAGCCAACTTGTTCATGGCTGTTACTGCGGCAGTTGTATTGTCGGAGTTATCCGATAGAATAGAGAAGGCCAAGTACGTTCTACTTTTGACAGCGCTTCTTCCCGCGCTGATTTTTGAATATTGGAGTGTGCCGCCGTATTATGCAAAAGACGTGAGTGAGACGCCGGCCGTGTATCAATGGCTGGCAGGCGAACCGGATGATACAATTATTGCCGAGTATCCCATGATGGAATATAACAAAGCGTCTTTTTATACCTATCTCTTCTGGCAGCGCATACACCGAAAACGGATGGTGAACGGTGCTGCGCCACTAAATAAAGAGGCCTGGGATTTTTATCAACAGGTGAAAGACCTCTCCTCAGACGAAACGCCGCAGTTGTTACGTACCGCTGGTGTTCGCTATATTATCATCCACAAAAAGATATATCAGGACGGTGATATCCCTGAGCCGCTGAAACGATATCATCCTGCGGTGTTTTCAAAGATGCAATACAACGGAGGGAAAGTACCGATGCATACACTCCTCAACAAACCCTTCAAGGTCTTTGGCGATGACAGTGTGTATAGACTTGATCACTGAAATTTCATTGGATTCAGGATGGAGAGAAATGGCATGGACTCAAAGAAATCGTCTATAAAACTACTTTATATTTCCTTCATTACTTTTTCGTATCTCGCACTCGTTGCGCTTCTTTTGGTAATCCTCTATGACCAGTCACGAACTTGGAAGCTGTTCATAGATCACTATATTCACCCATTGATTTTGAAGTTTCTCCTGTTCGCATCGCTTGCTGCTGCAGTGGGAAGTTATATTTATAATAAACGCCATATCAGTCCTTATTTTCAAACCGATGCCTTCTGTTATGTCTTACTCCTCATCGTTGCAACGATCGGGCTTTGTTTTAAATTTCATGCTATGGATTTGATCATCCTCCTCTATGCCGTCTATTCCATTTTATTCATCAAACGCTCCTCTGAAAAAACTTTTTTGTACAAAAAATCAACACTCAATTTCGTTGATCGTCTTATATCGGCGCTTTTTCATATCGAAAGCAGAACGCCTGCACTGTTCGCATTGCTGCTTCTTATTTTCTTGCCTTTACTGATAATTTTTAAAAAGACCTCCACTGCGGAGAATATTGCCGTTTATGTTTATTACTTACTGTTTATTACTGTGGTTCTTCAGATCATTGAAATGAAGTCAGGTATTGAGAGGGAAAACCGTCTCCTAATTTTTTTGGCGGATACGTCGCGCCAGATCTATGCGGCTTTTATGAACCTCGGCCGCTTGTGGAAAGAGCCGTATGCTAAGGGAATAATATTGTACTTGACCGTGTTGACAGGCATTCTGGGATGTATTTTTATAGCGAAGTTTCTGTATTGGAAAGAGATAGTGCGTACTCTTGACGTCAGTCCTCAGCATAGATCGCAGATCAGCATCCTTAAACCGGATGACGGAAGGATTACATTCCCTTCGGACACCGATGAAATCATAGTGCCAATTCGTATCAGACACCCGCTTAGTAAACCGCTATGGTGGGAAAACTACGGTGGACAGGAAGTAAAAATCGGAATTATGTGGTTTCTGGAAAATCAAGCGGGCCGGATGGAGCTCAATGAATATGAAGATTACCAACTCCTTCCTGAAACACTTTATTTAAACGACTCTATAGAAATGTCATTGAAACTACATCGCCCTATTGTTCAGACGGGAAGGACTTATGAAGTCTGGGTTGGTCTTGTATCGTACGGACAATGGTGGTTTTCAAAATGGGGTGATGGTGTCCTGAAGCTCCGTGTTGATTTGGAAAGGTTTACACCTGGTAAAGACTATGTCCTTGAAGCCAGGATGAGCAAGGCTATTCGTGGGAAAATGGAACAAGTCTGGAGTAGGCAGTTGGCTGTTGAAAATAACTATCGATCAACCATTGGGATATTGAAAAAAGACCTTTTGCGTAAAAACAATATTTCTGTTTTTGTAAAAAATGAAGGCCGGATTCCATGGCCGATTCATAATCAGACCCCTGTAAAGTTAGGGGTTGTGTGGCTGCAAAGGCTTGAGGAGAAAGGGATCAGTCGATATATTCATTTATTCGAAGAAACACATCTGTTACCGGGTATCATTACCCCTGGTGGAAAAGTAGAAATGGATTTATCCATCGATCCATTTAAGGTTCGTGATGCCGACGAAGTTTGGATAGGTATGGTTCATGAAGGTAAGACCTGGTTTTATAAACGGGGAGATAAGGCTCTTAAGCTCTTTGGCAATATCAACAAATCCAAAATTGCTACCCAGCAGGCAGCTTTCATAGGCAATGAGTACATACAGGAGTCGAAGGAGCTGAATAAACAGCGCGTACCAAGAAGCTTTGATAAAACCAGCGATGTTGAGAGCGAAAATTATCGGTCTAAGATTCGTTTATTAAATTACAAAACCGATGCTCTACTCGAATCCAAGAAGGATGGTTTAGCCCTGGAATTGGAAATAACCAACACGGGAAGAATCCCTTGGAAACCGGACCAACCTGCGAATGAAAAATCTGACAGAACCAATCTTGGCATCCTGTGGTTCGTTAAAGCCGAAGAAAAAGCGAACTTCACTATGCGAGTGGCAGAACAACGATGCGTGTTTCCATTTACAATTCTTGAAAACGTCACAACACGCATGGAATGCAAAATCGGCAGTGAAAAACTGCTACCGGGAAATTATGAAGTCTGGATTGGTCCTGTACATGAAGGCGTTTCATGGTTTTATGATAAAGGAGATCAGGTCTTAAAGCTTAATGTAACTGTTCCGTAAGGGAATCTGTAAAAGATGAAACAAACTGTGGTAGATAGATATAAGCCTCTTTATAAGACGGTTATTAGGGCCAACCAGCCTTGGTTGCGGATCCCCTGGAAGGAGATCGCGGAGTATCGTGATCTTCTTTTGTTGCTCGTAAAAAGGGATCTGACGGCGCTATATAAACAGACGATATTAGGGCCTTTATGGTTCATTGTCCAACCCTTGGTCTCAGCCATTGTTTTTACCGTCATTTTTGGCAAAGTAGCCAAGGTTTCTACAGATGGTGTGCCCCATATGATTTTCTATATGTGCGGAACCGTGCCGTGGAATTATTTTCAGGGATGCATGACACAGGGGGCAAATTCTCTGGTCGGTAACGCATATCTTCTTTCAAAAGTGTATTTCCCCCGATTGATCATTCCTCTATCAGGTCTTTTTACCAATTTCGCCCATTTCCTTTTGAATCTATTGATGTTCTTCAGTTTCTTTGTCTACTATTTCTTTTTCACAAATGCTGTTTTAAAGCCGAATCTCTTTTTGCTGCTTTTCCCCTTATTGATCTTTCAGTGTGCACTCATTGGACTGGGGGTTGGGCTTTGGGTAGCGGCACTTACGACCAAATATCAAGATCTCCGCTTTGCATTACCCTTTTTAACCCAAGTATGGATGTACGCAACACCGGTTGTTTATCCGGCCTCTTTAATCGTTTCACCCTCCTATCGCCTTTTGCTATGGTGCAATCCAATGTCATTTGTGGTGGAGTGCTCCCGATGGATGTTTACCGGTAGCGGTACGGTTACTACAGCATCCGTAATAATCAGTGTTGGAATGACCCTCTTCCTCTTGGTTTCTGGTTTATTAATTTTTAACAAAGTTCAAAGAACCTTTGTCGATACAATCTAATCATACATCATGAACCCTGCTATTTCCGCGAGAAATCTTTCAAAATGTTACAGACTTGGCGTTATCGGTCGCAAAACCTTGGCTGATGAAGTTCGTTACTGGTGGCTCAAGTTTAACGGTCATGATCCATACACCTACTTTAGTAAAATTGGACAGACAATTCCCAAGACTCAGATGGTGGAAGCTGAAAGGGAAGGTCAGAAACGTTTTTGGGCACTTAAAGATGTGTCGTTTGATGTTCAACCAGGAGAGGTCGTTGGGATTATCGGGCGCAACGGAGCCGGCAAATCAATGTTGTTGAAAATCCTCACCCGCATCACTGAACCCACATTGGGGGAGGCCACCATTTACGGTCGTGTTGCGTCCCTCCTTGAAGTTGGTACGGGCTTTCATCCTGAGCTCACAGGGCGTGAGAATATCTACATGAACGGCACTATTCTCGGTATGAAAAAGCGGGAGATAGATGCCAAGTTTGATGAAATTTTAGATTTCTCTGAGTTAGAGCAGTTCGTTGATACACCTGTCAAGCGCTATTCCAGCGGTATGTACGTGAGGCTGGCTTTCGCGGTTGCTGCTCATTTAGAACCTGAAATACTACTTATAGATGAAGTTTTAGCTGTAGGCGATGAGCAGTTTCAAAAGAAATGTTTGGGGAAAATGGAATCAGTTGGTAGAGCAGGAAGGACTGTGCTATTTGTCAGTCATCAAATGAGCGCCATTACGCAGTTATGCAACAGGGCAATATTGTTAAGTCATGGCCAAGTTATTAAAGATGGGAAAACGCAGGAAGTTATTGACCACTATCTCGAAAAAGCATCCACACATAACAAGGATGGCTTCATGGCGAGTGAAAATAGTAGTACCAATATGTACATTGAAAGAATTCAAACCTTAAACGCAGACGGGACCGCTATGTTTAATTTCTCTCATAATGAGCCGATCATTATATCGGTCCAATGCAAAATTAACCGATGGATGGATAAGACGGTTTTGGGTTTTTATGTATGTGATCAAAGAGGGAGGAAAGTATTTACTTGTAATAATCCTTTATGGGGAAGGATTGATTCACAAAGCAGATGGATTCATTCCTCGGTTAAAATCCCCGCCAATTTTTTGGCGGCAGGAAGGTATTTTTTTACTTTTACGATTAGCATTCCTTATATAGAAGTTGTTGACTCAGTCTCGGATGCCGTTGCAATTGTCATTACCGATGCCGGTTCTGATCATTTATCTGCGGTAAATCGGGGTCATGACCATGGTTGTGTGTTTGCAAACTGTGAATGGAATATACGCGCAATTTATTAGATTATAGATGATCCATGATTGTCATTACCAGGTTTTCCCAACATAATGATTCATCAAGGCTATAAAAGAACAAAAGTATTTCTATTGTCCTTGAGAAAATAAACGTATGAAAATCGCATTTGCTTATCATCTTGGCCGGACTAAAAGGGTTCATGAATTAGGGAAGGGTAAAGTGCCATCTGAATTTTTCTTGGGGGCCTATGAAATGGAACAGAAAGGCCACAAGGTTGATATTTTTGAGTTAGATCCATCGTATCGAACAGGCATTTCCGGCTATCCTATTTCATGGCTCCATAGGAACGGTTTCCTTCCGGATCGTATGGATGGCGAGATTATAGCTCAGACCGGTCAATGGATTGATAAAATCAACGGGTATGATTGCGTCGTAGGAACGGCAAGTGGCCTCGCCTTCTCATTTGCTTGGTGGTCTTTTATCGGATCGTTGAAAATCCCCGTCGTGGCGATTCATTGTGGGTTGTTAAACAACCCTTATAATTGGATTCGTAAAAGCCTGACTGTGGCCCTTCTCCGTAGAACAACAAATCTTCTCTATGGGGAAGGCGAAAGATCGGGTCTTATCGCGATGGCCGCAGATCTTGAAAAAACATTGTATATTAACCATTTCGGTGTAGATGAATCCTTCTGGTTCCCGAAGGATGAAAAAACGGGAGATTATTTTCTATCCGTCGGAAACGATGGCCGTCGCGATTATCGCACACTTCTCGAGGCGGCAAGTCAAATTCCTTGCGAAATTAAAATTATCACGCGTCACGAGTTACCAGCAGAAAGGCCGCAGAATGTGACATGGATCAAGGGGGATTGGCAAAAGGCTGTTATCAGTGACGAAGATCTGCGGAAACTTTATCAAGAGGCAATTGGAGTGATCGTTCCTCTTGCTGAGTCTTATCAGCCTTCGGGGCAAAGTGTTACATTGCAGGCAATGGCATGTGGGAAACCCGTCGTATTAACGCAAACTAAAGGGCTGTGGTCAAAAGAGATGATGAGAAATGGCGAAAACGTTTTGATGGTCAAACCCCGTGATCCGGATCAACTATCCGCCTGTATGCTTAAATTGTATCATGATGCGAAGCTTCAGGATTATTTAGGGGAAAATGCTCGCGATTCCATCGTGAAAAATGCGACGATTCATCATTATTCTAATAGACTTGAAGATGTCTGTATGAATTTGAAAGGATAACCATTTCATTGAAGATCTCAACATGCTTCGATCGTTTTCGATCCAGCAGGAAAATCAGCTCTGTGGCATTTAACATGCGCCCGACAAATGGACCATGGGGTGGTAGCAGCACCTTTGTATCTCAGATGGCTGATTATCTGAGGCATCGGGGGTATAATGTGCGTTACAATCTTCATGGTCGTATCGACCTCGTTATGCTGATCGATCCAAGAGATGATCTTGAAAATAAGACCTTCGGTATGGATGAGATTTTAGAGTATAAGAAGTATCATCCCCCCGTAAAAATTCTACATCGCATCAACGAATGCGACCAGCGCAAAGCCACCGATTTCATGGATAAGCTTCTTGCCAAGGCCAACGACGTCGCCGATTGTACAGCTTTCATTGCAGAATGGTTGCGGGACTACCATACGGCTCGATGGTTCGACAAAAACAGAAAACACACGTGTATTTACAATGGAGCAGACCCACGAGTGTTTCATCCGATTGGGAACATTCCTTATCAAATCGGTAAGACATTCCGGATCGTGACACACCATTGGTCGAACAATTGGTTGAAGGGTTTTGAGACATACCAGGAAATCGACAATCTCATCAGCAGGGGTGAGCTGCCTGGCGTAGAATTCTGGGTGATTGGGCAATGGCCGGAAACAATTCGCTGGAAAGCGACAAAAACGTTTCCACCCTCAAGTGGTTACGCATTAGGCTCTTTGCTGCGTCAATGTCATGCTTATGTGACGGCGAGCAAATGGGAACCCGGCGGCATGCATCATGTGGAAGGGGCACAATGCGGACTTCCATTGATTTATCATGAAGATGGTGGCGGTATTGTAGAAGCGGGTAGAAAGTATGGGATTTCTTTCCGTCAAAATGTCGGGGAAGCCATCGTTCAAGCACGTTCCGCATATGATGAACTCAGAGGTCGTGTTTTTAGATATATGCCATCCGGCGACCGTATGTGCCATGCCTATGCAGATTTGATACAAGAGATATTGTGCCGGTGATCAATTGGGTGAGATGAAAATTATAGGGCTCATGTTAGTGCACAATGAAGATCTATTCATTAAACAGGCGATCATAAACATTTTTGAATTTTGCGATCGCGTTATCATTGCAGATCATCTTTCGACCGATCAAACCGAACAAAGAGTAAGGGAATTGTCTCATAATCATGGCAAGATCGATTATCATCGGATTCAACATGCGAGGGAATCTCATAATTTCATTACGGAGTATGCAGGGCGGAATAATTGGATATTTGCTGTTGATGGCGATGAGATATATGACCCTGCAGGCTTAAAAACCCTGCGATCTCGTCTGGAAGCTGGCGAATACGCGCATTGGTGGGTCATCTTTGGGAATGTGCTTAACTGTGTTGAAATAGATTGGACAAAAAAAACCGCCCAGGGTTATCTTTCACCTCCCTGTCGAAGTATGACGAAGCTCTATAACTTTAACCTGATTGAAAGTTGGACGGATGTACCCATTGAGCGTCTTCACGGGGGGAAGGTGTTATTTCGTGAGGACTATAGTGAGGACCTCCGATTGAATTTGAATTCTCAGGCTTCATGGGAAGATTCGATATTTAGGTGCCTTCATATGTGTTTCCTTCGCAGAAGTAGCCTGGAAGTGCAAGAATCATCCAATAATAAGTACGCAAAAAAAACACCTGCTGAGCTTGCGGACTATGAGAATAAGAATATTCTTATGAAGTTCATATATCGATCATTTGTGAAGAAATCGCGATGGAAAAGAGATAAATATGCGCGAGGTCCTCTTGTTATGAAAGATATTTCGTCTTTTCTTGTTTATACGGGGTGATTAAAATGGCAAACATCATATATGTCAACTATCTATCTCGGTTTGCCAATAACATCTTTCAATATGCCCTTGCTCATATTGTCAAAGATCTTACCGGAAGTGAAATCTTCTTTTCTCCAACATGTGTATTACGAATGGGAAAAAGTCACGATCTTCCGGCCGAGGAAGTGCCAATAGAAGATATTCCCCTATACCATATTACTGATTCAACAAACGTCATGGAAAAAAAGGAATGGTCCGGCAAGTTTCGCGACGATGAAAAAGAAGCATTGAGAAAAACGGGAATATGTTTTGCCGAAGACATTCTGAAATTTGACGCCAATCGGCTTGTCATTTCCGATTCATATCATGGCGAACCGATCATTTTGTCTTCTTATTACCAAAATTACAGATACTATAAGGGGAAGAAGGAGCTTGTTTCCGGATTACTCAATAAATTGGATCAATATCCACTTGAAAATATTCCGGAAGCGCATGACGTTGTGCTGAATTTTAGGGGGACTGATTTGTCGTGGGCTCAGATGCCTTTGAGCTATTACAAATGGATACTGGATAAAGAACAATTCGATAAGTTGTGGATCGTCACTGAAGATCCGAATCATCCAATTGTATTAAAGTTATTGGACTATTATCCAAGCGAGGTGTCAAGCAACGGTCCGATAAAGGATTTTAAATTTGTGATGTCTGCAAGAAAAATTATCATGACCGTTTCAACTTTCTGCTGGATGGCCGCGTGGCTGTCAAATGCAGATAAAATCTATTTTCCGCTGGGTTCTCCGTATACCTTGTTTGATAAGGAAAATGACCGGCGACTGATTGTAACAGATGATCAGCGATACGTTTATGTAAAGCCTTTTTTTAAAAGAACTATATTGAGGAAAGCCTTCCCGCTTTATCGATATGAGACCGTTTAGCTCGAATCCTCATTCCCGTTTCTCTGGATTTGATCTTTTCAGGCTGGCTCGAAAATTGCGGAGGAAATGAGGAAATAATGATTCCAGTTGTTCGTATTTGGGACGACAGATATTTATATAAAAAATTATTTAATAAATTTGTGAGATGTATAACTTATCGCTTAATATAAAGGTGCTCAATGAATTCTCAAGGATTAATCGTCTTGTTTGGGAAAGCGATCACATTGCTCCGTAGGGAAGGAATGAGCGCTTTGATAAGTAAAGCCCGTCGTTATATTTATAATAATCGCCCCGAGTTATTAGGTGAAAACGAATGGGACTTGCTGCGAGCCAAGTTGCATGGACAACCTTTGGCGATTGTTGTTGATCATGACATAGGTGGCGGTGCAAACTTCATTCGAAATCAGTATGTCTTAGATAGACGTGCCAAAGGCGATCTCGTTTTACTACTTGGATTTTATACTGCTACTTCGCAGTATTTTATAGAAATTTTCGGAAGTCACTCTTCTCGTCGGTGTTTGATTGGGTCGCCTGAATTGCTATTGCCCTTAGCTGCTTGCGGCGAGGTCCGACATGCCACGTACAACTGTGCAGTAACCTTCCGTCAACCACTGGCTGTGATTGATACTCTTATCGAACTGAAGCGACAATCAGGCTGCGAGCTTCTCGTAGTAGTGCTTGATTTTTTTCCCATCTGCCCAAGTCATTTTCTCATGGACTGTAATGATCGGTTCTGCGGAGTGCCAGATGAAGACCAATGCAAAAGATGCCTTGCACATCATCGTAATAACTTTGTTTCGACGAGTGGAATAAGAGATATAAGCCTTTGGCGACAGCATTGGTCAAGGTTGCTTGTGGCCGCAGACGAAGTGCGGCTGCTTTCAAATTCCTCAAAACAAATACTTAAGAGAGCATATCCATCACTGTCTGAAGCAACATGGCGCGTTGTACCTCCTGTTTTGCATACGCAAATGCCTAAAGTGCAGGTTGCTGCCGGTCAATATCTCCATATAGGAATTGTTGGCAAGGTCACACGAAAACTCAAAGGTACGCAAATTATAAGTAATTTGGCATCAGAAATCGCCCAGCGCAATTCAAATGCCAAGATCACGGTGATTGGTACACTAGAAACAAAAATACCCAATAACATTGTAAAAGTCACCGGCGCTTACGACCCGGAACATCTATCTGAGATTATAAAGAATTCTGGTGCCAACATTTTCTTGTTTCCTTCAATTTGGGCTGAGACTTTCTCTTTCGTGTCCCATGAATTGGTGGCAATGGGTGTGCCTTTTGCCTGTTTTGATTTTGGCGCGCAAGCAGAGCTTGCGCGTACGTATGAAAAAGGGTTGATTCTTGATTCCATGAATGCAGGCGATATTCTTAATAAGTTGGAAATCTTTTGGCGCGATATCTATAGACACTGATTTTTGAGTAACGAATAAAGGAATTTATGAAATTAGGTGTATCGTATAATATTTTTGACGGAGAAGAATTACTTAAAGATTCTATAAAATCAATTAGGGAAAATGTTGATTATATAAATGTCGTTTATCAAACTACTTCAAACTTTGGACAGATGTGTTCAGAAAAGTTATTAGACATATTAAGTGAATTTCAAAATAACAAATTCGTAGATACTTTGTATTTTTATGAGCCTGATCTAAATAAAGGAAGTTGGAATGAGACTATAAAAAGAACAATAGGATTAAGACTTGCAAAGAAAGAAAAATGCACTCATTTTCTAACCATGGATACGGATGAGTTTTATGATGCTAAACAGTTTAAAAAATGTAAAGATATAATAGAAAAAGAAAGTATAGATTCATCAGCTTGTAAAATTTATGTATATTTAAAAGAATCTATTTATAGATTTAAGAAACTTCAGAAGAAGACTTATTGTCCTTTTATACATAAAATAAATTTATTTAGTGTAATAAAACAATCTTATAATTTACCTGTACTGACAGATTCTACCAGAAGAATAGGAAATTTTTTTACGGGAACAACATTAAGAAAATTTAAATTATTCGCAGAAGATGAAATTGTAATGCATCATTTTTCTCTGATAAGGAAAGATATGTATAAAAAATTTTTAAATACGTCGCACATTGGAATGAGAAGTAATGCTCAAGAAAAAATAAAGACGTTTAATCGATGGAAGTATCCAGATTTATATGAAGGATATGAAGTAATAGAAGTAGAAAATAAGTTTCGTGTAAATTGTAAAAGTGAGGACTTTTGAAACACACTGTTGGATCCCATCAGCTGTTTAGAATTGGATTTGTCATTGACAGCCAATACCCGAACTTGCTGGGCGCCTTCACTCGGGAGTGCGGATTCTTAAATCTTTTTACAGGTTTTCCCTCCAATTCTCCCGTCGGGTTCATGCGTTTCGGCTGGATCGCCGATGCGGTTAATCGAGTGGAAAGGGATCTGCACTATGAACTTTTCAGACCGTTCCGCAGGTACGATGCCGTCGTCTTTCTCAAATCTATGGGAAAAGACTGCATTACCCTGGCCCAGAATTTAAAAAAGCAAGGAGTGAAGATTGTTTTCGACGCCAATGTGGATTACCTCACCCCGGCGGAAGGAACATTCTACTACGAGGGGATGGCGCCGACAGAAGCACAAAGGCTGGATATGCTGGATATGCTGAATGTAGCCGATGCGGTGATCGCAGATTCGGAGCTCATCGCCAAGCATTGCCAGGCTATCCATCCAAAAGTAAATTGGATTTCCGACAGCGTGAAGATGGACCTGGTTCCGCGACCCCGGGGTGGAGTGAACCGCGACCGTTTGACCGTTCTCTGGAGCGGCACCTCCTGCAAGGTTTTCGAACTTCTGTTGATTGCCCCAATTTTACTGGCCCATGCAGAACGCTTGCGCCTTGTCCTCGTTACGGATGAATGGTCCGGGGTGGAACGATGTTTTGAACCATACCAGCAGCAGGTGAAGGACCTTCTGGCTGGCCTGGAACACGAGATCATCCGGTTCCGATCCATCGAACAATTGCTGTCGGTATACACCGACGGCAATCTGTTTGTTGCCCCCCGCTTCCTGGACAATACCTACAATATGGGACATACGGAATGGAAGATCACCCTTCCTATGGCGTGTGGCCGCTTTGTCCTGGCGAGTCCACAGCCGAGCTATCTTACGGTTTTCGCAAGATCCAATGGCAAAGGGCTAAGGATCTGCAGCAATCTCAATGACTGGTCTCGGGAGATGAATGCCGTCCTCGGCGGCACCATCAATCTGGAAGAAGAGGGAAAGTATGGGAGGCGTACAGTCGAAACTTATTATGCAACAGAAAAGATTGCGCGGGTGCATGCTGTCCTAATGCGACAATTGTTACATATGAATGGGGCGAGTCACCCTGCATGAAGATGTTCACCGTGCAATGGTTCGCCCTATTTAGGAAGCATCTTCGCAACACCATCGACTTTGTTAAGTTGCAATGGTTGCCCGCTTATACCGGGGAGAGAAGGCGATGGCAGTCCCTGAAAAGGGATGGTAACAGCGAAAATGATGTGCGCGTGTTCTATGGATTTGATGATCTACCAGCCGCTGTACGCCAGATCGGCGGCGGACTGGTGAAGTGCGACGATCTGGCCCGCCATTTCCCGAACAACCCAACGAAGCCTAATATTCTCTACCTTGTCAACAGTGCCCTGCCGCGTGTTGGACCGGGGTTCGCTGGTCTCTTCCTGCCGGATTCGCCTGCATTCATGACGCGGTTCGCCCGCAGGGCAGGCGTGAAGGTTGTCGTCAACCAGGATGGGGTTGCCTATGCCGGCTGGTATGGACCCGGTTGGCGTTGGGCCAACTATCCCGTCCGTCGGTTAGTGCACGCTGCCGACTATGTTTTCTACCAGAGTCGGTTTTCAAAGATGAGTTCTGATCGTTTCTTAGGCGAACGTAAGGGGCCCTCCGAGATCCTTTACAATCCTGTTGATACGGAGGTATTTACGCCGGGACCACCTCGGACCGTGAAGGCTCCTTTCACCATCTTAGTAACGGGGAGCCATTATCGATTTTATCGTGTGGAGAGTGTCGTCAAAGCCCTCAGCCTGGTCTACAGTAAGGGCATCGATTGCCGGTTGCGGATTGCGGGGCGCCTAAGGTGGCTGCCGTCCGAGGAGGACTGTCGGCGACAGGTCCTGGAACTGGCCGCCGCAAATGGGGTATTGGCACTGGTGGAGTACTCCGGTTCATATACGCAAGACGAAGCCGTTTCCCTATACAGGTCGGCGGATATCCTGGTCCATGCGAAGTACAACGACCCCTGTCCTCGAGTGGTTGTGGAGGCCATGGCTTGCGGCCTTCCCGTTGTTTATTCCGCGACGGGAGGGACGCCGGAACTGGTTGGTGACGACGCAGGTGTTGGTATTGCCGCCCCTCTCGACTGGGAACAGGATCACCCCCCGACAGGGTCGGAGTTGGCGGAAGCCGTCATCCGCATTACCGGTGATTATGGTGCTTTTGCCGTGGCGGCCAGGCAGCGGGCGATTGTGCATTTTGATCTCAAGCCCTGGCTTACTCGACATCAGGAGGTATTTAAGGCATTGTGCTCCTAAAAAAAAGATTGAAGAAAAAGATCTGGGCGATGTTGGTGGCCCTGTGTCGCCGCCTGACGCCATGGATCCGGCGGAACCTCTGTGCCCTGTCCTGGGAGGCCGCATCGGGAAGGAGCGCGAAGGCTGCCTTGGAGGAACTCTTCCAGCAACAGCAACTACTCCAGATCCGGGTCGACGAGGCGGCGCTCCATTATGGCGGAGGCATACATCCCAAGCACCGTCTGACTGGATACCACGATTTCTTCTGCAGCCGTATCCTGCCGGGGGAAAAAGTGCTGGACGTGGGGTGCGGGTACGGTGCCGTGGCAAAAAGCATGGCTGACACGGGCGCGATCGTTACGGGGATCGACATCGATGGGGAGAACATCCGTCTCGCCCGGTCCCGGTTCGGCAATTCGGGGATCACCTTTATAGAGGCCGACGCCACGCAATTTCTACCATCCGATTCTTTCGACGTCGTTGTTTTGTCGAACGTGCTTGAACACATCGAAGACAGGCAGACGTTCCTGAAACGGCTTCTCCTGCTGTCAAAACCAGCAAAATGTCTGATACGGGTCCCCACGGAAACGCGGGATTGGTCCGTCCCACTCAGGAAAGAACTGGGTCTGCCCTATTTCAGCGATCCCGGCCACTATGAAGAGTATACGGAAGAGACGTTTCGAAAAGAAATGAAAGAAGCCGGCCTGGAAGTCCAGGAAATGATCTCGCGCTGGGGGGAATTCTGGGTAGAGGTGATACCGCGTGCCCCGCGTTAGCGTCCTCATGGCCGTTTACAACGGCGAACCTTTCCTCGATGAGGCCGTTCGGAGCATCCTGAACCAGACCTATCGCGATTTCGAGTTCCTCATCATCGATGATGCCTCCCAGGACGGGACATGGCGGCTTCTCCACGAGTACAAGGACTCGCGACTCCGCCTGGTGAAGAATGAGCGGAATATGGGCCTGGCGGCGACGCTCAATCGGGGGCTGGGGATGATCGACTGCGAATTCATCGCCCGAATGGATTCCGATGATATCAGTGTACCGCGGCGTCTGGAGTGGCAAATTGATTTCATGGAGACTCACACGCAAGCAGGGATTGTGGGGATGTCGGCGCGGGTATTCGGGATTGCCTCGCGCAAAGGATTGATCCGATACCCATCTGGGGCATCTAAAATCAAAGCATTTCTTTTGTTTGCCAATTCGATGATTCATCCCACAGTGATGATGCGTCGTCAGTGGCTTGATAAGTTCAATCTTCGATATGATCCATTTTACAGCCGTTCGGAAGATTATGATTTTTTTATTAGAGCGTCCCGCCACTTTGCTTTGGAAAACATGAATAAAATAGGATTATTTTGGCGAATGCACGAGGAAAATGCAACCATCAGTTGCGGCCATATCATGAGGGAGCAGGTATACCATTTATTATCTCGCCAACTTATGAGTATTGGATTGGAAGTGGGGGATGAAGAGCTTGAGTTTCATTATCGCATCGGTGCGGGAGAACGATTAGGGAGCGAGCAGGAACTGCTGCGCGGAGAGGCTTGGTTGTTTAAAATAAAAGATGCAGCCCTAAAATCCGGATTATATGAAAAAGAGGGGATCGAAGATGCTGTCGGTCGTGTCTGGTTCCGCCTGTGTGCCAATTCGACGCCGATCACCTGGCGGATTATTCAACGCTACAGACAATCGGTTCTGAGCAAGGGGTATCGGCCGGCGCTGCAGGAATGGGCGATCTTTTTCGCCAGCACTACCTGGTACCATGTCTTCCGGCAGACGGTTGCATGTTTATGAAGATCCTTTTCCACAGTTGGGAGTTCGGCCCGGGTACGGGCGGTATAGGCCAGTACCTCTACCAGATGGCTTTGGGGCTTACCCGGTTCGGTCATGGTGTTGTTGTTGTGACAGGTCGGGTGAACGGCATGCCGGAAGAGGAGGAGACGGAATACGGACGGATCTACCGTTGTTACGACCGTAAAGAAGTACGCACAGCCCGCGTGGCAGATAAGGTGCTGCGGATCGCCCGGCTGCACCAGGTTGATATCATCGAGGGGACGGACCACTGGGGGGAGTGTTCTCGTCTGATCAGGATGAAGCCGCGCCCTCCCATCCTTATCAAATACCACGGTTGCCAGATCATCCGAGCTTTGACCGATGCGGAAGTCGTCTACCCGTGGCAGCGTCTGATTGTCTGGGCGGCTCTCCTCCGGATCCGGCAGCAGCAGTTGGCAGAACGGGTTTGCGTCGTAGAGCCAGATATGGCCTGCGCACCATCGGAGAAAATATGCCGAGACCTTCTCGAGCAGGGAACGCCCATCCCTGCCCATTTCTCCATCATCCCAAATGTTTTTCCCTCTTCAATCACTCCCGCATGTAGTGTTGAATCGCCCGTACCCACGCTTTTCTTCGCAGGTCGCCTCGAACTTAGAAAGGGCATTCAGTACCTGCCCGCCATTTTGGCTCAGGTCGTAAAACAACATCCCGGGACCGTCCTGGAGCTTGCCGGGGCGGACTGCTACGCGCGGGGGATCGGATCTTTAAGGGAGTGGCTTAAAAAGCAGTTCGGTTCCCTGTCTTCCCGCGTCCGCTTCCTTGGTCCCCTCACAAGGGAAGATCTGGTACGGGCCTACGACCGATGCTGGGCGTTTGTATTTCCTACAAAGTGGGACAATTTCCCCATGGTGATCCTCGAGGCCATGGCCCGAGGGAAGGCTATCGTGACAACGCCCCACGGTGGAATGCCGGAGATGTTGGCGGGTACGGGATCCCCTATCGAAGAGCCCTCTACTCTGGCCTTTGCTGAAACTGTCTGTCGCCTTTTGGGAGATCGCCGGGAACAGGAGCGCATCGGGCATGCCAACTGGCAGAAGGTTCAAAACTATTCTCCGGAAAAGATCATCCCTCAGTACATCAATTTTCTCAAAGCGAACCTATGAAATCTGTTGTCCTAATGCCTTATTGTCCCTGGCCTGCCCAAACAGGTACCAAGGTTGAGATGATGAAGCATCTGGAAATGCTCAAATCCTTGGGTTCTTGTACTGTCGCGTCCGCCCAGGGCAGACCGGTAGGATTCGGATGGACAAAGGAGGCGAGGCAGGAACTCATAAGGCAGGGGTATACATTGATCTTTCGGGAAGAAGCGCTGGGAGGAAAAACGCCCATGCAATGGCTGGGGATGGCCTATGGTGCTTTTTGTAAAGCCTTAAAAATGAATAAGGCTTTCGGCCATGCCAACCCTTATCATCGCTTTGCCTTCTCGGAGATCTGGTGGCGGGAGGTTACGCGCGGTGCTGATCTGGCCGTAATGCAGTACGGCTTTTGGGTTCGTTTCAAGACAGCCTGTCCGCAAGTCATTATACTTCATGAGCTGTTATCTAATTATCACTGGGGAGGTACAAGACAGGAAACCCGGGAATTGCGTCAGGCGAATCTGGTCATCGTGGTGGGCCATGATGAAGAGCAGGCATTGTTAGAAAGAGGCCTCCAAAACGTTATTTGGAGTCCTCCGGCTGTTCCACCGATGAATCTACCTTTGAGTCCAGAGGTTGGTATAATAGGAACGATGGATCCGCAAAATCTTGAGGGATTGTCGTGGTTGGAAAAAGCCACCTATGGGGAGCCTCCAATAGTTTTTGTTTATGGAAGCATGGCCAAGGTGGTGACCGCCCCATTCCTAAAGCCGATAGGTCGCTATGAGGAACGTTTCGAGCCCTATCGCCACTGCGGTATCTTTTTGCTGACCCGTGACGACAGGCCTGGTCTACAGATCAAAGCTGTCGAAGCCTTGGCATGTGGAAGGGCCATTGTGGCGAGGAAGGGGAGTATGCGGGGCCTGCCGGTGGGAAAGGGGGCTTGGATCGAGGTCAACTCGCCGGGTGAAATGCTTACGGTAGCGAAGAATTTACGGGATGATCAGAAGGCCCGCGAAACCTTGGCTGCGGAAGCACGGCGCTTTTATTGTCAACACTTAGAGGAACAACAGGTTTTGTTTCGTTTAAGGGAAGCGTACAAACGATTGGCTGATAAAGCCTGTTGATCTTCTATCGAAAGCGGGTGAACTGTGAAGAAAGTCTTGGTAACAGGCGGTGCAGGTTTTGTTGGGCGTCACTTGGTGGGTCGCATGCTCAAGGAGGGAAATGAAGTTCATGCAGTGGATAAGATAGCCCCGTTGACAGGGGGGCTTCCTTTGGAGAAGTGGCCTTTTTTCGATCCCAGGGATTACCGCCATTTTCATTTTTATCATGAGGATTGCCGGGATTATTTCCGAAAGGTGAAAGATCGGGATTTTGATTACTGTTTCCATCTGGCTGCCATGGTGGGAGGCAGGATGATGATTGAGAACAATCCGCTGGCGGTTGCCGACGATCTTTCTATTGATGCCCACTACTGGGAATGGGCTGTCGAGACCAAACCGAACAAAACGGTCTGTTTCAGTTCCAGTGCCGCATATCCCATCAAACTACAACGACCGGACCATTACATGCTGCTAAAGGAAGACATGATTTCCTTCGAGAGTGATATCGGCATGCCCGACATGACCTATGGCTGGGCGAAATTGACCTGCGAATATTTGGCCCGCCTGGCTTATGAAAAACATGACATGAAATCGGTTATTTATAGGCCATTTTCGGGTTATGGAGAGGACCAGGACGACACCTACCCCTTCCCCTCCATTTGCAAGCGCGTTATCGCGCATCGGGGTAAACAGATCATTACCGTTTGGGGAAGCGGTTTTCAGATGCGCGATTTCATTCACATCGACGATTGCATAGACGGCATAATAAAGACCATGGACCAAGTCAATGACGCTACGGCCATTAATCTTTCCACCGGTATCTACACGAGTTTCATTCAATTTGCGCAGATGGCCGCTGAAATTCTGGATTATCAACCGGAAGTGAAAGGAACATCTAACACCCCGGAAGGCGTTTTCGCCCGAGCCGGAGATACAGGAAAACAGCATCGCTTAGGCTTTCACCACGCCGTTGATTTTGGAACAGGCGTCCAAAAAGCCCTTAACTACTATATGAATCATGTCAAGCATCAATATTAACGATGTAAGCGATGACATCATAATTTATGCCTATAATTATAAAGTGTTCTGCCTGATTGATTCTGTAAGATGGGATATATGGAAGTACTGTTGACTTACGTACCCGGATTTTTTGCTTTGACATTATCAAGCCTGTGTGTTGCCTTTTTCAGCAGGGTCATGGTCCTGCACATGGGGTTATTCCAAGATTTCAGCATGAAGTTGGCCCTGGGGATCTTTCTGTGGATTTTCATCTCATCTGCGATGGTATTCGTAACCGGCATGCTTGGGATACTGCAAGGGACTACTCTTTTCGGACTGAGTGTCATCCTCGTCCTTCTTACCATCCACAATAAACCTTTGCCTTATTTGCCAACATGGGAAAACATAAAAAAAGATTGGTGCAATAAAACGATTACAAAACCGGAAAATATAACAAGAGACACAATTATTTATTTATGTCTGTTTGTATTCTCTCTTGTTATAATTATCCGTGCGGTTATTCACGTCTGGTTTTTGGCCCCTTACGTTTGGGACGTACTCACCCATCATTTACCAAAAGTAGTCGATTGGATCCAATTTCAAGCAATAGTAACCCTACCTAAATCTGACCCAAGAGCATATTGGCCGGCCAGTTTCGAACTCCTGCAGGCTTGGTTTATCGTTTTCCCCCATCATGATGTCCTCATTGAGTTAGCCGGCATCCCTTACTATTTGTTGGCAATAACATCGCTTTACTCAATCGGGCGATCTCTCAGGCTCGGTAACATTTACGCGTTATTGATATGTCTTTTATACGCCTCAACCCCTTCTGTCTTGTTAAACTCGCTGTCTTGCAAGAATGACATTGCCATTGCCGGATTGTTTCTGTTCATGACGGCAATAATCATGGATTATGTCGTATGCCCAGGAGCGTTATTGAAGCGATCTTTCATTTTCGCAACAGTCTTTATCTTGGGGATGGGCGTGAAACCCTACCTGTTGTTTATCAGCCCCGGTTTGATAGTGCTGATTGTTTGGGCCTATTGGAAAACACACAAGGAAAACCAGTCATCCGATCGCCGAATTCCTTTTAGCTTGATTCCTCTCACCATACTCGCTCTTGCTGTGACGGGTTTCTGGTATGTCCGGAATTACATACTTTTTTCAAATCCCTTTCATCCGGTCGACTTTTCGCTCTTTGGACAACTTATTTTTGGAACAGGACATGGCTGGGGCCAGCAGGGAACTTTTAAAATATCGTCCATGATCAGCGGGCTGAAAGATTTGGTTACAGAAAGAATTTTCGATCGTATTGGTCGTTTTGATCCGGATGCATTGGGAATAGCCGGGTGGGGATGGTTTTGTTTTGCCGGGGGTATTCCAACTTCATTTGCTGCACTTTTTATGAATCGGGCATATTGCGTAATGGCAATCAGCCTCTTTCTATCCCTCGCCTCTCTTTTCGCGTGGGTCACAAGTGATCCATGGAACATGCGCTTTACTCTATGGTTTCCTGCTGTCTTTGCACTTGGCTTTGGATGTGCCTTATCGTACCTCCGACATCGATTAATAAAAGAAATATTAATTGGACTATCCCTATTACTTTGTCTATTGAATCTGATTGGAACCCTGGATACGGGTTATAATAATCGGGATGCCTGGCGACGATGGATACAAACCCCCTGGTATCAAAGAGCTGTGAACTCGGAACAGATTGCACGAATTCAGAAAAAGGTACCTGCTGCCGAAGTCATTGGATATTTTATCAGCAGTGAGTTTGATCAAATATATACCCTAAGCAACCCCAATTTTTCAAGGCGGGTACAAGTTCTGCAACCTGATGTAAAAACTCGTGATTTTACGAAAGCAATGAGGGATAAAGAACTTAGCTATCTATATTATCCCCGCCTCAGGCTTCCCGG
>Ga0233425_10000996_pt1 | contig 67517 bp, 76 predicted proteins | sample Watercolumn_Towu_2_FD_181712 | JGI IMG/M metagenome (GOLD analysis project Ga0233425, IMG submission 181712) | Freshwater microbial communities from Lake Towuti, South Sulawesi, Indonesia - Watercolumn_Towuti2014_140_MG | ecosystem: Environmental > Aquatic > Freshwater > Lake | place...
TGCCGGGGGTTGCGGAAAAATGTGCCTGGTTGGCCGTGCGAGAACCGGTCGAAAATCGTCCAGCGCTATGGCGTAGCGGCCAGAATCCTACCGACGGCGCCTACCTAAGGGGTTTCCCTGTCAAGACCCGGGCGAACCTTCCGGACCGCTGCTAGAATCTCAAGGCCGATGCCGATTTACGAGTACGACTGTGCCGACTGTCGCCGCCCCGTGAGCCTCCTGGTGCTGCGCCCGTCGGCCGCCCCGACCCCGACCTGCCCCCGGTGTGGCGGAACCTCCTTGAGCCGGCTCATGTCACGCTTCGCGACCGTGAAGTCGGAAGACGCCCGGCTCGACGCGCTCGCCGATTCCTCGAGCTTCGGCGACCTCAACGAAGACGACCCCGCCAGCGTCGCGCGCTTCATGAAGAAGATGGGCCGCGAGTTCGGTGACGACCTCGGCGGCGACTTCAACGAAGCGGTCGACGAAGCGATGGCCGAGGCCGACGCCGGCGACGATGCCGGCGACAGCGCCTCGCCCGCGGCCGACACCGACCTGTGAAGGTCGTCCTCCACCACCGGTTCGAGGCCGTGGGCCGCGCGGCCTGGGAAGAGCTCCGCGCGAGCGCGCGGCTGCGCGCGCCGTACCTGTCCTGGACGTGGCAGATGGAATGGCTGCACGCGTTCGCGAGCGAGCGGCGCGTCGAGATCCGCGCCGTCCACGACACCGACGGCAGGCTGATCGGCGCATTGCCGCTGTTCGAAGCGTCGCCCGGGCTCAAGCGCATCATCGGCGGCGCCGACGTCTCGGACTATCTCGACGTGCTCGCGGTCGCGGGCCGCGAGGAAGACGTGTGGACCGCGCTGCTCCAGGCGCGCTCCGCGGAGACGGACGTCTGGCAGCTCCACGCGGTGCCGGCGGCTTCGTCGACGATCGCCGTGTTGCCCGGCCTCGCCGCCGCGTGCGGCCTCGACGCGACGGCGGCCGTCGAGGAGCGCTGTCCGGTCCTGGATTTGCCGGCATCGTGGGACGACTACCTCGCCTCGCTCCCCTCCAAGCACCGTCACGAGCTCCAGCGCAAGACCCGCCGCCTCCGCCGTGAAGCCGGCGACGCGCGCGTGTCCGTCGCGCGGCGCCGCGACGAGATCGAGACGCGGTTCGGCGATTTCTTCGATCTGCACCGCCGCTCGCGCGTCGGCAAGGAGCGGTTCATGGACGCGCGGATGGAGAAGTTCTTCCGCCGCGTCGTGGGCGAGCTGTCGCTGACCGGTGGGGCTGCGCTCTGGTTCCTCGATCTCCCCAACGGCCCGGCTGCCGGCTTCGTCGTGCTCGAGTGGGATGGGTGCGTCGGCCTCTACAACTCCGGCTTCCATCCCGACCGCGCCGCGCTCGCGCCGGGGCTCGTGCTGCTGCTGCACCTGATCGAGGACGCGATCGTCCGCGGCAAGCGGCGCTTCGACTTCCTGCGCGGCGAGGAGCGTTACAAGTACGAGTTCGGTCCGTCACCCGAGGAAGTGTTCAGCGTCAAGATCGCGCCGAGGGGGACGACCGCGTGAGCCTGCACGTCGCGATGCTCAGCGTTCACACGTGCCCGCTGGCCGCGCTCGGCGGCAAGGAGACGGGCGGCATGAACGTGTACGTCCGCGAGCTCGCGCGCGAGCTCGGCCGGATGGGCCTCGTCGTCGACGTGTTCACGCGCTCGCAGGATCCGACGATCCGCCGCGTGGTGCCGCTCGGCGAGCGCGCGCGCGTCGTGCACCTGCCGGCGGGGCCGCAGGCGCCGATCGCGCGCGAGGCGATCCACGCTCACCTCGACGAGTTCGTCGACGGCGTGGACGCGTGGCGCCTCGCGAGCGGGATCGAGTACGACCTCGTGCACGCGCACTACTGGCTCTCCGGGGTCGTCGGCCTCACGCTGCGCGAGCGCTGGGGCGTGCCGGTGCTGCAGATGTTCCACACGCTCGGCCGCTTCAAGAACGGCGCGGCGCGCCGGACCGTCGACCTCGAGCCCTCGGAGCGGCTCTCCGAGGAAGATCGCATCGTCCGGCACGTCGACGGCATCGTGGCGGCGAGCGTGGTCGAGCGGCGCGCGCTGCTCGCGGACTACGGCGCCGACGCCGCGCGCACGACCGTGATTCCATGCGGCGTCGACACCGGGCTCTTCCGGCCCGACGACCGCGACGTCGCGCGCGCGCGCATCGACGCGGGCGACGCGCCGGTCGTCCTGTACGTCGGCCGCATCGCGCCGATCAAGGGGCTCGAGACGCTGCTCGACGCGGTCGCGCATCTCCGCGCGCGCGGCGCGACGTTCCGGCTCCTGATCGTCGGCGGCGAGGCCGACGAGCCCACCGAAGGGCACGAGGCCGAGATCCGGCAGCGTGTCGACCGGCTCGGTCTGCGCGACACCGTGCGGTTCGTGGGCGCGCAGCCGCAGGAGGCGCTGCGCGACTATTACGTCGCCGCGGACGTCACGGTGCTGCCGTCCTACTACGAGTCGTTCGGGATGGTGGCGCTCGAAGCGATGGCGTGCGGGAGCCCGGTGATCGGCTCGCGCGTCGGCGGGCTCGCCACGACCGTGCGAGACGGCGTCACCGGCTTCCTCGTGCCGGACGGCAACGCGCTCGCATTGGCTGAACGGGTCGAGGCCGTGATCGGCGATCCGGACCTCCGCTACCGGCTCGGGCGGGAAGGGGTGCAGTGGGCCGCGCGGCATCGCTGGCCCTGCGTGGGCGAGGCTGTTTGCCGCGAGTACGCGCGCCTCGAGGCCCGCGCCACGCCGCATCTCGCGGCCGCGCGTTGTCATGAGTAGCGCGTTGTCAAGCCGCAGGTAAGTCCCCGCCCGCACGGCGTTCGGCCCGTGGTTAGACCACGCCGCCGGGCGTGATACACTCCGCCAACCGTGGCCGCCACGCTTCTGGATGTCCGTCACCTCAGCACGCAATTCACGACGCGCGGGGGCATCGTCCGCGCGGTCGACGACGTCTCGTGGGACGTGAAGGAAGGCGAGACCGTCGCGCTCGTCGGCGAATCCGGCTGCGGCAAGAGCGTGAGCGCGCTGTCGATCATGGGACTCGTCGCGCCGCCCGCGGGCAAGATCGTCGCCGGGCAGATCCTCTTCAGGGGACGCGATCTCCTCACGCTGAGTGAGGAGGAGATGCGCCGCGTGCGCGGGCGCGAGATCGCGATGATCTTCCAGGAGCCGATGACGTCCCTCAATCCCGTGCTCTCGATCGGCCGCCAGCTCACCGAGGGCCTCGAGATCCACCTCGGCAGGACGCCGGAGCAGGCGCGCGCGCGCGCGGCCGAGCTGCTCTCGATGGTCGGCATCCCCGATCCCGAGCGCCGGCTGCCGCAGTATCCGCACCAGTTCAGCGGCGGGATGCGGCAGCGCATGATGATCGCGATGGCGCTCTCGTGCGAGCCGTCGCTCGTGCTCGCCGACGAGCCCACGACCGCGCTCGACGTGACGATCCAGGCGCAGATCCTCGAGCTGATGAAGGATCTCTCGCGGCGCCTCGGCGTGGCGATGCTGATGATCACGCACAACCTCGGGGTGGTGGCGCGCTACGCGGATCGCGTGAACGTCATGTACGCGGGCCGGATCATCGAGCGGGGCACGGCGCGCGAGCTGTACGGCAACCCGCGCCATCCCTACACGCTCGGCCTGCTGCGCTCGGTCCCGCGCCTCGACGAGCCGCGGCGCGCGCGGCTGGCCCCCATCGAAGGGCAGCCGCCGGATCTCACGCGCCTGCCCGGCGGCTGCGCGTTCCTCCCGCGCTGCGCGTTCCGCGTCGACCGCTGCGTCACCGAGCGCCCGCCGCTGAGCTGCGTCGAGCGAAGCGAGGCAGCGTCGCGGACAGGCGTGAGCCCGGGTGCCCGCGACGCCGGTGACCACGTGAGCGCGTGCTGGGAGTCGGCACGGGTCGGCGCGAAGGCGGAGGCGGCGCGGTGACGGCGCTGCTCGAAGTCACGAACCTCGTGAAGCATTTCGAGGTCGGCAAGGGCACCGTGCGCGCGGTGGAGGGCGTCAGCTTCTCGATCGAGAAGGGCGAGACGCTCGGGCTCGTCGGCGAGTCCGGCTGCGGCAAGACGACGACGGGCCGCTGCATCCTGCAGCTCGAGCGGCCGACCGGCGGCTCGATCCTCTTCGAGGGCCGCGAGCTCACGACGATGGATCAGAAAGAGCTGCGCGCGGTGCGGCGCAAGATGCAGGTGATCTTCCAGGATCCCTACAGCTCGCTCAATCCAAGGATGACGGTCGGACAGATCATCGCGGAGCCGCTGGCCGTGCACGGGATCGTGAGCGGGAACGCCGTGCGCGCCGCGCGCGTGAAAGACCTGCTGTCGCGCGTCGGTCTCCTGCCGCAGCACGCGCGCCGCTATCCGCACGAGATGTCCGGCGGCCAGCGCCAGCGGGTGGGGATCGCGCGCGCGCTCGCGATGGAGCCGTCGCTCATCGTGTGCGACGAGCCGGTGTCCGCGCTCGACGTCTCGATCCAGGCGCAGATCATCAATTTGCTCGAGGATCTCCAGGCCGAGTTCGGCCTCACGTACCTCTTCATCGCGCACGACCTCGCCGTCGTCCGCCACATCTCGGACCGCGTGGCGGTGATGTACCTCGGCAAGATCGCGGAGATCGCGGATCGCAAGACGATCTACGACAACCCGCGGCATCCGTACACGAAAGCGCTCCTGTCGGCGGTGCCGATCCCGGACCCCGAGCTGGAGGTGCAGCGCGAGCGGATCGTGCTCGGTGGCGAAGTGCCGAGCCCGCTGAACCCGCCGGCCGGCTGCGTCTTCCACCCGCGCTGTCCGATCGCGGTCGAGCGATGCAAGCACGAGATTCCCGCGCTGAGAGAGCTCACGGCAGGCCATGGGGCGGCCTGCCACCTGGCCGAAACCATGATCCCGACACCGGAGCGGGCGGGCGCTTTCGAGCGAAGCGAGGCACGCGACCGGGCGGGCGCGAGCCCGGGCGCCCGGGAGTCCAAATGACGAAATACATCATCAAGCGGATCCTGCTGATGATCCCCACGCTGTTCGGCGTGGCGGTCCTCATCTTCTTCCTCATGCGCGTGGTGCCGGGCGACATCGTGGAGCTCAGGTTCGCGGGCGAGAGCTCGGGCGTCTCGAAGGAGACGCTCCAGATCGAGCGCGCGCGCCTCGGGCTCGACAAGCCGCTCTGGAAGCAGTTCCTCACGTGGATGGGCGGGCTCGTGCGCTTCGACTTCGGCACGTCGATGTGGACGGGGGCGCCGATCAGCGAGGAGATCAAGCTGCGCTTCGCGCTGAGCCTGCAGGTCGCGATCATGTCCACGATCGTCGCGGTGATCCTCGCGATCCCGCTCGGGGTGATCGCGGCCCTGCGGCAGGACACGTGGGTCGACTACGCGGTCCGCATCTTCTCGATCGCCGGGCTCGCGACTCCGTCGTTCTGGCTCGGCATCCTCTTCATCCTGGTGCTGCTGGTCTTCTTCAAGTGGCTGCCGCCGATGGTCTACACGCCGTTCTGGGTGAACCCGTGGCAGAACATCCTGCAGCTGATCTGGCCCGCGCTGGCCGTCGGCTACCGCTACTCGGCGGTGGCGACGCGCATGACGCGCTCGGCGATGCTCGAGGTCCTGCGCGAGGACTACATCCGCACCGCGCGCGCGAAGGGCCTCTGGCAGAAGCTGATCCTCACGCGCCACGCGCTGAAGAACGCGATGCTGCCGGTCCTCACGGTCGTCGCGCTCGAGTTCGCGTTCCTCCTCGGCGGCCTCGTCGTCACCGAGCAGGTCTTCAACCTGAACGGCCTCGGCCTCCTCTTCGTCGAGTCGGTCGCGCACCGCGACTACACGCTCACGCAGGCGCTCGTGCTCCTCGTGGCGGCGGCGTTCATCGTCGTCAACTTCCTGGTCGACCTCGCGTACGCGTGGATCGATCCACGGATCAGGTTCCGCTGATGGCGACCGTCGAGACCTTCGTCGACGCCTCCGAAGCGGGCGCGTCCGCGCGCTGGCGCAGCGCCATCCTCGACTTCTGCCGGCAGCGCCCGCTCGGCGCGATCGGCGCGGGCGTGGTGCTGGTCAACCTCGTCCTCGCGGTGCTCGCCAACGTCATCTCGCCGTACGATCCGCTCGCGACGGATTACGGCGCGATGCTGTCCGCGCCGAGCCGCGCGCACTGGCTCGGCACCGACGCGTTCGGGCGCGACGTGCTCACGCGCATCATCTACGGCTCGCGCACCGCGATGCTCGTCGGCTTCTCGTGCGCGTTCATCGGCGCCACGCTCGGCGCGGTGATCGGCGTGGCGAGCGCCTACTTCGGCGGGAAGGTCGACCTGCTGATCCAGCGGGTGATGGACATCTTCCTGTCGTTCCCGCTCATCATCCTCGCGCTCGCGGTGGTCGCGATGCTCGGCACCGGCCTGTCGAACGTGATCGCGGCCATCACGGTGCCGATGATTCCACGCGCGGCGCTGGTCGCGCGCTCGAGCGCGCTGGCGATCCGCGAGATGCCGTACGTCGACGCCGCGCGCGCGGCGGGCTTCCGCCACGGCCGCATCATCCTGCGGCACATGTCGCCGAACGTGATGGCCCCGTATCTCATCATGCTCACCGCGTTCCTCGGGCAGGCGATCCTCGCGGAGGCGTCGCTCTCGTTCCTCGGCCTCGGCGTGTCGGAGCCGACGCCCGCGTGGGGGCTGATGCTCCGCGGCGCGGCCGTGCAGTTCGCCGAATCGGCGCCGTGGATGGCGATCTTCCCCGGACTTGCGATCAGCCTCGCGGTGTTCGCGTTCAACCTGTTCGGCGATTCGCTGCGCGACGCGCTGGATCCGCGGCTCAGAACCCAGTGAGTGATTGACACGCTTCGTCGAGACGGGGTAATAATCCGTGGTCGGACCGGACCGGTAAGTCAGCACAGGATTTTTCGAGGCGGGAGGCCCTCATGCCCTATGTGATCGCGGAGCCCTGCATCAACGTGAAGGACAAGGCGTGCGTCGAAGTGTGCCCGGTCGACTGCATCTACGAGGGGAAGGATCAGCTCTTCATCCATCCCGACGAGTGCATCGACTGCGGCGCGTGCGAGCCCGTCTGCCCGGTGAAGGCGATCTTCGCGGAAGACGAGACGCCCGATCAGTGGAAGAACTTCATCGAGCTCAACAAGCAGTTCTTCAAAGACAACCCGGGAGTGCAGCCGGCGACGAAATCCTGAGGGCGACGCCTCTCGGTCCGGTCAGTTCCACGAGGGCCCCGCGCGGGGCCCTCTCTTTTTGCTGTCTCCTTTCGTGATGCCTCACGTGCACGGCAGAGCGCCACGGCCTCGCGGCAGCGCGCGCGCCTCGCGCCCGCGCCAGGCGCGACATTGGGCGCGTTTGTCGCGCGCGCGGCGTGGCACACCGGTTGTACCTCCGGCGCGCCATGGCGATCTTTCCCGAACCGGCGGATGTGGTGGACGCACCGTACGGCTTTCATTGCGCGGTATCCGCGTTCAAGCGTCAACTGATCGAGACGGCGCTGCGGGACGCCGCGGGCAACCGGACGCACGCCGCGCGCGTGCTCGGCTTGCAGCGGACGTATCTGTTACGGCTCATTCGCGAGCTTCACGTCGCCGCGCCTCCGCCTCCCGAACGGCGGCGGCGGACTTAGACGTCGCGGGCGCCCGGGCGCTCGAGCGCCCGCCGCTCGCGTCGCGGCCGTAAAATAGCCGGCGATGGCGAGCGTGTGGATCGCGGGGGCCGGGATGACGCGCATCGGGCGGCGTGGCGAAGCGCTGCCCGACCTGATGGCCGAGGCGGCGCACACCGCGCTCTCCGCGGCGCTGGTCGAGACGCCCGACGCGATCGTCGTGGCGACGATGAATCCGGAGGAATTTCTCGGCGACGGTAACTTCGCCTCGCGCATCGCCACGCACATGGGCTTCGCGGAAGTGCCGGCGCTGCGCGTGGAAACCGCGACGTCGTCCGGCGCCGCCGCGTTCTACACGGGCTTCGCGCAGATCGCGGCCGGCCTTCATCGCCGCGTGCTGGTCGTCGGCGGCGAGAAGATGACGCACCTCTCGACGCCGCGCGTGTCCGAGCTGATCGGCCGCTCCATCGATCCCTACGAGCGCTCGTACGGCGCCACGATGCCCGCGCTCGCCGGCCTCATCACGCGCGCGCTCACGCAGCAGGGCGTCGGGCTCCGCGAGTTCTCGCAGGTGGCGGTGAAGAACCACGCGCACGCCGCGCGCAATCCGTACGCGCACTATCAGCAGCCGGTCACGCTCGCGGCCGTCATGGAGTCGCGCATCGTCGCCGATCCGTTGCGTCTGCTCCACTGCTGTCCGATCTCCGACGGCGCCGCGGCCGTGCTGCTCACCGCCGAGCCGGCGCCCGTGCGTGTGGCCGGCGTCGGGCAGGGGACCGACACGCTCGCGGTCCGGCACCGCCACGCGCTGACGTCGTTCCGCGCGACGCAGGAAGCCGCGAAGGCCGCCTACGCGATGGCCGGGTTCGGGCCCGAGCGCGTCGACTTCGCGGAGCTGCACGACGCGTTCACGCCGTTCGAGCTGATCGCGCTGGAGGACACGGGGCTCGTGCCCCCGGGCAAGGCAGGACGCGCGACGCTCGACGGCGACACCTCGCTCGACGGGCGGCTGCCGATCAATCCCTCCGGCGGCCTGAAGGCGCGCGGCCACCCGCTCGCCGCGACCGGCGTCGCGCAGATCGTCGAGTGCGTCTGGCAGCTCACGGGCAGCGCGAGCGGCCGCCAGGTGGAAGGCCGCGTGGCGCTCGCGCACTCGATCGGCGGCCTGGCGACGAACAACTGGGTGACCATATTGGAACGGCACCCGAGCGGGCGGGCGTGAGCCCGGGAGCCCGCGAGTCCACATGATCGAGAGCATCGCCGCGTCGAAGTGTCCGCGGTGCGCGACCGTCGTCGCGCCGCCCGCGCCCTACTGCCCACGCCACCCCATCGCGATGACCCCGCTCGAGATCCAGGGCATCGGCGAGGTCGTGACGTTCACCACGCTGCACTCCCCGCCCGAAGGGTTCCGCTCGCCGCTGCATATCGCGCTCGTGGAGCTGGAGGAGGGCGCCAGGTTCGTCTGCCACGGCTCGGAGACGCGCGGCCTCAAGGTCGGAGCGACCGTCGCCATCGAAGCCATCGACAACGTGTACTATTTCTCGCACCTCGGCACCCTGGATCGCGCCCGGATCTTCTGGCGCCGCGCGGGCCGGGCGGGTGACCGCATGAACGCGATCGCGCGCAGCCTCGCGAAGCGCGTACTGAAAGGAAGAACGCGTGCCTAAGCCGAAACCGCTGAGCGGGATCCGCGTGCTCGATCTGACGCGCGTCCTCGCGGGGCCGTTCTGCTCGATGATCCTCGCCGACATGGGCGCGGAGGTCATCAAGATCGAGGAGCCCGGCAAGGGCGACGACACGCGGAGCTGGCCGCCGTTCGTGTCGGGTGAAGCGACGTACTTCATGTCGGTCAACCGCAACAAGAAAAGCATCACCTTCAATCTGAAGTCCCCGTCCGCGCGCAAGCTCTTCCTCGCGCTCGTCAAGAAAAGCGACGTCGTCCTCGAGAACTTCCGCCCCGGCACGATGGAGAAGCTGGGGCTCGGCTACGCGACGCTCGCGAAGCTCAACCCGAAGCTCATCTACTGCGCGGTGTCGGGCTTCGGCGAATCGGGGCCGGAGGGCGGCAAGGCGGGATACGACCTCATCATTCAGGGCGAGAGCGGCCTGATGGACATCACCGGCTTTGCCGACGGGCCGCCGCTCAAGATGGGAACGTCCATCGCGGACCTGGTCGCCGGCATGTCGGCCGCGCACGGCGTGACGCTGGCCTTGCTGGCGCGCGCGAAGACGAAGCGCGGCCAGAAGGTCGAGATCGGCATGCTGGACGCGATGGCCGCGCTGCTCACGTACCAGGCGGGCATCTACTGGGGGACGGGCCAGAAGCCGGGCCGCCGCGGCAACGCGCACCCCTCGATCGTCCCGTACGAGGTCTTCAAGGCGGCCGACGCGTATCTCACGCTCGGCGTCGCGAACAACTCGCTGTGGGAGCGCTCCTGCGCCGCGATGGAGCGGCCGGATCTCGTGAAGGACCCGCGCTTCGCGACCGAAGCCGCGCGCGTCGAGAATCGCGCCACGCTGGTGCCGCTCCTGAACGAGATCCTCGGCGAGCGCGGCGCGGATGAATGGATGAAGCGCCTCGAAGCGCGGGGCGTGCCGGCCGGCCGCATCCGCACGGTGCCCGAGGTCTGCGAAAGCGAGCACCTGAAGGCGCGCGGCATGATCCAGAAGCTCGCGCATCCGAAGGCGGGCGCGATCACCGTGATGGGCGTGCCGATCAAGCTGCACGCGACGCCGGGCGAGGTGAAGACGCCGCCGCCCACGCTGGGCCAGCACACCGATCAGGTGCTGAAGACGCTGCTCGGCGTGAAGCCGGCTCACCTCAAAACCCTTCACGCGGAAGGCGCACTCTAAAGGAGAGGGGAGGAGGACGACACATGGCCGGATCGATCACCGTCTACACCAACATCGGCTGAGGGCCCTGCCACCGCGCGGTAGAGTATCTATCGCAAAAGGGCGTGGCGTTCACCGAGAAGAACGTCGGCAAGGATCCGCAGGCGCGGCAGGAGCTGATGGAGCTCGGGCTGCTCTCGCTGCCGGTGATCCTGATCGGCGACCAGAAGCTCACCGGCTTCAACCCGAACAAGATCGAAGAAGCGCTGAAGGCCCTCGACGGCTGAGAGGGACAGGAGGTCACGCGTGGCGGAAGGGGCGCCGTCCCAGGCGAACATCGACAAGATGTGGAAGTACGCCGAGAAGTACGCGGAGAAGTCCGGCACCTCGCTCCATCCCGACCGTGGCGTGACCGAAGCGGTCGTGAACGGGCTCGCCCGTCACATCGAGCTCGTCGGCCGTCCGCTCTGCCCGTGCAACTTCTATCCGGACCCGGCGGCGGAGGCGAAGAACCGCCGCTGGATCTGCGCGTGCGACGAGATGCAGAAGTGGAAGTACTGCCACTGCCTGCTGTTCGTCACGTCGGAAGGCGTTCCGATCACCGAGTACCTGCCGGAAGATCACGAAGGCCGGCACGCGTACGGTCTCGTGAAAGACCCGAATCCCGACAAGGGGCGCGCGGTCGGCAAGATCCTCGAGAAACGCGAGGGCGAAGCCTGAGCGCGGAGCCGTTCGACGAGTCCGATCCCGCCGCGCTGATCGAGACGTACTTCGAGCGCGGCTGGACGGACGGCCTGCCCGTCGTCCCGCCGACCGAGAAATCGATCGCGGCGATGCTGGACGCCGCGCGCCTGCGCGGCGACGAAGTCTTCGGCGAGATTCCCGGCCGCAACACCGTCGTCGTCGCGGACAAGGTCGCGATCAACGCGGTGCTCGCGGGCTGCCGTCCCGAGTATTTCCCGGTCGTCACCGCGGCGGTGAAAGGACTCTGCGACCCCACGTTCGCGTACCACGGTCCTGCCTCGAGCACCGGCGGCTCCGCCATGGTCGTCGTCGTCAACGGACCGATCGCGCGCCGCATCGGCCTCAACGCCGGCAACAACCTCTTCGGTCAGGGCACGCGCGCCAACGCGACGATCGGCCGCGCGGTGCGGCTCACGATGATGAACGTGATGCAGACGCGCCCCGGCTTCTTCGACCGCGCGACGCTCGGCAATCCCGGGAAGTACTCGTTCTGCTTCGCGGAGAACGAGGAGGAGTCGCCGTGGCCGCCGTTCCACGTCGAGCGCGGCTTCCGCCCGGAGCGGAGCGCGGTGACCGTCTACGCCTCCAACAGCCTCTACCAGGTCTACAACCAGCTCGCGGCGGCGCCCGAGCCGCTCCTGCGATGCTTCGCCGACGCGCTGTCGAATCTCGGCCTGCCGAACGTCAAGGGCTTCAACCAGGTCCTGATCGTCTTCGCCGGCGAGCACACCGAGGTGATGGCGAAGGCCGGCTGGTCGCGGCGGGACATCGCGAGGTTCCTGATCGAGCACACGCGGCGTCCGCTCGCGGACTTCAAGCGCGCCGCGCGTCTGCCGGGCGAGCCGACGGCCGCCGACGAAACGACGATGCGCGCGCTCTTCGAGCGCGCCGAGGATATCCTCATCGTCTCCGCCGGTGGCCGCGCCGGAAGCTGGTCGGCGTGCCTGCCGGGCTGGGGCAACAAGTGGACGCGGGCGGTGACGACCGGTATAGAAGGGGAGCAGTGATGACGAAGATCTTCGATCCCACGGCGGCGCCCGTCGCGCGCGCGGTCAGCGTCGCGCCGCGGCCGGCGGATCTCCGCGGCCTGCGCCTGGGCCTCGTCGAGAACACGAAGTTCAACTCCGACACGCTGCTGCTGAAGCTGGCGGATCGTCTGCGCGAGCGCTGCGGGATCACGGTGAGCCAGATGGCGCGCAAGCGCTCGCCCAGCCACGAGATCGAGGAGCGCGCGATCGCCGCGCTGAAGGCGCAGAGCGATCTCGTCATCTCAGGCATCGGCGACTGAGGGTCCTGCTCGTCGAGCAGTGTGCTCGACGCCATCCTCTTCGAGCGGCAGGGCGTGCCCGCGGTCGCGATCGTCACCGACGTCTTCCGTGCGACCGGTGAGGCGATGGCCGCGAGCTGGGGCATGAGCGGGTATCGATTCGTCGACACGCCCCACCCGATCGCGAACCTCGCGGAGAAGGATCTCGAGGGGCGCGCCGACCGGCTCGTGGACCCGGTGATCGCGCTCCTGCGCGCCGGTTGACGGCCGCGCGCGGAACCGGGCCAAACCTCTGCCTTCTCCCGGCAAGCGGCTTCTCTTCGTCGTGGCGGCGGGGCGCGGTGACCTCGTCGACCTCTTGCAGCGTCAATTCGCCGACGTGGCGGATTCCGTCGAGGTCGTCGCCGATCGCCGCAGCGGTGACCGCCGTCACGACCTTCCCGTCGACGTCGAGCGCCGCTCGGGCCGGCGCCGCCGGCACGACGTCGATGCCGATCTGGAGTCGATCGGCTGGGCGCTGATCCGCCGCGGCGGGTGAGCGCGCGCTCCGCGGCGGCCCGAACGCGAGAGGGTACCCCTGCGGTATCATCACGGGATGCGACGGCTGATTCGTATCTACGACACCACGTTACGTGACGGAACCCAGGGCGAGGGCGTGTCGTTCTCCGGCGAAGACAAGGTCCGTCTCGCGAGCCGCCTCGACGCGCTCGGCATCCACTACATCGAGGGCGGCTGGCCGGGCTCGAATCCCAAGGACCTGCGCTTCTTCCGTCGCATGCAGGACGTCACGCTCAAGCACGCGAAGCTCACCGCGTTCTCGATGACCCGCCGCGCGGGCGGGCGCGCGGAGGACGACGCGAACATGCGGGCGCTCGTGGACGCGGGCGCGCCCGTGGCGACGATCGTCGGCAAGTCGTGGGACTTCCACGTGACCGGCGCGCTCGGCACGACGCTCCCGGAAAACCTCGCGATGATCGGCGACACGATCGCGTACCTGCGCCCGCGGATGGACGAGGTGCTGTTCGACGCGGAGCACTTCTTCGACGGCTTCCGCGCCAATCGCGACTACGCGCTCGCCACGCTGAAGGCGGCCGCCGACGGCGGCGCGCACTGGCTCGTGCTCTGCGACACCAACGGCGGCACGCTGCCCGCGGACCTCGTGGAGATCCTTCGCGAGGTGAAGCGCCACGTGTCGACGCGCCTCGGCATCCACGTCCACAACGACGCGGAGTGCGCGGTGGCGAACTCGCTGGCCGCGGTGGCCGAGGGCTGCGAGCAGGTGCAGGGCACGGTCAACGGCTTCGGCGAGCGCTGCGGCAACGCGAACCTCGTCTCCGTGATCCCCGCCCTCGTGCTCAAGATGAAGCTCGACTGCATCCCGGAGTCGCACCTGCGCGAGCTGCGCGACGTCTCGCGCTTCGTGTCCGAGCTCGCGAACCGCAAGCCGTGGACGTCGCAGCCGTACGTCGGCGACTCCGCGTTCGCGCACAAGGGCGGCATGCACGTGTCCGCCGTGCAGAAGAACCCCGAGACGTACGAGCACATCGATCCCGAGTCGGTCGGCAACCACCGCCGCGTGCTGGTCTCCGAGCTGTCCGGGAAGTCGAACATCCTCTGGAAGGCGAAGGAGTTCGGCATCGACCTCGACCACGAGACGCCGGACTCGCGGCGCATCCTCGACCGGCTCAAGGAGCTGGAGGATCAGGGCTTCCTGTTCGAGGGCGCCGAGGCGTCGTTCGAGCTCCTGATGGAGCGCGCGCTCGGGCGCCACCAGCCCTGGTTCCAGCTCGACGCGTATCGCGTGATCGTCGAGGAGCAGGCGGGCGACGGCGAGCCGGTCGCGGAGGCGACGGTCCGCGTGCGCGTGAAGGGCATGCTCGAGCACACGGCGGCGGCGGGCAACGGCCCCGTGAACGCGCTCGACCACGCGCTTCGCAAGGCGCTCGAGGAGTTCTATCCGAGCCTCAAGACCATGAAGCTCCTCGACTACAAGGTCCGGATCCTCGACGAGTCCGCGGGCACCGGCGCGAAGACGCGTGTGCTGATCACCTCCGGCGACGGCGACGAGACGTGGGGCACCGTCGGCGTCGCGGAGAACATCATCGAGGCGTCCTGGCAGGCGCTGGTCGACTCGATCGAGTACAAGCTCCGCCGCGACGAGCGCCGCTAGTCCCTGCCCGCCGGCCGCCGGCGCGTGCCGCCACCGTCAACCCCGTAGACCGGAGGATCCCATGCAGGGCGTCGTGTTCCTCGGCGATCGCAAGCTCGAGATCAGAGACTTCCCCGATCCCGTTCCGGGACCGCGAGACGTCGTGCTCGAGATCAAGGCTTCGGGCATGTGCGGCAGCGATCTCCACAACTACCGCGCCCCGGCGAATCCGGGCGGCGCCGTCACCGGAGGCATCCAGCGCAAGGCCGGGATGATCGCGGGGCACGAGCCGTGCGGCGTCGTCGCCGCCGTGGGGAGCGCGGTGACGGAGAAGGACGCGCGCGTCGGCCAGCGCGTCATGGACCACCACTACGACGGCTGCGGGACCTGCAAGCACTGCCGCGCGGGCTGGACGCAGATGTGCCTCGAAGGGACCGTCGTCTACGGTTCCGGAGGCCACGGCGGTCACGCGAAGTACATGAAGGTCCCGGTCTCGACGCTCGTGACGCTGCCGGACGCGCTCTCGTTCGTCACCGGCGCGGCGATCGCCTGCGGCACCGGCACCGCGTGGGGGGCGTTGAAGCGCATCAACCTCCAGGGCGGCGAGACGATCGCGATCTTCGGGCAGGGACCCGTGGGACTGTCGGCGACGCAGTTTGCGGTCGCGATGGGCGCGCGCGTGATCGCCGTCGACATCGCGCCCGAGCGGCGCAAGCTCGCGCAGGAGTTCGGCGCGCACCACGTGATCGACGGCAAGGGGGACATGGTCGCGGCGATCCGCGATCTCACGCACGGCGAGGGCGCGCACAAGACGCTCGACTGCTCGTCGGCGCCGGACGCGCGCGCGGCCGCGGTGCGCGCCGTGCGGTCGTGGGGCACCGCGTGCTTCGTCGGAGAGCGCGGCCAGGTCACGCTCGACGTGAGCCCCGATCTCCTGCGGCGGCAGGTGACGCTGGTCGGCTCGTGGACGTTCTCGAAGCAGGGCCAGGCGGAGTGCGCGGAGTTCGTCGCCGATCGCAAGATCGACGTCGAGAAGCTCTTCACGCACCGCTGGAAGCTCGCGCAGGCCGAAGAGGCGTACAGGTTGTTCGACACGCAGACGACCGGCAAGGCGGTCATCCTGCCCTCATGAGATGAGCGCGCTCACGCGACGTCAGTCCTGCGGGCGTCTGCTGACGCTGGTGAGCGGGCTCGCCGCCGCGCGCTGCGCGACGGTCTCGCCGCAGGAGGAGCGGAGGCTCGGTCAGAAGGAAGCCGAGGAGGTCGAGCGCACGGTCGGCCTCGTGCGCGAGCCGCGGCTCGTCCAGTACGTCACCGCGGTCGGCGGCCGCCTCGCGCAGGCCGCGGGACGCTCGGACATCGCCTGGAAATTCAGCGTGGCGGACGAGGGCGATCAGAACGCGTTCTCACTGCCCGGCGGGTTCGTCTACGTCACACGTGGATTGCTGGCGCTCGTGAACCGCGAGGACGAGCTGGCGGGCGTGCTCGCGCACGAGATGGCGCACGTCACCGAGCGCCACGCGGTGAATCGCGTCGGCGCGGCGACGCCGCTCGCCGTTCTCTTCGGCGTGCCGGGCGGCATCCTCGGCATGGTGAGTCCCACGCTCGGCGGGATCGTCGGAGGCACGGGCAAGATGCTCTCGGGGCTCACGCTCGCTCCGTACAGCCGCGAGCAGGAGCACGAGGCGGACCGCGTCGGCATCGCGTTCGCCGCGCGCGCGGGATGGGACCCGCGCGCGGTCGGCGAGTTCCTCGCGACGCTCGATCGCGCCGAGTCCCTCGCCGCCGGCGGCGGGGCGAAGCGCTCGAGCTTCTTCCCGGCGTGGGGCGGCGAGACGGTCGCGCAGGTGATCGGGCGCGGCGGTGCCGCGTGGAGCCCGGCGCTGGCCGCCGTCGCCAACGGGATCGCGCCCGACCGGCCGCTGGAACGCGACTTTCCGCTGAAGCTCGCGGTCGCCCAACGGTACCGTCCGCCCGGCCAGCGCGAAACGCGGGCGGGGCTTGACTCCGGGCCCCGGTGACGAGAGATTGCACCCACTCTGAAGGAGGGACTCATGGCCGAAGTCGAAGGCGCAACGCTACTCGCGAGGAACCTCAAGAAGCAGGGCGTGCAGTACATGTTCGGGATCGTCGGATTTCCGGTCCAGCCGATCGCGGCCGCCGCGCAGAGGGAAGGGATCACCTACATCGGCATGCGGAACGAGCAGTCCGCGTCGTATGCCGCGCAGGCGGTCGGCTATCTGACCGGACGCCCCGGCGCCTGCCTGGTGGTGTCGGGCCCCGGCGTGGTCCACGCGCTCGCCGGCCTCGCGAACGCGCAGCAGAACGGCTGGCCGATGATCCTCATCGGCGGCGCGTCCGAGACCTGGCGCAACGGGATGGGCGCGTTCCAGGAAGAGCGGCAGGTCTACATCGCGTCGCCGTTCTGCAAGTTCGCGCACGCGATCGAGCACGTCCACCGGATCCCGTTCTACGTCGAGATGGCGATGCGGAACGCGATCTACGGGCGGCCGGGCGCGAGCTACCTCGACATCGCCGACGACATCATCCTCGGCAAGACGGACGAGGCGAAGGTCGAAGAGCCCGACCGCTGCCCGGATCCGCCGCGCACGCAGGCCGATCCCCAGAGCGTCGAGAAGGCGCTCGACCTGCTGCGGAGTGCCGAGCGCCCGCTGGTCATCGTCGGCAAGGGCATGGCGTACTCGCGCGCGGAGGACGAAGTGCGCAAGTTCATCGAGCGCACGAAGGTGCCGTTCCTGGCCTCGCCGATGGGCAAGGGCGTGATGCCCGACGTCCATCCGCTGTCGGTCGGCGCCGCGCGCAGCCACGCGCTGCAGAACGCGGACGTCGTGCTGCTGATGGGCGCGCGCCTGAACTGGATCATGCACTTCGGTCTGCCGCCCCGGTACAACAAGAACGTCAAGTTCATCCAGCTCGACATCGCGCCCGAGCAGATCGGCCAGAACGCGCCCGCGGCGGTCGGGCTCGTCGGCGACGGCAAGGCGATCGTCAACCAGCTCAACCAGTCGCTCGAGAAGCGCGAGTGGGTGTTCCCGAGCGACGCCCCGTGGCACGCGGCGATCGCGCAGAAGGCCGCCGCGAATGCCGCGCAGATCGCGCCGCAGCTCGCGGACGACCAGGCGCCGGCGAACTACTACCGCGCGCTGAAGGACGTCGCCGCGTGGTGTCCCGACAACGCGATGATCATCGGCGAAGGCGCCAGCACGATGGACATCGGCCGCACCCAGCTCATGAACTCGCGGCCGCGCCATCGGCTGGATGCGGGCAGCTACGGCACGATGGGCATCGGCATGGGCTTCGTCGTCGCCGCCGCGGTGGTGAATCCCGACAAGCCGATCATCTCGGTCTCGGGCGACTCCGCGATCGGCTTCTCCGGCATGGAGATGGAGACGGTGTGCCGCTACAACCTGCCGGCGAAGATCGTGGTGTTCAACAACGGCGGCATCGGGCCGGGCCACGCGAAGCATCCGGAGAATCCGCTGAAGGACCTGAAGCCCAACGCGCTGATCTACGGCGCGCGCTACGACAAGATGATGGAAGCGTTCGGCGGCAAGGGCTGGTTCGTCGAGAACCCGAAGGATCTGAAGAACGCGCTGGACGAGGCGATGAAGTTCAAGGGTCCCGCGCTCGTGAACGTGATGATCTCCCAGGAGTCCGCACGCAAGCCGCAGGAGTTCAAGTGGCATTCCTAAACGAGATGGGGGGGCGCCTCTAGCGCCCCCCCAAGCCCCCCGGCGCTCCGCGGCCCGGCGGAGCCGTGCCGCTCCGCGAGTGCCGGGAGCTTCGAGAGAGACCTCTACACGGAGCGAGCATGGCCAGGATCCTGGTGATTCACGGCGCCGGCATGAACATGCGCGGGAAGGTGCAGCTCGACATCTTCGGGCCGATGACGCTGCCCGAGTACGACGAGCGCATCCGCGGCTACGCGAAGGAGCTGGGCGTCGAGGTCGAGATCTTCCACTCGAACATCGAGGGCGAGATCGTCGACAAGCTCTACGCCGCGAACGAGCAGGGCTTCGACGCGGCGATCTTCAACCCGGCGGCGTTCGGCAGCGGCTACCCGGCGCTGATCGCGGCCATCTCGCAAGTGAAGTTCCCGACGACCGAGGTTCACATCTCCAATCCGATCCGCCGGGGCCCGGCCTCGCAAACGGCCGCGGTGAGCCAGAGTGTCGTCGCCGGCTTCGGCATCGCGGGCTACGCGCTCGCGTTGCGCGGGATTCGCGACCAGCTGGCGGCGAAGAAGGGCGCGTAGATTCCGCCACCTCCACGCGAGACCGTCCTCGACCGCGAGCCGGATCTCGGCCACGAGCTCGAGATCGCCGGCAAGCGCTGGAAGGTGACCGACTGGGAATGCGAGCGGGCGGCGGGTCGCGAGACCGCCTACCTCCTTCGCGAGCGGGATCGTGAGATCCGCTGGTTCTTCACGCGCCCGATCCCGCTCTCCGCCGTCATGCTCCAGAACGGCAAGGCCCTCGGTTCCGTCGCCGCCTCGCTCACGCAGCCGCCGGGCGCGCTCGCCTTCCGCGGGCGCCCGTACAGCCTCCGCGGAATCGAATCCCTTTCTCCGCGCGCCAGGCGCGGATCTGGTCCGCGTGCTCCTTGTAGTGGTGGGCGCTGTTGCCGTCCACGATCTTCCACGCGGTCTTGCCCTCGACGAAGCGCTCGTCCGGGACCTGCGCGGCCGCGCGCATGAAGTCCTCGTGGCTCCTGTCGAGGTCGAGCAGAATGTCGGCGACCGGCGTGCCGCGGCGGGCGGCCGCGAACTTCTCGTTCCAGCCGTCGACGTCGTCGCAGCTCACGCCTTGAGGGACGGGACGTTCCCGGCGCGCGATGCGCTCGATCGCGGGGATCATCTCCCGGTGCCAGCCGCTGATGTGCGCCACGATGTCGCGCACCGACCACGTGCCCAGCCAGATTAGTACGTTCCCGGGCGGATCTTCGCGTACAGGTCCTTCAGCTTCTGCGCGGTGAAGCCCGGCGCCTGGCAGACGCCGATGATCTGGCGCTCGTCCGCTTCGACCGCGGCCACCGCGGCCGGGATCTTTTCCGCGATGTCGTGCGGAATCGTCGTGGCGCCGTGCTGGTCCGCGTGGACGAGATCGCCGGGCTTGATCCAGAGCCCGCCGACCTTCACCGGGATGCCGAAGTCCACCATGTGCACCCACGCGTGCGAGACCGACACGTGCGCGGCCGCGAACTGGAAGCCGAGCGCCTTCACCTCGTCGAGGTCGCGCACGGAGCCGTCGGTGAGCACGCCGACGCAGCCGAGCGCCCTGTGAATGTTCGCCTGCACCTCGCCCCACTGGGCGCCCTGGCCGCGCGGATCGTCGAGGTCGTGGACGACGATCACGCGCGGCGCCGGGATCGTCTGCACGTAATCCCACCAGCCGTACGTCGACGCGCGGTGGTCCTTGATCGGCTCGTGCTCCGCGCGGATCACGCACGGCACCGCGTAGCCGACCATCGGGCCGAGCTCGGGGAACAGGCAGCGAATCTCCGACGAGACGTTGCCGTGCTGCCGCGGCCGCACCTTGAACGTCTCGATCGCGTTCGCCACGCTCGGGCTGGTGATTTTCTTCAGGGCGTCGATCACGGGAGCCTCCTTGGTCAGATGGCGTTCTTGCGTTGCTGCAGAAGCAGTGCCTTCAGCGTCTCGACCGTGTTGCGCACGGCGTCCATGTTCGGATTCACCGCGAGCGCCCGCTCGAAGTACTCGAGCGCCCGCGCGGGCTGATCGAGCTGGACGTAGATCATCCCGTACCCGCTCAGCGCGCCATAGTGCAGGGGATTGCGCTTGATCACCTCGTCGCAGTCCGCCAGCGACTTCCGGTACTCGCCCATCAGATAGTACGCGGTCGCGCGCTTGTTCCACCCCTCGGCGAACGAGGGGTCGCGCTCGATGATCTTCGTGAAGGCGGCCACCGCCTCGTCCCACCGGCCCTGGGACAGCGCGTGCGTGCCGGTCTCGAAGAGCCGCGCGATCTCCTGGTTGCCCGACCGGCTCCAGATCTCCCAGATCGCCTGGTCGGCGAGGATGCGTACCGCGTAGTCGGGATCGCGGAGCGCGTTCACCAGCGCCGGGACGTCGGCCATCGTGCCGGCGTCGCCGAGCGTGCGGACCGCGGCACGCCGGCCTTCGACGTCGTCGCGATCCTGCAGCGCCTGCCGCGCGTCATCACGCGGCGCCGCCGTCGCCCGGCCCCCGATCAGCGCGATGGCGCCCGCGAGCGCGAGCGCCAGCAGCGGGCGAGCCGTGCGAGTCCTCATCCCGAGACCAGCGCGAGCAGCTCGGCCTCGTCGATGATCTTGACGCCGAGCCGCCGCGCGTCGTCGGCCTTGCTGCCGGCCGCCTCGCCGACCACGACGTAGTCGGTCTTCTTCGAGACGCTGCTGGTGAACTTGCCGCCGTGCTTCTGCACGAGCTCGCGCGCGGCGTCGCGGCTCAACGTCGGCAGCGTGCCGGTCACGACGACCGTCTTGCCCGCGAGCGTCTGCGCGGCCGGGGCCTCGCGCGGCCGCGTCGTCACCACGCCGACGTCGCGCAGCTTGCCGATCAGCGCGCGGTTCTCGTCTTCGGCGAAGAACGCGCGGACCGAGCGCGCGATCTCCGGACCGATCCCGTGGATCTGCGCGATCGCGGCCTCGTCCGCGTCCGCGATCGCTTCCAGACTTTCGAAGTGCGCGGCGAGCAGCTGCGCCACGCGCTCGCCGACCATCCGGATGCCGAGCGCGTTGACCAGACGCGTGAGCCCGCGCTCGCGCGAGCCCGCGATCGCGTTGACGGCGTTCTGCGCCGACTTCTCGGCCATACGCTCGAGGTCGGCGAGCTGACCGGCGGTCAGGCGATAGAGGTCGGCGAAGTCCCGCACGAGCCCGCGATCGACGAGCTGCTCGACGAGGCTCTCGCCGAGGTGCTCGATGTCCATCGCGCGCCGCGAGCCGAAGTGCTGCAGCCGGCCCTTGAGCTGCGCGGGGCAGGCGGCGTTCATGCAGCGCCAGTAGACTTCGCCTTCCGGCCGCATGGCGGTGCCGCCGCACGCCGGGCAGTGCGCGGGGAACACGTACGGCGGCGCGCCCTCGGGGCGCTTCGACGCGATCACCTGCACGAGATAGGGAATGACGTCGCCGGCGCGCTCGATGAGTACCGTGTCGCCCACGCGCACGTCCTTGCGCCGCACCTCGTCCTCGTTGTGCAGGCTGACGTTGCGGATCGTCACGCCGGCGAGCTCCACCGGCTCGAGCTTCGCGACGGGCGTGAGCGCCCCGGACTTGCCGACGTTCACGTCGATCGCCTGGACGGTCGTCGTCGCCTGGCGCGCCGCGAACTTGAACGCGATCGCCCAGCGCGGGTGGTGCGCGGTCGCGCCGAGGCGCCGCTGCTGCTCGATCGAGTCGACCTTCACGACCACGCCGTCGGCGTCGTAGCCGAGCGCGTCGCGCCCGGCTTCGAGCCGCGCGCAGTACGCGATCACCGCGTCGATGTCGGCGCAGCGCTCCGCGCGCGGGTTCGTCTTGAGCCCGGACGCGCGGAGCGCGTCCAGCGTGCCCCAGTACGACGTGAACCCGAGCGTCTCCGCGAGGCTCACGTGATAGAGGAACGCATCCAGCGGCCGCTTCGCGGTCATCGCGGGGTCCTTCTGCCGCACGGCGCCCGCCGCCGCGTTGCGCGGATTCGCGAACGCGCTCTCGCCGCTCTCCTCGAGCTGCCGATTCAGCTTCTCGAACTCGTGGCGCGGCATGAACACTTCGCCGCGCACCTCGACGTCGTCGAGCGCCGCGAGCGGCCCGCGCAGCCGCACGGGCAGGCTCTTGATGGTGCGCAGGTTCGGCGTGATCTCCTCGCCGACGCGCCCGTCACCGCGCGTGGCCCCGCGCACGAGGCTCCCGCGCTCGTAGACGAGCGCCACGCCGAGCCCGTCGATCTTCGGCTCGCAGACGTAGCTGAACGCGGCGGCCGGCAGCGCGCGCTTGAGCCGCGCCTCGAACTCCCGGAGCTGGTCCGGCGTGGTCGTGTTGTCGAGCGAGAGCATCGCCACGCGGTGCTCGACGGGCTTGAAGACGTCGGTCGGCGTGCCGGCGACGCGCTGGGTGGGGCTGTCGGGCGTGACGAGCTCGGGGAACCGCGTCTCCAGCTCCACGAGCTCGCGCATGAGCCGGTCGTACGCGTCGTCGGTGACCTCGGGCCGCGCCTCGACGTAATAGAGGTAGTCGTGGTGGTGGATCTGCTCGCGCAGCTCGGCGAGCCGCCGCGCGGCGTCGTCGCGGGTCATACGCGGAGGATAGCACCGGGCTACGGAGAGGAGAGGGCACGGCCGATGCGCCGGGTCAGCGCACGCAGATCCCTGGCCGGCATCGGCTCCTTCGGGGGCTCGCGCGACGCCAGCGCCTTCGCGAGCGACGTCATCTCGGCGTCCGCGCGGCGCGCGGAGGGAGGCAGCGCGTCGTAGAGCGCGCGGGCGCGCGAGAAGAACCCGTACGCGTCCTGGTACTCGACGACCTGCGTGATGCGCCCGTCCTTGAACGCCTCGTCGTACTCGTCCGCGACGCCGTCGAGCAGCGCCGCGAGCACGCGCGCGCGGAACGCCGGCTTCGCGCGCTCCTCGGCGCCGACGACTCGCGTGACCGCGTCGTCGAGCGCGCTGGCGACCCGGGCGACCGTCGCCGTGTACTGCGCGGCCGGTACCCTCGCTTCGATCGCGCGCCCGGGCTCCTTCAACGTCTCGCGCAGCCGGTCGGCGCGCGCGGCGTCCACGCGGCGCACGGGGCCGATCAGCCGGTTGCCGAGCTCCTGCACGGGATGCGCGGCGTGCAGCGCGCCCCCGCGCGCCTGCGCCTGCGCGTAGAGCTGCTCGCTCACGAGCAGGTGGCCGCGCGCCTTCTCGGCGTCGGCCGCGAACTTCACCATGTCCGCGCCGGGTTGCGCGGAAGCGGGCGTCGCAAAAGTGAAAAACGCGGCGACCGCGGCGAGGATGACAGGCGTTGGCATGCCCCTTGTTATAGTCGAATGCAGATATGGCGCGCGCGGCGAACGGCAAGAACAAGAGCAAGGTCGCGGGCGGCACGAGCGCCTCGGTGCAGGATTACCTGGCCGCGATCTACGACCTCGCGAACAGCAGCGGGCAACCCGTCATCGGCGCGCGCCTCGCCAAGCACATGGGCATCAGCGCGCCCGCCGTCACCGAAGCGATTCACCGGATGGCGCGCGGCAGCTATGTAAAGGTCGGCCCCGGCAAGGAGCTCACGCTCACGCCGAAGGGGCGCCAGGTCGCCGAGGTGATGGCGCGCCGTCACCGGCTCCTCGAGCGCTGGCTCACCGACATCCTCGGGCTCAACTGGACCGACGCGCACGAAGAGGCGCATCGCCTCGAGCACGCGATCTCGCCGCGCGTGGAGCTCAGGCTCGCCGAGCTCCTCGGGATGCCGAGCACGTGTCCGCACGGCAACCCGATTCCCGGCATGGCGGCGACGGCGCCCGTCGAGCCCTTCCCGCTCGCGCAGGCGAAGGAAGGCATGACCGTCGTCGTCGAACGCATCACCGAAGAAGCCGAAGCCGACAAGAACCTCCTCGAGCACCTGTGGAGAAACGAAGTGCGGCCGGGGCGCCGGCTCCGGATCACCGAAGTCGCGCCGTGGGCGGGAACGATCACGGCGTCGGGCGATGGCCAGACGATCGCGCTCGGCCTGCCCGCCGCCGGGAAGATCTGGGTCTACCGCCCGGCGGCGACGGGAGGTGCGGCGTGACGAAGCTCATCACCGCGCTCATCGTCATCGGCGTCTGCTACGGGATCTATCAGGGCGCGATGGCCGCGAACGGCTGGTTCCAGATGTCGGGCGTCGTCACGGACGTCGCGGAGAAGGAGCTGCCCGGCGTCATCGAGCGGCGCACGCAGCAGGCGGGGCTTCCCTCCGCCGGCCTCGACGGCGAGGGCTCATCGAAGATTCGCGCGCAGATCATCCAGCGCGCCGAAGAGGCGAACGTGCCGCTCAGGGCCGACGCGGTATCGGTCGGAGTCGTGGACAACATGCTCGAGGTGAAGCTCGCCTGGGACGCTCCGATCGTCGTCTACAACGGCAAGCCGTACGTGGAGATCCCGCTGACGGTGGAGAAGCGCTTCTCGCTTCACCCGCGAAAGGGCTTCTAGGGCGTCACTGTCGCGAGCGGCCGGGCTTCGGCGGCGGCGCGCCGGACTTCGCCTGCGCGATCAGCTTCGTCACGCGCTCACGATCCTCGCCGGGCGGCGTGACCGCGACGAACTTCTCCCACGACGCGACCGCGCCCTTCGGATCGTTCTTCTCCTCGAAGAGGACGTGCCCGCGATAGAAGAGCGCGGGCGGATAGTTCGGATCGATCGCGAGCGCGCGATCGAACATCTGGATGCCGTGGTCGACGAGCCGCATGCGCTCGGCACCGTCCGCCGTCATCACGAGCAGGAGCCCGAGGTGCGTCAGCGCGTCCACGTTCTTCGGCTCGCGCTTGAGGATCGCCTGATACGCCATCGAGGCTTCCTGCATCCGGCCCGCGAAGAGGCTCTGCCGCGCGGCCTGCAGCATGCCCTGCAGCATCCCGGGATCGAGCTTGCCGCCCGTCCCGCCGGGCACCGGACCCATCGGCGGCGTGGGACCGTCCATCGACGCGAGGGGGCGCGAGCCCGGCATCGGGCCCTGTGCCGCCTGGTCGGGCTCGCTGTAGCGCACGATGCCCACGCCCAGCGCGATGCCGAAGACGAGCAGCGCGACCGCGCCCGCGCCGAGCGCGAGCGGATGTCGCCACGCCGACGCGCGCGCGGCGGGCTCCGCCGTCGCGGCCCGTCGCGCCGGCCGTGCCGCGGGCGTGGTGGTGATGCGATCGAGCTCCGTCAGCACGCTGGCGGTCTCCGCCTCGTAGCGCGCGCGCAGCTCGTCGTAGTCGTCGTCCGAGACGTGGCCGGCGTCGTGCTCGAAGTCGAGCTCACGCAGCGCGCGGAGCGCCGCGGTGCGGCGCTCGAGGAGCGGCTCGCGCGGGTCGGGTGGGAGCGGCAGGAGCACCGGCGCGCCGCGGCGGCGCAGGAGCGGCCACGCCACGAAGAACGCGAGCGGGATCGCGATGACGGCGGTCGCGACGATCACGCCGGTCATCGCTCGTTCTCCAGCTCCATCTCGCGGCGGATGCGCTCGCGCATCGCCGGGTCGACCGCGGGCGGCGCCGTGGCGATCCCGGCCAGGCGCTTGCGACGCTGCGCGGTCCACCGGCGGATCGTGAAGGCGATGACGATGAGGCCGATGACCGTGGAGACGAAGGGCGCGCTCCACACGAGCCAGTTGAAGCCGCGGCGGCGCGGCGCCAGCAGGATCCACTCCCCGTACTTGTCGACGAAGTACTGCAGCACCTGCTCGGGCGTGTCACCGGCGCGCAGGCGCTCGCGGACGAGCGCCCGCATCTGCTGCGCCATCTCGGACGGCGAGTCCGCGACCGAGAGGTTCTGGCAGACGACGCAGCGGAGCTGCGAGGCCACCTCGTAGAGCCGCGGGTCCTCCACGTTGGTGGCGGGAGGCTGCGCGGCGGCGGGCGTCGCGACGAGCAGCAGGAGCAGCAGCGACAGCGCGCGGATCATCGCGGCTCGGCCAGCAGGCGGTCCACCTCGCGCTGGAAGACCGTGTCGGTCACGGCGCCCGCGTGCTTGGCGCGAATGCGCCCGCGCGCGTCGATGAAGAACGTCTCCGGCACGCCGTACACGCCGTAGTCGATCGACACCTTGCCCGCCGGGTCGAGCGCGTTCGGGAACGTCAGCGAGAACTGGTCGATGAACTTGCGCGCCGCCTCGGGCTTGTCCTGGATGTTCACGCCCAGCACGACGACGCCCTTGTCCTTGTACGTGCGCCAGTTGCGCTCGAGCACCGGCGCTTCCTCGTAGCAGGCGGGCATGCACCACGACGCCCAGAAGTTCACGACCACCACGCGGCCCTTGTTCGCCTCGAGGCTCATCGGCTCGCCCGCGTAGCTCGTGAGCACGAACGGCGCCGCCGGCCGGTTGACGAGCGGCGAGGGGATGTCGCGATGGTTCACGCGGAAGCCGTACGCGAGCAGCGCGAGGATCGGCAGCGCCGCCGCCGGCAGGAGCCAGCGCAGGGACTTCCGGCTCACGCGAGCTTCTTTCGGTCCGGAAGGATCGCGAGCACCGTGCCGAGCGTCAGCACGAGACCGCCGATCCAGATCCACGACACCATCCGGTTGACCTGCATCTTCACGGTGGCCTGCGAGCCGTCGCGCTCGAAGTCGCCGAGGACGAGGTAGAGGTCTTCCATGAAGCCGAGCCGGTAGTCCACGTGGGCGATCGGCGATTGCTCCTGCGGATAGAACTTCTTCGCCGGCCGCATCGCCTCGGCGTGCGCCTTGCCGTTCGTCACCGTGAAGGTGCTCTCGACGACGAAGTGGTTGCTGGCCTCGCGGGCGGCCAGCCCGTCGAACTGGAACTTGTAGCCGGCGAGCTCGACCGCCTCGCCCTTCTTCAGCGTCGCCTCGCGGTGCAGCGACCACGCCTGCGAGCCCGTCACGCCGACCGCGATGACGAGGATGCCGAGGTGGATCGCGAAGCCGCCGTAGCGGCGGTTGTGGCGGACGAGCAGCCCGCCCATCGCCGGCAACAGGCTCTCGCCCATCCGCAAGCGCGCGCGCGTCGCGCGCACGTAGTCGACGGCGACCGTCGCCGTCACGAAGACGGTGAGCGCGAGCGAGAGCACGGCGAGCGTCGAGCGCACGCCGGCCGCGTAGAAGATCGCGGCCGAGACCACGCCCGCGACCACCGGCCAGAAGAAGTTGCGGCGGAGGTTGTCCCGCGAGGCGCGGCGCCACGCGATGAGCGGGCCCACGCCCATCAGGAAGATCAGCGAGAGGAACACCGGGATGTTGACCGAGTTGAAGAACGGCATGCCGACGCTGACCTTCACGCCGCGCACGGCCTCCGAGAGCAGCGGGAACACGGTGCCGAAGAAGACGGTGAAGGTCGCCGCGACCAGCAGCACGTTGTTCAGGAGGAACGCGGACTCGCGCGAGACGACGGAATCGAGCTCGCCCTCGGCGCCGAGCGCCTCCCAGCGCCACGCGAGCAGCGCGAGCGACGCGAGCACGACCAGTGACAGGAAGCTCAGGAAGAAGATCCCGATCGAGCCCTGGGTGAACGCGTGCACGGACGCGATCACGCCCGAGCGCGTGAGGAACGTGCCGAAGAGCGTCAAGGCGAACGTCAGGATCACGAGGCCGATGTTCCAGAGCTTCAGCATCCGCCGGCGCTCCTGGATCATCACCGAGTGCAGGAACGCGGTGCCGGTGAGCCACGGCATGAAGGCGGCGTTCTCGACAGGGTCCCACGCCCAGTAGCCGCCCCAGCCGAGGACGTGATAGCTCCACCAGCCGCCGATCAGCAGCCCGAGCGAGAGGAAGTACCACGCGACGATCGTCCAGCGGCGCGTCAGCGTGATCCAGCGGTCGCCCACGCGGCCCGTCGCCAGCGCGGCGATGGCGAACGCGAACGGCACGGTGAATCCGGTGAAGCCGAGGTAGAGCGCGACGGGATGCGTGATCATCCCGCTGTCCTCGAGGAGCGGATTGAGCCCGCGCCCGTTCGCCGGGATGGGCGACAGGCGCTCGAACGGCGGCGCGGGGACCGCCATCACCAGCAGGAAGAAGGCGACCACGCCGAGCATCGTCGTGAGCACCCACGAGTAGAGCTCGCGCGCGTTGTGGCGGTGCCGCAGGATCACGATCAGCGTGTAGAGCGCGAGCATCCACGCCCAGAGCACGATCGAGCCTTCGAGCGCGCCCCACAGCGCGGTGATCCGGTAGTAGTACGGCGTCTGGAGGTTCGTGTTCAGCGCGACGTACCGGACCGAGAAATCGAACGTGAGGAACGCGTAGACCAGGAGCAGCATCGAGAACGTGACGAGGCCGAACACGCCGAGCGCCGCGTGCTGCGCCGACTCGAGCAGCGCGGTGCGTCCCGTGCGTCCGGCGATCGCCGCCGCGATCGCGCCGTAGAACGCGAGCAGCCCGCCGACGATGACCGCGCCGTGGCCGAGCTCGGGGATCACTTCTGCTCTCCGCGGAGCGACTTCATCAGCTCCTTGTAGCCGGCGCTGTTCGCGTCGTGCGGCGCCTTGTACTCCTCGGAGTGCTTCGCGAGGATCTGCGTCGCCTGGAAATACCCTTCGCTCGTCCAGCGTCCCTCGACGACCGCGCCGCGGCCCTCGCCGAAGAGGTCGGGCGCCGTCCCGTGGTGACGGACCGGAACTTTCGCCTGGCCGTCGGTGAGCGTGAAGGTGAGGTCGAGCGACGCCGCCTTCCAGCTGACGCTGCCCTTCTCGACCATTCCGCCGAGCCGGTACGCCTTGCCGGTGCGCGGGCTCGCCTGCAGCTCCGACGGCGTGACGAAGTAGACGGCGGACTGCGTGACGCCCGCGTAGATCATGTACGCGAGCGCCATCGCGAGCACGGCGATGCCGGCGACGAACTTGGGCTTGAGCGGCAGGCCCTTCATCGCGCGGCGCCCCGGCGGCGCGCCGCCCGCAGCGTCGGTGTCTTCAAGGTGCGCTCGAGGTGCACGAGCCGGCGCCAGTAGCCGCCGAGTGCCAGAACGGCGACCGCGTACGCGGCCGCGACGAAGCCCCAGTGATCGGATGTCACGCGGTAGCCTCCTGCTGCGCGCGCAGGAGCGCGTAGCGTTTGGCGATGAAGTAGGCGCTGAGGAGCAGCAGCCCGATGAAGTTCACGAGGAGCGCCATGCCGATCGCTCCCGAGGCCGCGGCGGGGCCGGGCTTCGCGAACGTCGGCGGCTGGTGGAGCGTTCGCCACCAGTAGACCGAGAAGTGCACGAGCGGAATGTTCAGCGCGCCGACGATGCCCACGACCGCGGCGAAGCGGGCGCCGCGCTCCGGATCGTCGGTCATCTGCCGGACCAGCAGGTAGCCCACGAAGATCACGAACACGACCGCGACGCTGGTGAGCCGCGCGTCCCACGTCCACCAGGTGCCCCACGTCGGCTTGCCCCAGATCGCGCCGGTGGCGATGTTGACGCCGAGGAACACGACGCCGACTTCCGCCGCCGCGTGCGCGGTCCAGTCGGCGCCCGCGGCGCGCGTCCAGAGATACATGATCGACGCGACGAACACGGCGAGGAACGCGAGATAGGCGACCCACACGGCCGGAACGTGAACGTACATGATCCGCTGGACGTTCCCCTGGGTCATCTCGCGCGGCGCGACGCCGAAGGCCATGACCAGCCCGGCGAGCACACCGAGCGTCGCCACGAGACCGAGCCATCGGCTCATCGGCGATTCATCCTTCCAGCAACACGTCGAACGTCAGCAACCCGGCCACGACGTAGATGACGTCGGCCGCGATCAGCAGCTTCAACCAGTGTGAGACGACCCCAAGCGGCTCGCCTGCCATCAGGGACTCGGTCGATTTCACGATCGCGAGCAGCACCGGGACCAGGACCGGGAGCAGCAGCACCGGGAACAAGAGCTCGCGGGCGCGCACGTGCGCGGTCATCGCGCCGAACAGCGTGCCGACGGCCGCGATGCCGAGCGTGCCGAGCGCCAGCACGAGCACGAGCCCGGGCAGCGCGCGCGCAACGTCGACGTTCATGAACACCGTGAAGAGCGTCAGCACCACCGCCTCGACGAGCGCCATGAGCAGCAGGTTGCCCGCGAGCTTGCCGACGTAGACCGCGCTCTTGTCGCCGGGCGTGAGGAGCAGCGCTTCCCAGCAGTCGTTCTCGCGCTCGAGCACGAAGCTGCGCCCGAGCCCGAGCAGGGCCGCGAGCAGCACGCCGAGCCAGAGCAGGCCGGGGAGCACGGCGGCGAGACGCTCGCGGTCCGCGCCGAGCGTGAACTCGAAGACGAACAGCAGCAGCACCGAGAAGAACAGCACCGCGTTGACGGTCTCCTTCGACCGCCGCTCCACCAGCACGTCCTTCCACGTCACCGCCCACGCGCGACGCAGGAACGTCACCGCGCCCCCTCGACGCACGTCATCGAGCGTCCTCGGTGTGGAGCGCGTAGAGCCGGTGGATCGCGTCGGCGCTCAGCGTCCCGCGCGGCAGGTCGGCGATCACGCGGCCTGCGCCGAGGATCACGAGCCGGCTCGCCACGTCGAGCTCGCGCCCGAACGCGTGCGTGGCCATGAGAATCGCGCCGCCCGCCGCCGTGAACGCGTGCAGGTACTGCTCGAGCCACTTGCGCGCGCCCTGGTCGAGGCTCGAGAACGGCTCGTCGAGCAGCAGCACGCGCGGACGCGTGATGAGCATTCTCGCGAGCGAGAGCCGCCGCTTCATCCCGGCCGAGAACGTCCGCACGCGCAGGTCCGCGCAGTCGTCGAGCTCCACTTCCGCGAGCGCGCCACGCAGCGCCTCCACGTCGGGCCGCTCGCCCGCGAAACGCCGCCAGAACTTCAAGTTTTCCAGCGCGGTGAGGTCGTCGTAGAGATGCGTGCCGTGGGCGACGAGCCCGACGAGCCCGCGCACGCGCTCGGCGTCGCGCGCGCAGTCGTGCCCCGCGATCCGCGCGTCCCCGCGCGTGGGCCGCGCGACGGTGGCGAGGATCTTCAGGAGCGTGGTCTTGCCGGCGCCGTTGGGACCGAGCAGCCCGACCGCCTCGCCGCCGCGAACGCTGAGATCGACGCCGTCGAGCACGAGGGTGGTGCCATACGCTTTCCGAAGGCCGGTGACCTGAATCAGGGCATCAGAAGTCGCCAAACGCGCCAATTCTAACTCACCGGAGATTTCCGGTGTGCCCCAGCGAGTAGCGGCCCGGCTGCGGCCACACGGTGAGCCCGTGCGGCTCCTTGCCGACCTTGATCTTCGCTTTGACTTCGCCGCTGGCCGTGTCGATCGCGTAGACGACGTCGTCGAACCGGCCGGAGAGCCACAGCGTCTTGCCGTCGGCGCTCACGTTGCCCATGTCGGGGCTGCCGCCGCCGGGGATCGGCCACGTCGCGACGACCCTGCGCGTCGCGAAATCGATCACCGCCACGCTGCCCTTGCCCTTCGGCGGCCCGAAGACCTTGTGCGAGCCGCGGTTGGCGACGTAGAGCTTGCTGCCGTCGCGGCTCGGATAGAGCCCGTGCGCGCCGACGCCGGTGGGGATGAAGCCGATCTCCGTGAACTTCTCGCCGTCGACGACGAAGACGCCGTCGGCGTGCATGTCGGCGACGAAGAACACGGAGCCGTCGGGCGAGATCCGGATGTCCTGCGGCATGCCGCCCTTCGAGAGCTTCAGATAGCCGAGGATCTTCCGGTTGACGAAGTCGATCTTCGCGAGCGTGCCGGAGTATTCGCAGGTGAAGATCGCCCATTTGCCGTCGATGGAGAAGTCCGCGTGGTTGATGCCGGGGCACTGCGGAACGGCGATCGAGCTCTGCATCTGCATCGTCTGCGCGTCGCGGAAGTCGAGGCGCTTCAGCGCCTCGGCGACGATGATCGCGGACTTGCCGTCCGGCGTGAAGTAGACGTTGTACGGATCGTCGACGGGAATGGTCTTGCCCGGCTTGCCCGTGACGGGGTCGACCGGCGTCATGCTGCCGTCCGTGCGCCCCTCGGCGTTGTTCGCCACCCACAGCGTCTTCAAATCCCACGACGGGACGACGTGCTGCGGATTGATGCCGACGCGGAAGCGGCTCACCACCTTGAACGTCGCGGGATCGATCACGGACACGTCGTTGGACTGGCGATTGGGGACGTACACGCGCGGCAGCGCGTTCGCGGCCGTCGCGCCGACCTTGTCCGCGCCGGTCTCGCTGTAGAGATTGCTCGCGTTCGGAACGGGCGGCATGCCCGGCACGGTCTCGACGTTCGCCGCGCGCGCGGCGTAGCCGCCGGCGCACACGGCGAGCGTGATCATCAGGGCGACGGCGAACCGCGGTCGGATCGAGTGCATGAGTCCTCGCTATCGATGAGTGATTGACGTCTTGATGGCGGTGACGGTGCGTCCCACGATGAGGTCGACGCCGAGGCGGCCGAGCTCGGCCGTCGCGCGGCGCGGGTCGCCGTCGACGCCGGTCCCGGCGCCGGGGATCTCCTCCGGCTGCGCGTTGGCGCGCACGAGCTGCGGGTCGATCGCGAGCGTGAGCGACGTGTCGGGCAGTGCCGCGTGCTCGCCCAGCTCCTCGGGACCGAAGCCGCGCGCGTGCAGGAGCTCGCGGAACCCGCTCGTCGCCGCGCGGTAGTACTCCTCGACGGCGTGCGCGCGCGCGGGCGTCGCGCGCCACTCGCGATTGAGGCGCGCGGCGACGGCCTTCTGCCCGGCCTGCGTGGAGCCGTGATCGCCGAGGAACACCACGTCGCGGAAGCCGTGCAGCTTGAAGCTGCGCGCGGCCGAATCGAGCACCCGCTGGAACGCGTCGTCCGGCACGGTGATCGTGCCGGGGAATCGCATGTGACCGGTCGCGGGACTCAAGCCACCTTCCGGGACGTAGGCGATCACCGGCGCGACCAGCGCGTTGCCGAGCGCGCGCGCGATGCGCTCGGCGAGCGCCTTCACGCGCGCGTTGTGCTTGCCGAGCGCCATGTGCGGCCCGTTCTGCTCGGTGCCGCCGGCGGGCACGATGATCGTCGTCTTTCCCGCGCGGATCGCCGCGCGCAGCTCGGTCCACGTCATCGCCTCGAGGAAGACGGTGTCCGGCGCCTGCGCCATCGCCGGCGCCGCGCAGACGAGCAGGAGCAGCGCCGCCGCGAGAATGCGCCCCGTCACGGCGTTACACTTCCCGCATGCGACGCGTGTCTGCCGCGCTGATCGTTGCCGCCTCCGTCGTGTGGACCGCGGTGCTGTCCGCGGCGCAGGCGCCCGGTGGCGCGTGCCAGCCGACCCGCGCCGACATGCTCGGGCCCTTCTACGTCGAAGGCGCGCCCGAGCGGAACAGCACGGGGAAGGGCCTCGCGGTCGAGGGCGTGGTGCGCTCGACGCGCGAGTGCAAGCCGCTCGCGGGCGCGAAGCTCGAGTGGTGGTCGGCGAACGCGGGCGGCGAGTACGACGACGCCCACCGCGCGACCCAGGTGACCGATGGCAACGGCCGCTTCCGGTACGTCACCGACGTGCCGGGCAAATATCCCGGACGGCCGGTCCACCTGCACGTCAAGGTCAGCGCGACGGGCCACAAACCACTTGTGACGCAGATCTATCCGAAGCCGGGCGAAAATTCGGTCGGCTTCGACGTCGTCCTGCAGCCCCAGTAGCGCCCGCGCAGCCCCTCGCGCCCCATCCCGCTAGACGCGCATCGCCCGCAGCCGCGCGATGCGCTCTTCGAGCGGCGGATGCGTCGAGAACAGCGTGGCGAAGCTCCGCCCGCTCAGCGGGTTGACGATGAACAGGTGCGCCGTCGCCGGATTGGCCTGCATCGGCACCACCTGCTGCGCCATCTGCAGCTTCTCGAGGGCCTTCGCGAGGCCCCACGTCTTGCCGGCCATCCGCGCGCCCGTCGCGTCCGCCTGATACTCGCGGGCGCGGGAGACCGCCATCTGCACCAGCATCGCCGCGATGGGCGCGAGGATCGCCATGGCGATCGCCGCGACGGGGTTCACGCCACCCTCTTCGTCGTCGCGGCTGCGGCCGCCGAAGATCGCGGCCCACTGCGCCATGTGCGCGAGGTAGGTGATCGCGCCGGCGAGCGTGGCCGCGATCGTCGAGATCAGCACGTCGCGGTTCTGCACGTGAGAAAGCTCGTGCGCGAGGACGCCCTCGAGCTCTTCCTCGTCGAGGATCCGCATGATGCCCTCGGTCACCGCGATCACCGCGTGCTCCGGATCGCGCCCGGTCGCGAACGCGTTGGGCGTGTCCTCCGGGATCACGTAGATCCGCGGCATCGGCAGCTGCGCCCGGGTCGCGAGACGCCGGACCATGCCGTAGAGCTGCGGGGCGGACGCCTCGTCGACGGGCTGCGCCTGGTACATCGCGAGCACGATCCGGTCCGAGAACCAGTAGCTGAAGAAGTTCATGGCCACGGCGAAGAAGAAGGCGACGACCATGCCCTGTCGCCCGCCGATCACGCCGCCGATCAGCACGAGCATCGCGGTCAGAACGGCCAGGAGCAGGCCGGTCTTGAATATGTTCGACATGAGTGTTGGGACCTCCTCTAGGGTGAGACGGCCCTATGTGTCCGGAAGCCAATTGACGGCCATGGGCCGTCAAGGTCCGAAAGTCACACTAGCAAAGCGGTTTTGGGGGGTCAAATGCCTTGACTTGCCCCGACCCCGCCGATATACTGGCCCGGCTCAACGAAAATTTCTTTTGTTTGTAAATAGTTACACGGGGCCGACGGGCCCCCGCGGCACAACACCATGATCATCCGAGTCTCCGAGCTTCCCGACGAAGGCCTTTCGATCGACGAGACCGCGTACGCGGCCGCGCCGTACGCCGATCCCGGCTGGCGCCTGGATCGCCTGCAGCTCCAGGTCAACAAGGACGGCGACGAAGTCGACGTGCTGGGCCAGATCCGCGCGACGGTCCCGCAGGTATGCGGGCGGTGCACCGAAGCCTTCACCAGCCCGGTCACCGCGGACGTCTCGCTGCGCTTCGCGCCGAAGCCCGCGCGCGTCGACGGGGCCGAGCTCGGGCGCGACGACCTCGACACAGACTTCTACGTGGACGACCAGATCGACCTCGACCGCATCATCGAGACCGAGACGACGCTCGCGCTGCCGATGAAGCCGCTCTGCGATCCCGGCTGTCGCGGCATTTGCCTCGTGTGCGGCGCGAACCGCAACGTCACGGCCTGCGCCTGCGCGGAGCGCGCGCCGGATCCCCGGCTGGCCGTCCTGAAGACTCTCACCGAGCGGAAATCGTAAGGAGACTCCATGCCGCTGCCGAAGAGACGCCACTCGAAGACGCGCGGGCGCAAGCGCCGCACGCATTACAAGCTGTCCGCTCCCACCAAGTCCGTCTGCCCGCAATGCCGCGAGGCCAAGCTGCCGCACCGGATCTGCCCGCACTGCGGGTACTACAAGGGCCGGGAGATCGTCGCGGTCGAAGGCGCGTAGGTGAAAATCGCCGTTGACGCCATGGGGGGGGACCACGGTCCCTCCGTGGTCGTCGAAGGGGCGGTCGCCGCGGTCCGCGAGCTCGGCATCGCCGTCGTGCTCGTGGGCGACAAGGGCGCGATCGAGCGCGAGCTCGCGCGTCTCGGCACGTCCGCCGGCGTCGAGATCCGTCACGCCTCCCAGGTCGTCGGCATGGGCGAGAGCCCGTCGCAGGCGCTCCGCCGCAAGCGCGACTCGTCTCTTCGCATCGCGGCCGAGCTCGTGCGCGACGGTGAGGCCAGCGCGTTCGTGTCCGCCGGCAACACCGGCGCCGCGATGGCGGTCGCGATGTTCGTCGTCGGCGTGCTGCGCGGCGTGGATCGTCCGGCGATCGCCGCCGTGCTGCCGAATCTGAAGGGCCACTCCGTGCTGCTCGACGTCGGCGCCAACGTCGACCCAAAGCCGTGGCACCTCTTCCAGTTCGCGGTCATGGGGAACGTGTACGCGCGCGACATCCTCGGGATCCAGCGGCCGCGCGTCGGCCTCCTCTCCGTCGGCGAGGAAGAGGGCAAGGGCAACGAGCTGACCAGGGAAGCGTACGAGCAGCTCAAGGACTCGTCGCTGAACTTCCTCGGCAACGTCGAAGGCCGCGACATCTACAACGGGCATTGTGATGTCGTCGTCACCGACGGCTTCACGGGCAATGTGGCGCTCAAGATTTCCGAAAGCCTCGCCGAGATGGTTGGTTCCCTGATCCGCGAGGAGCTCATGCGCGACGTCCGGTCGAAGATCGGCGCCGCGCTCGCGAAGCCGGCGTTCGACCGCTTCAAGAAGCGCGTCGACTACGCGGAGATGGGCGGGGCGCCGCTGCTCGGCATCGACGGCGGCGCGATCATCTGCCACGGCTCCTCGCCGGTGAAGGCGATCAAGAACGCGGTGCGCGTGGCCGCCGACTGGGCGAAGGCCGGCCTCAACGATCACATCAAGACGGCGCTCGAGAACGAGATCGCACGCGGGAACCGGGACGAAGGGAGCCGCGGATGACACGGGCGAAGATCACCGGCACGGGCGCGTACGCGCCCAAGCGCATCCTCACCAACGCCGACCTCGAGAAGATCGTCGACACGAACGACGAGTGGATCCAGCAGCGGAGCGGCATCCGCGAGCGCCACATCGTCGACGAGGGTGAGGCGACGAGCGACCTCGCGGTGAACGCCGCGCGCCAGGCGCTCGAGCGCGCGAACCTCGTGCCCGAGGACATCGAGATGATCGTCGTCGGCACCACGACGCCCGATCACTTCTTTCCGAGCACCGCGAACATCGTCCAGCAGCGGCTCGGCTGCCGCCGGGTCGGCTCGATGGACGTGCTTGCCGCGTGCGCGGGCTCGGTCTACAGCCTGATGATCGGCTCGAAGTTCATCGAGACCGGCAAGTACAAGCGCGTGCTCTGCATCGGCGCCGAGGCGCTCTCGCGCATCACGGACTTCACCGACCGCGGGACGTGCGTGCTGCTCGCGGACGCCGCCGGCGCGGCCGTGCTCGAAGCGTCCGAAGACGGCAGCGGGATCATCGACGCCGACCTCTACTCCGACGGCCAGTACGCGGAGCTGCTCCACATGCCCGGCGGCGGCGCCAGGCACCCCGCGACACGCGAGACCGTCGCCGCGCGGATGCACTACGCGAAGATGAAGGGCAGCGAGGTGTTCAAGGTCGCCGTGCGCATGTTCGTCGACTGCGCGGAGACGATCCTCAAGCGCCACAACCTCGGCCCCGACGACGTCGACCTCTTCATCCCGCACCAGGCGAACCTCCGGATCATCGAGGCAGCCGCGAAGCGCGTCGGCCTGCCGATGGAGAAGGTGTTCACGAACGTCGACCGCTACGGCAACACCGGCGCGGCGTCGGTGTACGTCGCGCTCGAGGAAGCGCTGGCGGCGGGGCGCATCAAGAAGGGCGACCGGATCCTGATGGCGGCCTTCGGCGGCGGCTTCGCGTGGGGCGCCGCGCTGATGCAATGGTGACGGCACCCGAGCGGGCGGGCGCTCGAGCGCCCGGGAGCCCGCGAGTCCAATGACCGAGATAAGAGCGGCTTTTCTCTTCCCCGGACAGGGCTCGCAGGCCGTCGGCATGGGCCGCGGCTTCTACGACGCGTCGGCCGCGGCGAAGGCGGTGTTCGACGAGGCGAACGGGGCACTCGGGTTCGATCTCGCGAAGCTCGCGTTCGAAGGGCCGGAGCGCGAGCTCGCGCTGACGGCGAACACACAGCCCGCGGTCCTCACCGCCAGCGTCGCCGCGGCGCGCGTGTGCATGGAGCGCGGCCTCGCGCCGAGCCTCGGCGCCGGCCACAGCCTCGGCGAGTACTCGGCGCTGGTCGTCGCCGGCGCGCTGCGCTTCGCCGACGCGGTGCGCGTGGTGCGCAAGCGCGGGGAGTTCATGCAGCAGGCGGTTCCGGTCGGCACGGGCGCGATGGCCGCGATCATGGGCCTCGAGCTGCCCGCGGTGGAAGCGCTCTGCAAGGAAGCGGGCCACGGCGAGGTCGTGGAGGTGGCGAACATCAACTCCGCGGGGCAGATCGTGGTGGCCGGCCACAAGTCCGCGGTCGAGCGCGCGGTCGCGCTGGCGGGCAAGAAGAGCGTGATGCTGCCGGTGAGCGCGCCGTTCCACTCGTCGCTGATGTCGCCCGCGGGCGAGCGTCTGGCGCACGAGCTCGCCGCGGTGCCCGCGAGCGATCCGACGTTCCCCATCGTCCGCAACGTCGACGCCGGCGTCACGCGCACGGCCGGCGAGGTGAAGCCGTTCCTGCTGCGCCAGGTCGCGAGCCCCGTGCGCTGGACGGAATGCGTGCAGCGTCTGCACGCCGAAGGCGCGACGGTGTTCGTCGAGGTCGGCCCGGGGCGCGTCCTCACCGGATTGCTGCGCCGCATCCTCGACGGCGTGCGCGGGCACAGCGTCGAAGATCCGGCCGGGCTCGACAAGGCGCTCGAGGCGGTGGGCGCCGCACGATGAGCGGGAAGGCCCTCGAAGGAAAAGTTGCGCTCGTCACGGGCGGCAGCCGCGGCATCGGTGCCGCGATCGCGTCGCTGCTGGCCGAGCGCGGAGCGGCCGTGGTAGTGTCGGCGCGCGACGCCGATCGTCTCGGTGCCACCGTGAAGGACCTGGAGGCGACGGGCGCCGCGGTGGCCGGTGTCGCCGGAGACGTCAGCCGGCGCGAGGACGCGGAGCGCGTGGTGGACACCGCGCGCGAACGGTTCGGACGCCTCGATCTCCTCGTCAACAACGCGGGCATCACGAAGGACGGGCTCTTGCTCCGCATGAAAGACGAGGACTGGGACCGCGTGATCGAAGTGAACTTGCGCGGCGCGTTCGTGATGACGCGCGCGGCGGCGAAGGTCATGGTCCGACAGAAGAGCGGACGGATCGTCAACATGGCGTCGGCGGCCGGCGCGATGGGCAACGCCGGGCAGGCGAACTATTCCGCGTCGAAGGCCGGTCTCATCGGACTGACGAAATCCACGGCGCGCGAGCTGAGTCACTGGGGCATCCTCGTCAACGCGGTCGCGCCGGGGCTCATCGAGACGGACATGGCGGCGACGATCCCCGCCGCGGCACGCGAGGCGCTGCTCGCCCAGGTGCCGCTCGGGCGCGTCGGCACGCCGCGCGAAGTGGCCGAGATGGTAGGATTCCTCGCCGGTGAAGGGGCGACCTACATCACCGGGCAGGTCTTTCACGTCAACGGCGGCTTGTACATCTGAGGGAGCGTTCATGGGGAAGTCAGTCGAGGAGAAGGTGAAGGAGATCATCGTCGAGCAGCTCGGCGTGGAAGAAGACGACGTGACGCCGAACGCGAAGTTCATCGAGGACCTGGGAGCGGACTCGCTCGACACCGTCGAGCTGGTGATGGCGCTCGAGGAACACTTCGACATCCAGATCCCCGACGAGGACGCCGAGAAGATCGTCACGGTCGGCGACGCCGTGCAGTACATCAAGGACAACTCCTAGAGGCCGACGGAGGTGGAGTCACGGCGGGTCGTCCTCACGGGCCTCGGCGCGCTCACGCCGATCGGCAACACGGCGGAAGAGATGTGGAGCGCCTTGACCCAGGGGCGCTCCGGCATCGGGCCCATCACCAAGTTCGATGCAGCCGCCTATCCGACCCGCATCGCCGGGGAGATCAAGAACTTCGATCCGCTCGCGTACGTCGACAAGAAGGACGCGCGGCGGCTCGATCCGTATCTGCAGTACGCGATCGCGTCGGCCGTCCAGGCCGTGACGGACGCGAGTCTCGACCCCGCCAAGGTCGACCCCGAGCGGTTCGGCGTCCTGATCGGCTCGGGCATCGGCGGGATCACCACGCTCCTCGACGGCGAGCACGTGCTCCTGCAGAAGGGGCCGGATCGCGTCTCGCCGTTCATCATTCCGATGCTCATCATCAACATGGCGTCGGGCCTCGTCTCGATGCGCTTCGGCGCGAAGGGCCCGAACTCGTCCGTCGTCACCGCGTGCGCCACCGGCAACCACGCGATCGGCGACGCCTTCAAGCTGATCCGCTACGGTGAGGCGGACGTGATGATCGCGGGCGGCGCGGAGGCGATGATCGTGCCGCTCACGATCGCGGGCTTCTGCGCGATGAAGGCGATGTCCACGCGTAACGACGACCCGCAGAAAGCCTCGCGCCCGTTCGACGCGGACCGCGACGGGTTCGTGTGCGGCGAGGGCGCGGGCATCGTCGTGATCGAGGCGCTCGACCATGCGGTCCGCCGTGACGCGCGGATCTACGCCGAGGTGATCGGCTACGGGATGACGGGCGACGCGCACCATATGACCGCGCCCGACCCGGAGGGCGACGGCGCCGCGCGCGCGATGACGCTCGCCCTCCGGAGCGCGAAGCTCCAGGCGGGCGAGGTCGACTACATCAACGCGCACGGCACCTCGACCCCGTACAACGACAAGTTCGAGACCATGGCCATCAAGCGCGTCTTCGGCGAGCACGCGCGCAAGCTCGCCGTGTCGTCGACGAAGTCGATGACCGGCCACCTGCTCGGCGCCGCCGGCGGGGTCGAGGCCGTCGCGACCGCGCTCGCGCTGCATCACGGCGTCCTGCCGCCGACGATCAACTACGAGACGCCCGATCCCGAGTGCGACCTGGACTACGTGCCCAACCAGGCGCGCAAGCAGGACGTCGAGGTCGCGCTGTCGAACGCGTTCGGCTTCGGCGGGACGAACGCGACGCTCGCGTTCCGCAAGTATCGCGGCTAGCGCTCCCTCACGAGACTCCATGGCCGCGCTCGCGGCGCTCGAGCATCGTCTCGGCCACACCTTTCGCGATGCCGGCCTGATCGAGCGCGCGCTCACGCACGCGTCGTGGGCGAACGAGCACGCGCCGGCGCTCGACCAGGAGCCGCTCGCGTTCGTCGGCGACGCCGCGCTGGGGCTCGTGGTGGCGGAGCGGCTCTTCGGCGAGGGCAGCGACCGCGCCGTGGGCTATCTGACGCCGCGCCGCGCGGAGATCGTGTCCGGGGCGAACCTCGCGCGGTGGGCGACGGACCTCGAGCTCGGCGCGCTGCTGCGTCTCGGACGCGGCGAGGATCAGACGGGCGGGCGGACGCGCGAGTCGATCCTCGCGACCACGCTCGAAGCCGTGCTCGGGGTCGTTTATCTCGAAGCCGGCGTCGGCGGCGTGCGGAACGCTGTCGAGCGGCTCAGCGCGGCCGCGCGCACGCGCGTGGTAGGCTGAGCGCATGCGCTTCTGGCCGAGGCGGCGCGCGGCGCCCGCCCCTCCGCCTTCCGACGATCTCATCCTGCTCGGCGACATCCTGCGCCGGAACGTCGACGACATCCTCGCGGTCTACGACAACGGGGAGAAGAACGGCGTCTTCCTCTTCCGCGGCCAGCTCGTCACGACGCCGGCGCGCGCGCTCGAGATCCTGCGTGAGCGCTTCCGCCGCTTCGGCTACACGCCGTACCTGCGCCCGGACCGCGGCGGCGTGCTCGTGCAGGCGTGGCCGACGGCCGCGGGGCGCGAGCGCTCGCGCGTCACGCTCAACGTCGTGCTGTTCGCGCTCACCGTCGTCTCGACGCTGCTCGCGGGCACGCAGTTCGTCGGCTCGCCGACGTTCGACGCGCTCCGCGGCGCGCCGTCGTGGTGGTGGCTCTTCAGCGGGGTGCCGTTCGCGGCGACGCTGCTCGCGACGCTCGGCGTGCACGAGTTCGGGCACTACTTCACCGCGCGGCACTACGGGGTGTCGGTGAGCCTGCCGTACTTCATCCCGGTGCCGCCGCCGTTCCTGTTCGGCACGCTGGGCGCGGTCATTCGCATGCGCTCGCCCGCTCAGGACCGCAACGCGCTGTTCGACATCGCGGTCGCCGGCCCGATCGCCGGGCTCGTCATCGCGGTGCCGGCCCTGATCCTCGGCATCCACTGGTCGACGGTGGCGCCGGTCGCCCCGGGGACGTGGGTGACGTTCGGCGACTCCGCGCTCACGCGTCTGCTCGTCGGCCTCCGCTTCGGGCCGATTCCCCAGGGGATGAAGCTCTACACGCACCCGATGTTCGACGCGGCGTGGGTCGGGCTCCTCGTGACGGCGCTCAACCTGATGCCGGTCGGCCAGCTCGACGGCGGGCGCATCGCGTACGCGCTGTTCGGCCGGCGCCACAAGACGCTCGGCGTCGTGACGTTCGTCGCGCTGCTCGCGCTGGGCGCGGTCACGTGGTCGCTGAACTGGGTCGCGTGGGGCTTCTTCGTGCTGTTCTTCGTCGGCTTCCACCACGGCCCGCCGCTCGACGACGTCACGCCGCTCACGCCGGGGCGCCGTGTGCTCGGCCTCGCGTGTCTCGCGCTTCTCGTCCTCCTCGTCCCGCCCATCCCGATCGACGTGACGTGATGTCACCGCGCGGCAGATTGGCGCTGACACTCGACTGAGTCGCTCTGGAGCGCGCGCCAGACATCGACGGGCCGTGCCCCGCAACTGGCTGAGTTCGAAGCGCGCGCCCCTGTGGCTCGGCTCGGCACCGCCTATGCACTCTCTTTCATCGCCCGTCGATCACAGAAGTGAGAACGGGCGAGAGGGAGGACGTCATGGCCTGTCAGGCATCGGTGGTGATCGTTTCGATGCTCGCGGCGATGCTGCTCGGCGGGTGCGCCGCGCAGTCGGCGACGAACGATGCGAACGCGGCGTACACGAGCGCGGCGATGGCGTCGGCCCCGATGGATCGCGCGAGCGACCTGGCGCGGCCGCGGCCCGGCGACTACGTGACGAACGGCGATCTGAACGACATCCACTTCGAGTTCGACAGCTACGAGATCCGTCCCGCGGCCGCGAAGACGCTGCACGCGAGCATGGAGTGGATGAAGTCGCATCCGGACTCGATGCTGCTCATCGAGGGCCATGCCGACGAGCGCGGGACCAGCGAGTACAACCTCACGCTCGGCGAGCGCCGCGCGCGGGCGTCGATGAGCTACATGGTCGCGCACGGGATCGCGGCGCGCCGCATCTCCGTCGTGAGCTTCGGCGAGGAGCGCGCGCTGTGCGGCGAGCACACGGAGTCGTGCTGGAGCAAGAACCGCCGCGCGCACTTTCTCGTGAAGCTGCGGTAAGCGTGATCGTCGCGCGGTAGGGCAGCGCGAAGCTTCTACGCGGAGACGCGGCGGCGTGGGCGGGGGCGGTGGGAGATTTCGCGAGCCACCCCCGCCCGGTGTGGGGTCCCCCGGCTCGCGAAATCCCCCACACAGCGTGTTCAGTCCAGCCCTTCGTCAGAGCTCCACACGGCGGAGCAGGACGAAGCCGATCACGAAGAACGAGCCGATCGCGGCGATCGCGGCGCGCTGGTCGCCGTCCATCAGCCACGAGACGCCGCCGAAGACCAGCGGGCCCATCACCGCGCCCGTCTTGCCCACCAGCGAGTAGAAGCCGAAGAACTCGGCCTCGCGGTCGCGCGGCACCAGCCGCGCCATCAGCGCCCGGCTCGCCGCCTGGATCGCGCCGAGCCCGGTGCCCGCGAGGATCGCGACGATCCAGAACTGCCACTTCGCGCGCACGAGGAAGGCGAGGACCGTCACGGCGATCCACTGGACGAGCGTCACCATGATCACGAAGCGCGGGCCCAGGCGGTCGCTGGGACGCGCCCACGCCGCGGAGCCGACAAGCGCGGTGAGCTGCACGATCATGAACAGCACGATGATCTCGGGGAAGCTGAAGCCGAGCGTCTTCGACGCGAAGATGCCGGCGAAGAAGATGACGGTGTTGACGCCGTCCTCGTAGACGAAATACGAGAGCAGGAACCGCCGGAGCGCGGTCCTCCGCGCGTCGGTGGCGATCTCGCGCAGCGTCCGGAGCGTGTCGAGGACGCCGCGGCGGAGCGCCGGTCCGAGCGGCATCGGATGGCGCGTGTCGGCGGGCAGCACGACGAACGCGGGCAGCGCGAAGAGCCCGAACTGCGCCGCGGTCACGAGGAAGCACGCCCCGTACCTGCCCGTCGCCGCGAACGGATACGCGGCGAGGAACGCGACGATCGATCCCGCGTAGCCGACGGCGAAGCCGAGCGCCGACACGCTGCCGAAGTTGTCGGGCGCCGCGATCGCCGGCAGGTACGCGTTGTAGTAGACGACGGCCGCCTCGTAGGTGACGAGCGTCAGCACCGCGAGGACGAACCCGCGCACGACCATCCCCGGCTCGAGCGTCGCGAGCAGCGCGCAGCCGGCGACCGACGCGAGCGTGAGCCCGACGAAGAACCGCTTGCGCGCGCCCGCGTGATCGGCGATCCCGCCGAGCAGCGGCGAGGTGAGCGCGACCGTGATCATCGTCGTCGAGCTGACGAACCCCCACCAGACGTCGCCCTGGCCGTGCGCGTTGCCGACGATCGCCTGCGCGTACCAGACGGGGAAGATGGTGGCGACGACGATGGCCGACACCGAGGAGTTGGCGAAGTCGTAGAGGCTCCACGCGGCGACCGCGCGATCGATGCGGACGCGCACGGCGGCAGGATGACACACGCCGCGCGCTTGCGCTACCATCCCGGCCATCATGCCGGGCCGCATCGATCTGAAGACGCTCGCCCAGCTCGTGCGCAAGGACGAGATCGACACCGTGCTCGCCGCGTTCCCCGACGGGTACGGGCGGCTCATGGGCAAGCGCGTCGTCGGCCGCTACTTCCTCGACCACGTCGCCGAGGAGGGCTCGCACGCGTGCATCTATCTGTTCACGGTCGACATGGAGATGGAGCCGCTCCCCGGCTTCAAGCTCACGTCGTGGGAGCGCGGCTACGGCGACATGAAGGTCGTGCCCGATCTCGGCACGATCCGCGTGATCCCCTGGCTCCCGAAGACCGCGCTCGTGCTCTGCGACGTCTACACGGAAGAGGGCGAGCCGATCGAGGAGGCGCCGCGCTGGGTGCTCAAGCGCCAGGTCGCGCGCGCGGCGAAGCTCGGCTACACGGTGAAGACCGCGGCCGAGCTCGAGCTCTACGTGTTCCGCGAGAGCTTCGAGGAGGCGCGCGCCAAGCGTTACCAGAACTTGACGCCGGTGTCGGGCTACCTGGAGGACTATCACATCCTCCAGACCACGCGGGAGGAGCCGCTCATTCGCGCGATCCGCAACGGCATGGAAGCGATCGACGTGCCGGTCGAGACCTCCAAGGGCGAGTGGGGCAAGGGGCAGGAGGAGATCAACCTGCGCTACGCCGAGGCCCTCGAGATGGCGGACCGCACCGTGCTCTACAAGCACGGCGCGAAGGAGATCGCCTCGCTGCAGGGCTGCGCGATCACGTTCATGGCGAAGTACGACGTGGGCGCGGCCGGATCGTCGTTCCATCTCCACTCGTCGCTGTGGGACAGGCACGACAAGCCGCTCTTCGCGCCGCGCGGCGGACGCGCGGGCGCGCCTTCGGCGGCGAAGCAGTGGACGCCGCTCTTCGGCCAGTGGCTCGCGGGGCAGATGGCGATGGCGCGCGAGCTCGCGTACTTCTACGCGCCGGGTGTCAACTCCTACAAGCGTTACCAGTCCGGCTCGTTCGCGCCGACGCGTGTCGCCACCGGCTGGGACAACCGCACCTGCGGCTTCCGGCTTTGCGGCGAGGGCGGCGGCTTCCGCGTGGAGAACAGGATCCCGGGCGCGGACGCGAACCCGTACCTCGCGTTCGCCGCGACGATCGCCGCCGGCCTCCACGGCATCGAGGCGAAGCTCAAGGCGCCGAGGCCGTACGAGGGCAACGCGTACGAAGACGCGTCGCTGCCGCAGGTGCCGAAGACGCTGCGCGAGGCCATCGAGGGGCTCGGCCGCTCGAAGGTCGCGCGCGCGGCGTTCGGCGACCGCGTGATCGAGCACTACCTCCACGCGGCGCGGCTCGAGCAGCAGGCGTTCGACCGGGCCGTCACCGACTGGGAGCTGATCAGAAACTTCGAAAGGATCTGATGACGGATCGACTCAAGAACAAGGTGGCGCTGATCACCGGCGCGGGGATGGGCATGGGGCGCGAGTGCGCGATCCTCTTCGCCGAGGAAGGCGCGCGTGTCGTCGTCGCCGACATCGATCCCAGGGCGGCGGCGGAGACCGTGAGAGCGGTCGAGGCGAAGGGCGGACAGGCGCTCGCGGTCGCCGGTGACGTCGCGCTCGAGCCCGACGTGGAGCGCATGGTCGCCGAGGGCGTCGCGAGATTCGGCGCGCTCCACGTCCTGCACAACAACGCCGGCGTCTTGTGGAAGGACCGCGATCGCTCCGTGCTCGAGACCGACGAGAAGTGGTGGGACCGCGTGATGGGCATCAACCTCAAGTCGGTCTTCTGGGTCACCAAGCACGGCATCCCGCATCTCAAGCGCGCGGGCGGCGGCTCCGTGATCATGATGGGCTCCGTGTCCGCGCTCGCCGGGTTCACGCGCGCGCAGGACGCCTACACCGCCGCGAAGGGCGCCTTGATCTCGCTCACGAAGTCGCTCGCGATCCAGTTCGCGAAGGACAACGTCCGCTGCAACATCATCCATCCCGGCATCGTTGACACCCCGCTCCAGGCTCCGTACCTGACGCCTGAGATCAGGTCAGACTTCGAGAGGGGAATCCCGCTCGGCCGCATCGCGCGGCCGCGCGAGATCGCCAACGTCGCCCTGTTCCTCGCCAGCGACGAGTCGTCGTTCATGACCGGCGCCGAGCTGGTCGTCGACGGCGGGTTCACGGCGGGCTAGCCCCGGCAGCGCAGCCGACAGACCCGAGGGGGTTTGGGGGTCCTCCAGTGGCGGGGCCCCCATGTACAAAAGGAGGACGCATGCGAGCACTGTGGAAGCTGGCGGTGGTGCTGATGGTGCTGGTGGCCGGCCCGGCGTGGGCGAAGGACGTGGTGGTCGTCTACACCGCGCTCGAGAACGAGCAGATCGCCGACTACAAGAAGGCGTACGAGAAGTCGCTGCCGAACCTCGACGTCAAGATCCTCCGGCTGTCGACCGGTGACATCGCCGCGCGGTTCATGGCCGAGAAGGACAACATGCAGGCCGACGTCATCTGGGGCGTCGCGGCGACCAACGTGCTGATCTTCAAAAACGCGGGGCTGCTCGAGCCATACGCGCCGAAGGGGCTCGAGCGCGTGGGTCCGCTCTTCAAGGACAAGGCGGCGCCGCCGGCGTGGGTGGGCATCGACATCTACATGTCCGCGTTCTGCTTCAACACCGAGGTCGCGAAGAAGAACAACCTGCCCGCGCCCACGAGCTGGGCGGACCTGACCAAGCCGGTCTACAAGGGCCACGTCGTGATGCCGAACCCGGCGAGCTCGGGCACCGGCTATCTCTCGGTGGTCTCGATCCTGCAGCGGCTCGGCGAGCAGAAGGGCTGGGAGTATCTCGACGCGCTCCACAAGAACATCGCCGAGTACACGAAGTCCGGCTCCAAGCCGTGCAAGGACGCGGCCTCCGGCGAGCGCGGCGTCGGCGTCTCGTTCGAGTACGTGGCCGCGAAGGCGAAGAAGGAAGGCGCGCCGATCGAGATGGTGCTGCCGAGCGAAGGCTCCGGCTACGACATGGAGGCCAACGCGCTCACGAGGAAGGGCAAGAGCAACGCCGCCGCGAAGCAGTTCCTCGACTGGGCGATCACCAACGAGGCGATGGCGATGTACTCGAAGTACTTCGCCGCGGTCGCGGTGCCGGGCTTCCCAACGCCGGAGGGGCTGCCGAAGGACATCAGCAAGGTCGTGTTCCCGAACGACTTCGACTGGTCGGCGAAGAACCGCGACCGGATCCTCGCCGAGTGGACGAAGCGGTACGCGAAGTAGCGCGATGACGACGCCGGCGGTCGAGCTGGTCTCGATCGCCAAGAAGTTCGACGACGTCGTCGCGCTTGCCGACATCTCGCTCACGGTCGGGGACGGCGAGTTCGTCTGCTTCCTCGGCCCGAGCGGGTGCGGCAAGACCACGCTGCTCCGCATCATCGCGGGGCTCGAGCGGCAGAACGCGGGCGCCGTCCGCCTCCGCGGGCGGGACGTCTCGCGGCTGCCGCCGAGCCGGCGCGATTACGGCATCGTCTTCCAGTCGTACGCGCTGTTCCCGAATCTCACCGCCGCCCGCAACATCTCCTATGGGCTCGAGACGCGCGGCTGGGACCGCGCGCGGATCGACGCGCGGGTGGACGAATTGCTGGAGATCGTCCACCTCCGCGGCTTCGGCGACCGGTATCCCGCGCAGCTCTCCGGCGGCCAGCAGCAGCGTGTCGCGCTCGCGCGCGCGCTGGCGCCGTCGCCGTCGCTGCTCCTGCTCGACGAGCCGCTCTCGGCGCTCGACGCGCGCGTGCGGCTCGCGCTCCGTCAGGAGATCAAGGCGGTGCAGCGCCGGGTCTCGATCCCGACCATCATGGTGACGCACGACCAGGAAGAAGCGCTCGCGATGGCGGACCGGATCGTCGTGATGAACCACGGCGTGGTCGAGCAGATCGGCACGCCGATGGAGGTCTACATGGAGCCGCGCACGCTGTTCGTCGCGCGCTTCGTGGGCCAGATGAACGTGCTGCCCGCACGGGCGGACGCGCGCCCGGGCCGGGCGCGCATCGGCGCGGCCGTGCTCCGGCACCGCGACGGCGACACCGGCGCGGCCCGCGGGCCGGCGGCGGGCGGCGCGCCGGTCATGCTCGCGATCCGCCCGGAAGAGATCGTGGTGGGGACCGCCGCGCGCGACGCGGAGAACGCGCTCGCCGCGCGCGTGGCCGGCGTCCAGTTCCTCGGCGCGTTCACGCGACTCTCGCTCGCGCTCGCGGGCGACGTCCATCTCGAATGCGACGTGGCGGCGGGCGCGCTCGCCGACGTCGGCGCCAAGGAAGGCGGCGAGCTGACGCTCGCGCTGCCTGCGGCCTCGCTGCGCGCGTTCCCGGCAGAATGAGCGTCGCGATCCCCGACCGGACCGTCCGCCACGCGATCCACGGCGAAGCCGTGCTGCGCGCGGCGCTGCTCTCGATGTACGCCGCGTTTCTCGCGCTGTCCGTCCTCTATCCGATGCTGCAGGTCGCTCTCCGCAGCGTGCAGGACGGGCAGGGGCGGTTCGTCGGCGCCGCGAACTACCTCCGGTATTTCTCGACACCCGCCATCGCCGCGTCGATCACCAACAGCCTCGCGGTCGCCGCCAGCACCACGCTGCTCACGGTGATCCTCTCGTTCGTGTACGCGTACGCGCTCACGCGCACCACGATGCCCCTGCGCGGCGTCTTCCGGCTCGTCATCATGCTGCCGATCTTCGCGCCGTCGCTGGTGCAGGGGATCGCGTTCATCTACGTCTTCGGCAACAACGGCCTCGTCACGCGGTGGACCGGCGTGAACGTCGGCATCTACGGCTTCAAGGGCATCCTCCTCGCCGAGACGTTCTACGCGCTGCCGCACGCGGTGCTGATCCTCGTGGCCGCGCTCGGCGCCGCCGACGCGCGGCTCTACGACGCGGCCTCGGCGCTCGGGGCCTCGCGCACGAAGACGTTCTTCACCGTCACGCTGCCCGGCGTGAAGTACGGGCTCATGAGCGCGTGCTTCGTCGTGTTCACGCTGGTGATCACCGACTTCGGCGTCCCGAAGGTGATCGGCGGCAAGTACTCGGTGATGGCGACGGAGATCTACAACCAGGTGATCGGCCAGCAGAACTTCACGATGGGCGCCACGGTGTCGGTGGTCCTCCTGATCCCCGCCGCGGTCGCGATGGTCGTCGACCGGCTCGTGCAGCGGCGGCAGTACGCGCTGCTGACCGCGTCGTCCGTGCCGCTCCGGCCGCAACCACACGGCGCGCGCGATGCCGCGCTCGTCGCCTACTGCGGGCTCGTCGCCGGCGGCATCGCGACGATCTACCTGGTGATCCTCGCGAGCTCGCTCGCCACCCGGTGGCCGTACAACTTCGCGCTCACGACGAAGCACTACCGGTTCGACACGGTCGGCGGCTACACGGCGCTGGTGAACAGCCTCGAAGCGGCGGCGCTCGCGGCCGTCGGCGGGACGGTGCTGGCGTTCGCCGGCGCGTATCTGGTCGAGAAGTGCCGCACCGTCGCGAGCGGACCGCTCTACGTGCTGTCGGTGCTGCCGGTGTCCGTGCCCGGAATGGTGCTGGGCCTCGCGTACATCTTCACGTTCAACGCGCCGGGCTCCCCGCTGAACGCGCTGTACGGCACGCTGGCGATCCTCGTGATCTCGCACCTCGTCCACTACTTCACGGTGCCGTTTCTCAGCGCGACGGCGGCGCTCAAACAGATGGACCCGGAGTTCGAGCGCGTCTCCGCGTCGCTCGGCGTGCCGTTCTACCGGACGATGTGGCGGGTGACGGTGCCGGTCGCGCTCCCGCAGATCGTCGCGCTCAGCATGTACTTCTTCCTGAACGCGATGGTCACGCTCTCCGCCGCCGTCTTTCTCGTGGCGCCGGGCACGGAGCTCGCCGCCGTCGCCGTGCTGCTGATGGACGACGCGGGCGACACCGCGCAGGCCGCCGCGATGTCCGTGCTCATCATCGCCATCGGGCTCGGTGTCCGCCTGCTCTATGCTTGGCTCATGCGCGGGGTCACGCGCCGCACCCAGGCGTGGCAGCGCGAGCCGCAGGCCGGCCTCCGGCCGAGGCGAGCGGTGAGATGGTTCGGGAAATCCCGCTGAGGATGGAGCGACGCATGCACATCGAGACGCTCGCCGTTCACGCCGGCCGTCCGGTCGATCCGGCGACCGGCGCGGTCGCGCTCCCCATCCACCTCACGACGACGTTCGAGCGCGATCCCGACGGCAGCTATCCCCGCGGGCACCTCTACGCGCGCAACAGCAACCCCACGCGCGAGGCGCTGGAGCGCTGTCTCGCCGCGCTCGAGCGCGGCGCCGCCGCCGCGGCGTTCGCCTCGGGCTCCGCCGCGACCGCGGCGGTGTTCCAGGCGCTCGCGCCGGGCGACCACGTGATCGCGCCGCACGACTGCTATCACGGCACCGGCCGTCTGCTCCGCGAGACGTTCACGCGGTGGGGGCTCGCGACGACGTTCGCCGACATGACGGATCTCGCGGCCGTCGAGCGCGCGGTGCGCCCGGCGACGCGCCTCGTGTGGGTCGAGACGCCGTCGAACCCGATGTGGAAGATTTCCGACATCCGCGCGCTGGCGAGCCTCGCGCACGGCGCGGGCGCGCGCTGCGTGTGCGACAACACCGTGGCCACCCCCGTCGGCCAGTCGCCCTTCGATCTCGGAGCGGACCTCGTCGTGCACGCGACGACGAAGTATCTCGGCGGGCACGGTGACCTCATGGGCGGCGCGGTCGTCACGCGCGCCGACGACGAGATGTGGGCGCGCGTGCGCGCGGTCCAGGCATCGTCCGGCGGGATTCCGTCCCCGTTCGACTGCTGGCTCCTCCTGCGCGGGATCCAGACGCTGCCGTGGCGGGTGCGCGCGCACGGCGAGAACGCGCTGAAGATCGCCACGTTCCTCGCGGGGCACCGCCGCGTCGAGGCCGTGCACTACCCGGGGCTTGCGAGTCACCCGGCGCACGCGCTCGCCGCGCGTCAGATGCGCGCGTTCTCCGGCATGCTCTCGTTCCAGGTGCGCGGCAGCGCCGCCGAGGCGCTCGGCGTCGCCGCCAAGGTGCGCGTGTTCACGCGCGCGACCAGCTTCGGCGGCACCGACAGTCTCATCGAGCACCGCGCGTCGATCGAGGGCCCGGGCACGCGCACGCCGGAGAACCTCCTGCGCGTGTCGGTCGGCCTCGAGCACGCGGAGGATCTGATCGCCGACCTCGAGGAGGCGCTCTCGTGAGCCTGGAGGGCCGGACGGCGCTGGTCACCGGAGGCGCGAAGGGCATCGGGCTCGCGATCGCCGAGCGGTTCGTCGCGGACGGCGCGCGCGTGCTGATCGCCGACCTCGACGGCGCGGCGATGAAGGGCATCACCGACCGTCTCGGCGACAGCGTCATGGCGCTGGTCGCCGACGTCACGCGCGCCGATCACGTCGAGCGCATCGTGAAGGCGCCGATCGAGCGGTGGGGGCGTCTCGACATCGTCGTCAACAACGCCGGCATCACGGGCCGCTCGTTCCCGATCCACGAGCTCACCGACGACGACTGGCAGAAGGTGATCGCCGCCGATCTCACCAGCGTGTTCCTCGTGTGCCGCGCCGCCGTCCGTCACATGCTGGGCGCCGGCGGCGGCCGCATCGTCAACATCGCGTCGATCGCCGGCAAGGAAGGCAATCCGACGCTCGTCCCGTACTCGTCGGCGAAGGCGGGCGTGATCGGGCTCACGAAGGCGCTCGCGAAGGAAGTCGCGACGAAGAACATCTTCGTCAACGCGGTGGCGCCGGCGGTGATCGGCACCGAGCTGCTCAAGCAGATGGAGCCGTCGACGGTCGACCTGCTGGTGTCGAAGATTCCGATGGGCCGTGTCGGCACGCCGCAGGAAGTCGCGGCGCTCGTCTCCTGGCTCGCGTCCGACGAGTGCTCCTTCTCGACGGGCGCGGTCTACGACCTCTCGGGGGGCCGCGCCACCTACTGATTCGGCACTCGCGGAGCGCGGGGGGCTTGGGGGGCGCCCGGAACCCCCCACTGTGGACATTGACGCCGTCTTTGGCGTGGCCGGATACTCCTCTCGGAGACAACAATGAGCGAACACGCGCTGATGATCCTCGGACTCGGCGTCATCGGACTGGAGTGCGCGTTCACGGGGTTTCTCGTCTATCGCGTGCTCCGCAGGACCGATCACCTCGAAGGCATCCTCGCCGCGGTGTACCTCGAGGCGCGGCGCGCGCTCGGCCAGTACCGGCCGTAGACCTCAGGGGCCGCCGAGCGCGTCGAGCTTCGCGATGCGCGCGACGTGGCGGCCGCCCTCGAACGGCGTCGCCAGCCAGACCTCCACGATGCGCAGCACCATCTCCTCGCTGACCAATCGCTGACCGATCGACAGCACGTTCGCGTCGTTGTGCATCCGGCCCAGCCGCGCGGACTCCTCGTGCCACGCGAGCACGCAGCGCACGCCGCGCACCTTGTTGGCCGCGATCGCTTCACCGTTGCCGGAGCCGCCGAACACGATGCCGCGCTCGCACCGGCGCGCGGCGACCGCGCGCGCGGCCGGCACGATGAAGTCGGGATAGTCGACGGACTCCTCGGAGTGCGCGCCGAAGTCCTCGACCTCGTGGCCGCGATCCGCCAGCCACTTCGCGACCAGCGTCTTGTAGCGATAGCCGGCGTGATCGGACGCGACCGCGATGCGCACGCGACTACGTCGCGTTCGGCGTGATGACCGTCTTCGCGCCGCGGCCCGCCGTCGCGTGCGCGAACGCGTCGGCGATCTCCTCCAGCGGGAAGCGCGCGGTCACCAGCGGCTTCGCCCTGAGCTTCGGCATCAGCGCGAGCGCGCGCCGGTAGGCGGTGCCGCGGCCGAACGCGCCGCCGATCCGGATCTCGCGGAAGTGGACGTCGAAGAGATCGAGCGGCAGCGCGCTGCCCTTCGGGTTCACGCCGACGAGCTGGAAGTACCCCATCGGCCGCGTGAGCTTCATCGTCTCCGCCACCAGCTCGGGCTTGCCGACGGCTTCGCAGACGACGTCGGCGCCGCGCCCCTTCGTCGCGCTCATCACGACGTCGCGCAGGCTCTCGCGCGCCGGATCGACGACGGTCGTCGCCCCGAGCTTCTTCGCCGCGCTCCGCCGATCCTCGATCGGGTCGGAGAGGATCAGGCGCTTCGCGCCGCGCACCTTCGCGAGCGCCATCGTCAGGAGCCCCATGATCCCGCCGCCGACCACCACCACCGTGGCGTTCTTCGGCATCCGGAACTGCTCGAGGCCCGAGAGACAGCACGCGGCCGGCTCGGTGAGCGCGGCGGTCGCGAGGTCGAGCCCGCGCGGCAGCGGATGCACGCACGACGCGGGCAGCGCGACGCGCTCGGCGAACCCGCCCACGCGCGTGGCGCCCGGACACTGGCTGATGCGGCCTTCCGCGCACTCGGCGCACGTGCCGCAGCCGTACGACGGCTCGCAGCCGACGGCCTTGCCGACGAGGCTCTTGCTGACGCCGCGGCCGACCTCGCGAACGACGCCCGTGTACTCGTGGCCCATGACGAGCGGCGGTGTCCACGGAAAGAGACCCTGCGTCGCGTGGATGTCGGTCCCGCAGATCCCCGCCGCCTGAACGTCGACGACGACCCAGCCCGGCTTCGCGACGGGCTCCGGCGCCTCGTCGATCGTGAACCTGTCCGCTCCGCGCCACGTGGCGAGCTTCATGACCAGAGCCTCCTCGTCGCAAGCGCCGCGCCCTCGCTGAGCGCGCGCAGCTTCGCCCACACCACGCTCGGCGCCACGTTCTCCGAGCCCGCGAACGTTCCGAACCCGCAATCGGTCGACGCGATCACGCGCGTGCGATCGCCGACCGCGTCCACCGCCTGCACGATGCGATCCGCAACCACCTCCGGATGCTCGACGTAGTTGGTGGTCGAGTCGATCACGCCGGGGATCAGCAGCATGCCGTCGGGCAGGGGATGGCGCTTGAGCACCCTGTACTCGTGCGCGTGGCGCGGGTTCGCGAACGGAATCGACAGCGCGCCGACGCGCGCGCGATAGAGGATCGGCAGCACGGACTCGAGCGCGACGTCGTGCGTGTGCGGACCGTCGTAGTTGCCCCAGCACACGTGGAGCCGGATGCGATCCGCCGGAATGCCCTCGGTCGCGTGGTTGATCGCGTCGACGTGCAGCGCCACCATCTGCTGGAAGCGCTCCAGCGGATCCCGCGCGAAGAAGCGCACGCGCTCCATCGCAAGGTCGGGGCAGTCCACCTGGAGCACGAAGCCCTTTGCATGGATGAGCGCGTATTCCTTTTTCATTTCGCGCGCGAGCGCGGTGACGTACTTCTCGTGCGACTTGTAGTGCGCGTCGAGCAGGATCGTCGCCATCACGCCCGGCGACGCCGCGGTCATGAAGCGCTCGACGAACTTCTTCGGATTGTCCTCGGTGGCGCGCGCGAACAGATCGCACTCGTGCGTCGCCGGCCCGAGGTCGGTGTACGTCACCTCGCCGATCGCCTGCGGCGCGTTCGCGATGCGGGCCGAGCCGCTACGGCGGCGGTTGAGCATCTCGGCGTAGTCGGGAAAGTCGATGAGGTCGAGCGCCAGCGGCCGCTTGCTTTCCCCCCCGAAGCCCTGCATGCGGTCGACGGCATACGTCGAGAACCCCGGACGCGGCTGCTCGCCGTCGTTGCCGACGTCGATGCCGGCCTCGAGCTGCTTCGCCACGACGTGGCGGATCGCGGCGTCGGTCTCGCGCGCGAGCGCGGCGCGGTCGACGGCCTCGCCGCGATCGGCGCGGACGAGCAGGTCGCGCAGCGCGGGCGGACGGGGAATGCTGCCGACGTGCGTGGTCAGGATGCGATCGTCACTCCGTCGCATGGAGACTCCTCAGCGCACCGCGCCGGCGTGGCGCGGGAGAAAGAGCGTGATCTCCGGAACCAGGATCAGCAGCAAGAGCCCGACGACCAGCGCGAGCAGGTACGGCCAGTACGCCTTGAAGTGCTCGCCGACGCTGATGTTCGCGAAGCGCAGCGCCATCAGCAGGCCGACGCCGATCGGCGGCAGGAAGAGCCCGATGCCGACCGCGGCGGTGAGCACGATGTTGAAGTGCACGGGATGGATGCCGACGGCCTTCGCGATCGGAAAGACCACCGGCACGAGCACGACGGCGGCCGGCAACCCTTCCAGCACCATCCCGAAGAGGATGACGATCAGGCTCACCGCGCAGAGGAACAGCCACGGCGTGGTCTGCAGCGGGCCGAGCAGCTCACCGAGCATCCGCGGCACGCCCAGCATGCCCATGAGGAACTGGTAGATGCTCGCCACCGCGAGCAGGAAGATCACCGCGGCCGTCAGGAGCGCGCTCTCGTACACGAGCCCGAGCATCTGCCGCCACGTGACGTTGCGGTAGTAGAAGAGCGCGGCCGCCATCGCGTAGGCGGCGACCAGCGCGCCCGCTTCCGTCGCCGTGAACACCCCGAAGAAGAATCCGAGCACGATGACGATCGGCACGACGAGCGGGACCAGCGCGGCCCTGGTCGCGACGGCGAGCGCGCCCGGCGTGGGCCGCTGGTCGACCGGCCAGCCGAGACGATGCGCCTGGATGAAGATCACGGTCATCAGGCAGGCGGCGGTGACGGCCGCGGGGATGAACCCGCCCAGGAAGATGCCGACCACAGAGGTGTCCGTGATCTGCCCGAGCACGATCATGAAGATGGCGGGCGGGACGAGGATGCCCATCGCCGTCGCGGAGGCGACGAGGGAGACGGCGTGCGCGGGCCTGTAGCCGGCGCGCAGCATCGGCGGCGTCAGCATCGCGCCGATCGCGGAGACGTCGGCGATCGTCGAGCCGGAGATCCCGGAGAAGAAGTACTCGGCCAGCACGACCGACATGCCGAGCCCCCCGCGCACCCACCCGACCAGCGCGCGGGCGAGGTTCACGAGCGCGTACGACATCCCGCACTTCTCCATCAGGTTGCCGGCGAAGACGAACGTCGGGATCGCGAGCAGCACCCAGTGCTGCGTGCCGGCGACGAGGCTCGACGGCAGCTTCTGCAGCGAGAAGTTGCCGAGCACGAGCCCGACGAAGCCCGAGATCCCGAGCGCGAAGACGATCGGCATCGACAGCGCCGCCAGCGCGATGAAGGTGATCCCGACGGCGCCGAAGAGCACGCGCTACTCCGCGTCCGCGGCGTGGAGGGCCGGCCAGCGCCCGCGCCAGCCGTCCGCGATCGAGGCAAGGCTGTAGATGACGATCAGCACGCCGCCCGCGACGGCGGAGAGATACAGCCACCGGAGGTTGAGATCGAGCGCCGGCGACGCGGAGAGGCTGTTCAGCCCCGCGACCTGCCACCCGAAGATCGCGAGCAGCGCGCCGAACCCCGCGATCAGCGCGTAGTGCGCGGTGAACACCGCCATGCGCAACCGCGGCGGAAAGCGGTCGGTGACCATCTGGACGGAAAAGTGGACGCCTTTGCGGATGCCGATCGCCGCGCCGACGAACGTCATCCACGCGAGGCACAGCTCGCCGACCTCCTCCACCCAGAAGAAGCGGATGCTCGGCAGGTCGAAGGCGGCGGACACCTTCGTCATCACGTAGCGGAGGAAGACGCCGGCCAGCATGTCCGCCATCGCGAGCAGCATGAGCGCGGTGATGAACACGTGCGGCGCGCGCGCGATCCAGCGGATCATCGCGCGCATGGTATAAGACCTCACGCCGTCACGAAAGGGGAGCCCCATGCGAGCCCTGCTCCGCGCCGCCGCCGTCGTCACCCTGATCGCCGCCGCCGTCGCCGCCGGGGACGTTCGCACGGTCTCCGGCCAGGCGAAGCCCGCGGGCAAGAAGCTGGACATCGCGTACCTGATCGCGCCGCCGGAGTCGGGCGCCGTCGCGCTCAAGTGGATGGCGGAGGAAGTGACGAAGCGCTCCAACGGCGCCATCACCATGGTCTTCCACGGCGGCACGCTCCTGAACAAGGAGCTCGAGATCATGGACGCGGTGAAGTCGGGCAACGTCGCCATCGGCACGCCGCTCGGCGCCGCGTCGACGGTGTTCCCCGAGATGGGCGTGTTCCTGACGCCGTACCTCGTGCGCGACTACAAGCACGCGTACGCGATGTTCAACGGCGAGATCGGCAAGAAGCTCGACGAGACGTTCCAGGCCAAGTACAAGGTCAAGGTCCTCTACTTCTTCGACTTCGGCTTCCGCCACTTCTGGAACAACAAGAAGCCGATCCACACGCCGGCCGATCTCAAGGGCCTCAAGATGCGCGTGCAGCAGGGCCGCGTGTTCGCCGACACGGTGAACGGGCTCGGCGCGAGCGCGGTGCCGATGCCGTGGGGCGAGGTGATCCCGGCGGCGCAGCAGGGCGTGATCGACGGCGCCGACCTGCCGATCGTCAACATCAACGCGCTGAAGGTGTACGAGGTCTCGAAGTTCGCGTCGATGACCTATCACAACTACGGCCCGACGGTCGTCGTGATGAACCTCGACATCTGGAAGGGCCTGCCTGCCGACCAGCAGAAGCTCATCCTCGACGTCTCGAAGGAAGCGCAGGCGAAGGTGCGCGAGCTCACCGAGAGCGTGGACAACTTCGCCAAGGCGAAGGAGATCCTCGAGGCGAAGGGGATGAAGGTCAACCAGGCGGACGTGGCGTCGTTCCGGAAGATGGCCGAGGAAAAGATCTGGCCGCAGTACCGCACGCAGTACGCGGACATGTGGGACAAGATCGTGGCGGTGAAGTAGCCCCCTCAGGCCACGCGGTACTTCGCGACGAGCGCCTGGTCCAGGACGATGCCGAACCCGGCGCCCGTCGCGACGTCCATCATCCCGTCCTTGATCGCCGGGCGATTGGCCCAGACGGTCTGCCACATCGGATCGCGCTCCGGATCGGCGAAGCACTCCGCGTAGGTGCCGTGCGGGATGGCGGCGAGCAGGTGCGACGCGATCTGCGACTCCTCGTGGTGCGCCATCTCGACGCCCGCGGCCTGACACAGCGACGCCGCGCGTCTCCAGTCCGTGACACCGCCGCCCTCCGACACGTCGTAGTTCACGAAGTCTACCGCGCCCGCGTCGACGAGACGGCGAATGGCGTGGCTCGTGATCTCGGACTGGCCGGCGGTGACCGGAATGCGCGTCGCCCGGCGCACGCGCGCCATCAGCGCGACGTCGTCGTACCAGTGACAGGGCTCCTCGAACCAGCGGATGTTCAGCGGCTCGATCAGATGGGCGAACCGGATCGCGTCCTGCGCTGACCAGCCGCGGTTGGCGTCGACGGCGAGGACGAAGTCCGGCCCCGCCGCCTCGCGCGCCACGCGAACTCGCGCGGCGTCGTCTTCCGGTGACAGCCCGCCCACCTTGAACTTGCAGCCCGCCATTCCCGCGCGGCGGTAGGCCTCCATCTCGCGCCCGATGTCCGCGTGCGTCTTGCCTTCCATGTAGTAGCCGCCGATGGAGATGATCGGCAGCCGCGCGCGATACCCGCCGAGCAGCGCGCACACGGTCTTGCCGAGCGCCTTGCCGGCGACGTCCCACACGGCGCAGTCGACGCACGCGATCGCCTCGAGCAGCAGCTTGCGGCTGACGCGCGCGGTGTGACTGAGCGCGAACATCGCCTCCCAGATCCGCTCGCCCTCGAAGACGCTCAGCCCCTTCACCCGCGGCGCGAGCTCGTCGTGGATGATCTGGACGATCCGGCGCCCGTCGTCGCGGTTGTCGCCGTTGTAGACCTCGCTGACGACGCCGTCGCCGGTGCGCAGGCGCGTGACCACCGTGCAGCGCGTGAGCACGTTGTACGTGCTGCCGCCGAAGTTCTTCCGCAGCGGGATCTCGAGCGCGAGCGCGTCGATCGAGTGGATCTTCATTTCTTCAGCTTCACGTCCTCGAGCGGCGCCGACCACGGATAGGGATTGATCAGCATCAGCGCGGGATCGGCCACGCGCGGCCCGACCCCGCTCGGCCACGTGTAGTCCCAGATCGGCGCGACCCGCACCCGGTCGTGGACGATCTGCTGGATCTGGTGCAGCAAGGCCTCGCGCTTCTTCCGGTCGGTCTCCGCGGCCTGCTGCCTGTAGAGCGCGTCGACGTCGGGATAGCCGCCGTAGGCGTAGACGCCCGTGCTCGGCACCCACTCGGCCATCCGGGAGGCGGCGTTGCCGTACAGCGCCAGCACGCACATGCACACGCCCTTCAGCTTCTTGCTCGCCCACGCGGAGAAGAAGGCCGCGCGCTCCATCGTTCGCACTCTCGTCCGGATGCCGATCGCGGCGAGGTTGTTGCCGACGGACTCCGTCATCGAGTTGTACGGCGGATAGGCGTGGAGGTCGCCGGCGTCGAAGCCGTTCGGATACCCGGCCTCGGCCAGGAGCTGCTTCGCCTTCGCGGGATCGTAGGGATCGGCCTCCAGCGAAAGCGCGAACTCGAACGTGCGCGGCACGATGTTGCCGGCCGGCTTCGACGCGCCCAGCGTCTCCGCCTCGCTGATGCCGCGACGATCGATGGCGAGGCTCGCCGCCTGGCGCACGCGCTTGTCGTGCCACGGCGACTTCGGATCCCACTGGTCGAAGAAGTCGAGGAAGAACGTCCCGATCCCGCCGGAGAACGCGAGCTTGAGCGACGGATCGCGCCGGACTTCCTCCGCCTGCGGCGCGTCGAGCAGGTACGCGAGGTCGACCTCGCCACGCTTGAGCATCGCCAGCCGCGTGGTGCCCTCCGGCACGCTGCGATAGACGAGCCGCTTCACGCTCGGCATCTTGCGCCAGTAGCCCTCGTAGGCTTCCATGACCAGCTCGACGCCGGGCGTGTTGCTGACGAACTTGTACGGCCCGAGACCGATCGGCGCCTTCTTGAACCCGTCGTCGCCCACGCGCTCGATGTACTTCTTCGGCGCGATCCAGCCGGCGCCGCTCGCCAGCGTGCCGTAGAACGCCATGAAGTCCGGCCACGGCTCGCCGAGCTGGAAGCGCACGCGGTGCGGGCCGACGACCGTGATCTCCTTGACCTTCTCCCGCAGGATCTTGGAGCCCTTCGAGCGCAGGAAGCTGAACTTGACGTCCTCGGCGGTGAAGGGGTCGCCGTTGTGGAACTTCACCCCCTCGCGCAGCTTGAACTCGTACGTGCGGCCGTCGGGGCTCACCGTCCACGACTCCGCCAGGCTCGGCGCCATGAGGTTCCCCGGCATCGGCTTCACGAGCGCGTCGTGGAGCGCGTACATCACCCAGAACGGCGTGATGACACCGACCACTTCCGCCGGATCGAACCACGCGGGCGCGATCGTCACGTAGAGCGCCCACCGCATCTCGCCTTCCGGCCTGGCTTGCGCGTGGGCGTGGGACGACGCCAGCGCGAGGACGGACGCGAGCGTGAGCCACAGGACGATGCGACGAAGGATCATCGAGGGCCTCCCTCTGCCGATCGAAGGCGCTCTCCTTCTACTCGTTCGCGGGGCCGAAACGCAAGCCGCGGGGCCTGATTTGCGCGTTGCGTACCGTCCGGGCGCGGCGCTACGATCCGCCGCTATGGCCAACGAGAGCGTGACCGTCGAGAAGTTCGCCGTCGGACAATCCGTGCGCCGCGTGGAAGACCCGCGCCTGATCCAGGGGCTGGGCCGCTACGCGGACGACGTCAACCTCGTGCGCCAGGCGTACGCGGCCGTCGTGCGCTCGCCGCACGCGCACGCGCGCATTCGCGGCATCGACACGTCCGCCGCGCGCCAGGCGCCCGGTGTGGTGGCGGTGCTCACGGGGGCCGATCTCGCCGCCGACAGGCTCGGCAACCTCCCCACGGACGGCAATCGCAAGCGCCGCGACGGCTCGCCCGCGTTCAGGACCCCGCGGCCCGCGCTCGTGCGCGACCGCGCCCGCCACGTCGGCGATCCCGTCGCGCTCGTCATCGCGGAGACGCAGGCGCAGGCGGTGGACGCGGCCGATCTCGTCGCGGTCGACTACGAGCCGCTGCCGGCCGTCGCCGTCACGCGCGACGCGCTGCGGCCCGGCGCGCCCGCCGTGTGGGACGAGGTGTCCGACAACGTCGCGTTCGTGTGGGAAGCCGGCAACAAGGACAACGTCGCGCGCGCGTTCGAGAGCGCCGCGCACGTGACGAAGCTCGAGTTCATCGTCAACCGCGTGGCCGCGGCGCCGCTCGAGCCGCGTGCCGCCGTCGGCGAGTACGACCGGCGCACCGGCCGCTACACGCTCCACACCGGCATCCAGGCGCCGCAGGGACTCCGCACGCTGCTCGCCGACCAGGTGTTCAAGGTGCCGCACAGCCAGCTCCGCGTCGTCACCGGCGAAGTCGGCGGCAGCTTCGGCATGAAGAGCGGCGTCTACCCGGAAGTGGTGCTGGTGCTGTGGGCCGCGAAGAAGCTCGGACGTCCGGTGAAGTGGGTGTCGGATCGCCGCGAAGGCATGGTGACCGACGAGCACGGCCGCGACAACCTGTCGACGGCGGAGCTCGCGCTCGACGCCAACGGCAAGTTCCTCGGGCTGCGCGTCGCCATCGCGCTCAACATCGGCGCGTACCTGACGCCGCGCAGCGCGGGCCCGGGCACGAACAACGTCGGCGGCATCGCCGGCGTCTACACGACGCCCGCGATCCACGTGCAGACGACCGGCGTCCACTCGAACACCACGCCGACGGGCCCGTACCGCGGCGCCGGGCGTCCGGAAGCGACGTACGCGATCGAGCGCGTGATCGACGTCGCCGCGCGCGAGCTCGGCATCGATCCGCTCGACCTGCGCCGCCGCAATCTCATTCCGCCGTCCGCGATGCCGTTCAAGACCGGGCTCGTCTTCACGTACGACTGCGGCGACTTCGCGCGCGGCATGGACATGGCGCTGCGGATGGCGGACTACGCGAGCTTCGAGAAGCGGCGTATCGAATCACAGACACGCGGCCGGCTGCGCGGCTTCGGCATCGCGAACCCGATCGAGGTGGCGGGCGGCCCGTACACCGCGGTGAACCCCGACACGACCGAGATCCGCGTGAACGCCGACGGCTCCGTGTCGGTGTTCGCGGGCTCCACGTCGATGGGCCAGGGCAACGAGACCGCGTTCACGCAGATCGTGTGCGACCGCCTCGGCGTGCCCCCGGAGCGCGTCCAGGTCTTCTGGGGCGACAGCGACGCGCTCGCGTCCGGCCGCGGCAACGGCGGATCCGGCGCGCTCACGGTCGGCGGCTCCGCGGTGACGCGCGCGACCGAGAAGATCATCGAGCACGGCCGCCGCATCGCCGCGAAGATGCTCGAGGCGGCGCATGAGGACGTGCGGCTCGCCGACGGGAAGTTCAGCGTCGCCGGAACGGACAAGGGTGTCGCGTGGGCCGCGGTGGCGAAGACCGCGTACACGCCGCGCCAGCAGCCCGAGGGCATGGAGCCCGGCTTCAGCGAGACCGCGGTGTTCACGCCGCCCGCCGTCACGTTCCCGAACGGCACCCACGTGTGCGAGGTCGAGATCGATCCGGACACCGGCGCGCTGTCGATCGCGCGCTACGCCGTCGTCGACGACGTCGGCCGCATGGTGAATCCGATGCTCGTGAAGGGGCAGATCCACGGCGGCATCGTGCAGGGCCTGGGGCAGGGGCTCTTCGAGGACCTGACGTACGACCCGGCGACGGGGCAGCTTCTCGCCGCGACGTTCATGGACTACGCGATGCCGCGCGCGGAGGACATGCCCGCCTTCGACGTCGACGCCCACGAGGTGCCGACGCAGGTGAATCCGCTCGGCGCCAAGGGCGTCGGCGAGGCCGGCACGGTCGGCGCGCTGCCGGCGCTTCTCAACGCCGTGAACGACGCGCTCGCGCCGCTCGGGGTAAGGCATCTCGACATGCCGGTGACGCCGTCGCGCGTGTGGCGGGCGATTCGCGAGGCGGCCAAGGCTTGACCGCCGCGCGCGCCGGGCGGATCATCCGGGCACCTGTCGATCCGATCCTCCCGGCCAGGAGCGCGCCATGAAAGACGGCCTGCGGTTCGTCGATTCCGACATGCACATCATGGAGCCGCCCGATCTCTTCGACCGTTATCTCGATCCGAAGTTCAGGCATCGGGTGAGCGTGGGGATCGGCGCCGACGGCAAGCCGAAGCGCGGCGCCTCGGGGACGATGATCGTCGACGGCCTCATCGTGTCCGACATGGACGTGCAGCAGTACCGGAAGCGCGTGAAGCCCGCGAGCTCGCAGACGACGCAGCCGCTGTCGGGCTCGCGGCTCTTCGACACCGGCCGGCTCGACTTCGCGATCGAGCGCGACTACAACGCCGAGGCCCAGGTGATGGGCATGGCGATGGAAGGCGTCGACATCGCGGTGCTCTATCCGACGAACGGGCTTGCGCTGCTCGGGCGCAACGGCATGGATCCGCGGATGTCGCTGGCGCTCTGCGAGGCCTACAACAACTGGATCCACGACTTCTGCAGCGCGAGCCCCGAGCGCCTGAAGTGGGTCGCGATGCTGCCGATGCACGACGTCCACCTCGCGTGCCGCGAGCTCGTCCGCTGCGTGCGCGAGCTCGGCGCGGTCGGCTCGTTCGTCCGGCCCAACCTGCTCAACGGCCGGTACTGGCACTCGAACTACTGGGACCCGCTCTACTCGGCCCACGAGGAGCTGAACGTCACGTGGGGGTTCCACGAGGGCGTCTCCGCGCTCTACTCGCGCATGCTCGAGCTCTACGGCGAGAACCGCTTCTATCGCCACGTCGCCAGCCACTGGATCGAGATGCAGCAGGCGCTGATCGCGATGATCATCGGCGGCGTGTTCGAGTTCCATCCGAAGCTGCGCGTCGGCTACCTCGAGGCGCAGAACTCGTGGGTGCCGGGGCTGCTCTCACGCATCGAGTGGGACTATCCGCAGTATCGCGACTCGCACGCGCCGTACCTCTCGCTCACCCCGCGCGAGTACTTCCGCCGCAACTGCTGGGCGGCGGTGGAGGGCAGCGAGCCGGAGATCGAGGCGACGGCCGGGCTCATCGGCGCCGACCGCATGTGCATCTCGACCGACTATCCGCACTTCGACTCGAACTTCCCGCACGTCGCCGAGAACCTGCTGAAGAACGTCCCGCGCGAGATCGGCGCTCAGATCCTGATGGGCGGCGCGCACCTCTACGGGTTCACGGAGGCCGACTTCACGAAGGCGGCCGCCGCCGCCGCGAAGGATCCCGCGACCGCGAAGTGAGCGACGGTCGCAGGTGATCGTCTACGTCGCGAGCCCGCTCGGCCTCTCGGAAGCCGGGCGGGCGTTTTATCGTCAGCGTCTGCTGCCCGCGCTCCGTCGCGCGCGCTACACCGTTCTCGATCCGTGGTCCTCGGAGGCCGGCGCTCGCATCGAGAGCGAGCGGCGCCGTCCCTACAGCCGGGAGCGGCGCGGCGTGCTCGCGCTGGCCAACGCGGCGGCCGCGCGCGCGAATCAGGAGGCGATCGACCGGGCGGATGCCGTCGTCGCGGTGCTCGACGGGCCGGACGTCGACAGCGGCACGGCGGCCGAGATCGGCTACGCGTTCGGGCGCGGCAAGCCGATCGTCGGCTACCGCGGCGACTTCCGCCTGGCCGGCGACAACGAAGGCGCGGTGGTGAACCTGCAGGTCGAGTATTTCGTCCGCGCGAGCGGCGGCACGGTCGTCGCGCGGCTCGCGGACGTTCCGCGCGCGCTCAGCCGCGCGCGGCCGCGGCCCAGGCGAGCAGCGTCGTCTTCGAGACGGACTCGATGATCTCGTCCGCGAGCGCCATGCGCAGCGCCTCGGTGACGGGGACGACGCGGCGCTCGATGAACTCGTCGTCGTCCGCCGGCAGCGGATCGTGGGTGAGGCCGCGCGCGACGTAGCAGTAGGCGTCCTCGTCGAGGTACGCGGTGGACGGCCAGAAGCGCGTGAGGAACGTGAGCTCCGCCGCGCGATAGCCGCCTTCCTCGCGCAGCTCCCGCTGCGCCGCGACGATCGGCGCCTCGCCCGGCAGCGCGCCGCCCCCCGGCAGCTCCCACGACATCGCGCGGAGCAGGTGACGGTACTGGCCGATGATCAGCACGTGGTCGTCGTCGACGAACGGCAGCACGCCCACGGTGACGCCGACGGCGAGAATCGGATACACGCGCTCGACGCCGTCGGGCAGGCGCCAGCGGTCCTCGCGCAGCGTGAGCTTCCCGCGCGCGTAGACGCTCGTCGAGCCGAGCGGCGTCCACGGAGTGCGCACGGCCGCTATGATATGCTCGCCTCGATGCGACGCGAGCGCTCCGTCGAGCCGCTGATGAAGAAGCTCCTGCAGGCCATCGAAGCCTCGCTCGCCGCCGCCGATGCCTCGCGCGACGCGCTCCAGGAAATCCTCCGCCGCGGCGCCGACACGGGACTCTTCTTCGCCGGCAGCCGCACGCGCGGCGTCTCGCCGGAGCTGACCTCGCAGGACAAGGAGTTTCTCCGGGCCGCGTCGATCAAGCCCGACCGCTGACCGCGATGCGCGCGATCCAGCTCGTCGCGTGGGCCGTCGCGCTGGTCATGCTGCTGCTCCCGTTCCTCCGCCGCCGCCCGCTGCCGACCGATCGCGCCGTGCCGCCGCCGACCGACGAGCTCGTCAAGGATCCGGTCTGTCAGACGTACGTCGCGCGCTCGCGCGCCGTGCGCCGCCAGGGGCCCGAGGGCCCGCGCTACTTCTGCAGCGACGCGTGCGCGCGCCGCGACGCGTGACCACGCCTGGGCCGCCCGGCGTCCACCCCGACGCCTTCCGCGAGATCGATCGCTCCGCCGATCCCGCCGCGATCGTCGCGTCGCTCGAGACCCGCGGCCGCGACGCCGGGCAGCGCCGGCTGCGCCGGCGCTTCCTCCGCGCGATCCCGATCCGCCGCCGCGCGACCGTGCTCGAGGTCGGATGCGGCACCGGCGTCGTGCTGCGCGATCTCGTCACGCTGGTCGGCGCGGGCGGACGCGTGGCCGGCATCGATCCGAGCCGCACGGCGATCGCGGCTGCGCGGGAATTCTGCCGCGGCACCGGGATCCATCTCCGCCAGGCGGACGGCGCGAAGCTGCCGTTCGCCGACGACGGATTCGACGTCACGCTCGCGGTGACCGTGATGCTGCACGTGGCGGATCCGCTCGCGGTCGTGCGCGAGATGGCGCGCGTCACGCGGCCGGGCGGGCGCGTGGCCGTGCAGGATCAGGACTTCGGCACGTGCGCGCTCGCGCATCCGGACCGCGCGCTGTCCGATCGGATCCTCCACGGGGTGGTGGGCCACATCTACGAGGAGCCGTACAGCGGACGGCGGTTGCCCGCGCTGCTGCGCGCGGCCGGCCTCGCGCAGGTCCGGCTGCGGACCGAGGTCTACCAGGAGACGACGCTCACGCCGTACATGAAGACGTTTCTCGGGCGGCGCGCGGAGAACGCGGTGCGCTTCGGCATCGCCGGCGCCGACGAGGCGCAGCGGTGGCTCGACGGGATCACGGAGATGGCGGAGGGGGAGACGTTCGTGTTCACGATCAACTACTACGGCGCGATCGGCGTGAAACGGGGCGCGACCGGCGTGAAGGCACGGCGGCGCGCATGAGGCGGCGCTTCACGCTCCTGCTCCTCTGCGCGCTCATCGCGCTGGCGAGTGGCGGCCAGGCGCCGGCGGGGCGCGAGGCCGCGCCCGTGCGCCACGAGTTCGACGGCGCCGCCGCGTTTCGTCACCTCGAGCGGCTCGTGGCGATCGGCCCGCGCGTGGCCGGGTCGCCGGAAGGCGCGAAGGCGCGCGCGTACATCGAGGCGGAGCTGCGCGCGGCCGGCGTCGAGACCCGCGTGATGCCGTTCGACGCGCTGACGCCGCACGGGCGGCTGCCGATGGCGAACGTCATCGGCATCGTGCCGGGCAAGCGGCCGGACGTGATCATGATCGGCGGCCACTACGACACGAAGTGGTTTCCGAACTTCCGCTTCGTCGGCGCGAACGACGGCGGCTCGAGCGCGGCGCTGCTGCTCCAGCTCGCGCGCGAGCTGGCGAAGGGCTCGCACGAGTTTACGTACTGGATCACGTTCTTCG
>Ga0233425_10000997_pt1 | contig 67474 bp, 59 predicted proteins | sample Watercolumn_Towu_2_FD_181712 | JGI IMG/M metagenome (GOLD analysis project Ga0233425, IMG submission 181712) | Freshwater microbial communities from Lake Towuti, South Sulawesi, Indonesia - Watercolumn_Towuti2014_140_MG | ecosystem: Environmental > Aquatic > Freshwater > Lake | place...
CGCGCGGGCCGATCCGGTGGTCACGACGAACGACATGCGCGTGCCTGCTCGGTCCGAGGCGTGCGCAGGCCCGCGACGCACAGGTCAGGATACGGACGTGAGCGATCACGGGTCAAACCGCCCTCCTGGCTCCCCCATGCGCTCTGACCTGGGCAAACGCGACTCGGTGAGGGCCTCGCGGGCCTGGTGGGACGCCGAGGCCGCGGAGTACGCCGCCGAGCACGGCCGGTTCCTGGGCGACGGGCGCGACGGCTCGGACCTCGTATGGGGCCCCGAGGGGTGGACGGAGGCCGAGCTCCGGCTGCTCGGGCCGGTCGCCGGCAGGGACGTGCTCGAGGTGGGGGCGGGCGGCGCCCAGGGGGCGCGATGGCTCGCCGCGCAGGGGGCGAGGCCGGTCGCCCTCGACGTGAGCCTGGCGATGCTGGCGCACTCCCGGTCGTTCTCCCCCGCCGTCCCGCTGGTCCAGGCCGACGCGGGCGCGCTGCCCTTCCGCGACGCGTCGTTCGACCTCGCCTGCTCGGCGTACGGGGCGGTGCCGTTCGTGGCCGACGCGGGCGCCGTGATGGCCGAGGTGGCCCGGGTGCTGCGCCCGGGCGGTCGGTGGGTGTTCTCGGTGACCCACCCCGTGCGCTGGGCCTTCCCGGACGCCCCCGGGCCCGAGGGGCTCTTGGCCGACCGCTCCTACTTCGACCGGACGCCGTACGTCGAGCGCGACGGCTCCGGCAGGGCCACGTACGTGGAGCACCACCGCACGCTCGGCGACCTCGTGCGCGCCGTCGTCGCCTCGGGCCTGAGGGTCGTCGACCTGGTGGAGCCCGAGTGGCCGCAGGGCAACGACGAGGTCTGGGGCGGCTGGTCGCCCCTGCGCGGACGGATCCTTCCCGGCACCGCGATCTGGGTGTGCGACAAGGCCTGAGCGGGCGCCCGCGTCCTGTGACGACCGCCACGTGGAGCGGGGGTCACCCACCCGGCGCACGGCGGCTCAGAACGCCGGTGCTGCGAGGTCGACGCACTCGGTGTGAGGCACCCCGTCGCCGCGACCCTGCTCGCGGTGCTCTCGACCGTCGGCGCGACCGGCGGCACCGCCGCCTGGGCGCTGGGTGCCGGGGCGCGGCCCGCAGCTCCTGCGACGGCCGCCCCTGCCGCGGCAGCTGCGTCCGCCCCCGCGGCCCGGCGCTGCGCCCCCGAGCCGCGCGACGCATCGGGCTGGGCGGCGCTGTTCGCCCGGACCGACGGCGACTGGTCGGGCGGCGACGCCGCGCTCAGCGCACGCCTGGCCGACGGCCGCGTGCTGTGGCTGTTCGGCGACTCGTTCGTCGGCGACGTGCGGCCGGACGGGTCGAGGGCGCCGGGCAGCACCATCGTGCGCAACAGCATCCTCGTGACCGACGGCGGCTGCGTGGACGCGGCGACGCCGGGTCGCGCGAGCCTGCCGGCCCGCGGCGCGACGTGGCTGTGGCCCGCCTCCGTCGTGCGGCAGTCCTCCAGCCGCGGCGCCACCACGCTGGTCGTGTTCGCGCAGCGCATGCGGTCCACCGGCGACGGCGCCTGGTCGTTCGAGCGCGTCGGCTCAGCGTCGGTGGTCGTCCGCGTCGCGGACCACGGACCCGTCACGGTGGGCAGGGTCCGGGACCTGCCGGCGTCCGACGTGCTCTGGGGCGCGGCGTCCGTCGTGCGCGGCGCGACCACCTACATCTACGGCACGCGCGAGGTCGACCAGCCCCTGGTGATGGGCCGCGACCTGCTGGTGGCCCAGGCTCCGACGGCGACGGCCACCGATCCGGGCACCTGGCAGTACCGAGGTCGGCACGGATGGACGCGGCGGGCGGCCGACGCCGTCGCCGTGGTGCCGGCTGCCGAGGGCGTCTCCACGAACCCGTCGGTGGTGCTCGCCGGCGGCGGCTTCCGCATCGTGACCAAGCCGCAGGAGGTGTTCGACGAGCGCGTGGTCGTGATGTCGTCGACCACCCCGTACGGCCCGTGGACCACCCGGGTGCTGCTGCGCTCGCCGTCGACCCCGACGTCGCCGACCTACGCGCCCGCTGTCGTCGCGGTGGCGCCGGGACGCGGCGCCGTCGTGGTGGTCAGCCGGACGTCGACCAGCCTCGCGCAGCTGATGCGCGACGCGTCAGCGAGCCGGCCGGCGTTCTACGACGTCGACCTGTCGTGACCGCGGACGTCAGGCGTTCTCGTCCTTGCGCGTGACGAGGAAGAAGCCGAGGCCCAGGAGGATCAGGCCGAGGACCATGGCGATGATCGGGACCGTGGTGCCGGCCATCGAGAGCAGCTGGCCGTTTGCCTTGGCGTCGTCGATCGCCGCCTGCTTCGTGGCCTCGTCGGTGCCGACCGTGGCCTTGAGCAGCGTCACCTTCTCCGTGCCGTCGGCGCCGGCGAGCCACTGCTTCTGCTCCTCGACACCGGCGATGATCGAGCCCGTCACGGGGTCGACCTGCAGGGTGCGGACGTTCTCGTACATGCGGGGCGCCTTCACGCTCGGCTCGGTGGAGCCGACGAGCGAGCCCGGCACCTCCTGCTCGCCGATCTGCGTCGCGGGGATCGACTGCTTGAAGACGTAGACCTGCAGACCGTCGAGGTCCTCCGTGCCGGTGAACTCGATCGGCACGGCCTTGGCCAGCGTGGTGTCGAAGTAGTCGTAGGTCTGCTGCTGCACGTCGAACGGGAACTTCAGCGGGTTGATCCCGGTCCAGTCGACCTGCTGGCCGTCGATGTTGGCGCCGCAGCAGTTGGAGTTGACCGACGTCACGCGGTTGAACGCCACCCGGATGGTGCCGGCGGAGATCGTCACGCCCTTGTCGTCGACGGTGTTGGAGAACGAGTCGTAGACCGCGAGGTCTTCGGAGACGGCGGGCTCCTGCTGCGCGGCCGAGACGTCGCCGCGCGTGGTGCGGGTGCTGGTCAGCGGGACGTTGGTGCGGTTGGGGTTGCCGCCGGACGCCAGCGCGCTGGGGTCGAAGAGCTGCTCCGCGACGCCGGTCGCCACGGTGGTCGAGATGCCGCCGGTGCTCTCGCCGGGCAGGTACGGCGCCTTCGCGAGGGCCGGGACGGCGTACCACTTGAGCATGCCCGCCAGGACGAGCAGGAACGCCCCCAGACCCACCAGGACGATGCCCAGGACACGCTTCATTACGGCTCCTTCGACAAGTGTTGCGCGGACGTTAGCGGATCATCACGTCGTCGGTGCACTTTTGTGACCCGGAAGTTACCGGCGAGTCGCATCGCGCCCCGCCCGCGTTGCGGACGCGCTGAGGCGGCCTGGGGGCGGCTCCGAGTCCTGCTCAGCCGACCGATCCGACGTGCAGGGCGGCGATGCAGACCGCCTCGTCGGCGCCGAGCCCGCCCACGGTCAGCGTCCCCCCGCTGCCGTCGGAGGGCAGGTAGGCGTAGCCGAGGCCGGCGGGCAGGTCGAGCTCCGACCTCGTGCCGCCCGCCTCGACGACGACCGTGGCCGGTCGCGCCGAGTAGTAGGACAGCCGGGTGGCCCGGATCTGGCCGGGCTTCGGCTCCGGGACCGCCGGGACGTCCAGCTGCGTCGGCCGGCCTCCGAGCGCCACACCGCAGCCGGGAACCCTGCCGACCTGGCCGCCGGCCTCGACGATGTAGGTGACGGGCACGACGCGGCCTTCGCTGTTCACGACCCACCAGCTGCTCGACGCACGGTCGAACCGGTCAGGATCGACGCCGAAGAGCGCGAGCACGTGCGAGGACAGAGCCGCGTCCCCGAAGGCGGTCGAGACGATCCGTGGCGGGACGGGCGTGCCGACGAGGACGCGCCCAGGGTCGGCCTCGATACCCGCCAGTGCGGTGCCGACCCATTCCTGGGCGCCGATCGAGGCCCGCGACTCCCCTACCGCGTACACGGAGGGCCAGGCCACCACGGCGTACAGGAGCCCCAGCGCGAAGGCCCCGCGGGTGAGCAGACGTCGCGCCGGAGCGCCCAGCCTCGCAGCTGCGCCCCTCCGGCCGCCCCCGATCGCCAGGGCGAGCGCGAGCGCCGCAACGGGGACCACGTCCACGGTGTAGCGCGTATCCCGGCCGATGACCGGGCCGAGGAACTCGATGCGCGAGCGGGCGACGAGGGCGATGTCGACGACGAGCAGCAGGATGACCGCCGCTGTCCCGACGACGGCCGCGGCGCGGTGGCGCCGCAGTGCGACGACGAGCACCGCGCACAGCACGGCCCAGATCCACACGATCCACGGCTGGGTGATGAGGACTTGGAGCGTGGAGCCGTCGGCGTTCTGCTGCCAGGGGCCGCCCACCAGGCCGGTGGGCACGACCGACAGGCCCATCTCGTAGGCCAGCCGCGCCACCTCCGACGGCTCGGCGGGGTCTGCTGGCGGCGCACCCGCGAGGGCCAGGAACAGCGCCGCGTAGGCCAGGACGACGGCGACCAGGCCGAGGGCGGTGAGCAGTGCGCCGCGCCGGCGAAGCGGCGCGTGCCTGCCCGACAGCCGCACGCCGACGACCGCGAGCGCCACCAGGAGCAGCAGCAGCGCGCCCTTCTCGTACCAGAGCAGCGCACCCGCGAACGACACCACGGCGCCAGCGCCCCACCAGCCCGAGCGTCCCTGGGCGACCGCGGCGGCGCACCACGCGCACACGGTCATCAGGGTGATGCTGGGGAGCGACTCCATCGCCGAGGCGAACCACGACGCCGACACCGACCACAGCGGGCACAGGGAGGCGACCGCGGCACCCGCGAGTGCTGCCGGCCCGGGGCCCACGACGCGGCGCAGCAGCGCCCACGCGGCAGCGCCGAACGCGGCGGTCCACAGCAGGGTGATGGCTGCCGCAGCGGTCCAGGACATCCCGACCGTGCGCATCATGATCCACGCCTGCAGGAACTTCAGCGGCTCGAGATGGCCGTTGTAGTCCTGGAGCACCCACGCCCGCAGATCAGTGGTGCGCGCTGCGCCATCAGCGACGAGGAAGTCGTCCTGCCAGAACCACGAGCGGCTGAGCAGCCAGGCGCGCACGCCAGCGGCGACGACGATGATCACCAGGGCGCGCGTGTCCCACCGGGTCCACCGTCGGGCCCGTCGACGTGCGGCGCGGGCGGGGCCCGCGGCCGGCTCGCGCCGGAGGTCCGACACGGCCGTCATGCCGCACCCCGCTTGCGCCAGGCCAGGGCCAGGTTCCAGGTGGCGACCTCGCGGACGCCGGGCACCTTGAGCACCCACCACAGCGAGCCCGGCAGGTAGCGCGGGAACGCGGCGAGCAGGTCGGCGTCAGGCACCTCGCCCGCCAGCCGCAGGCCCTCGGCGACCGTGACGGCGTAGAGGCTCTCGCCGTACTTGTTCTTCGGCTCGCGGCCGTGCTTGCGGCGGTAGCGCTCGCGGGCGCGCATCCCCCCGAGGAAGTGCCACGGCGCCGTCTCGTGCCCTCCCCACGGCCCGAACCACACGGTGTACGCCGCGAGCACGAGGCCGCCGGGCCGGGCGACCCGCACCATCTCGCGCACCATCGCGGCGCGGTCGGGCACGTGCTCGAGGACGTTGGAGCTGTAGACGACGTCGAACGAGCCGTCGGCGAACGGCAGCGCTGCGCCGTCGGCCATGACCGACCGGCGGGCCACGTCGCCGCGGGCCGACAGCTCGCCGTGGTCGTACTCGACCGGGACGTACCAGGCGCCGGCGGCGGCGAACGCGTCGGCGAAGTAGCCCGGGCCTCCGCCGACGTCGAGGACCCGTGAACCCGAGAGGTCGGCGAACTGACGGATCTGCTCGATGCTGTCAGCGGCGAGCGCGCTGTAGAAGCGGTCGGGGTCGGACTGCTCGACCCTGAAGTCCTGGAAGAGGTTCCACGCGCGGCCCCATGTCGCGCGCTCGACCTCCGTCACGCGGCCACCGTAGGGCACACTTCGGCCTCATGACCGACACCGTCGTCGCCACGGGGCAGCGCGCGCGCCTGCGCGTGCTCGTCCTCAGCTGGCGCGACGAGTGGCACCCGGAGGCGGGCGGCTCGGAGCGCACCCTGGGCCAGGTGGCGCGGGGCCTCGCCGAGCGCGGGCACGACGTCACCATCGCGACCGCCGCCTACGACGGCCGCCCCCGCGACGAGGTCGACCGCGGTGTGCGCTACCGCCGGCGCGGAGGACGCCTGAGCGTCTACCCGCTGGGCCTGGTGCACTCTCGCGCGGCCGGCTACGACGTCGTCGTCGACGTGCAGAACGGCATCCCGTTCTTCGCCGCGGTCGCGCGTCCTCGCACGACGCTGCTCGTGGTGCACCACATCCACCGCGAGCAGTGGCCGGTCGCCGTGGGCCCGGCGACGGCGCGCGTCGGATGGTTCCTCGAGTCGCGCGTGAGCCCGCTCGTGCACCGAGCGAGCCACGCCGTCGCGGTGAGCACCAGCACCGCGCGCGAGATGGTCGGCCTCGGCCATCCGGAGGACCGGCTGCTCATCGTGCGCAACGGCAGCGACATCCCCGAGTCGCTTCCGCCGCGCGACGACGAGCCCCGCGTGGTCGTGGTGTCGCGGCTCGTGCCGCACAAGCAGGTGGAGCACGCGATCGAGGCCGTGGCACGGGTGCGGCGCGACCACCCCGACGTGCGGCTGCGAATCATCGGCGAGGGCTACCACCGGCCCGAGCTCGAGCACCTCGCCGAGCGGCTCGGCGTCGCCGACCGCGTCGACTTCCTGGGCTTCGTCACCGACGACGAGCGCGACGCCGAGCTCGCCCGCGCGTGGGTGCACCTGCTGCCGTCGCTCAAGGAGGGCTGGGGGCTGGTCGCGGTCGAGGCCGCCGCCTGCGGCACCCCGACGCTGGCCTACCGCTCGGCCGGCGGAGTCAACGAGTCGGTGCTCCACGGCGTCACCGGCTACCTGTGCGACGACCAGGCCGACATGGAGGCGCGGCTCGACGCGCTGCTGTCGGATCGGTCGCTCGTCGAGCGGATGGGCATGGACTGCGGGATCCACGCGGCGGCGCACTCGTGGAAGGCCGCCGTCGACGGCTTCGAGGACGCGCTGCTCGCGGTCGACGCGAGGGCGCGCGGGCGCGGACGCCGTTCCGGGGCGCCTACCGCGTCCGGCCGGGGCGCCCGGTGACCGTGGGCGCGGTCGACGGCAGGGACGAGCAGCTCCGGCGCCTGCGCGCCGACTGGGAGACCCTGGGCGCGGCCGACCCGCTGTGGGCCGTCTATGTCAAGGAGGGCGCTCGCGACGGCGGCTGGGACGTGTCGGAGTTCCTGGCCACGGGCGAGCGCGAGATCGCCGACTCCTGGGCCCGGTTCGAGGCCGCCGTGGGCAGCCCTCCCCCGGCCGACGCGGCCGTGCTCGACTTCGGCTGCGGCGTCGGGCGTCTGGGCTCTGCGCTGGCCGCGCGCACGCGGCTCGTCGTCGGGGTCGACCTGTCCGAGCCGATGCTGCGCACCTGGCCGCAGGTGGTGCCCGGTGCCGTCCGCGGCCGGATGCAGCCGGTGCTGAGCTCGTCGCCGTCGATCCCGCTGCGCAGCGGCAGCATCGACCTCGTCTACACGAGCCTGGTGCTGCAGCACATGCCCGCCGAGCTCGCGATCGGCTACCTGCGCGAGTTCCTCCGGGTGCTGCGCCCGGGCGGCCACGCGATGGTGCAGGTGGCCGACCGTCCCGACTCGTCGGTGAAGGGCCGCGCGTTCCGGTTCCTGCCGCCGTCTCTGTACGGCTGGCTGCAGCGCCGTCTGCTCGGCTACCCCGCGCCGATGCGGATGCAGCAGCTCACGCTCGACGACGTCGCAGCGACGGCGTCCTCAGCGGGCGGCCGTGTGGTCGCCGACTGGGAGGACCCGTCGTACGGCGGCCACTGGCACTACCGGCGGATCATCCTCGAGCGCGTCTGAGCGCCGCCGCGATCGCGGTCAGGGCGCCGCCGAGCGCGAGGCCGCCCGTCACGAGCGCCGGTGCCCCGAGCACCGAGGCGACCGCGGCAGCTGCCAGCGCCCCTCCGGCCACGACGACCGCCGTCCGGCCGCGTCCGAGCACGGCCGCCGCCACGCCGGCCAGCAGGCCCGTGGGGCCGAGCAGCAGCGCGCCCGACACGACGGCGACACCCTCGGGCACCGCGCGCGGGAGGCCGTCGACGCTCCGGCTGCTCCACCGCGGCGCCGCATCGCGACGACGGCCCAGCAGCCCGAGGAGCAGGGCGACGACGGCGGCGAGGGCGCCCGCTGCGAGCCCGGCCTGCTGCGTCGTCGTCGGCGCGTAGGTCAGCACCACCCGTCCGCCTGCGCCTTCGGGCACGATCCAGCCCTGCTGCCAGCCGTCGATCCGCAGCGGCGCGAGGGCCGTGCCGTCGAGCTGGGCGGTCCAGCCTGGGTTGGCCGACTCGGGCACGCGCAGCACGGCCTCCGGCCCGGGACCGACGTCCACGGCCCGCGACGAGACGTCCCACGCCTGGACCGACGTCGACCTCGTGACGGCAGGCGCAGGCTCGGCCGCCGGGGCCCCGACCACGACGCGCAGCGGGTCGACGAGCCCCGTGCGGTTGAGCACGATCCGGTGGGTGCCGCTGGTGAGGACGGCGCCGCTGCGGGTGCACGGCTCGATGCCCACCTCGCGGCCGGACAGCACCTCGCCCAGCGTCGTGACGACGCTGGTGGGAACGCGCTCGCCGTCGATCTGCAGCTCGGGGCCGAGACCGCAGGCAGCGCCGGTGGAGGCCAGCAGGTCGGGCCGGTAGACCAGGTCGGCCACGCCGCCGACCTCGATCTCGGACACGGCCACGGGGACCCGCGTCACCAGCCCGCTCGCACGGTCGACCGAGGCGACCGGCGAAGCCCGGGTGATGGCGATCCGCATCGAGCTCGCCTGGGTCGGCGGCAGCGCGACGGTGGCGCCAGGGCCGAGCTCCGCGTCGATCGTGCGCCCGCCGACCTCGATCCGGACGGCGAGCGGCGTCGCGAAGGTCTGCCCGGCCTCGGGCGCGAGCAGGCGCACGGAGCTGATCGTGCGGGTGCTGCCCCACGACAGCTGCAGCGCGGGCGCGGGGTCGTAGAGGTCGGCGACCCAGCGCGTCGCGGTGTCGCCGTCGACAGCGGCAGAGGGGCGAACCCGGACGTCCGACGACAGCCACGACGTGCCGCGGACCCGGATGCCCTCGCCGACGGGATCGAAGAGCTCGGACGCGGTCGGCCCCTGCCGCAGCTGTCCGGCGAGCAGCAGCGAGCCCGCGACGGTGTCGCGCACGGAGACGAGGCGGTCGAGCACCCCGTTGTCGGCCTCGCCGCGCGCCGCACGCGGGTCGCAGCGCACGTCGCCCTCGGCCGTGGTGCAGGCGGCCCGCGAGGGTGAGCGGGCAGCCAGCACGATCGTCGACGTGCGGCCGTCCGCCGCGGGTGGGACCGGCGTCAGCAGCGGCATCGACGCGGTGACGCCGGGCACCGAGACCTCGCGGATGCCGAGGTCGCCGCGCGTGTCCTGGGCCTGCGCCGCAGTGATCGTCAGCGAGGTGATGCTGCGCAGGGCATCGTCGCGCAGGGGGCCGACCACGCCGGCTGAGGAGACGTCCTCGTCCCACGTCTCGGACCCCGTCGAGAGCGTCACCCGGGTGACGGCGCTGCCCACCAGCTCCGAGCGGATCAGCGCGACGGTGAGCCCGCGCGCGTCGGTCGGCGCGCGCAGGTCGATGCGCAGGGACTGGCCGACGGGTCCGCCGAACGACCCCGACTGCCACCACGTCGACGGATCGCCGTCGATCGCGGCGAACGGCTGGTGCTCGGTGCGGAGGTCGCCGAAGGTGTCGGCGTACGAGCGCGCCGACGACGCCGAGATGCCCGCGATCCCGCGGAGCGCCGCCACCGTGAAGTGCGGGTCGGCGAAGGGCACCAGGTCGGGGCTCTTGCGGCGCAGACGGCTCGGCTCGTCCGCGGTCTGGACCGACGACAGCGACTCGTCGCCGCGGCCGAGGGCGCGGTCGCGGCGCATCAGGGTGTCCGTGATCAGCTGCGGCCCGCCGAGGCCGGGCACGGCGCCGTCGTCGGCCATCACCACGGGCTGATCGGGCCGCAGAAGCCCCGAGGCGGCAGCAGGGAGCAGCCCCTCGGGCCCGCCGGTCATGACGCCCACCGACGACAGAGCGGTGGCCGAGACGCCGACGACGGGGACAGCCACGCGGTAGACCTCGATGGCCGGCCGGGCGCCGTCGCGGTCGAAGTCGGTGATGGTGATGCCGCCCGACGGCGCACCCGTTGCGCCGAACAGCGCTGCGCGCTCGAGGCCCTCGGACTGCGTGAGCGTCGCGGCCACGACGGACGGCGACGGCGAGGAGGTGCGGTCGACGTCGAGGTCGTTGCGCACCACGACGTAGGAGATGCCCGAGCGCGCCAGCGTCTCGGCGAGGCCCGGGACTGCACGGCCCTGGCGCAGCGAGGCCGACACCGAGTCGAGGACGCGCGCGCTGCCCACGCTCCCCAGGGGCAGCCCGTTGTCGATCGCCCACGGGCGCTCGGCCAGCGGCTGCAGCGGCTCGTCGATGGTGCGGCCCCACACGTACTGGCCGAAGCCGGACCCGGGGACGACGAGCGCACGGCCGTCGCTCTGCTGCGCGCCCAGCCAGGTCGCCGCCTGCTGCCACCAGGCCGGAACCTCGGTCCACGTGCGGCCGGCTGAGACCCCGGGCGACACCAGCGGGGCCGCGACAGCGACGACGAGCGCACCGGCTGCTGCGGCCGGGAGTGCGCGCGCCCAGCGCCGCGACGGCTCGTGCGCTCCTCGGCGGGACAGCACCCGCGACAGCGCCGACCCCGCGACGACGACGGCGGCCGCGACCCCGAGAGCCAGGGGCAGCCGCAGCAGTGGGTCGAGCTTGTGCACGTTGCGGATGGGCGACAGCGGCCCGTCGAGCAGCACCCACGCCACGGATGCCGACGGCGACAGCAGCGAGCCCGCCGCCATTGCGATCAGGCCGATGAGCGCGGTGATCCCGGCTGCGAGCCGCTCGGGCATCCGACGGGATGCGAGGCCGGCGAGGCCCAGCCCGGCGACGAGCAGCGTGCCGGCGACGATCCACGTGGTGGCGGCGTACTGGAAACCGGCCGGCCACCAGGGGATCCCGCGGTCGACGATCCCGGCGACCCAGTGCACGTCCCCGCGGACGACGCGGTCGGGCGTGAGGCCGCCCGTGGTGTCGCGCGCGGTCTCGATGAAGGTGAGGAACGGCGTCGCGTAACGGGCCTGCACCAGAAGCGGCACCGCCCACCACGCGCTGAACAGCGCGACGAACAGCGACCACCAGCCGAGCAGCCGCCAGCGCCCCGCGCGGCGGCAGAGGATCCACACGACGATCGCCGGCAGGGCTGCGAGGGTCAGCGTGGCGTTGGCGGCACCCATGAGGAGCACGGGCACGGCGGCGAGGAACGCGGTGCGGCGCGGGGTGCGCGTGGTCGGGCCGGTCAGCGCTGCCAGCGACCACGGGAGCAGCGCGGCCGGCAGGGCCTCCGCGGACAGGGGCCCGATCACGGTGACCAGGCGCGGTGCGAGCGCGTACGCGAGCGCGCCCACCACCGCGGCGTACCAGGGCAGGCCCAGGCGCCGCGCGAGCACGCGCAGTCCGAGGTACGCCGTCGCCAGGAGCAGCCACGCCCACAGCGCCTGCGCGAGCCACGGCGGGATCCCCGCGGAGTGCGCGATCCCGAAGAACGGGCCCATCGGGAACAGGTAGCCGTAGGCCTGGTTCTGCAGCTGGCCGAAGCCGGCCGAGGAGTCCCAGGCGCTGAACGCCCGGGCCAGGAAGCCCCACGGGTCGACGACGAGGTCGAGCTTGGTGTCGAACCGGGTGCGCCCTGGGTCCTGGAGCAGGAGCGCGACGGCGAGGACGAGCAGGACGCCAGCGTCGACGAGGCGTGCGACGTCGCGCCGCGCACGGGTGGGAGCCGGGTCGCGACGGGTCTCCCGCACGGCGTCGGTCACCACCACCGGCGCAGCATAAGGTGGCGCCCGTGCCGACGACGGATCCCGCATCACGACCGGGTGACGATGCTGCATCGGATGCGGCGTTCGACGCCGCCTGGGCCCGAGCCGACCAGGTCGGCGGGTGGCTCACGCAGGCGCAGGGCCGCCTGCTCTGGGACTGCGCGCGCGACCTGACAGAGGGCGCCCGCATCGTCGAGATCGGCAGCCACCAGGGCCGTTCGACGACCGTGCTCGGCCTCGCCGCGCAGGCGGTCGGCGCCAAGGTGACCGCCATCGACCCCTTCGTCGAGGGCGCGATGTTCGGCGGCCAGAGCACCCGCGCCACGTTCGAGTCCAACATCGCCGCAGCCGGGCTCGAGGACGTCGTCGAGCTCCTGCCGACGAAGTCGCAGGACGCGCTCGTCGGCTGGGACCGGCCGATCGACCTGCTCTACATCGACGGCAAGCACGACTACTGGACCGTGGTCGACGACCTCGGCTGGACCGAGCACCTGGTGCCCGGTGCCCTCACGCTCATCCACGACTCGTTCTGCTCGGTCGGTGTCACCTCGGCCCTGCTCGACCAGGTGCTGGTGCGCGGCCGGCTGCGCTACCTGCAGCGCGAGACGACGATGGCGGTGTTCGACCGCGCCGTGCCGACGGGCGCGGACCGCCGCCGGCTGGCGGGCGAGCTCCCGTGGTTCACGCGCAACGTGACGATCAAGGCCGCCCGCCGCGTGCACGCGACGCCGGTGCTGCGGGCCCTGGGCCACGACTCGCCCTACGACCCGTACTGACCGCGGCCACCACGCCCCAAGTATGCGATGAGGCCCGTCCCCAGGAAGGGACGGGCCTCATCGTCATGCCCTGCCGGGCAGCAGCTCTCAGCCGGTGGTGCCGTAGACCACGTACTCCGCGGTGACGGGCTCGGGGACCGCGGTCAGGGACGAGACGAGCCCGAAGGACGCGCCGCCGGCGACGACGCCGCCCACGATGGCCGCGATGATGGCCGCCAGAATCCCGCTCACGTGTCCTCCTTGGACCGATCGACTGCGGGGACGGTAGCAGGACGTCCACGGTTTCGTCGCGCTACGGCCCAGGAGGCGCCCGTCCGCGCCGCAGATGTGATCAGGACGAGACCTGCGGCGGCGAACGCGAGCGCCACCAGCACCACCGACGCCCGGCTCGGGCCGGGCCACGGTTCGATCTGCCCGGGCACCGCGTAGAGCCCGATCGTGCTCCCCAGCACCACGGGGTCGAGGTCGTTCACGGCGGACCCGACATCAGGGCCCGGCGTCGTCAGCTCGACGACGACGTAGGAGACGCCGAGGCGCGGCAGCACCTCCCCCAGCGGCCGGTCCTCCGCCAGGGCGGCGGCGATCTCGCGCGACCGAGGATCCTCGCCGCTCACCCGCACGACGCCGTCCGGCGTCGCGACCAGCAGCGAGTCGTCGACCACGGTCGTGCGCGGCAGGTAGCGCGGCGCGGGGTCGAGGGAGGTGCGGCCGCGGTTCCACTCGAACGCGCGGAACGCCGACCACGGCAGCACGGCCACGTCGCCGGCGGCGGCGTCCGGCTGCTGCAGCGCCTCGCGGACAGCGGCCCAGTCCTGCGGGTAGTCGGTGGTGCGCATCCGGCCGAGCCCGCCCCAGGCGAGGTCGGGCATCACCGCGACCGGCAGCAGCACCAGCCCGGCGCCGAGCGACACGAGCACCGTGCGGTCGGTGACGCGGCGGAGCAGCCGCTGCAGACCCAGCGGCGAAGCGATGGACATCAGCAGAAGCCACGGCGCCAGCCACTTCTGGCCGTCGCGCAGCAGCCCTGCACCTGGCACGGCGGAGACCAACGACTCCATGGCGCCGCTCGTCGCCGACCACGTGCCCAGGACGGCGATCGCGACACCGGCCGCGGCGCAGGCGCCGAGCCAGATCACGGCGGCCCGGCCGAGGATGCGCACCAACGGCCGGAGGCCTGCCAGCGCGAGAACCGTCAGGAGCGCCGCGGCGACGGGCGCCAGCAGCAGCCCGCGGGTGGGCAGCACCACCTGCGCGTTCCATACCCCGCCGGTGCCGAGCGCCGTGACCAGCGGCCCCCAGCCGCCCTCGGGGCGCAGCGCGAAGGCCAGGGCGCCCTCGGGGTCGGAGGACCCCGCCGCTGGGTGCAGGAGCGACGGGACGATCCACGGCAGCTGCAGGGCCAGCAGAGCTGCGACGAGTGCGATCCGTTGCGCCAGAGGCGATCTGGTGCGCGGGCCGGCCGCCACGGGTGCGGCGATCGCAACGGCGAGCAGGCCGCCCGTGGGTGTGAGGCTCGCGACGCCCACGAGCAGGAGCAGCCGCCACCCGGCGCCTGCCATGCCGCGCCGCACGTCGATAGCTGCCTGCAGGATCCACGGCAGCAGGGCGACGGCGAGCAGCAGCGACCACCCGCCCAGCAGGAGCCGCTGCGCGACGTACGGGCTCCAGACGAACAGCATCGCGCCGGCCGCCCGGACCAGCGCGGGCTGCCCCCGCAGCAGCCTCGCCGCGCCGAGCGCGCCGACGACGACGATCGCGACCAGTGCCAGGTGCTGCCACACCGCGCCCGGGACCACCCAGGTGAGCAGGCCCATGACGGCGTCCTGCGGCACCGCGCGCGGCAGCTGGCCGCCGAGACCGAACGACGCCGGGAGCAGCGACTGCTGCGGGACGAAGACCATGTCGTACTGCAGGACGTAGCCCGGGGCGAGGGCCGGGCCGAGCACCACGACCGCGAGCCCGAGCGCCCAGAGCAGGGGCGCGGCGCGGCGGATCACTCGGCCTCCAGGCGTCGGGGGATGCGGTCGACCTATCCTTGCGCGTCCGCCCCCAGCCCCCGAGGAGTCCGGTGAGCGAGTCGACCGGCGCGCCGCGCTCCGGGCTCGTCGGCAGCAGCGCGCTGCTCGCCGTCGGCCTCGGCGTCGCCCAGGTGCTCGCCTACGCGCTCAACGTGGCGGGCGCGCGCGTGCTCGGGCCGGCGGAGTACAGCGAGCTCGGCGCTCTGCTGAGCCTCATCGTCATCGGCAACGTCGTCGCCCTGGCCGTCCAGGCGATGACGGCGCGCCGGGTGTCGCTCGGCGCGGATCCCGCGAGCCTCGGGCCGGCTGCGCTCGCGGCGGCCCTCGCTGTGGGTGCCGCTGCGCTCGTGACCGTGCCGGTGCTCGCGGTGCTGCTGCGCCTCGACGTCGTCGAGCTCGTCGCCGTGGCGCTCACCCTGGTGCCGCTGACCCTGACCGGCTGGGCCCTCGGATCGGCGCAGGGCTCGATGCGGTTCGGGGCCCTCGCCCTGATGTACGCCGTCGCCGCGGGCCTGCGCATCGGCGCGGCCCTTGTGGCGCTGCTGGTCTGGGACAGCGTTCGCGCGGCCGCCATGGCCACTCTGGTCGGGACGCTGCTGGGCCTCGTCGCCGTGCTGCTGCTCGCCCGCACGCCGTGGCCCCGGCTGACGCGGCCGGAGCGACCGGTGGTGGTCGAGGCTGCGCACGCCGCCGTCGCGCTGCTGGCGATGTTCACCCTCACCTCGGTCGACGTCCTCGTCGCCCGTGCGCTCCTGCTGCCCGACGTCGCGGGCCAGTACGCCGCGGGCGCGATCCTCATCAAGATCGCCTTCTGGCTCCCCCAGGCCGTCGTCATCTCCGCGTTCCCGCGGCTCTCCGCCGGCGAGTCCGGAGTGCTGCGCAGGGCGGCAGTGCTCATGGCCGCAGTGGGAGCCGTGGGCGTGGCGCTCGCGGCGCTGCTGGGCCCGGTGGTCGTGCCCGCGATCCTCGGCTCCGACTACACGGTCGCGGCGTCGTCCGCCGGTGTGTTCGTGGCAGCGGGCGTCGTGCAGTCGCTGGCCTACCTCGTGGTCTACGACCGGCTCGCGGCCGAGGACCGCGGCGCCGCCGTTGTGGTGTGGGCCGCGGTCCTCCTCCTGGTCGTCCTCGCTGCGGTCGTCGGGCGCTCGTCGGCCCTGGCGCTGGCGTGGTGCGTGGTCGCGTCGTCGGCCGCCCTGGTCGTCGGCGGCGCGGTGCTGCGCCGCTCGCGTGGCAGGCTGACGGCATGACCACCGAGGCCGCGGCGCGCGGGCGATCGCTGCGCCCGCTCCTCGAGGGGATGCGGCCCCGGCAGTGGGCCAAGAACGTCCTCGTCCTCGCGGTGCCCCTGGCGGCGGGCGACCTGCTGCAACGCGACGTGCTCGTGCCCACGCTGGTCGCGTTCGTGGCGTTCTGCCTCGTGTCGAGCGCGGCCTACCTCCTCAACGACGTGGTGGACGCGGAGGCCGACCGCCAGCACCCGGTGAAGCGCAGCCGTCCCATCGCCCGCGGCGCGCTGCGCCCGCGCACGGCGCTGACTGTGGCCGTCGTGCTCCTCGTCGTGGCGCTCTGCCTCGCGTGGTGGCTGACCGAGCCCGCGCTCATCGCGGTGCTGCTCGGCTACCTCGCATGCTCTTTCGCCTACTCCACCAGGCTCAAGCGCGAGCCGGTGATCGAGCTCGCGCTGCTCGCGGCGGGCTTCCTGCTGCGCGCGGTCGCGGGCGGCGCGGCCACGGGGATCCCGGTGTCGGAGTGGTTCCTCATCGTCGCGGGGTTCGGCTCGCTGTTCATGGCTGCGGGCAAGCGCTATTCCGAGCTGGTCTCGCTGCCCGAGGGCGTCGAGCCGGCCCGGGTGAGCCTGCAGGGCTACACACGCGAGTACCTGCGCTTCGTGTGGGGCCTCTCGGCCGGCGTCACGATCACGGCGTACTGCCTGTGGGCGTTCGAGGTCGGCCAGGGAACCGGCTGGGCCGTGTGGTCGGTGGCGCCGTTCGTCCTCGCGGTGCTGCGCTACGCCGTCGACATCGACGCCGGGCGCGCCGAGGCGCCCGAGGACGTCGCGCTGCGCGACCGCACGCTGCAGGTGCTGGCGCTGCTCTGGGTCGTGCTCTTCGCCCTCGGGGCCGTGCATGCCTGACACCGTCCTCTCGGGCTGGGGCCGCACCGCTCCGAGCCGGGCCGACGTCGTGCGGGTCGGCAGCACCGACGACGTCACCTCCGCGCTGACCTCCGCGGGGCCGCGCGGCGTGCTCGCACGCGGCCTCGGACGCTCGTACGGCGACGCCGCGCAGAACGCCGGCGGCACGGTGCTCGACCTGTCCGGGCTCGACCGGATCGACGTCGGCTCCGACGGGGTCGTCCGCGCCGGTTCGGGTGCGGTGCTGGCCGACGTCATCGCCGCGCTCGAGCCGCACGGCCTGTTCGTGCCGGTCTCCCCCGGCACCAGCCGGGTCACGCTCGGCGGCGCCGTCGCTGCCGACGTCCACGGCAAGAACCACCACCGCGACGGCTCGTTCGGCGACCACCTGGTCGAGCTCGAGGTGGTGCTGCCCGACGGCTCGGTGCGCCGCCTCGGCCCCGGTTCGCAGGGCGACGACCTCGCCCACTTCCGGGCCGTCGTCGGCGGCATGGGCCTCACCGGCGTCGTCACCGAGGTCGTGCTCCGCGCGATGCCGGTGCCGTCGCAGTCGGTGCTGGTCGACACGCGCCGGCTCGGCAGCCTCGACGCTGTCATGGACCGCATGGCCTCGACCGACGACGAGTACCGCTATTCCGTTGCCTGGATCGACGCGACGGCAGCGGGCGCCGCCCTCGGCAGGGGCGTGGTGACCCAGGGCGACCACGCGCCCGCGGGCGCCTCCGGCGACGTCGCCGCTCCCCCGCGGGTGGCGCTGCCGATCGCACCGCCGGTGGGCGTGATCAACCGCTGGACGGTCCGCGCCTTCAACGAGGCGTGGTTCCGCAAGGCCCCGTCGTCGCGCGACGCCGAGCTGCAGGGCGTGCGGCAGTTCTTCCACCCGCTCGACGGCGTCGGCGCCTGGAACCGCGCGTACGGGCCGCGCGGGCTCGTGCAGCACCAGTGCGCGGTCCCCGACTCCGAGGCGGGCGTGATCGAGCGGCTGCTGCGCCTCTTCCGCGACTCGGGCGCCCCGTCGTTCCTCAGCGTGCTCAAGCGGTTCGGGCCGGGCAACGACTGCCCGCTGTCGTTTCCCCGGGCAGGCTGGACCCTGGCGGTCGACCTGCCCGGCTCCACCCCGGACCTGGCCCGCATCCTCGACCGCGCCGACGAGCTCGTGCTCGGGGCGGGCGGGCGCACCTACCTCGCCAAGGACTCCCGCATCGCGCCGGAGGCTCTGCGCGCGATGTACCCGCGGCTGCCCGAGTGGCTCGAGGTGCGCGAGCGCGTCGACCCCCGCCGCGTGCTCGTCTCCGACCTCTCCAGGAGGCTGTCCTTGTGATCGACGCCCACGGCCGGCCGCAGTCGGTCCTCGTCCTCGGCGGCGGCTCCGAGATCGGTCTCGCCGCCCTGCGCGCCTTCGGCCCCGCGGCACTGCGCCGCGTCGTCCTCGCCGGCCGTCCGGGACTCGGCCTCGACTCGGCCGTGGATACGCTGTCAGCAGAGGGCTTCTCGGGCGTGGTGGCCGCAGAGCTCGACGTCGCGGACGTCCCCACGCACGAGGCCTTCGTCGACGCCGCCTTCGACGAGGGAGACATCGACGTCGTGCTGCTGGTCGCCGGCGTCCTCGGCGACCAGGCCGAGTTCGAGTCCGACCCGGATGCCGCGGTCGCCGCGGCGCAGGTCAACTACGTGGGCTCGATGTCGCTCGCCCTGCACGTGGCGCGCCGCCTCAAGCTGCAGGCCCACGGGGTGCTCGTCGTGGTGTCGAGCGTCGCGGGCGAGCGGGCGCGCCGCTCCAACTTCGTCTACGGCTCCACCAAGGCCGCGATCGACTCGGTGGGCCTCGGGCTCGTCGAGGTGCTGCGCGGTACCGGGGCCCGCGCGCTGGTCGTGCGGCCTGGCTTCGTCCGCACGCGCATGACCAGCCACCTGCCCGAGGCGCCGCTCGCCGTCGACCCCGACGACGTCGGCCGCGCGATCGTCGACGGCGTCGTCCACGGCAAGGAGCTCGTGTACGCCCCGCCGCTCATGCGCCCCGTGATGTCGGTGCTGCGGCACCTGCCCCGGCCGGTGTTCCGCCGGCTGGGGATCTGACGCAGGTCAGCCCGCGGCCTCGACGTCGGGGTCGGGCCACGGCCCGGGCACGAACAGCGGCGCGAGCCCCGACGACGTGCCCATCGCCTCGGCCACGGCCTTGGTGCCCGGGTAGACGCCGTTCTGCACCCAGTTGTTCAGCAGGTCGATGACCGCCACGCGCGACTGCGACGTGAAGTTGCAGTGGCCCGCGCCGTACGGGGCGCCCGGCGTCTCCGGGTAGGTGCTCGGCGCGACGGTGTAGAGCTGCACGAGGCCGCCGGACGTCTTGCCCGCCGCCTGCGCCGCGATGTAGCGGTCGCGCAGGAACGTCTCGTTCTGCACGATGACGAGCGGGTCGGACGCCGTGTGCAGCGTGATGGTCGGGTCGGTGATCGTCCCCTGGGGGTCGCCGCCCTCGGCCAGCGCCTTCGTCAGCGCCTCGGGGTCGGCGGGCACGCGCTGGCCGGCCTGCAGCAGCGCCACGTTCGCCGCGGCCGCGCCCGGCGTCACGGTGTCGATGAGCTGAGCCTCGGAGGCCGAGACGCGCTCGGCGTAGTCGGTGTCCTCGTTGCTCGACGGGTTGCCGCCGAAGCGCTCCTCGAGGTCGTAGCGGGCGAAGGTCGCGTAGCCCAGAGCCGTGACCAGCGACTCGACCGTCGCCTTGACCTTGCTCTCGATCGAAGCGCCGTCGAAGCGCTGCGTCTGACCCGGCGCGTCCACGAGCGCGGCGATCGTGAGCACCTTCGCCGTGCCACCGCCCGCGGTGTCGGAGGCCGCCGCGACGACGGCCTTGGCCGCCTCGGTGAAGTTCTCCACCGACTCCTCGTAGCTCGCGTAGCCGGTGAGCTTGAGGCCCGGGTAGATCAGCGTCTTCACGGCGTACGAGACGTCGAGCGCGAGATCCATGTTGGGAACGACGCCGGCGACCGCCCCGCACAGCGGCGCAGCGCCGTCGACCCACTCCGGGTGCTTCTCCGCGATCGTCTGCGTGATGAGGCCGCCGAGCGAGTCGCCCCACACCAGCACGCGGTTGGGGTCGCCGACGTTCGCCTTGAAGAACTCGTAGAGGTCCTCGGCGGCCTTGACGCCGTCGGCCACGGCCCAGCCGTTGCTGGCGTAGGCCGAGCCGGCGAGCGCGTAGCCCTGGTCGAGGAGCGCCTGGGCAGTGATGTCGTCCGACGCGGCCTGCGGCTCGGTGCTGACGGGCGTGAAGTCGGGCGGCGCCGGCTGCGCGTAGCGGTAGCCGTGGCTGTAGATCAGCAGCGTGCCGTTCCACGTCTCCGGCAGTTTGATCTCGTAGGGCGCGCCGTCGATCGTGTCCTCGCACGCGACCTGGTCGCACCCGGTGAAGGGCACATCGGTCGACGCGTCGCGCGCCTTGGGCACCGACGACGACGAGCCGCACGCGGACAGGACCAGGAGGGAGGCGGCAGCGACGGCGACCGGGGCCGACCTGCGCAGGAGCTGGGCACGCATGACCGCGATGCTCGCACGGCACCCCGCGGACCGCCCGTTGCCACGGACGCCGTGACCCATCTGGTAGTCGATCCGCGCGCTCTGCCGCGCGTTCCGACTACCAGATCGGGGTCAGTGGCCGGCGTCCTGCCAGGTGCGACCGATGCCGATGTGCACGTCGAGCGGTACCGCGAGCTCGACGGCGCCGCCCATGCCCTCCCGCACGACCTCGCGCACAGCGTCGAGCTCGCCCGGCGCCACCTCGAGCACGAGCTCGTCGTGCACCTGCAGCAGCATCCGCGACTCGAGCGAGCGGGCCTTCAGCGCCGCTGCCACCCGCAGCATCGCGACCTTGACGATGTCGGCCGCCGAGCCCTGGATCGGGGCGTTGAGCGCCATCCGCTCGGCCATCTCGCGCCGCTGCCGGACATCGGAGGTGAGATCGGGCAGGTAGCGGCGCCGGCCGAGCATGGTCTCGGTGTAGCCGGTGCCGCGGGCGCGGTCGACGACCTCGCGCAGGTAGTCGCGCACCCCGCCGAAGCGCTCGAAGTACTCGTCCATGAGGCCCGATGCCTCCCCCGGCGTGATGCCGAGCTGCTGGGAGAGGCCGAAGGGCGAGAGGCCGTAGGCGAGGCCGTAGGACATCGCCTTGATCTTGCTGCGCTGGGCGGCGTCGACGTCGGACGGCGCGACGCCGAACACGCGGGACGCGACGTAGTTGTGCAGGTCCTCGCCGGAGTTGAACGCCTCGATGAGCCCGGCGTCCTCGGACAGGTGCGCCATGAGGCGCATCTCGATCTGGCTGTAGTCGGCGGTGAGCAGGCACTCGTAGCCGGAGCCGACGACGAAGCCGCTGCGGATGCGCCGGCCCTCGGCCGTGCGGATCGGGATGTTCTGCAGGTTGGGGTCCTGCGACGACAAGCGGCCGGTGGCGGCGACGATCTGGTTGAACGTCGTGTGGATGCGGCCGTCGTCCGACACCGACTGCAGGAGCCCCGTGACGGTCTGGCGCAGCTTGGAGACGTCGCGCCAGCGCAGCAGCTGCTCGAGCAGCGGGTCGCCGGTCTGCGCGAACAGCGACTGCAGCGCGTCGGCGTCGGTGGTGTAGCCGGTCTTGATCTTCTTGGTGGGCGGGAGGCCGCGCTCGCCGAAGAGGATCTCCTGCAGCTGCTTGGGCGAGCCGAGGTTGAACGGGCGGCCCGCGAGGGTGTGGGCCTCGGTCTCCGCCTCGCGCATCGAGTCGCCGAACTCCGACTCGAGGCCGCCGAGGTGGTCGAGGTCGACGGCGATGCCGGCTCGCTCGAGGTCGGCGAGGACGTGCAGCAGCGGCAGCTCGACGTCGCGCATGAGCGGCGCTCCCCCGCGGTTCTCGAGCTCCTGCTCCAGCGCGTCGGCGAGGTCGAGGACCGCACGGGCCTGGGTGCCGAGGGAGGCGGCCCGGGCGTCGTCGGGGTCGGTGTCGAAGGCGAGCTGGTCGGCGCCCGCGGACTCGGACGCTCCCAGGTCGCGCTTGAGGAACCGGGGCACCAGGTCGGCGAGGTCGAAGGACCGCTGGCCGGGCAGCACGAGGTAGGCCGCGAGCGCGGTGTCGCACGTGAGGCCGGCGAGCTCGAGGCCTCGCGAGCGCAGCGCGAGCTCCGGCCCCTTCGCGTCGTGCATCGCCTTGAGGCGGTCGGCGTCAGCGAGCCACGCCGCCAGGGCCTTGTCGTCGGAGGCGTCGAGGGACGCGACGGCCCACCACGCGACGGCGCCGTCGGCCGCAGCGACGGCGAACGACTCGACGTCGCCCGTGCCGCGGCCCCAGCGGCCGTCGAGCACGAGCCCGCTGCGGGCACCGGCGGGCGCGTGCTCGTCGAGCCAGGAGCCCAGCGAGCCGGCGCCGGGCGAGGCGACCTCGACCTCGACGGCGTCGCCGGCGGGCGCGGCGTCCTCGGCGTGCTCGGCGAACAACCGCTCGCGCAGCACGCGGAACTGCAGCGCGTCGAACACCTCGTGGACGGTCGCGCGGTCGAACGGCTTGCGGACGAGGTCGTCGGGGGCAAGCGGCAGGTCGACGTCGCGCACGAGCTCGGTGAGCCGGCGGTTGCGCACGACGTCGGCGAGCGCCGCGCGCAGCGAATCGCCCGCCTTGCCCTTCACCTCGTCGACCCGGTCGACGAGCTGCTCGAGGGACCCGAACTCGCGGACCCACTTGGCCGCGGTCTTCTCCCCGACGCCCGGGATCGAGGGCAGGTTGTCGCTGGGGTCGCCGCGCAGGGCGGCGTAGTCGGGGTACTGCGCCGGCGTGAGGCCGTACTTCTCCTCGACCGCTGCCGGCGTCATCCGGGCGAGGTCGCTCACTCCCTTGCGGGGATAGAGAACCGTCGTGGTGGGGCTGACGAGCTGGAAGGCGTCGCGGTCGCCGGTGATGATGAGGACCTCGAAGCCCTGCGCCTCGGCCTGCGTCGTGAGCGTGGCGATGACGTCGTCGGCCTCGTAGCCGTCCACCTGCACGAACGTGATCGACAGCGCGGTGAGGACGTCGCGGACGAGCTCGACCTGGCCCTTGAACCCGTCGGGGCTGGCTGACCGCGTGGCCTTGTACTCGGGGTACTCCTCGGAGCGGAACGTCACGCGCGAGACGTCGAAGGCGACCCCGACGTGCGTGGGCGCCTCGTCGCGCAGCGCGTTGATGAGCATCGAGGTGAAGCCGTAGACCGCGTTGGTGGGCTGGCCCGTCGTGGTCGAGAAGTTCTCGACCGGCAGGGCGTAGAAGGCGCGGTAGGCCAGCGAGTGGCCGTCGAGGAGCAGGAGGCGGGGGCGGTCCGACGTCACGTCGGCACCCTACGCTGGACCGGTGACGGACTTCGCGGACCAGGTGATGGCCTTCGGGATGGGCGAGCTCGGCGACACGATGGGCATCGAGATGGTCGAGGCCACTCCGGAGCGCCTCGTCGCCACGATGCCGGTCGCCGGCAACCGGCAGCCGTTCGGGCTGCTGCACGGCGGGGCCAGCGTGGTCCTCGCCGAGAGCCTCGGCTCGATCGGCGCGGCGCTGCACGGCGGCCCGGAGAAGGTGCCGGTGGGGATCGAGATCAACGCCACCCATCACCGCAGCGCGACGAGCGGCACGGTGACGGGCACCGCCACGGCCATCACCCTGGGGCGCACCCTGGCTACCTACGAGGTCGTCATCACCGACGAGGCCGGGCAGCGGCTGTGCACGAGCCGGATCACCTGCCTGCTGCGCGACCGACCCGGGGCCTGACCCCGGGAGCCGGCGTCAGCGGGTCGCGCGGGCGGGCTTGCGCGCGGTCAGCAGGACCCGACGGCGCAGGCTGCGCTGCACCGGCGTGAGGTCGACGGTGGCATCGCGCGGGTCGACCCGCGGCTCGACGCCGAGACGCCGGCGCAGAGCGCCGATGGGCGCCGTGCGGCGCACCACCAGGGGGCTGAAGCCGTAGCGGGCGAAGAAGCGGTTCACGTCGCGCTGCGACGGCGGCACGTTGACCACGACGTCGGTGGCGCCGACCTCGTCGGCGAAGCCCGCCGCCTCGCGCAGCAGCGCGGTGCCGACGCCGTGCTTGCGCTGGCCCTCCGCGACGTGGACGACGTCGACGACGATGGCGGCGGCGGCAGAGAGCAGGCCGCGCTCCACGACGGAGAACGACGCGAACCCGACGGGGGTGCCGTCGAGCTCGGCCAGCACGAGGCGGTAGGTCGGGCGCAGGCCCGCTCCGACGGCGGCGTCGGACTCGCGGATGCGCTCGCCGACGCGCTCGCCGATGTCGAGGGAGCCCGGCACGACCGTGCCCGGGCTCGAGGAGAGGAAGTCGGCCCACAGCGGCCCGAGGGCCGGGATCTCGTCGGCGCCCAGCGCGCGCACCGACACCGCCGGACGTCCCACAGACCCTCCGTCCCGAAGCGGGCAGGCCCGGGCGGGCCCTGCCGTCGCTGAGGCCCCCGTCAGCGGTCCGCACTCTAGGTCCGGAGCCGGGGTGGTCCGCAAGGCTTTGTCCGGTTTCGTACCCGACGGTGGACGATCCGCTCGCGGGAGCGCGACCGGCCGCAGGACCGGCGGCCGGGCCCCCTGCCCGAGGGACGCCGGGAGCCTCTCGCGCAGGCCCCGGCGTGACGCCCGTGTCACGGCTGTGTTGCGAACGTCTGCCCCGGCGTCGCCGCAGGTGGGCGCGCTCCCAGTGGCCCGACCGGTCGAGAGCGACACGTCCTCATCACGGGTGTCCCGTTCCTCCTGTTACATGGCTATGCTCCGGCGCACCGTCCCCCGGGGGGAGGGCGCTGGCCTGGGGAACACCCGGGCACTGACGAGAGCCTCGGCTCTCTCGCATCGAGGAGGACCCGAGTGCGCAGACGCGCTGCGGCCCTGCTGGCGGCTCTTGTCGCCGCGGCCGCCCTGGTCGTCGGGCTGGGAGCGTCCCCAGCCTCGGCGTCCTCGTTGGGAGGACCGGTGCTGTACGGCACCGTGACCTCCGACGGCACGGGCGTCCAGGGCGTGACGATCACAGCCACCAACGACTCCGGGTTCTCCGGCGAGGCGACCACGGACGCCAAGGGCGCGTGGGAGATCAAGACGCCCAAGTCAGGCACCTACACGGTGACCCTGGACGAGGCGACCCTCCCCGACGGCGTCGCGCTCACCGCCGACAGCGGCAACACCCGCACGGTGAACGCGCTCCTCGGCAAGGTGCGCATCCAGTTCCCGACGGGCGAGGCGACCGGCGGCGGTGCGTCGAAGGCCGAGCAGGCGGTCCAGCTGACCGTCGACGGCCTGCTCCTCGGCCTGATCCTCGCGCTGGCCGCGCTGGGCGTCTCGCTCATCTACGGCACGACGGGCCTCACCAACTTCGCCCACGGCGAGCTGGTCACCCTCGGCGCGCTGTCGACGTACTTCTACTCCGCGGTCCTGAACCTGCCGCTGGTGATCTCCGCAGTCCTCGCGCTGATCTCCTGCGGCATCCTCGGAGCGATCCAGGACAAGGTGCTCTGGAAGCAGCTGCGCCGGCGCGGCACCGGCCTCATCGCGATGCTCGTCGTCTCGATCGGCCTCGGCATCTTCGTCCGCTACCTGTTCCTCTTCTTCTTCGGCGGCGCGACGCAGCAGTTCCCCGAGTTCAGCGGCCAGGAGGGCCTCGAGTTCGGCCCGCTCGCGATCACCCCCAAGGCGATCATCGGCGCGATCGCGGCGATCATCGCGATCCTCGCCTCGATCTACTGGCTGCTCAAGACACGCATGGGCAAGGCCAGCCGCGCGGTCGCCGACAACCCGGCGCTGGCGTCGGCCTCCGGCATCGACGTCGAGCGCGTCATCAACGTGGTGTGGATCCTCGGAGCCACGCTCGCGGCGCTGTCCGGCATCCTCGTCGGCCTCACGTCCGGCGTCTCGTGGAACATGGGCCAGCAGATCCTGCTGCTCATCTTCGCGGCGGTGACCGTCGGCGGCCTCGGCACCGCGTTCGGCGCCCTGCTCGGATCGATCATCGTCGGCCTGCTGATCCAGCTCTCGACGCTGTTCATCCCGCCGGAGCTCAAGAGCGTGGGTGCGCTCTTCATCCTCATCATCATCCTTCTCGTGCGGCCACAGGGCCTGCTCGGCCGCCGCGAGCGGATCGGGTGAGGGAGGCGTCATGGACTGGAACACGATCCTCAGCCAGACGATCACGCAGGCGGTCGGCGTCCTCGCCGTCATCTACTGCCTCGCCGCGGTCGGCCTGAACGTCCACTTCGGCTACACCGGCCTGCTCAACTTCGGCCAGTCGGGCTTCCTCGCGGTCGCCGCCTACGGCCTGGCCGTCACGGTGGCCAACATCGGCCTGAGCTTCTGGGCCGGCATCGTCGTCGGCATCATCGCCGCGATCCTGCTGGCTTTGCTCCTCGGTATCCCGACACTGAGACTCAGGGCCGACTACCTGGCGATCGTCACGATCGCCGCGGCGGAGATCATCCGCCTCATCGTCCGCTCGGTGACCTTCCGCGAGTGGTTCGGCGGCTCCGACGGCATCACCCGGTTCGCCGACTCGTTCTACGACCTCAACCCGTTCTCGGGCCCGCTCGCGCTCGGCCCGTTGAAGTTCAGCCAGAACGACCTCTGGGTCGTCACGGTCGGCTGGATCCTCGTCGCGCTGACCTCGCTGCTCGTGTGGTCGCTCATGCGGTCCCCGTGGGGCCGTGTGCTCCGCGGTATCCGCGAGGACGAGGACGCCGTCCGCTCGCTCGGCAAGAACGTGTACGCGTACAAGATGCAGTCGCTGATCCTCGGTGGCGTCATCGGTGCGCTCGGCGGCTTCGTCAGCGCCATCGCGTTCCAGTCGGTGCAGCCGGACACGTTCTCCACCGACTTCACGTTCTTCGCCTACACGATCCTCATCCTCGGCGGCGCGGCCCGGATCTTCGGCCCCATCGTCGGCACGATGATCTTCTGGGCGCTGCTCGTGTTCATCGGCGAGTTCCTGAGCGAGGCGGTCTCCGCCGGCGTCATCACGTTCATCACCAGCACGCAGGTCGGCCAGATCCGGTTCATGCTGGTGGGGCTCGGACTGATGATGCTCATGATCTTCCGACCGCAAGGCATCTTCGGAGACCGGAAGGAGCTGGCGCTCGATGCCCGCTGAGACCACTGCGGGGACCCGCAAGGAGGCCGCCGTCGCGGCGCTCTCCACCGTGGACCACACCCCCGGCTCCAAGAAGCCCGACCCGATCGTCGTGGTCGACGGCATGGTGCGCCGCTTCGGCGGCCTCACCGCCGTCAACGTCGAGCACGTCGAGATCCAGCGCGGGGCCATCACCGCGCTGATCGGCCCGAACGGCGCCGGCAAGACGACGTTCTTCAACCTGCTGACCGGCTTCGACCAGCCGGACGAGGGCGACTGGGCGCTCAACGGCAAGAGCCTCAAGGGCGTCGCGCCGCACAAGGTCGCCCGGATGGGCATGGTGCGCACGTTCCAGCTCACCAAGGCGCTGTCCAAGCTCACCGTGCTGGACAACATGCGCCTCGGCGCCACCGGCCAGACCGGCGAGAGCTTCTGGCGCGCGGCGCTCCCCTTCTTCTGGTCGTCGCAGGAGAAGAAGAACACCGAGCGGTCGATGGAGCTGCTCACCCGCTTCAAGCTCGATGCCAAGAAGGACGACTTCGCCGGCGAGATGTCGGGCGGCCAGCGCAAGCTGCTGGAGATGGCACGGGCGCTCATGGTGGGCCCCGAGATGGTCATGCTCGACGAGCCGATGGCGGGCGTGAACCCGGCCCTGACGCAGTCGCTGCTCGGCCACATCAAGGACCTCCGCGAGCAGGGCATGACCGTGCTGTTCGTCGAGCACGACATGGACATGGTCCGCGACATCAGCGACTGGGTGATCGTCATGGGCCAGGGCCAGGTCATCGCCGAGGGCCCGCCCGACACGGTCATGGCCGACCAGGCGGTCATCGACGCCTACCTCGGCTCGCACCACGACCAGGCGCTCACCGAGACCGGCGAGGCGTTCACGGCCGATATGCCGGAGGAGCAGGCATGAGCCACGATTCCTGGGGCGACTCGCTCGAGCGCCAGGAGGCGCTGCACGTCGACGCGGAGCAGCGCCACGACCACGGCCACGGCCACCACAAGGCGCAGGAGCTGCAGGACCGCTCCCAGCACCTCGAGGGGGCTGAGGGCGCGCTCGTGCGGGTCGACGACGCCATCGCGGGCTACCTGCCCGGCGTCAACATCCTCAACGGCTGCGACCTGTACGCGCAGGAGGGCGAGCTCGTCGGGATCATCGGCCCGAACGGCGCCGGCAAGTCGACGCTGCTGAAGTCGCTGTTCGGCCTGGTCCGCATCCGCAGCGGGTCGGTGACCCTGCGCGGCGAGGAGATCACGAACATGCGCGCCGACCAGCTGGTCAAGCGCGGCATCGGGTTCGTCCCGCAGACGAACAACGTGTTCCCCTCGCTCACCATCGAGGAGAACCTCCAGATGGGCGCCTACCAGGCGCCGGGCAACTTCGACGAGCGGTTCGACTTCATCACCACGCTGTTCCCCACCCTCGGCGACCGGCGCAAGCAGCGCGCGGGCTCGCTGTCGGGCGGCGAGCGCCAGATGGTGGCGATGGGCCGGGCACTCATGATGAACCCGAGTGTCCTGCTGCTCGACGAGCCGTCCGCCGGTCTGTCGCCCGTGCTCACCGACGAGGTGTTCGTCCGCGTCCGGGAGATCAACAAGACCGGCGTCACTGTGATCATGGTCGAGCAGAACGCCCGCCGCTGCCTGCAGATCTGCGACCGCGGCTACGTCCTCGACCAGGGCCGCAACGCCTACACCGGCACCGGCCGGGCATTGGCCACCGACCCCAAGGTGATCCAGCTCTACCTGGGCACGCTGGCCAAGGCCTGATCCCCACGGAAGGGCCCCAGCGAGCCGCTGGGGCCCTTCCGCATGTCCGGGGTCTCCGGCGGGGGCTAGCGCGCCTCTACGGCCTCGACGGGGCGCGCAGGCCGGCTCACGAGGACCGACAGCCGGGTCTCGGCGTCGGCGGGCTCCGTCAGGTCCTCCACCTCCACGACGACGTCGCCGAGCCGCAGCTGCTCCCCCGGCCGCAGGCCGCAGGCGTCGAGCCGGTCCGGCGCCACGACGAAGGAGAGGTGGTCCTCCTCGCCGTCGGTGAACGCCTGAACCGTGGCCGGGTCGCCCTCGCCGACGTCCACCAGCTCCACGAGCAGGTTCTCCAGCGACGGCGGAAGCGGCCGGCGGTCGCCCGACGAGGCCAGAGCGCGCACGACGACCGGGGATCCGCGGCGGGCCGCCTCCTCGACGACGGCCCGCACGACGTCCGGCAGGGCTCCCGCCGCCCGGGGGTCCACCTGCAGCGCCGCCCGGATGCGGCCATCGAGAAGCCGCAGGCGGTGCCGGTCGGCCTCGCCCGGGCCACCGCGGTCGGCCACCTCGGTCAGCAGCTGGACCGCCTCCGTCACCGCGCCGTGCAGCGACGCGTCCAGGTCGGCGGCGACCGAAGCCCGGGTGGCCTCGGCCTCGGCGGCCCGGCGCTCCAGCGACCGCCGCACCTCGGCCCGCTGGTAGGCGCGCAGAGCGACGTAGATGCTCAGCAGCAGCACGGGGATCGCCAGCAGCGAGTTGAGGAGGGCCAGGCTCACTGCGTCGCGGCAGCTCGCCGGGAACTCTAGGATGAGCAGGAAGGAGCCGACGCCCCACAGGGCGATGCCGAGGACGCCGGGCCACAGCCGCGACCAGGCGACGACCGCGAGCAGGCAGAAGCCGGTGAGGTTGAGGATCGGGGCGACCGTCGGCGCCTCCACGCACCGCCACTGCGAGGTGACCAGCAGCCAGGGCGCGAGCGCGGGGGCGATCATCAGGAGCGCGGCCAGGCTGCGGCCGAGCTGGCGGCGTCGGAGCACCACCCCGATCGTCGTGGCCATGGCCGCGGTAGCCGCGACGGCCCCGTAGTAGTCCTGCCGCTCCCCGATCCGGACCAGCGCCCAGACGAACAGGAACCCCACCAGCGACTGGGCCGCCAGTGGCGCGGTGACGAGCAGCCGGCCCTGGTCGAACGCACCGGGCGCCGTCGCCGCGTCCTCGGCCGAGAGCGGGACGGTGATGCGCACGGCGGCGCCGCCGCGCGGGCCCACCCCCGTCTCCCACGTGCCCCGCAGGTCCGTCGACACGGCCGAGAGCACGGTGCCCATGCCGACGCCGGGCCAGGCGCCCTGCTCGTAGCCGGCGCCGTCGTCGGACACGTGGATGACGAGGGTCCCGGGCGCCGGCATCGCGATGGCCACCTCGACCGCCGAGGCACCGCCGTGCAGCACGGCGTTGCGCCCGAGCTCCACCAGCGCGGCACGCAGCACCTCCCAGGATGACGCCGCGATGCCGACGGCGGGGACGACGCCCACGACCCGCACCCGGCGCACGAGGATCTCGTCGTCGCGCATCGCGGCCACGAGGTCCTCGGCGGCCCGGAGCTCCCCCGGCACGGCGGTGTCGGGCGGCGACAGATCGACATCGAGCTCCTGGCGGAGCCGGTCGGTGTCGACCGAGTCGACGGCGAGGACGTACCTGATCGTGTTGAGCACCGACTCGTGCACGCGCAGGACCGCCGCGCGCCACGCGCGCGCCCTCTCCCGGGCCGACTCGGCCAGCCGCCTCCTGCCGGCCACGCGCGCGGCCCGCTCGTCGGCCGACGCGGCCTGCCGGCTCAGCCAGCGCCAGGCGAGCCCGATGCCCAGGGTGCCGAGGACGACCTGGGCTACCGAGACCCAGCCGCCGTAGAGCTCGAGCGCGCCGGCGACCACGTTCGTCGGCTGCGATGCCCAGAGCGCGGCGAGGACGGCGCCGGCCCCGACCGCGACCCACGGCGCAGCCCGGACCGGGGCCAGCAGCGCGGTGAAGTACGCCGGGTAGGCCACGAGGGAGACGAGCGGGAGCCACGCGGTCCGCGACGGCGACGCCGCGACGGGCAGCAGCATCAGCGCGAGCCCCGCCACCGCGATGCCGAGCCCGCGCGCGTCGCGGCTGAGCAGGCAGCCCACGGACGACACCAGGATCGACAGGACGAGGAGGGCGCGCTCGGCCGGCGAGATGCTCGGCCAGACATAGGCCCCGATGACGACGAGAGCCAGCATGAGGGCGATGCAGCCGGTCACCACCATGGTCCGGCGCGTGGTGAGCAGCGCCCGGGTCTCGTAGCCCGGCGCGCGCGCCGTCACCGTTTCCTCGCCGGGAGTCGCTGGGACTCGCCTGTTCCGGAGGCCTCCACGGATAGCATCTTGGCCGGGGACGTCGAGGGAGTCAGTCGATGAGTGCACGTGTCGTCGTGCTGGAGGACCACCCGCTTGTGCGGGAGGCCCTCACCAGCCAGGTCCGCGCCGCGGTGGACGAGGTCGATCTCGTCTACGCCGGGGCATCCGTGGCCGAGGCGGTCGTCGCCGTGCGCGAGCGCGGGGCCGATTGCGTCGTGCTCGACCTCGACCTCGGTGACGGGCGCTCGCCCGTCCAGAACGTCATCGAGCTGACCGACGCCGGCGTCAGGGTCCTCGTGGTCAGCGCCCTGGGCGACCAGGCCACGATCCGGGCATCGCTGGCCGCAGGGGCCCTGGGCTTCGTCTCCAAGGCCGCCGAGACCAGCGAGCTCCACAACGCCGTGCGCGCCACCCTCGCCGGCGAGGAGTACACCTCGCCCGAGGTCGCCGCCGCCCTGCTCAACGCAGCGCCCACGTCGGTGGCGCTCTCCGAGCAGGAGCGCCGCGCCATGGTGCTCTACGCGTCCGGCCTCAAGATGCGCGCCGTCGCGCGCCGGATGGGCGTCACGGAGGGCACCGCGCAGGAGTACATCAAGCGCGTGCGCCAGAAGTACGACCGAGCGGGCGTCCCGCTGCCCACCAAGACCGACATGTACCGCGTGGCCCGCGACGAGGGTCTCGTCCCCTAGCCCCTGCCCAGCCCGCCGTACCCGCACGGAGCCCCGTCCTGCCCTCGAGGGCAGGACGGGGCTCCGTCGTCCGGGCCGACGCGGGTCGGCCCGGACGCGGCCCCCACGGACGTACGAGGGCCCCCGGAGCGATGCTCCGGGGGCCCTCGGCGTGCTGTCGATCGACGTGGTCGATCAGGTGCTCAGAAGGATTACTCCTGCTGCGCGGGGACGTCGCCCGAGATGAAGTCGAGCGGCGCGATCTTGTCGTCCGAGCCGAACTGGTAGACGCCCATGGTGGCCTTGGACGGGTCGCCGTTGTCGTCGAGGTCCGTGGGGCCGGACTGGCCCTCGTAGTCGATGTCCTTGCCGGCGTCGATCAGGGCCTTGCAGTCCGCCCAGGTCGAGCACTTCTCGCCGCCGGAGGAGATCTCCTGCAGCTTCGACGCGATCGCCTTGCCGTTGTCGCTCTTCGCGGCCTCGGCGGCGAGGGCGATCATCATGACGGCGTCGTAGGACTCCGGCGCGTAGGAGAAGTCCTGCAGGTCCGGGTTGACGGCGAGCAGGGCGGTCTTGAACTCCTCGGACGCCTTGGCGCCGGGGATGGTGCCCTTGGCGCCGTTGAGCGTGCCGGCCGGGAGGCCGTCGGCCAGGGCGTTGCCCATGTTGCCGTCGCAGAGGTACAGCGGGACCTTGTCCGGCCCGATGCCCTGCTTGATCATCTCCTGGAGGATCTTCTTGGTCTCGTCGAAGCCGATGATGACGACCGAGTCCGGCTTCGCGGCCTTGGCGCCCGTGACCTCGGCGGCGTAGTCAGCAGCCTTCGGGTCGTAGATCTTGCTGTAGACGACCTTGCCGCCCGCGCCCTCGAACGCGTCGGTGAAGGTCTTGGCCAGACCCTCGCCGTAGGCGTCCTGGAGCGCGAGGACCGCGGCGGCGCTGTGGCCGTCGCTCGAGACCAGCTGGCCGAGCACGGCGCCCTGGAAGGTGTCCGGCGGCGCGGTGCGGAAGTACAGGCCCTGGTCGGGGTAGCTGGTCAGGGCGATCGAGGTGTTGGCGGGCGAGAACTGGACGACGCCGGCCGACGTGATCTTGTCGATGATGGTGAGCGAGACCGACGACGAAGCAGCGCCGACGAACGCGTCGACGCCCTTGGCCAGGCCGGCGTCCACCGTCGCCGAGGCGATGTTGGTCGACGTGTCGCCCGAGTCACCCTCGATCTTGACGACGGGCTTGCCGAGCACGCCGCCCGCGTCGTTGATCTCCTTCAGCGCCAGGTCGACGCCCGCGAACTCGGGCGGGCCCAGGAAGGCGAGCGAGCCGGTCTGCGGGAGGACGGTGCCGATCGTCAGCGTGCCGTCACCGGCGGGCACGCTGGACGAGGCGCTGTCGCTCGGAGCAGCGCTGGTCGTCGAGTCGCCGCTTCCGCTGCCGCCACAGGCGGCGAGCAGGAGCGCCGAAGCACCGGCGACCGCGAGAGCCCGCGCCAGGGTGGGTCGGGTCATGAAGTGTCTCCTTCGTCCATGGCACCCGGAGCAGGCCCCGGGTGTGGGGGTGTCGGAAACCTAGACGATGAGGTGTTACGAGCGCATGACCTGGGTCCGTGCCGTCGCCGCCTCGTTGTTCATTCGTGACCTGACGACCGGATTCCGCCGCAGATCCTCTGCGTTCCCGCACGTTCCGCAGCGGTTTCGCCACGATCGGGTGGCGGCCGCCGACCGGTCACGCGGACCCGTGAGCGGGCCGGGTCAGGCCTCCCCGACCTCGCGGATGACCACGTCGGCCACCTCGCGCATGGTGAGCCGGCGGTCCATGGCCGACTTCTGCAGCCAGCGGAAGGCGTCGGCCTCGGAGAGCTTGTACGCCTGTTGCAGCAACGACTTGGCGCGTTCCACGCGCTTGCGGGTCTCGAACCGCTCCTCGAGATCGGCCACCTCGGCCTCGAGCGTGGTGATCTCGGCGTAGCGGCTCACCGCCAGCTCGATCGCGGGCACGAGGTCGCCCTTCGTGAACGGCTTCACGAGGTAGGCCATCGCCCCGGCGTCGCGGGCCCGCTCCACGAGCTCGCGCTGGGCGAAGGCGGTGAGCATGACGACGGGCGCGATGCGCTCGGACGCGATCCGCTGCGCCGCGCTGATGCCGTCGAGGACGGGCATCTTGACGTCGAGCATGACGAGGTCGGGGCGCAGCTCCTCGGCCAGCCGGACGGCGGCCTCCCCGTCGCCGGCCTCGCCGACGACGTCGTAGCCCTCCTCGCGCAGCATTTCCACGAGGTCGAGGCGGATGAGCGCCTCGTCCTCCGCGACGACGACGCGGAGGGGCTCGGTGCGGGCCTCGGCCGGGGTCTCGCTCACGGGCCCACCCTACGGAATCGCCCGGCTCGCAGCCGAACCCGCGGCGGCGGCCGGTCGGTGCCCCGAGTGGGATTCGAACCCACACTGGATGGTGTTTGAGACCACTGCCTCTGCCGGTTGGGCTATCGGGGCGCACTGCTCGCGGCAGCCTAGCGCCGGGGCGGATCCCCTCAGGACGACGCGGCCTCGAGGTCGAGCAGCGTCTGCTCCGTGAGGGCGTACCGGCGCAGCACCGGCAGGCTCACGAGCATGAGCACCGCCGGGACGACGCCGAAGCCGATCGCGATCGCGGTGAGCGCCGAGCCGGGCTGCACCGCCGTCTGCCCCGAGGTCGTGGCCACGAAGCCGCCGAGAGCCAGCACCATCGCGAACAGGAACGGGCCCACGGCGAAGCCGAGGGTCTCCCCTGCGGTCCAGACGCCGGTGAAGGCGCCGGACCGCAGCCGCCCCGTGCGCAGCGCGTCGGCGTGGATCGTGTCCGGGAGCATCGCCAGCGGGAACAGCTGCTGCCCGGCGTAGCCGACGCCGGCCACCGCGACGCCGACGAGGAGCAGCCACGTCGGGATGCGCCCGGCCAGGGCCATGAACACCCCGCCGACGACGAACAGCACGGTCGCGGCCGTGAAGCCGGCGAGCTTGCCCCGGCGCGCGGCATACAGGCGCCACACCGGCACGAGCAGGATCGCCGGGGCCACCAGCGCCAGGAAGAGCACAGTCGTCATGCCCTTCGACCCCAGCAGGTACTCGGCGACGTACGCCGCCCCCGCGAGCGCGGTCGAGGTCGCGAGCGCCTGCAGGAGGAAGGCGAGGAAGAGCACCCGGAAGTCGCGGTTCTCCCCCACCGCCCGCAGCTGCTCGCCCAGCGAGCCCGACGGCTCGGCCCGGAGCACCAGCGGCAGCCGGCGCGTGGCGAGCACCGCGACGAGGAACCCGACGAGGAACAGCGCGCCGCAGACCACGCCCATGAGGCGGTATCCGGGCAGGCCCTCTCCCCCGGCCTTCACCAGCTCCGGCGCGCCGGCGCCGAAGACGAGGATCGCGAGGGTCAGGAAGGCGATACGCCACGTCATGATCGAGGTGCGCTCGGCGTAGTCGTCGGTGATCTCGGCCGGCTGCGCGATGTAGGGCACCTGGAAGAACGCGAAGCCGGTGGCGGCGAGCAGGTAGCAGGCGGCGACCCACACGGCGGCGGCGCCCCCGGTGATGCCGCCGGGCGCCCAGAACATGAGGGCGAACGCGATCGGCAGCAGCACCGCGCCGCGCAGCATCCAGGGCACGCGCGGGCCCCAGCGCGAGTGCGTGCGGTCGCTCCAGCCGCCGACGAGCGGGTTGAGGAGCACGTCCCAGGCCTTGGGCAGCAGCACCACGAGGCCCGCGATGGCGGCGGCGACCCCGAGCTCGTCGGTGAGGTAGTAGAGCAGCAACAGGCCGGGGACGGTCGAGAAGCCGCCGGTGCCGACCGAGCCGACGGCGTAGCCGATGCGGTTGCGCGTGGGGACCCTGCTGCTCACCTGCCGCACAGTACGGCGCGAGGGCGCAGCCCCCGCGCAGTTCGCGGGGGATGCGCCCTCGATGTCGTGCGGGCCGTCAGACGGCCAGATGCGGCTTCGCGTCCAGGATGCGCGCCAGCAGGCCGTTGACGAACGACCCCGAGTCGTCGGTCGACAGCGACTTCGCCAGCTCGACCGCCTCGCTGATGGCGACCGCGTCGGGCACGTCGCCCCAGAGCAGCTCCCACGTGCCGATGCGCAGGACGTTGCGGTCGACCGCGGGCATGCGGTCGAGGGTCCAGCCCTGCGAGTACGTGGCCAGCAGGTCGTCGATGCGCCCCGAGTGGTCGATGACGCCGTGGACGATCTCCTCGGTGTACGGGTTCACGCCCGCCTCGAGGGTCTCGTGCCGCGACTCGAGCACGTCGATCGCCGGGACGCCGCGCAGGTCGGCCTCGTAGAGCACGTCCAAGGCCCGCTTGCGGGCCTTGCCGCGTGCGGACACGGCTAGTTGACGCGGCCGAGGTACGACCCGTCGCGGGTGTCGACCTTGACCTTGGTGTTGGTCTCGATGAACAGCGGTACCGCGATCTCGGCGCCGGTCTCGAGGGTGGCGGGCTTGGTGCCGCCGGTGGAGCGGTCGCCCTGCAGGCCCGGCTCGGTGTAGGTGATGAGCAGCTCGACCGAGGCGGGGAGCTCGACGTAGAGCGGAGCGCCGTCGTGGGTGGCGACGATGGCGTTCTGGTTCTCGAGCATCCACTTGGCGTTGTCGCCGACGACATCGTCGGAGACGTGGATCTGCTCGTAGGACTGGGTGTCCATGAAGACCCAGTCGTTGCCGTCGCGGTAGAGGTACTGCATCTCGCGCTTGTCGACGTTGGCGGTCTCGACCTTCACGCCGGCGTTGAAGGTCTTGTCGACGACCTTGCCCGACAGCACCGCCTTGAGCTTGGTGCGGACGAAGGCCGGACCCTTGCCGGGCTTGACGTGCTGGAACTCGACGACGGTCCACAGCTGGCCGTCGATGTTGAGCACCAGGCCGTTCTTCAGGTCGTTCGTGGTGGCCACGGAGGGTCTCCTGGTCGATGGGCGCCGGGGGGTTCGCCCCGGCGGGTCTTAGAGGACGAGCAGCTCGCGCGTCGTCTGGGTGAGCGACACGGGCCCGCCGGCGCGGACGACGAGGGTGTCCTCGATGCGGACCCCGCCGCGCCCGGGGAGGTAGACCCCCGGCTCGACGGTCACCGGCGTGCGGTCGCCCAGGATACCCGCCGTCGAGTAGCCGATCATCGGCGCTTCGTGGATGTCGAGCCCGACGCCGTGCCCCAGGCCGTGGCCGAAGTGCTCGGCGTGGCCCCCCGCGGCGATCACGGAGCGGGCGGCGTGGTCGACGTCACGCAGCTCGGCGCCCACGGCGAGGGCCTCGATGCCCGCCCGCTGGGCCGCGGCCACGAGGTCGTGGATCTCGCGCTGCCAGGCCGCGGGCTCGGCGCCGACCACGAAGGTTCGGGTCTCGTCGGCGTGGTAGCCCGCATGCAGGGCGCCGAAGTCGATCTTGAGGAGGTCGCCCGCCTCCACGGCGCGGTCCGTGGGGCTGTGGTGCGGGATGGCCGAGTTCGGGCCGCTCGCCACGATGGTCTCGAACGACACCGCCTCGGCGCCGTGGTCGAGCATGAGGCCGTCGAGCGTGCGGGCGATCTGGCGCTCGGTGAGCCCCACGCGGACCTGCGGCAGCAAGTCGGCCAGCGCGGCGTCGGAGATGCGGCACGCCTCGGCGATGAGGGCGAGCTCGTCGTCGTCCTTCTGGGCCCGAAGGCCCTCGACAGCGCCGGTGGTGGCGACCAGCTCCACGTCGCGGTTGTCGGCGGCCACGTCCGCGTGCGCCGACACCGAGAGATGAGCGGCCTCGAACCCGATGCGGATGGCGCCGAGCGACGCGGCGTGCGCCACGACGGCCGCGACCACCGCTCGGTCGACGAGCACTGCGATGTCGGGGCACTCCGACTCCGCCTGCGTGATGTAGCGGAAGTCGGTGGCGAGCCGGTCGCCGGCTGGCTCGCGCGCGACGACGACCGCGCCGTTGGAGCCCGAGTAGCCGCTGAGGTAGCGGACATTGGTCAGGTTGCTGACGACCAGCGCGTCGAGGCCCTCGGCCTCGAGCAGCTCGCGGAGGCGGTCGCGGCGCTGGAGCGGGGCGCTCACCGCGCTCATCGAAGACCGCCGTCGGCGATCGCCCTGAGCGCCAGCCGGTAGGAGCCGGCGCCGAACCCGGCGATCGTGCCGCTCGCGACGGCCGCGACGACCGAGGTGTGGCGGAACTCCTCGCGCGCCGCCGGGTTCGACAGGTGCACCTCGACCAGCGGCGCCGTGCGCTGCGCGATGGCGTCGCGCAGCGCGTACGAGTAGTGGGTGAACGCGGCGGGGTTGAGCACCACGGCGATCCGGCCGTCGGCGGCCTCGTGGATCCACGACACCAGCTCGGCCTCGTCGTCGGTCTGGCGCACCTCCACCTCGAGCCCGAGCCCGGCGCCCTCCTCGACGAGCGCGGCCGCGAGGTCGTCGTACGACGTGCTGCCGTAGACGTCGGGCTCGCGGCTGCCGAGCCGCGAGAGGTTGGGTCCGTTGAGGACGAGCACCCGGGTCATGACCGATCCTCCGACACCTCGGCGTAGGCCGCCTCGAGCAGCTCGGGCGACGGGCCCTCGAGCAGGCCCGGGCTCCCGATGCCGTCGAGGACGACGAACCGCAGCAGGTCGCCGCGGGTCTTCTTGTCGATGCTCATGGCCGCGCGGAGCGGCTCCCAGCGGCCGGCGGCGTACGTCGTCGGCAGGCCCAGCAGGCGCAGCACGCGCAGGTGGCGGTCGGCGTCGGCCTCCGGCAGCCGCCCGGCGAGCCGGCCCAGCGCCGCGACGTAGGCCAGGCCGACCGCGACGGCGTGGCCGTGGCGCCAGCGGTAGTGCTCGACGTGCTCGACCGCGTGGCCGAAGGTGTGGCCGTAGTTGAGGACCTCGCGGCCGAGGCCTCCGGGCCGCGACTCGCGCAGATCCTCGGACACGACGTCGGCCTTGACCTGGATCGCGCGCTCGACGAGCTCGCGCAGGACGTCGGACGCCGGGTCGACGGCGGCGGCGGGCCACTGCTCGACGAGGTCGAGGATCACGGGGTCGGACGTGAACCCGACCTTGACCACCTCGGCCAGGCCGGCGACCAGGTCGACGGCGGGCAGTGTGGCCAGCGAGTCGAGGTCGCAGACCACGGCGGCCGGCGGGTGGAACGCGCCCACGAGGTTCTTGCCCTCACCGGTGTTGATCCCGGTCTTGCCGCCCACAGCGGCGTCGACCATGCCGAGCAGCGTGGTGGGCACGTGGACGACGCGGACGCCGCGCAGCCAGGTAGCGGCGACGAAGCCGGCGAGGTCGGTGGTTGCTCCCCCGCCGACGCCCACGACGGCGTCGCTGCGGGTGAAGCCTGCCCGGCCGAGCTCGGCCCAGCAGGAGGCCAGCACCTCGGCGGTCTTGGCGTCCTCGGCCTCGGGCACGGCGATCGGCGTGACCCGGTGCCCGGCGATGGCGAGCGCCTCGCCGATCCGGGCGCCGTCCTCCGGCCGCGACGCCGGGTGGACGACGGCCACGCGGTCGGCGCCGGCGAGGGCCGCGGGCACCTCGACCAGCAGATCGCGGCCCACGAGCACGTCGTAGGGCGCGTCCCCGCGCACCTGGATCCGTGCGGCCTGGTCGGTCACAGCCCCAGCCCCTCGACGACGGCGTCGGCCACCTCGGCCGGGGTGCGGCCCTCGGTGTCGACGGTGATGCGGGCGACCTCGGCGTAGAGAGGGCCGCGCTCCTTGAGCAGCTGGGTCATCCGGCCGCGGACGTTGCCGAGCAGGACGGGCCGGATCACGTCCATGCCTACCCGGTGGGCGCCCGCCGCGGGGCCGACCTGCAGCCAGACCGTGGGCTGCTCGACGAGCAGCGCGCGCGTGCCGTCGTCGAGGACGGCGCCGCCGCCGAGCGCAAGCACGCCGTCGTGCTCCTGGAGCGCCAGCGCGACGGCGGCCTTCTCCAGCGCTCGGAAGTGCGCCTCGCCGGACTCGACGAAGATGTCCGAGACCGGCTTGCCCTCGGTGCGCTCGACGTCCTGGTCGGTGTCGCGGAAGCCGACGCCGAGGCGCTCGGCGAGCAGCGTGCCCACGGTGGTCTTCCCCGACCCGGGCACGCCGACGAGGACGATCTGCGGCGCCACGGGGCTACGAGACCACGAGCGCGGCGCGGTACGCAGCCGCGTTGCGCGCGGTCTCGGCCACGGAGTCGCCGCCGAACTTCTCGAGCACGGCGTCGGCGAGCACCAGCGCGACCATCGCCTCGGCGATGACGCCGGCCGCGGGCACGGCGCAGACGTCGCTCCGCTGGTTGATGGCCTGGGCCGGCTCCCCGGTGGCGACGTCGACCGTCCGCAGGGCGCGCGGCACGGTGGAGATCGGCTTCATCGCGGCCCGGACCCGCAGGACCTCGCCGGTGGACATGCCGCCCTCGGTGCCGCCGGAGCGGCCGGTGGCGCGGACGACGCCGGTGCCGTCGGGCGACGGCAGGATCTCGTCGTGGGCCTTCGACCCGCGCGTGCGGGCGAGCTCGAAGCCGTCGCCGACCTCGACGCCCTTGATGGCCTGGATGCCCATGAGCGCGGCGGCGAGCCGCGCGTCGAGGCGGCGGTCCCAGTGGACGTGGCTGCCGAGGCCCGGCGGCAGGCCGTGGACCACGACCTCGACGACGCCGCCCAGGGTGTCGCCGTCGCGCCGGGCCTGCTCCACCTCCTCGGCCATCGCGGCGGAGGCCTGCGGGTCGAGGCAGCGGGCGGGGTCGGCGTCGATCGCGTCGAGCTGGTCGGGGCCCGGCACGACGCCGGCCGGGGCGGCGACGGTGCCGAGCTCGACGACGTGCGAGAGCACGGTGGCGCCGACCGCCTGCTGCAGGAACGCCTTGGCGACGGCGCCGAGCGCGACGCGGGCCGCGGTCTCGCGGGCGCTGGCGCGCTCGAGCACCGGCCGGGCGTCGTCGAAGCCGTACTTCTGCATGCCGACGAGGTCGGCGTGGCCGGGGCGCGGCCGGGTGAGCGGGGCGTTGCGCGCCTGCGCGGCGAGGACGTCGGGGTCGACGGGGTCGGCCGCCATCACGGTCTCCCACTTCGGCCACTCGCTGTTGCCGACCTCGATGGCGACCGGGCCGCCCTGCGTGGCGCCGTGGCGGACGCCGCCGAGCACGCGGACCTCGTCCTGCTCGAACTTCTGGCGGGCGCCGCGGCCGACGCCGAGGCGGCGGCGCGCGAGGTCCCGGCGGACGGTGTCGGTGGTGACGGCCACGCCGGCGGGCAGGCCCTCGAGGATCGCGACGAGCGCAGGTCCGTGGGACTCGCCGGCGGTCAGCCATCGCAGCATGCGCAGATCATCCCATGGGCGCGGTCGCGGGCCGCACGGCCCCACGACGGCCGAGGGCCCGCCCGACCTCGCGGTCGGACGGGCCCTCGGAGGGTCCGACGATGCGTCAGGGCGTCGTGGTGACGGGGTTGCCCGCGCAGACGACCGTGCTCTGGTCGCCGACGAGGATGCCCGCGCACTTGGCGTTGAAGACGCTGTAGAGCATGTAGTACTCGCCGAAGCTCTTGCCCAGGGTGGCGGCGTACTTCTTGCCGTTCACCGTGACCGTGGCGGTCTGGGCCTCGGGGTCGACCTCGGACACCGAGAGCGTGACGCTCGGGGTGCCGCCGGTCGACGACGACGGGGCCGGCGTGGCTCCCGTGCCTGCGGGCGCGGTGGCCGCAGACGACGGGGCCGGGTCTGCCGCGGTCGACGGGAAGAGCGGGGCGAACGGGTCGCGCGAGGTCGAGCTCGCCTTGGCGGGCTTGGCCGACGCGGCCGGCTTGGCGGTCGGGGCAGGCGTGGCCTGGCCCGACGGCGCCGCGGCGGTGGGCACGGGGCCGACCGGAGCGGCCGACTCCTCCTCGCCCGAGCCGGAGCCGGTGAGGAAGAAGAAGGCGCCCGCGCCGACGATCAGCGCCGCACCGACGGCCGCCAGCGCCAGGACCGGCTTGCGGTCGCGGCCCTTGGGGCCGTCGAGCTCCGGGGGCACGCCGGGGGCGGCGGGCGGCGGAGCCGTCATGGTGCCGGAGTTGGAGAACAGAGGCTCGGACATGGTCGTCGCTCCGGTCAGCTCGCCGCGGAGCCCTCGGGCGCAGCGCCCGTGGAGCCCTCGGTGGTGGACGTGGTGGTGGCCGCCGCGGGCGCGACGCCCTTGTTGGCCATGAAGGTGCGGCCCGACAGCTCGACCTCGAGCGCGCCGGTCGAGGCGGAGTCCTCGGCGGTCTCGTCGCGCTTGATGGTCACGCCGGTGATGAGGACCGCGCGGTCGAGGCGCTCCACGCCGCTCATGAAGAGGCGGACGTTGGCGAAGCGGCCGACGACCTTGATCGACAGCGGGATCTGGTTGACCTGGCCCGGCGTGGCGAGCGAGCCCTGGCCGGCGCCGACGGCGACCTCGGTCAGCGCGACCGGGGTCTGCGGAGCCACGGCCTCGAGCACGACGCCGCTGGTCTTGGCCAGCGCCGAGAGCTGGCGGATCAGCGAGGGCATGCTCGGCGACTGCGGAAGCTTCGAGCGGATGGCCGCCGTCTGCTTCTCGATGTCGGGCAGGTCCTTGTACTGAGCCTTCAGCGAGGCGATCTGCTGCTCGGTGGAGAGGTTGACCGCTTCCTTGCTCTCCGCCGTGAGCTGGGTCTCCTCGGCCGTCGCGCGCTGCGGCGCGACGAGGAGGAACCAGCCGGCGACGAGCACCAGCACGGCCGACAGGCCCGCGGCGATGTACCACCGGGCTGCGCGTCCGACGGACATGTCAGCCACCGTCCTTGATGTCGTAGCGGTGCGAGAGCGCCTTGCTGGTGATCGCAGCGGAGGCGATGAACTCGTAGCCCTTGCCCGCCGACGTCGTCGTGCCGTCTGCGGTGCCCGACTCGGTGTTCTGGGCCACCTGGACGGTGCCGGGGAACGGGTCGAGGAGGGTCTTCTGCTTGGCCAGGGTGTCGAGGAACGCGGCCACGTTGGAGTAGGCGCGGGCCTCGCCGGCGTAGGAGATCGTGCCGATGGCCGGCTTGCCGAGGACGCTCACGTTGGCGCTGTCGGCTCCGGGGGCAGCAGCGGTCGTCGCCGCGCCTGCCACCGGGGCCACGCCGTCGATGACGCCCTTGAACTCGGTCAGGGACGCGCCGCGCGGCATGGTGAGCGCGAGGTCGTTGAGCAGGAACGACCAGCGCACCTCGCCGCCCATGGCGGTGTACTGCTGCGACTGGGCCTGCGCCAGCTCGGCACGCGCCTTCGGCACGTCCGCGTACTCGGCGAGCTGCGTCGCGAGGACCGCGCTGCGCGCGGTGGCGGCGTCGAGGCGCTCCTGCGCCGCGGCGACCTCCTGGCCGGCCATCATGTAGAGGGCGCCCACGACGCCCACGGAGACCGCGGCCGCGCCGACGAGGAACAGCTTGCCGCGGCGGACCTTGGCCTCCTCGGCGATGACGCCGGGCGTGAGGTCGACGCGGGGGAACGCCGCGCTGGACGGCGTCAGCAGCGAGATGTCGGGCCCGGCCGAGGGCGCGCCCTCGTCGGTCACAGCGCCCGAGCTGCGGTTGAGCAGACCCATCACACGGCTCCCATCGCGAGGCCGACCGGCACTGCTGCCATCGGCTCGACGTACTGCATCTGCTCGGGGGTGAGCCCGGTCTTGCCGACCTGGACGGCCGAGAACGGGTGCCCGAGGACGACCGGCGTGCGGACCGCCGTCGCCAGGCGCTGCGCGAGCCCGCTCGCGAGCGCGCCGCCGCCGGTGAGCACGACCCGGGAGAACGGGCGCGAGCCGCTGGAGGCGAGGTAGAAGTCGATCGAGCCGCGGACCTCTTCGACGAACTCCGCGACGGAGGCGTCGAAGATGCGGCGGGCCTCGGCGGCGGCCGGGGCGGCGAGAGCCTGCGCGTCGCGCTTGAGCATCTCGGCCTCCTCGGCCGGGATGCCGAGGCGCTCGACCATGGCGCCGGTGACGTCGTCGCCGCCGAGCAGCAGGATGCGGACGAAGCGCGGCACGCCGCCCTCGTGCACCACGACGTTGGTGACGCGGGCGCCGATGTCGACGACCGCCTCGGGGCCCTCGAGGCCGAGGCCGCCGCTGCCGGAGGCGCGGAGGACGGCGAACGATGTCAGGTCGACGCCGGCGGGGCGCAGCCCGGCCTTCTGCACGGCCTGGATGGAGCTGAGCACGACGTCCTCGGCGGCAGCGACGAGCAGGCCGCGCACGTAGCGCTGCCCCTCGATGATGACCTCCTCGACCGGCACGAAGTCGAGCACGGCCTCGTCGATGGGCATCGGCACGAGGTCGGCCGCCTGGTACTTCAGCGACGCCCTGAGCTCGTCCGCCGGCATCCAGGAGAGGTCGACCTGGCGCACGAACACGCGCTGGTTGGACACCCCCAGGACGACGTCCTTCTTGCCGATCTTGGCACTCGACCAGAGGTGCTTGATGCTCTCGGCCACCGCGTCCGGGTCGATGACCTCGCCGTCCCGGACAACACCGGGCGGCAGGGCGACCTGGCCGAACCTCTCGAGGACCGGGGTCCCCTTGGTCACGGTGACCTGCGCAGCGCGCACGCTCGACGTCCCGATGTCGAGCCCCACGGCGGTTCGACCAGCCACGGTTCCCACCTCTCACGGATCGCCCCGCTCGGGCGACTCTCAAGAGGACTCTTCGGACGCGGCACGGACCGGCTTGAGCCAACCGCGAGGAAAACGCGACCCGAACGGGCGACTCGGTGCCGCTGCGCGCCCTTCGCTGCTCCGGTCGGGTGCCTTACAGGCCCGCGGCTGAGAGGTACCAGTCGGCGATGGCGGGACCCACGACGAGTCCGATAGCCGTGCCGAGGAACATGAACGGGCCGAACGGGACCTTGGTCTTGCGGCCCTTGTCCGACACCAGCATCACCACGATGCCCACCACGGCGCCCAGCACGAAGGCCGCGAACGCGCCGACGATCACCGAGGCCCAGCCGACCCAGCCCAGGTAGAGGCCGAGCACTCCGGACAGCTTGACGTCGCCGAAGCCCATGCCGGCCGGGTAGATGAAGATGAGGACGAAGTAGAAGGCGAACAGCGCGGCGGCCGCGAGGACGCTGCGGAGCAGCTGGTCCCAGCTGCCGTCGGCCCAGGCAGCGCCGGCCAGGAGCACCAGGGCGACGGCGTAGGACGGCAGCACGATCGCGTCGGGCAGCCGCTTGGTGTCGAGGTCGATCGCCGACAGGGATACCGCGACAGCCGCCAGGTACAGGAACGCCGGCAGCTCCCACGACACGCCGGTCCACCAGGCCGTGAGCCCGAACAGCACGCCGGTGCCCAGCTCGACGAGCGGGTAGCGCGCCGAGATGGGCTCGCCGCAGTTGCGGCACTTCGCCCGCAGGACCAGCCAGGAGACGACCGGGATGTTGTCGTACCAGGCGATCTCGTGGCCGCAGCCGGGGCAGCGCGAGCGCGGCTTGACCACCGACTCCCCCGCAGGGACGCGGTGGATGACGACGTTGAGGAACGATCCGACGAACAGGCCGAGGAACCCGCACCCCAGGACGAGGAGCAGCAGGTCGGTGTCGGCGGAGCCGGTCAGGGTCGTCACGTCGGGAAGGCTAGCCAGCCGGGCGCGCAGTGCCGGGTAACCGGCACCGCGCGCCGCGGACGAGCTCGATCAGGCCGAGTACGCCGGGCTGATCTCGGACCAGAGGCTCGGCTGGTAGGCCGACTGGATCGGGTCGAGGAACTTCGGCGGCGAGGCGTACCGGAGGCGTGCGTCGTACACGTAGTTCTTGGCGAATCCGGCCGAGCCCGAGCCGACGATTCCCCGGTAGCGCTGGGCGATGGCGCCGTTCACGTTCAGCGTGCCGAGGCTGCTGCCCCAGCGGTAGTTCTGCACGCGGAACGAGTGGTTCACCGACAGGATCGCGGCGTTGATGCGGGTGTTGGTGAACACGGACGCCTTGCCGGTGGGCACGAGGTTCGTCCCGGCCGTGCACTGGCCGCCGCTGGTGCTGGTGCAGCGGACCGGGTGGTAGACCTCGATGTAGTTGTTGGCCACGAGGCCCAGCAGGTCGGTGCCGGAGGAGCCGCCGGCGTAGTCGATGTGCCACGTCGCGACGATGTTGTTCTCCGCGGCGATGGTGAGCTGCCCCTTGAGCGTCCCCTCGAGGAACACGTCGCCCGACTTGCAGCCGTACGTGGTCATGTCGTTGGTCTGCGGGTAGCCCAGCGGGTTGCCGTTGCCGCTGTTGATGCACGCGGTTGTGGGCGTCGTGCGGGTGTAGGCGTCGGCCACGGCCGGCACGGTCTGCACGTAGATGACGCCGTTCGCCGGCAGGGCCAGGCCGGTGCCGGTGCCGCACCAGGCGGCGCCGCCGTTCTTCGACCAGGGGCTGGTCACGTTCATCGTGCCGTTGCTGTTGAGCACGATCGACGTGGGGCCCGTGTACAGGCAGCCGACCGGGTTGGCGTAGACCGGGTCGACCTCCTTGCGGATCGCGTTGTTGCTCGGCGGCATCGTCAGCGGGGGCGCGTACTTCGGGTCGCCCGCATTGGCGAAGATGGGGTTGCCGCTGCAGGAGTTGTCCTTGCGGTACCGCGCACCGGAGCTCGGGTTCCACGACGTCGACGTCGCGCCCTGGAAGCTCGGAGTTCCGCAGGTGTAGAACGCGTCGTTGGAGTGCAGCGGGCCCTGGATCACGTCGTTGACGCCGCCGGAGCCGATGAACCGGATCGTCGTGCAGCCGGTGCTGGTGCCGTTGATCGCGTCGGTGCGGCCCTCGTACCAGTGCTTGGCGCAGTTGGTCTGGGCCACGGTCGGCGTGTAGTCGTCGCCGACGACGGTCTCGTAGGCGGCCGGGTCCTTGGTGTCGTAGTCCGTGAAGTACAGGTAGTCGATGAAGCCGCGGCGGCGGATCTGCACCTCGACCGTGCGGGTCTCGTCGCCGTACTTGCCGGTCGAGCGCAGCTTCAGGATGCCCTGCGAGGTGAACAACGCGTTGTTGACGTCGTACCGGAACCACGAGCGCGTCGTCGTGCCGGGCGTGGCCTGCCAGCCGGTGAACGCGGCGTTGGCGTTGGCACCTGAGGGCAGGGTGAGCGTGGAGCCGGTGGAGTACGGGCTCGACGGGTTGCCGAAGCGCCAGTAGGTGCCGTCGGAGTTCAGGCGCGAGATGTACTCGTCGACGCCCGCCTGGGCCGCGGCGAGCGCAGCGTTCCAGTCCTGGTCGTCGCGGACCTGCTTCACCTGGTTGATGGCGAAGCCGGTCGCGGCGAACATGATGAGCGTCAGGAACGCGGCGATGCCGAGCACCATGACGAGCGCCATGCCGTCCTCGGCGCGGGTGCGGACCGACTCGAGCCGGCGCCGCAGCGGGAGAATGATGCCGTTCATCGCTTCGCGATCCCCAGGTTGGGCAGCACGACCGTGCTGCTGACCGTCACAGGCCCGCCCGCGCGGAGCGGGTCGACATCGACCGTGAGGTCGATCTTCACGCTGCGCACCTGCTGGAGGTCTGTGACGTTGGTGGACGTCTGGTTCGCCAGCAGGGCGCCGTTGTAGTCGTAGTAGGTGAACAGCGTCGTGCCCGTCGGGATCTTGCGCGCGATCACCGTGGTGCGAGGGGTGGTGGTGAAGGTCCAGTACGGGTTGCTCGCCGCGTTGCCCGTGTACCACTGCTCGATGAGCTCGCGGTTGGAGTTGATCGAGTAGGTGATCATGGTCGGGACCGTCCCGAGGCTGGCGTAGACGGTCAGCCGGTTCGGGCCGATCTCGGCGAACGGCGGCTTGTCGGCCGCACCTGCCTGCTGGATCGCCATGCCCGAGCGCACGTTCTTGGTCAGGCGCGCCATACCGATCCGGGCGACGTCGAGGCTGTCGGCGCGCGCCTGGGTCTTGGTGATGGTGTTGGTCACCGTGACCAGCGTGGTCGCCATGATCGAGCCCACGATGCCGAGCAGCACCATGGTCACCATGAGCTCGGCCAGCGTGAGGCCGTGGTCGCCGTCGCGCTTGATGCGGCGCAGCCGGCGGAGCACGCCCTGGTAGGTCGTCATGCCACCCTCACCTCGACGTAGATCTCACTGGTGGTGGGCTCGAGCACCCAGGTCGGCGACCCGACGACCGTGCGGCCGGCGACCGCGAAGTCCCAGCTCCCCCAGGGCACGGACACCTTGAGCTCGCCACCCGTGTCGGTAGCACCGAGTGCGTAGGTCTCCGGGAAGTCGCAGATCGCCGTGCCGGAGTGGGCCGCGGACACGGTGGCCCCCACGATGGCCGACCCGGTCGCGTCGTCCAGAACGGCGACCCGGACCTTGGCCATGCTGAGCGCGATCGTCGAGGGCGAGCCGGAGGTGTCGGCCTGGTACGCCGTCCCGCGCGTCGCGGTCGGGTAGTACGGCCCGGCGGTCGAGGCACCCTCGGGGTCGGCGTCCATGCAGCTGCCCGCCCAGGCCGTGTACCCGCTCGCGAACGGGAACAGGTTGGTCAGGGTGCGCGGCGTGCCCGTTCCGGCGTACGACGTGTGCCCGTCGGGCAGCAGCGCCGTGTTGCCGATCGTCACCGGGACGTTCGTCGGCGCGGGGTAGCTCGAGTCGCCGAGACCCAGCTTGAGGGTGCCGACCCGGTCGTAGTCGAACGCGACCGGCGTCGTGTTGCCCTGCGAGACCGAGGCGGGCAGCGACGGGGCGAAGACGCCGGCCGAGCTGACGTAGCCGGACTGGTTGGCCACCACGGTGAAGGCGCCGGGGGTGAGGCCGTCGAAGAACGCGCAGCCGGCGTCGTCGGTGAGCTGGGTGCGGTTGACCGAGGAGCCCGTCACGGTGACCGAGATGCCCTCGACGGGCGTGCCCTTCGCGTCGAGGACCTTCGCACCGATGTTGCCCTTGGTCGGGTCGAAGCTCGAGGCGCCCGGGGCCAAGAGGGTCTCGGCGCGGACCGAGGTGGTCCCCTGCTTCATCCGGGGCCAGGTGACGCGGATGCTGACCTTCTTGTACTTGATGAACGAGCCGGCCGTGCCGTCGCAGGGCGACGCGGTGCCGAGGCTCGAGTACGAGGTCACGGAGCGGGTCACGGTGTAGGTCTCGCCGTTGACCACCGAGGTGGTGGTCTGACCGGCGAGCGCCGTGTAGTCGGTGGTGGCGCGCGCCTTGTCGATGGCCTCGGCGGCGAGGTTGGCGGCCACCTCGCGGTTGCGCGAGTCCCGGCCCTGCCAGAGCGCCTGGGCCACGCCGTAGGCGACGCCGGACATCACGATGCTGGCGACGACGAGCGACACGAGCAGCTCGACCAGGGTGAATCCCTCGTCGTCCCCGTGACGGCCGTGGCGCAGCGCGTGCAGCCTCGCGAGCATGGGCCCGCCCCTTCCGATAGTGGTCCACGGCTGATGTCGGCGGGGCGTGACCGGATCTTGAGCGTCCCGAGCGCCGAGGTCGCCCATCCGGCCCCGCGGACGCCGGGAGGGGCGGACCGTGCGGTCCGCCCCTCCGGGGTCGTGCGGGTGGCGCCAGCTCTACGGCTGCGCCGGACTAGATCACGGGCAGGCGGCCTCGGTGGGGACACCGGTCGTCTTGTTGTACGACCAGGTCTCGCCGGACAGGCCGGTGTTGGTGCCCTCGATGCAGTAGCCGGTCGCCGACACGGAGTCGAGCGTGATGGTGTTGCCCGAGGTCTTCGAGAACTCGACCGCCGTGCTGGCGTCGAGGTCGGTGCCGGCGGCCAGCGTGCCGCCAAGGGTGAAGTCGCCCTGCTTGTCGACCGCGGCCGACTCGACCGCCGTGGCGGCGTTCTTCAGGTCGCTCTTGAGAGCCGAGCGGTAGCCGTTCTTCCGCTGGTTGAGGAAGGTCGGGATCGCGATCGCGGCAAGGATGCCGATGATGATCATGACGACGAGGAGCTCGATCAGGGTGAAGCCCTGCTCCTTGTTGTCCATCGAGCGGCGCAGACGCGTGAGCATCGTGGTGGCCCCTTTCCTGTGGCGAGTCCCGCGGGACGGTGCCGCGACCCTCGGCGGCACCCAGGACGGACGGCCGGCGGCGACCCCCGATGGGTCCCCTGGCGGATGGAGGGCCGGTCCAGGAAACCGGCTTGCCCGTCCTGGCGGTTCTCTTGCTTCCCGGCATGTATCGGTCGCCGTGAGCGCCGCTTGAGCCCCACGCGTGCGCCGAGAGGGTGATCTGCCGGCCGCTAGGGCCCGCAGCGTGCCGCCCAGTGCACGGCGGAGGGCGGCACCCTCGCGGGGTGCCGCCCTCCGTCCGGCAGCGCTGAGCGTGTCAGCAGGTGCCCGGCACGGGCGCCGACTCACCGGAGCGGTCGAGCTTCCACGTCTCCCCCGCCAGCGAGGCGCTGACGGCCTCGAGGCAGTAGGTGGTGGGGCTGACGCTCCGGACGGTGACGGTGACGCCCGTCGTCGCTGCGAACTCGACCGGCCCGGACGGCAGCGCCGTGCCGGCCGCGATGGAGCCGCCGATGGTGAAGTCGCCCGTGTGCGAGACGGACGCGGACTCCAAGGCCCCGGCGGCGTTGCGCAGGTCGCTGCGCAACGCGGACCGGTGGCCGTTCTTGCGCTGGCTCAGGAAGCTCGGGATGGCGATGGCGGCGAGGATGCCGATGATGATCATGACCACGAGGAGCTCGATGAGCGTGAAGCCGTCGTCCTCGCGGCGGCCTGGGGGTCGGATCCTGGACAGCATGACGAGACCCTCCTTCTGGAGGACGTCCGCCGTGCGGGGATCGGGCGCGCCGGGGGTATGAGTCGTGCGGCCGGCTGGTGCCCGGTCCGCCTCGCGGCGGCGGGATGAGGTGCTATGACTCCGTCGTCATCGGCTCGCGGAATGCCCGCTTGATGCGCCGTGCCCCGTTCGGCTCTGTCCGCTCACCCGGGCGGAGCAGGCCGGGTGGTCCGCCTGGCGCACATGGCCGGGAACGCCTGGAGGGGCGGACCCTCGCGGGTCCGCCCCTCCAGGGACGTGCGGGTGGCGCCAGCTCTACGGCTGTGCCGGACTAGATCACGGGCAGGCGGCCTCGGTGGGGACACCCGAGGTCTTGTTGTACGACCAGGTCTCGCCGGACAGGCCGGTGTTGGTGCCCTCGATGCAGTAGCCCGTGGCCGAGACGGCGTCGAGCGTGATGGTGTTGCCCGAGGTCTTGGAGAACTCGACGGCGGTGCTGGCGTCGAGGTCCGCACCCGCGGCGAGGGTGCCGCCGAGGGTGAAGTCGCCCTGCTTGTCGACCGCGGCCGACTCGACCGCCGTGGCGGCGTTCTTCAGGTCGCTCTTGAGAGCCGAGCGGTAGCCGTTCTTCCGCTGGTTGAGGAAGGTCGGGATCGCGATGGCGGCAAGGATGCCGATGATGATCATGACGACCAGGAGCTCGATGAGCGTGAAGCCCTGCTCCTTGTTGTCCATCGAGCGGCGGATACGAGAGAACATGCGTGTTCCTCCTGTGGGACGACCGCCGTCGACTAGAGACGAACCGAGGCGGCTGGGCTGACTCCCCCCTTCGGAGTCCCCTGGCTCTGCGACCCCGCCTCGCGGCGGGTGTGCCCGTTCTGGTGCGTCGGCGGCCATGGATTTCCATGACAGAGGCGGTATCGACGCCGGTGAGCGCACCTTGAGCGATCTTGAGCATCGATTTGCGCCGGTCACCCGTCCGGACGCGCCGGAGGGGCGGACCAGGCGGTCCGCCCCTCCGGGGTGGTGCGGGTGGCAGCCCTAGGGCCGCGGGTCAGATCACGGGCAAGCAGCCTCGGTGGGGACACCGGTGGTCTTGTTGTAGGACCAGGTCTCGCCGGCCAGGCCGGTGTTGGTGCCCTCGATGCAGTAGCTGGTGGCGGACACCGAGTCGAGCGTGATGGTGTCGCCGTCGGTGGCCTGGAACTCCACGGCCGCGCTGGTGTCGAGGTTGGTGCCGGCCGCGAGCGTGCCGCCGACGGTGAAGTCGCCCTGCTTGTCCACAGCGGCCGACTCGACGGCGGTGGCGGCGTTCTTCAGGTCGCTCTTCAGCGCGGAGCGGTAGCCGTTCTTGCGCTGGTTGAGGAAGGTCGGGATCGCGATCGCGGCGAGGATGCCGATGATGATCATGACGACGAGCAGCTCGATCAGGGTGAAGCCCTGGTCCTTCTCGTCGAGGGTGCGGCGGATGCGAGAGAACATGTCGTTCCTCCTGAGGGGCGACCGCCTCCGACCTGGACGGAACCTGAGGCAGCTGGGCTGACTCCGGGAGTCCCCTGGCTTTGCGACCCCGCCTCGCGGCGGGTGTGCCCGTTCTGGTTCGTCGGCGGTCATGGATTTCCATGACAGGACGCCTTTCGGCACCTGCGCTCCCCGGTCCTTAGCCGAGAGCCCCCCGAGCGTCGGAGATCACTCCTTCGGAGGATCCTGAGCGCCTCGAGAGGCGCGGTCGAGCCGCCGGCCCGAACTGGGCCAGCACGCGGCGGGAGGCCGTCCCCAGGAACTGGACGGCCTCCCGGCACAGGTTTCGCGGAGCGTCAGCCGCTGCCGCCGATGAGGTCGAAGATCTTGAAGATCGGCATGTAGAGGGCGATGATCATCGACCCGACGATGCCGCCGAGGACCGCGATCATGAGCGGCTCGATGAGGGCCGTCATCTGCTCCGTGGTCGCCTCGACCTCCTGGTCGTAGAAGTCGGCGATCTTGCCCAGCATGGAGTCCAGGGCGCCCGTGTCCTCGCCGACCGCCAGCATCTGGACGACCATGGACGGGAACACCTTGTGCTGCGACAGCGGCGTGGTGAGGCTCTCGCCGCGTCGGACGCTCTCCTCGATGTCGCGCACGGCGTGGGCGATGACCTTGTTGCCCGAGGTGTCGGCGACGATGTCGAGCGACTGCAGGATCGGGACGCCCGAGTGCAGCATCGTGCCGAGGTTGCGGCAGAACCGCGCCAGGGCGATCTTCTGGAACAGGCCGCCGAACACCGGCATCTTCAGCTTGAGCGGGTCGACGAACTCGCGCACGCGGTCGGTGTTCTTCACGCGGGTCCACACGATCGCGAAGACGATCGTCAGGACGATGAGCGGGACGATGGCGACCTTGAGGAAGTCGGAGAGGTTGACCAGCATCTGCGTCGGCGCCGGCAGCGTGCCGCCGAGGTCCGAGAACAGCTTGGCGAACGTCGGCACGACGAACAGCAGCATGCCGATGGTCAGCAGGACCGCCATGACGAGGACCGCGACCGGGTAGGTCATCGCGGACTTCACCTTGCCGCGGAGCTTGACCTCGGCCTCGAAGTTGTCGGCGACCTGCACCAGCACGGCGTCCAGGAAGCCGCCGACCTCGCCCGCCTTGATCATGTTGATCATGAGCGGGTTGAAGATGTCGGGGTGCTTGGCCATCGAGGTCGACAGCGCGGAGCCGGCCTCGACCTCCGCGCGGATCTCGCCGATGACGCCGGCGAAGTGCTTGTTGGGCTGCTGCTCCTCGAGGATCGAGAGCGCGCGCAGCATCGACAGGCCGGAGTTGATCATCGTCGCGAACTGGCGCGCGAAGATCGCGAGCTCCTTGAGCTTGACCTTCGACCCGATCTTGGGGAGCGAGATCTCGGTCGACAGGCCGCTGGACGACACGGCGCTGATCTTCAGCGGCGCGTAGCCCATGCTCTTGAGCTTCGACGCCACCTGGGCCGGCGAGTCCGCCTCGATCTTGCCGGTGACGACCTGGCCGTTCCTGTCGCGGACGGCGTACTGGAAGGTCGCTGTCGCTGCCATGTCTGGTGCCTCTCTCCGCTGCCGCTACGCCCGGCCGACGAGCCGGTTGAAGTCCTCGATGTGGTGGCACTTCTCGACGCCGTGCTCGTAGGTGACCTTGCGGCGGCGGACGAGCTCGGCCAGATGCTGGTCCAGCGTGTGCATCCCGTGCTGGGCGCCGGCCTGCATGACCGAGTAGATCTGGTGCGTCTTGCCCTCACGGATGAGGTTGCGCACGGCCGGGTTGACCACGAGCACCTCGGTAGCGACCACGCGGCCATGGCCGTCGGCGGTCTTGCACAGGGTCTGGCAGACGACGCCCTGGAGCGACATCGCCAGCTGCTGGCGCACCTGCTGCTGCTGGTGCGGCGGGAAGACGTCGATGATGCGGTCGATCGTCTGGGCGGCGTCCTGCGTGTGGAGCGTCGCGAAGACGAGGTGGCCGGTCTCGGCGGCGGTCAGGGCGACCTGGATCGTCTCCAGGTCGCGCATCTCGCCGACCAGGATGATGTCGGGGTCCTGGCGCAGCACGTGCTTGAGCGCGTTGGAGAAGGACTTCGTGTCCTCCCCCACCTCGCGCTGGTTGACGATGCAGGACTTGTGCCGGTGGAGGAACTCGATCGGGTCCTCGACGGTCATGATGTGGTCGTGCCGCGTGCGGTTGGCCAGGTCGACCAGCGCGGCCAGCGTGGTCGACTTGCCGGAGCCCGTGGGGCCCGTGACGAGGACGAAGCCGCGCGGCAGAGCGGCGAAGTTGGAGACGGCCGGCGGGACGCCGAGGCTCTCCAGCGACTTGATCTCGAACGGGATGATGCGGAACGCAGCACCCAGGCTGTCGCGCTGGCGGTAGATGTTGACGCGGAAGCGCGCGCGGCCGGGCAGCGAGTACGCGAAGTCGAGCTCGAGCTCCTCCTCGAACTTCTCCCGCTGGTGCTGGGTGAGCACCGAGTAGATGACCCGCTGGAGCACCGGCGGGGTCAGGACCTCGAAGTCGTCGAGCGGCACCAGCGAGCCGCTGACGCGGATCGTCGGCTTGGCGCCGGAGGTCAGGTGCAGGTCGGAGGCGCCGCGGTCGAGCATCGCGAGGAGCGCGTCGACGAGGCTGAAGTCCTGCTCGCGGACGGCCTGCTCGGTGCTCTGACGGCCCAGCGAGGGCTCCTCCGGCACCTGGACGGGCGGCGGGGCAGCCGGGGCGACCGGCATCGCCGGCGCAGGTGCGGGGGCCGGCATCGCCGGCGCGGGGGCCAGCAGCGGCGCCCCGGGGGCGGGGTACGGCGCAGGCGCCGGGGCCAGCGGGGCCGCGGGCGCTGCTGCCGACGCCATGGGCGGCATGGGGGCGGGCGGCGGCGCGGGGTAGCCGGCGGGCGCCGGGGCCACGGGGGCGGGCGCGAACGGGCTGGCGGGGGCTGCGGCGGGCGGCGCGACGGGCGGCGAGGGGTAGGCCCCCTCCCCTGCGCCGGGTACCGGCGATCCGGCGTACGGCAACGACTCCACGGCTGCTCCTCGTCCTGGCCAGCGGCGGACGCCGGCTCCTGCTACCTGCTTTCGGCTCGTCGAGAGCCGCTCTTGAGCCTCGGGCGGGGTCTCACGCGACGACGCGGAAGACCTCGTCGATGGTGGTGATGCCCGTGGCGGCCTTGAGGAGGCCGTCCTCGCGCAGCGTGCGCATGCCCTGCTCGACGGCCACGGCCCCGATCCGGGTCGACGAGGCGCGTTCGACGGTGAGCCGCTCGATCTCGTCGGAGATGGCCATGACCTCGTGGATCGCCACGCGCCCCTTGAACCCGGTCTTGGCGCAGGCGGGGCAGCCCACCGCCCGGTACCAGGTGGGCGTGGGGTCGCCCGGGTAGGGCTGGTAGCGGATGCTCTCCAGCTGCGAGGGCTCGGGCTCGTACTGCTCCTTGCACTTGCTGCACAGGCGCCGCGCAAGTCGCTGCGCCAGGACGGCATCGACAGCGGAGCCGACGAGGAAGGGCTCGATGCCCATCTCGGTCAGACGGGTGATCGCACTGGGGGCGTCGTTGGTGTGCAGGGTGGAGAGCACGAGGTGGCCGGTCAGCGACGCCTCGACCGCGATCTGCGCGGTCTCGTGGTCGCGGATCTCACCGATGAGGACGATGTCGGGGTCGGACCGCAGGATCGAGCGGAGAGCCGCGGCGAAGGTCAGGCCGGCCTTGTTGTTGACCTGCACCTGGTTGACGCCGGGCAGCCGGTACTCGACCGGGTCCTCGACGGTGATGATGTTGACCTCGGGCCGGTTGACCTGGTTCAGCGTCGCGTACAGCGTGGTCGACTTTCCGGAGCCGGTCGGGCCCGTCACCAGGATCATGCCGTAGGGCTTCACGTACGACTTCTCGAAGATGCCCATGTTGTGGGGGCTGAAGCCGAGATCCGCGAGATCCATACGGGCCGTGGAGTTGTCGAGGATTCGCATGACGACCTTCTCGCCCCACACGGTGGGGAGGGTCGCGACGCGGAGGTCGATCTTCTTGCCGTGGGCGCTCACCGAGAGGCGGCCGTCCTGCGGGATGCGGCGCTCGGCGATGTTGATGTCGGCCATGATCTTCAGTCGGCTGATGACGCCGGACTGGATCGCGCGGGGCGACCGCATGACCTCGTGCAGCACGCCGTCGATGCGGTAGCGCACACGGAGGTCGTGCTCGGACGGCTCGAGGTGGATGTCCGAGGCGCGGTCCTGGATGGCCTGCGTGATGAGGAGGTTCACGTAGCGGACGATCGGCGCGTCCTCGGTGATCTCCTTGACCTTGGAGAGGTCCTCCTCGTCGTCGGCCGTCTCCAGCTGCTGGGTCAGGTCCTCGAAGTCCTGGTCGCCGGCGCGGTAGAACCGGTCGATGGCGGCGACGACGTCGGCGCGGGTCGACACGCACGGGCGGACGTCGATACCGGCGGCGGAGCGGATGTCGTCGATGGCGAAGACGTTGGCCGGGTCGGCCATGGCGACGAGGAGCTTGCCCTCCTCGTAGCCGATCGGGATGGCGGTGTGACGGCGGGCGACCGCGCCGGGCACGCGTCCCAGGGCCGAGCCGTCGATCTGGATGTCGCCGAGGTCGACGAAGCGCATGCCGATCTGCGCGGCGAGGGAGGCCACGAGCTGCGACTCGGTGAGGACGCCGCGGTCGACGAGGACCCGCCCCAGGCTGCGCCCGACGCGGTTCTGCTCCTCCATCGCCTCGCCGAGCTGGTCGGGAGTGACCAGACCGTTGTCGAGGAGGATGTCGCCCAGCTGCTTCACTGTCGGCCTCTCGATCACCGGCGTGCGCCGGAGCCTGACGGGCGCCCGGGAGGGCTCCCCCATCACCTGTTCGGCACAGCGGGAGCCAGGCTGTAGCACGGGTTGCGTCCGATGCGGCTCCCGCAGTCACGCAGCGTCACGCGACCCGCCACGACCCGCTCTGGATGGGTGACGCGTCGGTAGAGCGACGCGTCACCCATCCAGATCGGGCAGATCAGGTGCGGGGCTCCTCGAGCAGCGCCTGGGCCGCGGCCGTGAACACGCGGACGCGCGGGTCGTCGGGGTCGAGCGCGACCTGGCCGCCGTCGGCGAACCCGAGCATGACGGCGGGCTCGGTCGGGGACGGCTGTGTCGGGGCCGGCTGCCCCGACGGCTCCAGATCCGGGTGCGGCTCGAGCGGCTCCGGGTCCGGCCCGCCGGCGACTGGGGCGACGACGGCGACGACGGCATCGACAGCGTCCGCATCGTCCGCCGCGGCCGTCACAGGCTCGACGGGCGGGACCGGCGGTGCGGGCTGGGCAGGCGCTACCGGCTGCGACGGCGGGCTCGGGGCGACGGCGGGCTGCTCGGCATCGGCCTGCACCACGCCTGCGGTGCCGGTGCTGGCGACCAGCACCGCGGCCGCGCCCGGAACGGTGGGTCCGGGGAGCACGCGGGAGTGGCGGCCGACGGGCTGCTCGCGGCGCGGCCGCCGCAGCAGCGCCCTCAGCCGGTCGAGCAGGCCCATGGCCGCGACCCTACGCGTTCGCCGCCGCGGCCTCGATCTCGTCGAGGACGCTGTAGAGCAGGGCGAGCAGGACGGCCTTGACCGAGTCCTTGTCGGTGGCGTCGCACGGCACCAGCGGCACCTCGGGCCCGAGCTCGAGGGAGCGGCGCACGTCGTCCTCGATGCGCGGGTCGACGTCGGCGCTGCGGTTGAGCGCGACGACGAACGGCACGTGCGCCATGCGCCGGAACGCAGCCAGGATGCCGGCCGCCTCCTGCAGGGTCTCCGGACGGCTGGCATCGACGAGCAGGACGTACCCGAGCATGCCCTCGCCCAGGATCTCCCACATGAAGTCGAAGCGCTCCTGGCCGGGCGTGCCGAACAGGTAGAGCACGAGATCGCGGTCGATGGTGATGCGGCCGAAGTCCATCGCCACCGTGGTCTCGGCCTTGCGCGACCGGGTGTCGTCGGTGATGCCGCGCTCGGTGGAGAGCACCGTGATCTCGCTGATCGTGCGGATCAGCGTGGTCTTGCCGGCCGCGAACGGGCCCGTGACCACGATCTTCACGGCCTGCCCGCCCTGCCGGCGGTGCCTGCGCGCTGCCACTAGAGCCCCCTCACACCGGCGATGAGCCGCAGCAGGAGGCTGCGGTTGACGGCGGGATCGCGCTCGATGACCGAGTCGGCCGCCGCCTGGGCGTGCGGCTCGGCCAGCGTGCGCGCGGTGGCGCCGTCGACGGACAGCGGCTCGGCCCCGGCGGGACGGCCGGACGGGGACGTGTGCGCGGCCGAGGCCCCGGCCGGGACGGGCGCGGCGCTGCCGACCCGCTCGGGCACGAGCGGCTCGGGGTGCTCGGGCCGGCGCCCGGGGAGGAAGGGCTCGGGACGGGGCGGGACGACCTCGTGGCGCGGGCGCGCGCCGTTGCCGCCGGCCGCACCGGGCTGCGGGAGACCCTGGGCCGCGCGCGCCGCGGCCAGAGCCGCCGCGGCCGACATGCCGAGGTGGCCGGGGCCCGCGGGGTCGTCGTGGGGGGCCGGGGCGGGGGCGGACGGCGCCTCCTCCGGCTCGTCGCCGGGGGCGGCGTCCTCGATGCTCGCGAGCATCGCAAGACGGCGCTGCACGACGGTCACGTGGTCGGGGGCCGACGCGTCGGCGACGTGGACGAGGCCGCGCGAGGCGAGCCGGGCCAGGATCGTGGTGACGGCGAAGCCGCCCGCGCCGGTGAGCTCGACGAGGTCGTGCACGGTGCGGTGGCCGTCGACGAGCGAGAGCAGGGCCCACTCGTCCCGCGACACCTGAGGGTCCTCCGCCAGCACGGTCGGCAGCGCCAGAACCGAGTCGGCAGAGGGGATCACGGCCTCGAGCGCCGGCCACGCCTCGATGCGCGCGCGGGCCTCGGCGAGCACGCGCTCGGGCTCCAGCGAGAGCCCGATGTCGTCGGGGTCGGTGGCCCGCGGGTCGAAGGCGAAGTCGCCGTCGGGCCAGCGGAGCAGCTCGAACACGGCGTCGACGACCTGGTCGTCGGCGGCCTGGCGCAGGAGATCTGGGTCGACGGCCCCGCCGTCGAGCAGGGCCTTGGCCACTCCCCCGCCGGACGACACGGCACGCGCCACGGCCTGGCGCAGCGCGTTGTCGTCGACCGCGCCGGACCCGACGACGCGGCGGACCAGGGACGCGCGCCCGCGATCGGACGTCGCGCCGCAGACGCGGCCCTCGCGGAACCACACGGCGCCCTCCTCGCGGCCCCGGCCGGGCGCGTCACGGTGCAGCAGCAGCCCGCCGGACTTGCCGGTGGACGCGAGCAGCGCGACGACGTCGGGCAGGCCGAAAGCGTCGAGGGAGCCCTCGAGGTTCACGGTGGTGCGCCTCCTTCAGGTGCGGGTGGGGTGGTCCGGGCGGGTGCTGGCGTCAGGACCAGGAGGGCGCAGGCACGGGCGGGACGGGCGTGGTCTCGTAGGGGTCCCAGGCCGACGCCGGGGCGGCGTCGTCGGAGGAGCCGTTCGAGCCGTTCACTGCCTGATCGGCAGCCTCGGGCTCGGGGTGGAACACGTCGGGGTCGGCCGGGAGCACCGGCGCGGGCGCCGCGACCGGCTCCACCGGTTCGGCCTGCGCTCCGGCCCGGCTGGCCTGGTAGGCCTGGTAGGCAGCCTCGGCCTCGGCCAGCACGGCGTCGTCCAGCGGCGCAGCCTCCTCCACAGGGGCGTCGGAGCGCAGCACCTCGCCGACGGCGGCCGCGGCCCGGCGCACCTCGTAGAGCATGAGGCCGGCCTTGGCGCCGGCGGCGGCGACGGCGACCAGCACGGCCTCGTCGTCGGCGGAGATGAGGAAGACGGTCCCGGTCTCGCCCTCGACGTAGACCTGCGAGAGGTCGCCGCGGCCGAGGCCCTGGGCGGCCTTCTCGCCCAGGCTGAGCAGGGCGGCGCTCATGGCCGCGACGCGGTCCTCGTCCATGCCGGACGGGAGCCGCGAGGCCATGGCGAGGCCGTCGAAGGACACGACGGCGGCAGCCTCGAGCTCGGGGGCCTGGGCCAGCAGGTCGGCGAGAGCCCGGTCGAGCCTGGCTGCGCGGCCGAGATGAGGGGTCTGGCCGGTCATGGGGCACCTCGGGTAGGTCGGATGCGGGTGCGGGAGGGACAACCCGCACAGCACGCTTGTCGGCGTCCCGCGAGCGCATCTTGAGCGCGGCGCGAGGCGGCGTGCCGGTCCCAGGGTCCCCCGACCGGGCTCCGGACGCAGCCGGATCGTCCGGTGAGGGGGTGTCCGCTCAGCGGGCGGCGGCCGCCGCGAGCAGCGCGCGGCGCATCCGCTCGGTGTCCGGACGCAGGCCGGTCATGAGCTCGACCTGCCGGACCGCCTGGTGGAGGAGCATGTCGAGCCCGGAGGCGACCGGTCCCCCAGCAGCCGCCCAGGCGGCCGCCAGCGGCGTGGGCCAGGGGTCGTAGACGACGTCGAGCAGGCAGCCGGCACCGGGGACGACGTGCGGGGCGAGGTGGTCGGCCGCGCCCTTCGGGACGGTGCTGACGACGACCTCGCGGCCCAGCACGTCGGCCGCGGCATCCCACGGCAGGACCGTGGCGGCCGCCCCGAGCCGCTCGACCACCTCGGCGACCGGCAGTGCGGCCTCGGGCCGCCGGGCGACGACGACGACGTCCGAGCTGCCGCGCTGCACCAGCGCGGCCGCCGCCGAGCGGGCGGTGGCTCCGCCGCCCAGGACGGCGGACGGCCCGGTACCGGCGCCCCGCTCGTCCAGCGCCACGGACACGCCCTCGACGTCGGTGTTCCAGCCGGACCGGCCCCCAGGCCCCAGCACGACGGTGTTGACGGCGCCGGTGAGGTCGGCGACGGGATCCACGCGGTCGAGCAGGGGCCGCACGGCCTCCTTGAGCGGCATCGTCAGCGACAGGCCCGCCCAGGATCCGTCGAGCCCTTCGACGAAGGCCGGCAGGCCGGCCTCGTCGACGTCGTAGCGCTCGTAGCTCCACGCCAGGCCCAGGCCTGCGTAGGCGGCAAGGTGCAGGACGGGCGAGAGGGAGTGCGCGACCGGGTGCCCGAGCACCGCCGCGCGGCGAGGACCGGCGTCCTCAGCCCGCATTCGCCTGGAACTTGCGCTTGAGGACCAGGAAGTCGTCGTACGACGTGGCGAACTCGGTCACGCCGTTGGCGGGGTCGGTGGCCACGAAGTACAGCCAGGTGCCCTTGGCCGGGGCCAGCACCGCCTCGAGCGCCTGCTCGCCGGGCGAGCCGATCGGCCCGGGCGGCAGGCCCTTGTAGCGGTAGGTGTTGTAGGGGCTGTCGGTGGCCAGCTGGTCCTTGGAGAGCTGGATCTCGCTGGTGCCCAGCGCGTAGTTCACGGTCGAGTCGAACTGCAGGCGCATGTCGTCGTCGATGCGGTTGTAGATGACCCGGGCGACCTTGTCGTAGTCCTCCGGGGCGCTCTCGCCCTGCACGAGGCTGGCCATGATCACGGCGTCCTTGGGCGTGATCCCGCGCTTCTTGGCGGCCGCCTCGAGGTCGACCGCGTCCGCCGCCTGGTTGAACCGGGTGAGCATGGCCTTGACCACCTGGTCGGCGCTGGCGCCCGGCTGGAACTCGTAGGTGGCCGGGAACAGGAAGCCCTCGACCTCGCCCTCGGCGTAGGCCGGGAGGCCGAGCTTGCCCGCGCGCGACAGGGAGTCCTTGACCTCGTCCTCGGTGAGGCCGGTGGCCTTGGTGATGACGGGGATGATCTCGCTGACCCGGAGGCCCTCGGGGATCACGACCTTCTCCACGACCCGCGAGGCGGGGTCGAGCAGCAGGGCCACGGCCGACTCGCCGCTCATGCCCTCCTTGAGCGCATAGGCGCCCGGAGTGATGCTCTCGGCCTTGGGGTTCGCGGCCGCGGCCGACACGAACGCGTCGGACGACGCCACAACGCCCGCGGCGGCCAGGGTCCGGCCGATCGCCGTGAGGGAGTCGCCCTTCTCCACGACGACGGTCACCGCGCCGGTGCCGCTGCCGGCGTAGTCGTCGGCCGAGCCGCCGCCGGTGAGGGCGCGGATGCCGAGGTAGCCGGCGAGGGCCACGCCGCCGAGCATGAGCACGGCGATGATCACCGCGAGCGGGCCCGAGGACCGGCGGCGACGGGCGCGCGGCTCGTCGTCGTAGTCCATCCCGAGTCCGAGCTGGCTCATGCGGTGTCCTCCGGGGTGTCGACCAGCGCGCCCGGCGGGGCGCCCTGGGCACGCTCGGCGTCGAGCGCGTGCTGCACGATCATGACAGCCGCGGCCTGGTCGACCACGGCACGGCTCGAGCGGGTGTCGCGCCCGGCCGCCCTCAGCCCCTTGGCCGCGGCGGCGGTCGTCATCCGCTCGTCCACGAGACGGACGGGCACGGCGGTGCCGCGGTTCCCCAGCACCGCCATGAGGTCGGTCACCCAGGCCCGGACGGCCTCCGCCGCCGGCCCCTCCGTGCCGTCGAGGGCCACGGGCAGGCCCACGACCACCTCGAGGGGCTCGTACTCGGCGACCAGGTCGGCCACGCCGTCGAGGTCGGTGCGCGGGGCCGCCACGGCCTTGGGCCGGGCCAGCGTGGCGACCGGGACGGCCAGCACCCCGTCGGGGTCCGTGCGCGCCACCCCGACCCGCACGGTGCCGACGTCGACGCCGATCCGGATCCCCCGCCGGAAGGCGCCCTGGCCCCCGGTCACGCCCCCACGGTGGCGTGGACGTGGGCGCGGACCGCGGCGAAGGCGTCGTCGACCTTCGCGGTCTCGGTGCCGCCGCCCTGCGCCATGTCGTCCTTGCCGCCGCCGCGGCCGCCGAGCACGGCGAGCGCGGCCTGGAGCACGGCGTTGGCCGACTGGCCCTCCTGCCGCCCGGCCTCGTTGGTCGCCGCGACGACCGACACCTTGCCGTCGCCGACGGCGGCCCCGACCACGACCGACGGGATCTCGCGGCGGGCGGCGTCGCGGCCCTTGGTCACCAGCTCGCGCAGGCCGGCCGCGTCGGTGCCGTCGGGCGCGGCGAAGGTCCAGACCCGGACCGGGCCCACCTGCTCGCCGAGGCCGAGGATGCCCTCGAGGTTGGCGACCAGCTGCGCCGAGCGCACCTTGGCGATCTCGCGCTCGACGTCCTTGAGGCGCGTGAGCGCGGCATCGACGCGCTCGGGCAGCTCCTCGGGGCGGGCCTTGACGATCTCGGCCAGCTGCGTGAGCAGCAGGTGCTCGCGGGCCAGGAACTTGTAGGCGTCGACGCCGACCAGCGCCTCGACGCGGCGCACGCCGGTGCCGATCGAGCCCTCGGACAGGAACTTCACCAGACCGACCTGGCCCGAGCGCTGGGCGTGGGTGCCGCCGCACAGCTCGCGGGCCCAGTCGCCCACCGAGACCACGCGGACGCGGTCGCCGTACTTCTCGCCGAACAGCGCCATCGCGCCGGACGCACGGGCGGCGTCCTGCGTCATGTACTCGGCGGTGACGGCGAGGTCCTCGGCGAGGACGTCGTTGACCCGGGCCTCGACGTCGGCCATCACCGACGCCGGGACGGCCGAGGCCGACGGGAAGTCGAACCGGAACCGGCCGGGGCTGTTCTCCGAGCCCATCTGCGTGGCGGTCTCGCCCAAGGCCTCGCGGAAGGCCTTGTGCACCAGGTGCGTGGCGGTGTGCGCGCGGGAGATCGCGCGACGCCGCTCGAGATCGACGGCGCCCACGGCACCAGTGCCCACCACCGCCTCGCCCGTCAGGACGCGGCCCCGGTGGACGTACAGGCCGGGCACGGGCTGCTGGACGTCGGAGATCTCGACGACCGAGCCGTCGGCCAGGGTGATCACGCCGGCGTCGGCGAGCTGGCCGCCGCCCTCGGCGTAGAACGGGCTGCGGTCGAGCACGACCTCGACGTCGGTGCCCTCGCCGGCCGAGCGGACGTCCTCGCCGTCGACGAGCAGCCCGCGCAGCGTGCCCTCGCTGACGACCTCGTCGTAGCCGGTGAACGTCGTGGTGCCGGCGGCGTCCATGACGTCCTTGTAGACGGTCACGGGCGTGAGGCCGGCCTTGCGGGCCTTCGCGTCGGCCTTGGCGCGCTGCCGCTGCTCGGTCATGAGCCGGCGGAAGCCCTCCTGGTCGACCTCGATGCCCTTCTCGGCGGCCATCTCGAGGGTGAGGTCGATCGGGAAGCCGTACGTGTCGTGGAGCTGGAAGGCGGCGTCGCCGCCCAGGGTGGTGCCGCCGGCCTTGCGCAGGTCGGACACCGCGGTGTCGAACAGCGTCGTGCCGGTGCGCAGCGTCTCGGCGAAGACTGACTCCTCGTTCTCCGCGATGGAGACCAGGCGGCCGAGGTCCTGCTCGAGCTCGGGGTACTGCGGGCCCATCGCCTCGACCGAGGCCCGGATCAGCTCGCCCATGACGGGGTCGCCGGAGCCGAGAAGACGCATGTTGCGCACGACGCGGCGCAGGATGCGGCGCAGCACGTAGCCACGGCCCTCGTTGCCCGGCAGGACGCCGTCCTGCATGAGGAAGGCGACCGTGCGGGCGTGGTCGGCCACGACGCGCAGGCGCACGTCGTCGTCGTGGTCGGCGCCGTAGCGGGCCCCCGACAGCGCGCTCGCGCGGTCGAGGATGAGGCGCGTGGTGTCGATCTCGTAGATGTTCTCGACGCCCTGCAGCAGCGCAGCCATGCGCTCGAGGCCCATGCCGGTGTCGATGTTCTTCGCCGGCAGCGGGCCCTTGACGTCGAAGTCCGTCTTGCTGCGGACGGCGGAGAGCTCCTCCTGCATGAAGACGAGGTTCCACACCTCGAGGTAGCGGTCCTCGTCGGCGACGGGCCCGCCCTCGAGCCCGTGCTCCGGGCCGCGGTCGTAGTAGATCTCCGAGCAGGGGCCGCCCGGGCCGGGGACGCCCATCGACCAGTAGTTGTCCTTGGCGTCGCGCCGCTGGATGCGCTCGAGCGGGATGCCCGCGACGCGGTGCCAGATGTCCTGGGCCTCGTCGTCGTCGTCGTACACGGTGACCCAGAGTCGGTCCTCGGGGAAGCCGTAGCCGCCATCGGCCTGCGACGAGGTGAGCAGCTCCCACGCCAGCGGGATCGCGCCCTCCTTGAAGTAGTCGCCGAAGCTGAAGTTGCCGGCCATCTGGAAGAACGACGCGTGACGCGTCGTCTTGCCGACCTCGTCGATGTCGAGCGTGCGCACGCACTTCTGCACGCTGGTGGCGCGCGGGTACGGCGGGGTGGCCTCGCCCAGGAAGTACGGCTTGAACGGCACCATGCCGGCGTTGACGAACAGCAGCGTCGGGTCGTCGAGGAGCAGGGACGCCGACGGCACCGGCGTGTGGCCGCGGTCGGAGAAGAACCGCAGGAAGCGGCTGCGGATCTCGGCGGAGTCCATCAGGGTCGGACCTCTCGGCTGGTGCTGGGGCTGGTGCTCGGGCTGCTGGGGGCCGGGCTCGTGCGGGGGGCCGGCGTCGGCTCCGCGGTCGGGGCCGGGGCGGTCTGCGCGTCGGCGGCGGCCCGGGCCTTCTCGCCCAGTGCGGCGGCCGTGCGGGTGGCGGTGGCCGCGGCCTTCTGGGCGGTGGCGGCGGCCAGGGTCACGTTGCCCACCAGGCCGCGCTCGCGGGCGCGCTCGAGGGCCTCGTCGCCGCGCTTGGCGGCGTAGTAGCCCGCGGCCGCGCCGACGCCGAGCCAGAACAGGCGCTTCACGCCCGCTCACCCCTTCCCGTCGGTCGCCCCCGGCTCCGCAGCCGGCTCGCGCGGCTCCTCCGCCGCGCCGTCCGACCCTACCTGCGCAGCCGCGTCGCGCTCCTCCGGCTTCTGCTCCGGCGGTGCCTGGTGCCCTAGGGCGACCTGCAGCCGGTCGGCGACGTCGGCGTACCGGGCCTCGGCGCCGTAGCGGGTCGGGTGGTAGTAGCGACGGCCCTCGGCCTGGTCCGGGGCGTACTGCTGGGCCGCGACGCCCCCCGGGACGTCGTGGGGGTAGACGTAGCCGACGCCGTGCCCGAGGTCCTGGGCGCGGGCGTAGTGGCTGTCGCGCAGGTGGGCCGGCACCGGTCCGATGAGGCCGCGGCGCACGTCGGCCTCGGCGGCGCCGATCGCCAGCGTGACGGCGTTGGACTTGGGGGCCAGCGCGACGTGCACCGTGGCCTGGGCGAGGGTCAGCCGGCCCTCCGGCAGGCCGATGAGCTGGACGGCGTTGGCGGCGGCTACCGCCACCTGCAGGGCCGACGGATCGGCCATGCCGACGTCCTCGCTCGCCAGGATGATGAGGCGCCGGGCGATGAAGCGGGGGTCCTCCCCCGCCTCGAGCATCCGGGCCAGGTAGTGCAGCGCGGCGTCGACGTCGCTGCCGCGGCAGCTCTTGATGAACGCGCTGATGACGTCGTAGTGCTGGTCGCCGTCGCGGTCGTACCTCGGCGCGGCGCGGTCGACGGCCCGCTCGACGGCCTGCAGGTCGACCACGCCGGAGCCCGCGTCGAGCGCGGCGCCCGCGGCCGCCTCGAGGCTGGTGAGCGCGCGGCGGGCGTCTCCCCCGGCCACGCGCAGCAGGTGGTCCTCCGCCTCGGCGGAGAGCTCGACGGTGCCGTCGAGGCCGCGCGGGTCCTCGACGGCGCGGCGCAGCAGGTCCCGGACGTCGTCGTCGGTCAGCGGCGCGAGCGTGAGCACCAGCGAGCGCGACAGCAGCGGGGAGATGACCGAGAACGAGGGGTTCTCGGTGGTCGCCGCCACGAGGGTGACCCAGCCGTTCTCGACAGCCGGCAGCAGGGCGTCCTGCTGCGTCTTGGAGAAGCGGTGCACCTCGTCGACGAACAGCACGGTGCCCTGGTGCTGCATCGCCAGGGCGTCCCGGGCGCGCTCGACGACCTCCCGGACGTCCTTGACGCCCGCGGTGACCGCCGACAGCTCGACGAACCGGCGTCCGGTCGAGGTGCTCACCAGCGTGGCCAGGGTGGTCTTGCCGGTGCCGGGCGGCCCCCACAGGATCACGCTGGTCACGCCGGCGCGGCCGTCCTGCGATCCGGATACCAGCCGCCGCAGCGGGCTGCCGGGCTCGAGCAGATGACGCTGGCCGACGAGCTCGTCGAGGGTGCGCGGGCGCATCCGCACGGCCAGGGGCGCCCCGGCGCGCGAGGGCGCCGACCCCTCGTCGAACAGGCTCGCCGTCACGCGCCCCACCCTACGGACCCGCTCTGGATGCGTGAGCGACGGCTATGGACGTCGTTCACGCATCCAGAGCGGGTCCGTGATGGGGTGTGGCCGTGGCTCCCGCTCCCGACGACGTCCAGCTCGCGCTGCACGCCGAGCTCCTCGCCGCCCTCCCGGACAGCCGGTTCGTGCGGTTCGACCTCGATCCCGGCTCCTTCGAGCGGGTGCGGACGCTGCCCGGCGTCGCGGCCGCGCTGCTCACCCGGCACCCCTGGAAGGGCCTGCGCTGGGTCCACGCCCTGGCCGGCGATCCGGCCGACGCCGAGCACATCGCCGCTGCGGTCGACCTCGCGCTGCAGCTGGTCGCCGGGGCCGGCGAGGGCGACCCCGTGCGGGGCATCACGGTGCCCCGCGGGGGGATGCCGCTCGTGCCGCAGGCGCTCCGGCCTGCGGAGGTCTCCGACTGGGACTGCTGGGCGACGCTCGACGTCCCACCCGTCGCGTCGGCTTCCGGGGCCGACGTCGTCGACCTGGCC
>Ga0233425_10000998_pt1 | contig 67444 bp, 59 predicted proteins | sample Watercolumn_Towu_2_FD_181712 | JGI IMG/M metagenome (GOLD analysis project Ga0233425, IMG submission 181712) | Freshwater microbial communities from Lake Towuti, South Sulawesi, Indonesia - Watercolumn_Towuti2014_140_MG | ecosystem: Environmental > Aquatic > Freshwater > Lake | place...
CTGAACCCGTTTCAGCATCTCTGAACTCTACAGCACAACTCATCAATGTGCATTTTTCACCGCCCTGAAAAACTCCACCAGCTTTAATTTTTGAGCATCTGTCAGTTTGGCCTCTTTATGCATCCAGGTATAAGAGGCCATTGGCATTTCGCCTTCCTCTATCATTTCAATGCATTCCTCCAGCTTGTGGTTTTTCCGTTTTTCGCTATAGCTGCCCCATTCCGAAAAATTTAGCTCATGCTGCCCCTCGTCGATGTGGTGTTTAATCCACCAGGAAACCGGCGCGATATTGGTATACCACGGGTAAGACGGCTGGCTGGAATGGCAATCGTAGCAGGCTGTTTTCAACAGGGAGCCCACCTCAGCGTCGTTCGGCTGTGTGAGGGCAATGAAGTCTTTCTGAGGATCAACCGGCTTGACGGATTTATCGATCCTGAATAACTGCATCAGTAAGAACAGGGCAAGGATGCCGATCAGGATCCTGCGCTTGGTGAGTTTCTTTTTCATGTGGCCTAAATTACGTTTATTTTTGCCTTACGCGAAAAACCTTTACAGAATGCGGGTACTTAAGGATTATACGGATCGCAACAGATGTTCCATCCACAAAAATCCCTGCATACCGGTCACATCCGTTTTGATCTGTGCTCTATTTGATCATTGCCGGATAAGAATAAATAACAATTCCCTAATAATAAGCCTGAGCTTTTTTAGTTACATTTGGTCATGCGTAAATCTCTCTTCTTCTCTTCCCTGGTGCTGTGCTCTTTTGTGAATGTGGCACAAACCAAAGCCCCGATCACAGTGGCTTTCTATAACTGCGAGAACTTCTTCGACACCAAAGACGATCCCAAGAAAAAGGACGATGAATACCTGCCGGAAGGCCCCACCAAATGGGACGAAACCCGCTATAACAATAAAATCCAGAAAGTGGCGCAGGTGCTCGATTCTACCGTGGCCGGCCCGGCATTGCCCAACCTGGTAGGCCTGGTGGAAATTGAGAACAACGAGGTGCTGCAGGACCTACTGTCCAGATCGCAGTTCAGCACCAAAAGCTACGGCAGCCTCGCAACCGACAGCCCCGACGAGCGCAGCATCGATTGCGGCCTGCTTTATGATAAATCCCTGTTCAGCCTGGTCGACTTTAAGGAGCTCAACGCAACCAACAGCTCCCTGGGCGATTACAAGACCCGCAATATCCTGTTTGCCACCCTCAAGGCCACCAATGGCGACGTTTTCTACGTGTTTGTCAACCATTGGCCAAGCCGCCGCGAAGGAGAAAAGGAAAGCGAGCCGCGCCGCATCTTCGCTGCCGAACAGGTCAGGAACAAGATCAACGAGCTGCAGAAAAAAGACCCTAAGGCCAAAGTGATCGTCATGGGCGATTTCAACGATCACCCTGACAACAACAGCATTCTGAATACCCTGAAAGCCAACGACACGCCAAAGGAAAAAGGCGATCTGTATAATGCCTTCTATACCCTTGACAAGGAAAAGCAGGGTACTCACTACTACAACAAGGAATGGCGCGTGCTCGACCAGATCATCGTCTCCCAGGGCTTGCTGGGTGCTAAGAAAGGCTACTCCTTCGACCCGAAGAACGCCCACATCCTCAGGAAGGATTTCGTACTGTTCAAAAACGCGAAAACCGGTGAGGAGCGCCCGAACCGCACCTTTGGCTCGGAGAATAAGTATTTCAACGGCTACAGCGATCACCTCGCCATTTACGTCGAGCTTACACAGTAGAAGCCTTTTGCTGCTGCAGCTTGCACCATTTCAGGGCGTCCTCCATTTTACTGAAGACCTTAAAGGGATAATTGGGCTTGTTGAATTTCAGGTAAAAATTCGCGATCAGCTTATGTGCCAGGTTCGTCACGATCACGGCATTGCAGATCTTCGGGAAAGAGAACTCCTCGTCTTTGGCAAAGCGCCGGCCATCGTCGGTAACAGTGGGCGAACCATCCTCGGCATAATAAATATAGGCATAGGGCACACCGTTGATCATGTCCCTGAAGACCTCAAACAGGATGTGGAAGGATTCCTGGGTAATTTCTGCCTTTTTCTTGAACATGACCCTCATGATCTCGTCCTCCCCCAGGCTCACAACCGCAAAATCCGTTTCAGATTTTTTTATGATCGGGGGTTCAGGCATGTCAAAAAATACATATATTAGTAAAAACAAATATAACAATTCAATCGACAAAATGAAATATTCAAGCATAAAAAAAGACTTGTTCGTCGACAACCGTAAGAATTTTGCAAAGCATTTAAAGCCAAATTCACTGGCTTTATTTGTCAGTAACGATATCCTCCCTACCAACGCCGATGGCTCTTTCGGCTTCGTTCAAAACAGCGATTTGTTTTACCTCTGCGGCGTCGACCAGGAAAATACCATTCTGATGATCTTCCCGGACGTGAAGGACGGAAAACACAAAGAGGTGCTGTTCATCCAGGAAACCAGCGAGCTCATTGCCATCTGGGAAGGCGCCAAGCTTACCAAGGAGCAGGCGAAAGAAGTGAGCGGCATTGAGAACATCTACTGGCATCATGAATTTGACAAGGTATTCAAGACCTTCGCCTTCCAGGCAGAAGCCTTTTACCTGAACAGCAATGAGCACACCCGCCGCTATATCGATATGGAAACGGCGCAGATGCGCTTCAATAAAAAGATCATGGAGCAATTCCCGCTGCACCGCATCGAGCGCTCGGCGCCCATCATGCACAGCATCCGCGCCGTGAAGCACCCGATCGAGATAGAGCTGATCCAACAGGCCTGCAACATTACCGAGAAAGGCTTCCGCCGCCTCTTATCCTTTATGAAGCCCGGCGTGATGGAATACGAAATTGAAGCCGAGCTCATCCATGAATTCGTGCGCAACCGCAGCCGTGGCTTTGCTTACGGGCCTATCGTAGCCAGCGGACCCAATGCCTGTGTGCTGCACTACATCGAAAACAACAAGGCCTGCAAGGACGGGGATGTGATCCTGCTGGATGTGGCGGCAGAGTATGCCAACTATGCCAGCGATATGACCCGCGCCATCCCGGTGAACGGAAAATACACCAAACGCCAGCGCGAGGTATACGATGCCGTATTGCGCGTGATGAAAGCGGCGACAGGAATGCTCAAAGTGGGCAACACCTTCGAGAAATACAACAAGGCCGTAGGCGAGCTCATGACGGAAGAATTGCTGAAATTGGGTCTGCTGAAATCCGACGAGGTGAAGAACCAGAACCCGGCATGGCCTGCCTATAAAAAATACTTCATGCACGGCACCTCTCACTTCCTGGGGCTGGATGTGCACGATGTGGGCTTCTTCCACGAGCCGATGAAAGCCGGGAACGTGTTTACCTGCGAGCCGGGCATCTACATTCCGGAAGAAGGCCTGGGCATCCGCCTGGAGAACAATATCCTCATCACGGAAAGCGGCAACGACGACCTGATGAAGAACATCCCGCTGGAAGCCGACGAGATCGAGGCCCTGATGAATGCCTGACGAGCCTCTTGGCGAGCGTAACGGATGCCGAAGCCATCTCTTCCGACAAGGAAAAGGCTTCCCTACAGGCTCCGCGATGTGGCTTCGCCCTGAATAATGCATTTAACTTCTCAAAATCAATCACTTAGTGTTGAAAAACCATCTTTTTGGGTTACTTTTGACCCTTTAGGGTATTAACCAAAGTAAAGACTTTATGTCGAAAGCAACGTACACAGACCTTGAATTTATTGAGGGACTCCGAAATAACCAGGATGTGGTGTTACGGGCTTTGTACAGGAAGTATTACAACCTCGTTCTTAAATATGTTGTAAACAACAGCGGCAACAGCGAAGCGGCGGCCGATGTCTACCAGGAAACCATTATCGTGCTCTACGAAAATGTGCAAAAACCCGGTTTTGAGCTCAACTGCCAGCTGCAGACCTTTATCTTTTCCATTGCCAGGCGCCTGTGGCTGAAACAGCTGAGGAACAACGGGCATACCCTTCGCCTCAAAGAAGAGGAGGAAGAGGATGTGGTGGATGTGAGCGAAGAGCTAAGCGATCACCTGAAAAAGGAATCGGACATCGAAAAGATGAACGCCTGTATGGAAGAGCTCGGAGAGCCCTGCAAAACGCTGTTAAAGGATTTTTATGTGTATAAGCTGAGCATGGAAGAGATCTCCGAAAAATTCGGATACACCAATGCCGACAATGCCAAAACACAGAAGTATAAATGTTTACAACGTTTGAAACGAAACTTTTTTGAAGATTAATTAAGGAGATCAGGAAATGAGAGCAACAGAATTATTTGACAATTACATCTTTGGGGGCTTAAGTGCGGCTGAAAAAACAGAATTCGAAACCCGTTTAAAAACAGACGCGGAATTTGCCGCAGCCTTCGACAGGCACAAAACCCTGCTGGAAAGCCTGAACCAATACGAGCAACGCAACAACCTGAAACAGATCCTGTCCACCATCCACAAGCAGGAATTCGGCAGCGAGGCTAAGATCCTCCCGATCAAGGAAACCTTCATTAAAAAACACGGTAAAACCTTTGCTGTGGCGGCTTCTGTCGCCGTATTCGCGGTGCTGGGAACCGTTACGGTGCTGAGCGCCGGCGGCTATCTGCTGAAACAGCAGGGAAATGCCATTACCGACCTCGGTAACGAAGTCACCAAGCTGAAATACTCACAGGACGCCATCATCGAAGGCATTAAAGTGGCTGCAAGGAAACCTAAAACCATCTATGCGCCGGCAAATATTGAAGGAACGGGCTTCGCCCTCAACAACAAGGGCTACTTCATTACCAGCTACCACATGGTGAAGAATGCGGACTCCGTGTTCGTGACCAACCATATCCTCGACAGGGCTCCGGCCAAGCTGGTGACCAGCGACGAAAGCATGGACATTGCCATCTATAAGATTGACAACATCGATGCCATTAAGAATATTCCGTTCCCGTTCTCATTCAAGGACAATGCTTCCGAGATCGGCGATAAGATATTCACGCTGGGCTATCCGCGCCGCGATGTGGTATACGGCGAAGGCTCCTTAAGCTCTTTAAGCGGCTTCAGCAACGATACCACCATGTACCAGATCTCCATCCCGGTGAACCCGGGCAACAGCGGCGGCCCGATCATGGACGAGCAGGGTAATGTGATCGGTCTCATCCGCGGTAAGCAAAGCTCTGCCGAAGCCACCGGCTTTGCCATCAAATCCAGCTTTATCAAGCAAACCATCGACAAGCTGCAGGACGATTCCCTGAAAAAAGACCTCGCCCTGTCTACCAAAAAATCAAGCCTGAAAGGCATGAAGCGCAGCGAGCAGATCAAAAAAATGCAGCCCTTCGTGTTCAACGTGATGGTGTATAAGAAGTAATTCTTTTGAAATAAAACCCATTAAAAAGCCCTCCCGATTCCATCAGGAGGGCTTTTTGTTTTTGGTGTGCTTTGGCTGGCCTTCGACTCCGCTCAGGTTGACGACCCGGCAACCAGCATCAACATTTACTCTGACTTGTTTTCTTTTTTCTGCTTCGCTTCCTCTTCCTGCTTCAGCTCGTCTTCAATCTCTTTCCTGCGTTTTTTCTCTTCCGCTACGGCATTTTTCTCACGCCTGATGCGCTCCTTGTGCTCGGTGATATAGCTGTTACGCATCCGCGCGCTCTGGATGCCGCCGAAATAGTCCTTGGTGGTCACGATCACCACGCCGCTGGTCACATCCCCGTACTGGGCCGGAATGCCGCCGGTGATCACGGAGACGTTCTCTACCGAAAGCGCCGCCACACCGCTGATGCCCGGTGAGCGCACGCCGTCCACATAGTAGGCGCTGGCTTCTCCGCGGCCGCCGCGGAAGTGAACCTCACCGTTCGAGTCTTCCATGGCCTCGGAGGTTACCGCCAGAACGGCCTGCCCGATATTCCCGCGATCGATGGCCATGTGCTGGAAATCCTCCGCTTTGATCTCTTTGATGTGCATATAGGTTTTTTCGATGGTCTCGGGCTTATAGACTTCCACAAGAACTTCTCCGAGCGTGTTATTAGAGACATTCACATCGACATAGGTCGTCTTTTCACCGCTTACAGAAATGTTAGTCACATGCTTGGTTTGTATTTCACTACTGGAAACAAAGATCTCATAGCTTCCTGCGTTCAAAGGCTTGATGGTATATTTTCCGTCTTCATCGGTAACGGCACCACCCACCAGCGCACCACCCTGAAGAAGCTTCACCGTAGCACCGAATACAGGCAGGTGATCCTCATTCCTGACCTGTCCTTTAATCGCGCCGTTTTGTGCTTCCAGAGCCACATTTCCTGCCAGTAGGAGGCCGAGGCATAGTAATTTAAACTGTTTCATAATCTTGGATTTTTAATGATTAAACTGAATTATATCAAATGCATTCTTAACTTTAAGACGTCGCTCACAGGGCCTTCCATAAAAAAGATCGAAAATAAATCCAAAAGAAATTTTATGGAATCCAAAGCCGTGCTGCGTCCTACAGGTGTATGTGGCTTTTTAAGAAGAAGAAAGAATACGTCAGTGATGAGGACTTGCTGCTGCAGTACAAGCAAAGCGGCGATAAAGACCTCTTTGCCGATCTTTTTAAAAAACATGTGACCAGCGTGTATGGCACCTGCCTCTTTTACCTGCAGGATAAGGACGAGGCCCAGGACGCCACGATGGTATTGTTTGAAAAGCTGATGCTGGATATCGGCAGCCGGGAGATCAACAACTTTAAGGCCTGGCTGAGCTTTGTGGTCCGCAACCACTGCATCAGCCTGATCCGCAAGAACAAGACCGCTTCCAAACACAGGAAGTCGTACTATGAGTTTGAGATGGAGGAAACGAGCTACGAGGCGGAGGAAAAGATCCAGAGCGTGAGCGACGACCTGCTGCTGCAGGAAATGAAGAACTGCCTGCCGCGGCTGAAAGACAGGCAACGCCTCTGTGTAGAGCGTTTCTACCTTCACAGCAAAAGCTACCAGGACATTGCCGATGAAACAGGCTACAGCCTGAACGAAATAAAAAGCCATATTCAGAATGGCAAGCGAAACCTGAAACTAATGATAGAAGAACAAACCCGTACAATTCCCAGAGCATGATCACACCCGAGGATATTCGCCAACAGGCCGGTTTAACGGGAGAGCAGCTCCTGCGCAGCCAGAAGGCCATGCAGCAGGATGAGCTGAGCTACTTGTCGGGCCTGGCATTTGAGCAGTTCGAGGTCGGCAAAGAAGAGCTCGATAGCCTGAACCGCCGGATCGATAAGCGCGCCGGTGGCAAAGGCTCTTCCCTGCAGGCTATCCTGATCAGCCTTTTCTGCGGGCTGTTTATCGGCATCTCCGTTTTCTTTGTGCTCTTCCACAAAAGCAAAACGCACCCTTCCGTGTTCCAGGCCATAGAGCCGGATAAGCCCAAAGAGCCGATGAACAGCGTCAGCACGGCGGATACCGTATTCCCGGAAGTAGTGCAGGCCTCTCCCAAAAAAGAAGAGCACTACAGCTCTACCCTCAACCAGGCCCAGGAGCCCGCACCGCTTATGGAAAGCCCCGAGCCGATGAGCAGCAAAACCGTCGGCCTCCCGGAAACAGCGCCGGCGGCAGAAGAAGACATTATCCTGACCTTTTCTCCCAATGCGCCGGTGGTCTTTATCAGCAACTTAAAGGTCACCAATTACCGCCTGTATTACTTCCGTCAGAACGAGTCCATCGATCTGTCCGTCAATACGGGCCTTGCGGCGCAATACGAAAGCAAGGCGCATGTGGAGAACATCTACATCAACCGCTCGGAAGGCTACCTTGCCCATAAGATCATTCAGCGGGCCATGAAGCTGTTCAGCGCCAAACATTACACCAACTGCATCGAGGAGCTCAGCATGCTGTACGAGTTCAACAAGGGCGATGCCAACGCCCAGTTCTACCTGGGCATGTGCTATTACCTGACCGGAAAATACAGCACGGCGCAGGTCTTTTTCCAGAAGAACCTCGACAACGAGAATAATATCTTCCACCAGGAGTCGGACTTCTACCAGGCCATGTGCTTCCTGCAAACCAAACAAAGCGACAAGGCCCTGGCGCAGCTGCAATCCATTGTGAACGCGAAGGGCTTTTACAGCGCTCGCGCGCAGGAGGTGATCTCCAGGCAGAAATAGGTTTTTCAAACCCCATAGAAGAGGGCCAGGCGAAAAACACGGATTCGAACGGAAGGGGCTCTGTGTGCCGGATAATCCATTTACTCCTGCCCTGCTCCTATCTGTGATTGCCGTTCAATCCCTGTCTGCCGCGTTCCATTAATTTTGTACTTTTGCTTTCACCAAACATGTCAGAGAAACAGGAAAAACAAGAGATCCGCCTGGACAGCTATTTGTGGGCCATCCGCATGTATAAATCGCGCTCGCTGGCCAGCGATGCCATCAAAGGCAATAAGGTGAAGCTCAACGATGAGCTGGTGAAGCCCGCCCATATCGTGAAGATCGGCGAGCGTTACACCTTATCGATGCCCCAGGGCGTGAAAAAGATCATCGAGGTTTCGGGCCTGATCGACAAGCGCCAGAGCTTTGAAATTGCCAGGCAACATTACATCGATCATTCTCCTCCCGTTGAGAAAACAGAGAAGCTCGAATCCATGTTCTTTAAGGTGAATATCCATCGGGAAAGAGGAAGCGGCCGCCCTACCAAAAAAGACCGCCGCGATATGAACGATTTCCGGAAGGAGGAGGATTAAACTTTTTTGACGATTCATCCTATCGCCCTACTACACAAAAAAACGGGCGATAAAAAATACCACCCGTTTACCTATTTTATAGTTTTTTCCGATTACTGAATATAGCTTAGCTTCAGCATATTCGTTCTGCCCTTCTCCTTCATCGGCATGCTCGCCAGGTTGATCACGAGGTCGTCGGCTTTCACAAAGCCACGTTCTTTGATGAGGTCTTTGAGGTCGGCAATAGTCTGATCCGTGCTCTCATACTTGTCGTAATAAAAGCCCCGCACACCCCACACCAGGCTCAGCGCGTTGAGCAGCGACTCGTTGTCGGTGAAGATAAAGATATTGGCTTTAGGCCTGTGGCTGCTGAGCTTAAAGGCCGTGTAGCCGGAGTTGGTGATGGAAATAATGGCCTTCACGTTGGCCTGCCGGCTCATCACGCTCGCATTGTAGCAGATGCTGTCGGTAATATAGGTCACGGTTTTCAGCTCAGGCTCATGCTCTTTGAAATAGATGCGCCCGTCGTTCTCGATCTGTGTGATGATGCGCCGCATGTACTCGACCACTTTCACCGGATAGCGCCCTACGGAGGTTTCCGCGCTTAGCATCACGGCATCGGCGCCATCGAGCACGGCATTCGCCACGTCGTTTACTTCGGCACGCGTCGGCGTATAGGCGGTGATCATGCTTTCCATCATCTGCGTGGCAATGATCACCGGCTTGGAGGCGATGATGCATTTGTTCACGATCATTTTCTGCAGCAAAGGCACCTCCTCCATCGGAAGCTCCACGCCGAGGTCGCCACGCGCCACCATCACAGCATCCGTCACCTCTATGATCTTATCGATCTCCTTAATGGCTTCGGGCTTTTCTATTTTGGCCACCACGCGTGCTTTTTTCTTTTTGGAGCGGATAATGTCCTTCAGCTCCACGATGTCGGTCACGCTCCGCACAAAGGATAAGCCGATCCACTCGAAATTATTTTCAAGCGCAAAGTCGAGGTCGCGCAGGTCCTTTAAGGTCAGGCAAGGCAGGGAGATCTTGGTATTCGGGAGGTTCACGCCTTTTTTGGAGGAAAGCGTTCCGCCGGCAATGATCGTCGCCACCACTTCGTCTTTCTTATTGGTGGAAACCACTTTCAGGGTGATCTTGCCGTCGTCGATGAGGACAAACTCTCCCACTTTCACGTCCTGCGGGAATTGCGGATAGGTAATATAGATCCTGTCGGCAGTGCCCTCCTGCTCTTTGGTGGTAATGGTAATTTCGTTGCCGTTGATCAGCTCCACGGCATTGTCTTTCACTTTGCCGATGCGAAGCTTCGGGCCCTGGAGATCGCCCAGGATGCCAACGTGGCGGTTCAGCTTTTTGTTTAAGGTCCTGATGTTATCGATCACATGCTTGATCGGTTCGTAATCTCCGTGCGAAAAATTAATGCGGCAAATATCGAGGCCGGCGAGGAACATCTGCTCTAAAACGGCAATGTTCTCGGTAGAAGGGCCCATCGTGGCAACAATCTTTGTTTTGTTGTAAATAAAGTCCATAAGTCAGTTTTGGTTAGCACGAATGTAGCAAATTCAAGGGAAAAAACGGCATTATTAATTCATTACCAATTTTAGTATTTTTGCGCCCTATACTTTAAAGCATGCCTAGTAAACTCGAAAAATTCGCCGAACTCAATACCTTTTCCAATAGCTTTGACCTGTTTTTTGAGCAGCTCCCTACCGGACTTCCGATCAAGGGAAAATGGCACAGCGAGGTGTTTAAAAACGAGCATCCTATTGTGGTAGAGCTGGGCTGCGGGCGTGGCGAGTATACCATCGGGCTGGCGGAGCACCATTTTGAAAAAAATTTTATCGGTGTGGATATCAAGGGAAACCGCATCTGGACGGGCGCCAAACATGCGCTCGACCATAAGCTCAGCCATGTGGCCTTTCTGCGCACGCGCATCGACTTTATAGAGTATTGCTTCGCTCCCGGCGAAGTGTCGGAGATCTGGATCACCTTTCCCGATCCGCAGCCGCAAAAGACCCGCGAGCGTAAGCGTCTGACCAATCCCGACTTCTTCCTGAAGCGTTATAAGAACATCCTGAAGCCGGGCGGCCTGGTGCATCTGAAGACTGATAACACAGGCTTCTACGAGTACACGATGGAGGTCATCAAAGAGCGGAACCTGCCTCTGGTATTTGCGACGAACGATCTTTACAGGAACTGCCCTCCGGACCGCGAAGAGCTTACCCGCATCAAAACCTACTACGAAAAGCTCTTTACCGAAAAAGGCGAGGACATCAAGTACTGCTGCTTTAAGCTGGATACGCTCTGAAGCCCTGCCTGATGCCCTTATAAATTATCGTTTTTTAGGTCTTTTTTGAAGGGGAGATTCCTATATTCGTACAAAAATTTGCATCTCCCAAAACAGACAGATACATGCTCTCACTTTTTATTACATGGAACGCCAGCCCCGAAGTATTTACCATTCCGGGCATCGACTGGCCTGTGCGCTGGTATGGCCTGAGCTGGGCTCTCGCTTTCATCGGTTCGCATTTTTTCATGAACCGCATTTTCAAAAAAGAGGGGCGCACCGATAAGCAGCTCGACCTGCTCACCCTCTATATCGTGATTGCAACAGTCGTGGGCGCAAGGCTTGGCCACTGCCTGTTCTACGATTTCGCTTACTATTCCAGGCACCCGATGGAGATCCTGAAGGTGTGGGAAGGCGGCCTGGCAAGCCACGGCGGCGCCATCGGCATTGTTATCGGGATGTGGCTGTACTGCCGCAAAACCAAAGAAAGCTGGCTCTGGCTCTTCGACAGGCTGGTCGTTGTGGTGCCGCTGGCGAGCATGTGCATCCGCTTCGGCAACCTCATGAACTCAGAGATCGTGGGCAAGGTAACCGATGTGGCCTGGGGCTTTAAGTTCCTGAGGAACGATGAAGACGTGGCCAACCTGGCGCAGTTCGGCACAGAGATCCCGGTAAGGCATCCTACCCAGTTGTATGAAGCCCTGTTTTATTCCCTGCTCTTCGCCTTATTTTACTGGCTCTGGAAGCACAAACGCAGCGCGGTAGGCCCCGGCTTTATGTTTGGCCTGTTCTGTGTGCTCATGTTCAGCTTCCGCTTCCTGATGGAGTTTATGAAAGAGAACCAATCCGCTTTTGAAGACAGCTTACCGATCAATATGGGACAGATCCTCAGCCTTCCTTTCATCGCCCTGGGGATCTTTATGATCGCAAGGTCGCAGAAATTAAAACAACAACCTTTAACCACATCCTGATGAACCTGCTTAACACGTTTGATCCGACCACAACGACCAAAACCCTGGAACGCCTGGAAAAGCTGTCGAACACCACAAAGCCCGTATGGGGCAAAATGAATGCCGCACAAATGCTGGCTCACCTGAGCATCCCGTACGACTACGCCTACGGTAAAAAAGAGCATAAGCCCTCTTTTTTCTCGAAGCTGATGCTGAACCTCTTTGTGAAAAACATGGTTGTGGGCGAAAGCAAGCCATACCCGAAAAACTCCCGCACCGCACCGGATTTTATCATTGCCGACGAGCGTGATTTCGAAAAAGAAAAAGCGCGGCTGATCGCCAACATCAAAGAAACAGAGGCCAAAGGCGCCTCCTACTTTGAAGTAAAGGAGAGCGGCGCATTCGGAAAGCTTACGGCACGGCAATGGAGCGTTCAGTTCTACAAGCACCTCGATCATCATTTTAACCAGTTCGGGATCTGATATTCCCTTACAAATAAAAAAGTCCCGGAGAGAGCCTCCGGGACTTTTTTATTTTTATTCAGGCCGCTGTACGCAGCCGGAGCTCTATTGCTTCACCAATTTGCCCACTTTCACAGGCTGGCTATTATGGATGATTTTATAGAAATAGGCGCCACCTTCCAATCGGTTAAGATCAAACAAGGAGGTTTGTTTACTTAGCGTTTCCCTGAGCACCAGTTTTCCAACCGCATCATACACTTCAATGCTTGAGTTAGTTAATAACCCGTTGGTGATTGCAATGTTCACTATGCCATTGGTCGGATTCGGATACACTGCGACTTCATTAACGGAGGCAAGGTCTTCAAGGCCCGTGCAAGGGCTCACGGAAACACCCACCGTAGCCTGTGCCGTGCAGGTCCCGTCACTGACCGTTACCGTATAGTTGGAGGTCACTGTAGGGCTTACTGTAACGCTCATGGTTGTAGCCGAGCCCGCGTTGCCCGACCATGTATAGGATGTGGCAGAAGTAGAAGCCGTTAATACAGCGCTTTCATTTGTACAGATAAGCGTTCTGGAAGCCATTGCTGTAAGCACAGGGCCGGCAAGAACATTGACGGTCACCGTTGCTTTTGCCGAGCAGGATCCGTTGGAGCCGGTAACCGTATACACGGTATTGGCGGAAGGCATAACCGTGGTGGTTGCGGTATTGCCGCCGGCCGGCATCCAGGTATAGCTGGTTGCCGTACCCGAAGAGGCATTCAGAACAACCGGGGAACCGGCACATACTGCTCCCGTTGGCGATGCAACAGCCGTTACTGTTGGTAAAGCCACGCTCGTCAGCTGAACAGTGGCTGTACGGGTACAGCCGGAGCTTGTTCCGGATACCGTGTATACGGTCGTTGCAGTAGGTGTGACGACTGTTGTAGCCACCTGGCCTCCCTGAGGCGCCCAGGTGTACGTTGTCGCTCCACCGGCCGTTAAGGTCGCTGAAGAGCCGGCACACACCATGGTGGAAGAGGCAGAAGCCGTTACAGGCACTGTATTGACCGTCACGGTAATGCCTGCCGAGGCTGTTCCGCAGGCATTAGTGCCTGTTACCGTATAGTTGGTCGTAGCGGCAGGAGTATATGTAACAACGGTATTGGTGCTTCCGCTGGCCCAGGTATAGGTAGTGGCGCCGCTGGTAGTTAATGTAACAGCCGCGCCCGGGCACAGTGTCGTTGAGCTGGCAGCGATCGTTACCGTCGGCGTATTATCCACGGTGATCGTTATCATCGCCGAGCCTGTGCAGCCGGCAGGATTGCTTCCTGTACCTGTAACACTGTAGGTGGTCGTGCTTGTCGGTGTTACGGCAATAGCAGAAGAGCTGGTATTGCCGGTGCTCCATGTATAATTGCTTACGGCATTGGTCGTTAAGGTGACGGTGGTTCCTGCACAGATGGAGGACGCTGTTGAGCTGACGTTAACATTACAAAGTGCGGTGATCACCACCAGGCCGTTTCCTGAGGGATCAGGATTGGCCACGAAACCGGGCTGAGACAGCTGAGCAGTGATCCCTCCTGTAACTCCGCCGATATAACCGGAACCGCCACCACCGGCTCCGCCCCAGTGCCCGCTGCCACCGCCATAATAGCCGCCGCCGCCGGCAGTGCCGCCCAGGGTTCCCACATAGTCTCCGCCGGTTCCTGATCCGCCGGCCATAGAATAGCCATTGATGCCGCCCGTTGCTGCTGTACCGCCCGCAGACTGAGTTCCGCCGCCGCCGGCATAAGTCAATCCGCGGCTGCTGGTGCCCGCTACACCGGTAGTGCCACCGCCATTTCCGCCGTTGCCGGTATATGTGCTGTAGCCGGTAGCGCCGCCGCCACCGCCGGCAACGATAATTCTGTTTGCATAGGTCGTATTCATCGTCGTTCTGATGTCCGTTCCGCCGCCGCCAGTACCGCCATTATAGCCGCTGCTGAATGTTCCGGTGAAACCGCCACCGCCATTCCATCCGCCGGCTGTTGGCGCACTTGCAGTGCTTCCTTTGCCACCGACATAAATATAGTAGGTCGTAGGAGAGCTGAGCGTTATGGTTCCCTCGGAATAGCCGCCCTTACCGCCCGTGCCGCGAAGCGCGTCACCGCCATCGGCTCCCCACGCCTGTATGCTGTATGAGCCTGGCGAAAGGCTTAAGGTTTGTACACTTCCTGTGTAGCTGAGCGTGTAGGTTTGTGAGTAGGCTGTACCCAAAAACACCGTCGCCGCAAGTGTAAACAACCCCTGTTTAACACCTGATAGTACGTTGTAAATGTTTCTTTTCATAATTGATTTGTTTAGAGTGTAACTGTTTAGAGGCGAACGCACAAAGTCAATTTCAAAGTCAATTTTTGTAGTATCCGTTCAAAAAATGTCCAATTAAGTTACAATATAGCACTTTATTTGAATTTTGGAAATAATTTGAATTAATAATAAGGTATTGATCCCGGAGCTCACTGCTTCACTACTTTGATCGTCTGCACCTTTGCATTCTGCCTCACATGGATCAGATAAATCCCGCTTGGGTTTTCGCTGAGGTCGAGCGTTTGCTTGCCTTCGTGTAAGCTTTCTTTCAGAACCACCTGTCCGACAGCGTTCATCACTACGATCTCTGCGGATACCCCTGATTCTATGGTGACAATGCCGCTCGTCGGGTTAGGATACGCAGCGATCACCGCGTCGCCCGATGCAGCAAGGGCTTCGATGCCGGTGCACACATTTACCACGATGGAGGTGCTCGCCGTATTGGAGCAGCCTGTCGTGCTGTTGGTAAAAGAATAAGACGGTGTAAAGGTTCCGCTCGTGGCCGGCGTGAAGGCAGTTCCCGAAACGTTAGTGCCGCTATAGCTTCCGCCAGCCGGAGAGCCTGTCAAAGCGATGCTGCCGCTGTTGACGCACACATTTCCTGCAGCAGCGGTTAAAGACACCGTTGGCAGGGCATTCACCGTCAGGCCGACCGTGGCCGATCCGGCGCAGCTATTGGCATCCGTTGCATTTACCGTATACACGCTTGTCGCGGAAGGGTTCACGCTGATGGTATTGGAGGAGCTTCCTGTCGACCAGGTGTAGGTGAACGTTCCGGTGCCTCCGCTGCCCGTAGCGCTGAGCGTGCTGGCGTTTCCTGCACAGATGGCTGTGCTGCTGGCTGTCGCGCTCAGAGTGATTGCCGGTGGCTGGGTAATATTGATCAGCTGGGTCGTGTTTGTACAGGTATTGGCGATGGTCACGGTATAAACTCCCGCACTTAAGCCGCTGGCGGTTGGCGCGTTGCCTCCGGCCGGCGTCCAGGTATAGGTAAAAGGACCTGTGCCGCTTGCCGTTACCGAAGCCATGCCATTGGCCGCACCGTTGCAGCTGATATTGGTCTGGCTCGACACAGCCGACACTGAGTTGTTTGAAAAGCCGGAAGCCGTCACGCTGGCGCTTGAGCTTACCCAGTTGGAAGTGCTTCCTGTTAAGCTAAAGTTGGTCAGCGTGCCGTTGTATGCATTTCCCGAAAGGTCGGGCAAGGCTGTCACACTTGTATTCGTTGCGCCTGCCACGCCCTGGTTGAAGTCATAGCTCATCAGCAGGCCGCTTTGCGCTGTGGGAATGGTATTGTTCATATTGGTCTGGATCTGGCATAAGCTGATCGCGCTGTTCCAGACACGAAGCTCATCGAGCTGGCCGTTAAAATGCTGGCTTCCGCCCGTGCGCGCGCCGATCGTCACCAGGCCGTTGGTTCCGGTAGATGAGCTTCCTCCGCTGCCCGCCGATTGCAGCACGCCGTTAAAAAAGACCTGCGCGCTATTGGTGGCGGAGGTCCAGCGGGCAGCCACATGGGTCCATTGGTTTTGAGGAATGCCTGATGTGGTCGCCACAGATACCGTGGTCCCGTTTTTAATGACGTAAAAATAAATGGTGTTGCCGGTGTTGGTGCCGAGCGAAACAAAGTTGCTGGTGCTCGACTGGGCAAAGAAGATCCGCGCAAAAACCGATCCTCGGGGATTTACCCAGGCCTCTATCGTGAAATCATTGGTTGCCGGGCTGGCAAGAACGGAAGGCACGCTTGCAACGTCTACCATATCGTTACTGCCGTCGAAATCGAGTGTGTTGCCTGAAAATTGCGCCCTCAGGGCAGAAAAAGAAGTGATGGCACAAAGAAAAAGTAAATGTCTGATCATAGGTCCGGGTTTTAAGGTTTAAGCCCTAAGTTACAAAAAATTTATTAGTGCTTCAAGCACCGGTGCGCCGATAAGGTCAGCCGCTCCGCACGATCCTTTGCACATTGCCTAACGATTTGCCTGCTGCCTTTAGGATCCGGCCCTTTTCCCGGAATGCTTGTTTTATAAATAATTAGTTGTATATTTGTGGCCAGTTAGTCTTACATGTAACTCAAAACGGTTAAAATTCCTTCCTGCTTTAACCCTGGTTACGATAAACAAACTCCCTTCCGCTGTTAACAACCCAATGTGGGTTTAGTATGTTATTACCATTCCACACATTTTATTTATTAATTACATTTACAATAGGCACAGGATGTGCTTAACTTACCAATTATGGCAAAATCTAAAAAGAAACAACCCAAACGCTATTTATTCGAAGAAGTACTGGCGTTTTTAAAGCATAATTCCGAAAAAGCCTTCAATTACAAGCAACTGGGCGCCGCCATGGAAATAGACAATGAGGGCGACCGCTTTGCGCTGCTCGAGACCCTCGAGGAGCTGAAGCACCAGGGCTTTGTGGTGGAAAAGGAGATCGGGAAATACCAGTCGAAAGAAACGAAAAGCTATGTGTCGGGAACCATCGACTTCACCTCCACCGGAACGGCCTTTGTGGTGGTGTCGCCCGATCAGCCCGATATTTTTATTCCGTTCCGCAAAACGCGCGATGCCATGCATGGCGACCTGGTGAAGGTGAACGTGTTCCCGCAGCGCGGTAAGGGCAAGCCCGAAGGAGAAGTGGTGGAGGTGATCCAGCGCCGGAAAACGAAATTTGTCGGCACGATCCAGATCAACCCGAAATTCGCCTTCGTGGTGCCGGACTTCAACAAGCTGCATGTGGATTTCTTCGTGCCCCTGAGCGACATCCACGGTGCGAAGAACGGGCAGAAGGTATTGATCGAGCTCACCGAATGGAAAAAAGGAGCGGACAATCCTAACGCCAAAGTGGTGGAGGTGTTCGGAGATCCGGGAGAGCACGAAACGGAGATCCACGCCATCATGGCGGAGTTTGGCCTGCCGATGGAGTTTGCTCCTGAGGTGGAGGCGGCCGCCAAAAAGCTCGACACGGAGATCAAGCCGGAGGAAATTGCGAAGCGCCGCGACTTCCGCGGCATCACCACCTTCACCATCGACCCGGTGGATGCGAAGGACTTCGACGATGCCTTATCCTTACAGAAGCTGAAGAACGGAAACTGGGAAGTGGGCGTGCACATCGCCGATGTGACCCACTACCTGAAGCCTCATTCCATTATCGACAATGAAGCCGTGAACCGCGCTACCTCCGTTTACCTGGTAGACCGGACGATCCCGATGCTTCCGGAGGTGCTGAGCAATTTTGCCTGCTCGCTGCGCCCGCACGAGGAGAAATACTGTTTCAGCGCGGTGTTCGAGATGGACGACCATGCCCGGATCCAGAACCAGTGGTTTGGCAAAACGGTGATCTACAGCGACCACCGCTTTACCTACGAGGAGGTGCAAACCATTATCGAAACAGAAGAAGGTCCTTACAGGGATGAGATCCTCACCCTCGACCGGCTGGCAAAGATCCTGCGCGCCGAGCGCACGGCCAAAGGCTCCATCTTCTTCGACAAGGCCGAGGTGAAGTTCAAGCTGGACGAGAACGGCGCACCGCTGGGCGTGTTCTTCAAAACGCAAAAAGATGCGCATAAGCTCATCGAGGACTTTATGCTGCTTGCCAATAAAAAAGTAGCGGAGTTCTTAGGGAAGCCGAAACACGAGGCAGGAGAGCAGAAGCATGGGCGCAAAAAGCAAAACGAAAAGCCCGAAGATGCGGTTGTCTACCGGGTCCACGATGTGCCGAAAGACGACAAGCTGATGGACCTCAACAATTTTGTGGCGCGCTTCGGATATTCTGTAGCCGTTGGCAACAAACAGAAAACAGCCCAGTCCATCAATAAATTGTTGCATGATGTGAAGGACAAGAAAGAGCAAAGCATGATCGAGCTCCTCACGGTGCGCAGCATGCCTAAGGCCGTGTACACGACCAAAAATACAGGGCATTACGGCCTGGGCTTCGAGTACTATACGCACTTCACCTCCCCGATCCGCCGTTACCCGGATGTGCTGGTGCACCGCCTGCTGGAGGCTAAGCTCAACCACACGCACTACCTGAAGGCCGACGAGCTGGAGCAGCTGGCCAAGCATTCCTCGGAGATGGAGAAGCTGGCGGCCGATGCCGAGCGCGCTTCGGTAAAATACAAGCAGGTGGAATACCTGGGTGATAAGATCGGACAGGTCTTCAAAGGCATCATCAGTGGCGTAACGGAATACGGTGTGTTTGTGGAGATCATCGAGAACAAGTGCGAAGGCATGATCCGTACCCGCGAGATGAAGGACGACCAGTATTTCTTCGATGAGGAGAATTACCGCCTGGTAGGCCGCCGCACAGGCAGGATCTACTCCCTGGGCGATCCGGTAATGATCAAGGTAAAGCGCGCCGACCTGGTGAAGAAGCAGCTGGACTTCGAGTTCATCGAGCAGGTCGCTCCTAAGAAGGAAGAGATCAGAAATCCGAAGCGCTATAAGAAGAGAAAGTAATTTTGTTTTGCTTATAGGTAATGATGAAAACTTATGTTAACATAAACTATCCTTTTATTCTTTGTCTGCTGGCATTCATGAGCTGTTCGAGGCAAAGTGATATTGAATCGACTAAGCAAAATCAGCCGGTAAATTTCGTGCAAGATACGATAGGAACCATTGTATTTAATATAAAAGACACAACTAGCAAGCTCTACATCAGTTATCATGAGTGTACGGAATGTATTGATGCGTATGTAGACAGCGGCAAACTTTTCATTCCGGAAGCGGTACACCAAATGATTAAAGAGGTTGAAACAAACAGGGGCGCTCAGTATGTTCCCGGTGGTAGAGACCTTTATTTAACCGGTCCGGATAAAATCAACGAAACGCTTTTTGGAGATTCCTTAAATTATGGTGAACACTGGGGCGACCGGTTTTTAATAACCGGAAAAGCCGTCGCTATCAAAGGTCATGGCCTTATTTTTCAGGTTGACAGTTATAAAAAAGTGAATAATGAATGTTTATAGCGATACAATTCCATGAAATCAAAACTCCTCTTCCCTGCCCTCTTGCTGACGACTCTATGCTTAAGCTTTACGATCAATAACAGCATCGGCTCCTGTTACCTTTCTTTTAAATCGGCAACCGATCTCACAGCAGCCAGGCCCGACAGGCTTCCCGAGGATGCAGAGAAGTTCCGGACCGTGAAAACCGGTGCCGGCGAGGTGCAGATCAGCCAGGCAGATGGTTACCGGATTTTGTATTATAACAAAAAGAATGCGCCTTTTGTCAACCTGAAGGTGGAGTTGTCGGACCCTGTCTCCTATGAGCAGGATCAGAAGAACCTGCTGGAGCATTTAAACTATCTGAACTCCAACTCGCAGGGCATGGAAAGCAAAGAGCTACTTACCCTTGACTACAACGGCTATAAGATCTACGGCCTGAGCCGCGGCTCCATTGAAAAGGGGAGCACGCTGGGAACCTTTGTGATGTTTCCCGGAAATAATATCATTGTGTATTTTTATTTCAATAATATGACCCCGGAGTTCAGAACCTTTACAAACCCTGAGGAATATAAGGCCCAACGCAACCTGTTTATGGGCGAATATACCAGGCACCTGGCGGGATGCAGGTAGATTAGGCCGCGATTGGCTAAACAGACCTTGTTGATGATTTCTCCATTCGTGAAAACACCCAAAAACCCTATTGTAAAACTTGAAAGCGAGCAAGGTATTCCTTATCTTGTAACATAAAAAACCTATGTCCGTAAACCTCAACCTTAGCTTCGAAATCCATCATATCAAAGAGATCCACGAAGAAGAAGATGAAATCAAACGCAACGCCATTTATGAGGCGGCTAAAAAATTTCTGGAAGAAGAGGGCATCCTCGACCAGGACATGATCGTGGACTTTCTCGGGCAGGAAGGCTACCTGGCGGGATACACCACCTCGCCCATCATTATTTCGGGCGCCTACCGCTGGGTGCCGGATGTCACCAAACGCTGGGAGGAAATGGCTTTCCGCGTGCTCGGCCCCGGCTGCAAACCCAAAGTGGAGGTAGAGTATCCGGATGAAGATTAAGCGTCTTTAAGATCTGGTTTTAATCCATCGACAGAAAAAGCATCCATGCCAGTATTAGTACACCTGGCCGACGAGCGTGAATCGGCCTCTATAGAAAAGAACGGGATCAGGCCGGGGAAAGGCCGGCAGGGGATTTACTGCATGCCTGTAACTCAGAGCTTCTATATTTCGCATCAATGGCTGCGCGAGCTCAAGCGCCGCGGCGTGCGGAGCTATGTAGGCGTTTACTTCAAGCTCGACAGCAAAACGATGGTGTATGCCGGCAAATACCATGAGGAGCACAGGCACATCACCCTGGGGGAAGCCATCAAAGAGATCAGGAGCGTGGAAGACCCTTTGGGCTATGAGCTGCTCATCGACCGGAAAATAGAGGCCAAAGAAATTGAAAGCATCCGCAGGCTACCCCAGAACATGGGCTGGCGCTACTTTCCGGCAAGCCATGAAAAAGGAATCGGTTGCACCTGTTCGGTATGCCTTCCGCGCGGCGACATTAAAGTCAAACGGCTTCGCACTAAGATCGATCCACCCTACGACCCGCCTTCCTTCCAGGACTTGTTACAAAAGATCATCCAGGCGAAAACAAGGGATACCATCGAAAACACCCTTTGGCTCATTCAACAGAAACGCCGTCGCTCGGATCCAAAAAGCCTAATGTTTCTTACAGAAAAAAAGTCGGATAGTATCAACCGTGAGCTGGCTTTGACCCTCGGCGTATTCCGGCACAGGAACACACGGGCTTGCCTGAACATACTCCTCGCCATGCCCGACGGAGAGACCAGGGAAAATGCCGTTTCCAGCCTGCTGAAATTATATGGCATGGACGAAGGGCTGAAGCTGAGAGCGATGAACGATCCGGGGATTAACCGCTGCATCGATGACTGGCTGGAGAAACAATAATCCTTATCTTTAAAGCACGTATTTAAACTATAAAACCATGTTTACAATCGAACAGATTATGGCGGCACACGCTACTGTTAAGTCGGGGGCGGATTTCCCACAATACATTAAGAAATTAATCGCTTTAGGTGTCACCTCCTACGAAACTTTTGTTAAAGATGGTCATACGGATTTCAAAGGCAGGGACAATTACCTGGTCTCTACGGGATCAAAATACGATGCCTTGAGCATTGCCCCACCATGTGATGTAGAGCGTTTTAAAAGCGATCTCAAAGCCCATCAGCAGGGACAGACCGACTACCCAACCTTTTGCCGCGACTGCGCCGCATCGGGCATCGAAAAATGGGAAGTGTCTATGGAGTCGCTTAGCTGCAGCTACTACGACCTGGCCGGTAATATGCTGCTGGCAGAACAGATCCCACAATAACTCTTATTACAAAGTCCTGATCTCCTTGTATTTTTAAAATGACAACACCTGAACATATCGCCAAACATTTACGTGAGCTGCATGTTGGTGGCAACACCACCGGGGCTAATCTCCGCGATGCGGTGTCGGATGTATCCTGGGAGCAAGCCACCACACAGATCGGTTCTTTCAACACCATTGCCCTGCTGGTCTTCCATGTTAACTATTATGTGAGCGCTGTGCTCAAAGTGGTACAGGGAGGCCCGCTGGATGCCCATGATCGTTTAAGTTTCGATGCGCCACCCATCAACGGTGAAAAGGACTGGCAGGCGCTCGTGGCCAAATGCCTGGGCGATGCGGAAACCCTGGCTGCTCTTCTGGAACAGATGCCCGAAGAGCGCTTGTGGGAAGGCTTTGTCAAGGAAAAATACGGCACCTATTACCGCAACCTGCACGGCGTTATTGAACACACGTATTATCACCTGGGGCAGATCAACCTTTTGAAGAAGCTCCTTCTGGATCAGCTGTCTGAGTAAAAATAAAGCGTTTCCACTAAGCGGTTTATGAATATTGTGTAGTCCTGTATGAAAACACTGGTCTTTTTTATCTTTTCTGTTTTTGCAGGCGCTGCTTATTCCCAGGCCGATTCCTCAGCTGCGATTAAAGTCCATTTCCTCTACGGCTCCAAACCCAAACGGCAATTCAAAGACACGGAAGTGAAGTCCTTTGGCGGTCTCCATGGCGGGCACGTATCCATACAGATAGGTGATACAGATTATGGCTTCGGACCCACCATCATGCCCGTACATCTTTTTCCCAGGCACCGCAGGCAATCGGTGTTCGAAGCACGGAAACTACAGGGTGGAGCAAGGTATAGCGCCGGGAACAAAACCGTGACCTTTGTGATTCCTGTTTCATCAAAGCAGCTGGCTGCACTCGACAGCCTCCATAAGGCCTATTGCCAAACGGCGCCTTACGATTATGCCTTCTTCGGGATGCGTTGTGCTTCTGCCACACAAGACATTCTCGCCCTTGCGGGCATTGTGAAAAGGAAAAGCAGGATCTTTACTATCCTCACGACCTTCTATCCGAAACGCTTACGCAAACGCCTGCTTAAACAGGCCAAAGATCATGGCTACCGCCTCATCCGTAACGAAGGGAAAGCAACACGAAAATGGGAAAAGGATCATTGATCTTAATATTGGCGCGTAGTTTTCTTTATAATTGCTGCCAGCGTTGTATCTTTATGGATACAATTCTTTCATGGGCCCTTTTAAAATAATTTTTATCCTGTTCGGTGCAATGCTTGCTTCGTGTCATCATGAAGTTGCGGACAAGGTGGTGACGCCAAACATCACCTTCGGCATCAAGCCAAACCAGGGGCCTATAGAAGATACCAGCCGGTATACTATTTGCGGCACGATGATGGGTGAAAAACTGAATCTAAATTTCGATCCGGACTTCTCCGTTTTTTGGGAAGCTTTCAGCAAAGACCTGTCAAAACGGGACTTTGCCTCGCTGGCCCAAAAGACCCGCTTCCCCTTATCTTACAGTACCGGCAATGGGCAGGACACCAGTTTCATTTATGAAAAGAAAGGCTTCAAACCCGTGTTCTCCAAATTCATCTCTGCCGACATAAACGGCCAAACCCGCTTCGACCGCTTGAAAGGCCGCTCGTCTTCCTCTTACGTTCCTTTGGACCAGGAATCAGTCATCATCGAAGGCCTGGTATTCGAAAAGATCCATGGCGACTGGTGTTTGTCGGCCCTCAGCGACTGATTTCAAGCATAAAAAGCATAGATAAAACTTGCGTAACTGAAAAGTGACATATATATTTGTAACCGATTGGTTACGTAATAAAACCGGCGGACTATGCAGAGCAATTATCATCTTTAAAAAATATGAACATGAGCACAGGCAATCCATCCTTTTCTCTCAGCAGAACGTTCAAAGCACCAAAGGAGCTGGTGTTTGAGGCCTTCGCCAACGAAGACGCACTGGCCAAATGGTGGGGCCCCGTAGAAGCACCCATCGATGTCATTTCCCTGGATTTCAGGCCCGGTGGCACCTTCCATTACAAGATGAAGGGTTCGCAGGTGAACTACGGCATCTTTCATTACAGGGAAATCAAGCGGCCCGACAGCATCATCTGGGTCAAGCCTCCTTTCGAAGGCATAGACGTTCCAAGGGAGATGCTGATCAAAATCAGCCTGTCGGAAAAAGACGGAATCACCACGCTTGACCTGTTCAGTGAGCCGATGCACGCTTCGGAAAGTGAAACCTCAACCTTCAGGGCTATTACCGACAGCATGATCCAGGGAAATAACAGTATGTTCGATCAATTACAAACATACCTTGCCACCTTACAAAAATAACCGTAAAAATTTTTGAGGTCAGGCGTTGTTGCGCCGAAAGCCCTTTAGCATCAGCCAAATCCCGAAGATCAATTCGAACAGGCCACCGGGCAGCGACAAAAGAATGCCCACCGGATAGCCGAACAGCTCGAAGCAGGCACCCAGCGCCAGTAAGGCATAGCCCAGCAAACCCAGGATAGCCAGCGACGCCGGCACCAGCCCGGCTTTAAACAGCACATGGCAAAAAGGAAGGCTTCCCAGGCCCAGAATGAGCATGGCCAGCTGGTAGGCCCAGAAATTCATCTGCGTCGCCATCTGAAAGAAAAGTCCTGTGCAGGTGGGGTCGGCCAGGTTTGTGTTGGCTTGTTCCGCGCTCAGCGTATACAGCAATAATAATCCGATCAGGCCAACGATCAGGATCAGGGCTTCCATCATCCTCGCTGCCAGATACCAGAGCCCTGCGCGCGGGTGGTAGCGTTTTAATACAGGATAGAGCACAAGGGCGATCGCTGTCACCGTGATGGAGTTGAGCACCAGGAGCAGGGCTCCGGTGATGAGCTGTGGCCGGGCAGAAGCGAGGGAGAGCATCTGATCGGACCCGCCGATCAGCGAGGCGATGAGCTGGCTGCCGATGCCATAGGCAAACAGTGGGACAAGAAACAGGGCGCCGGCAATCCGTACCGGCTTTTGATGGAAATGCATGAGAGCTTGGTTTTAACGCCTGCAAGGTATGACTGCGTTTTGGCTGGTTTCATTGACTTCGGTTAAGAAATGCGTACCTTTTTGCCTGATATACTTTATGATTAATCTAGAATCCTATACCCTGGCGGATATCGATCTTGTTTTTGAGCACCTGCTTTCTCCGTCTTACCAGCTGAGAAAGGAGTGGTCTGTATACCTGCACAGGCGCTATAAACGCCGGAAGGATGAACGGCTTTATTATTTTGACATGATGGAGATCAGCGCTATGATCGTCAGACGGCTTAAACATAAAAGAAGGAAAACACTGTCCTTGTTCTTCAAGCAGGTTGAGCTGCTGATGGAAAAGGGAGATTCTGAAATCCGGAATCTTTTAGCGGCGGGGCTTATCGAAGGCATTCAGCAAATCTGTGCGTACGACCATCACATTGACATGCGCCATGATTTCGACCCCTGGCTGCTGCCGCTTACTAAAACGGAGTGGGATGCACAGGCCGCTGGTTTTTATAATCTCCACCGATAGATGCAACGGTATGTTTTCCACACATCCTTGTTCTTACCGCCGAACACCAACAAAAAAGCCTGCTACGACGGGTCATAGCAGGCTTTGCAGCTCTTTTTCAAGGTTATTATATATTAATAATAATGCCTTTGTTGATACCTGTATTCATGATGAATGGTTTGTTTATTGTAAATTTCAGATAATCCCTCCCAAAAGGTAAGGGTGCCAGCCCCCCAATTTTGCTTTTAACGTTTCTTTTTCTACCTTGTATCATCCAAATGCGTAGACTAACCCTTATCCTTGGTTTATTTTTTGCTGTTTCTGTCAGTGCCCAGTATACAGGTAAAATTACGCAGCGCCTTAAAAACCTGCGGGAGCTGGCATATTCCGATTCTCTGGGCCTTTTCCGGGAAGGCGAAGAAGTGATCCGCTCGGTAAGGGGAACGCCCCAGGAAGCCGCTATTTCCGATGTTTACCTTTATTTTGGAAACTACTTTTATTATACGCGCAACATCGACCGCGCCAGGGCCTATTTCACCAAAGCCAATAAGCAGGCCATTCTTACCAAAAACCAGCACATCCAGGACCTTTCCAACGTGAGGCTCGTATTTATCGATAACGAAGAAGGCCTGAACGACGATGCCGAAAATCAGCTGAACGAGATGCTGGCGGAGGCCAAGGAAAAAAAGGACCATGAGAACACCCTGGAGATCATCAACTTCCTCGGCATTTTAAAAGAGCGGGAAAACCACCTGCAGGATGCCATCAAGCTCTACATCGAAGGCCTCTACCTCGCCGAAACCTATAACCTGGGGCACTACGCCGGTGTGTTCAGGAACAACCTGGGCCTCATGAAGCTCTACGCCGGGCAGTTCGACGAAGCCCTGGTGGATTTTGAAAAAGGCCTGGTGATTGCCAAAAAAGAAAAGGAGAAGAACCTGCTGAGCCACATCCAGATCAATGTAGGCCTGGTAAACCTCATCAAGGACAGCACAAAAACGGCGCTCCGCCTGTTTAACGAGGTGATCAGCCACTCCCGCAGAAACAATCACCCCCGCGAGCTTGCCAGCATCTTTGTGAACGTGGGCTCGGCGTTCAACAACACCGGAAGGCCCGAGATGGCCCTGTCCTATATGGACTCCGCCATTAACGTGCTGGAAGACCACAACATGTACATCGAGCTTACCAAGGCCTACCTGGGAAAAACAGATGTCCTGCTGAAGCTCAAAAAGCCCTCCGAGGCCCGGAAAACGCTGGAGCGGGTTTCGCAGCTCACCGATATTACCAATAACCTGGAAGACAAGTCCTCGCGCTTTATGATGCTCTATGAGATCGAAAAGCACGAAAAGAATTACAAGGCCGCCCTCGAAAGCTACGAAAGCTACAAATCGCTCAAGGACAGCCTGAGCGAGCTCCTCAACAGCAAGGTTGTTCAGGGCCTGCAGCTGAAATACAACGTCCAGAAAAAGGAAATAGAGCTGGAAAAGGAACGGTCGAAAACACTGGTGCTCGAAAAAAAGAACCAGGACGAGCGCTTCATCCGCTACCTCACTATTTTTGTGTCGGCCATTGCCCTGATCCTCATCCTGGGCCTGGTGTGGGTCCTGTATTCGCGCAAGGTCCGCGAAAAACAGGAGCTCTTCAGCCAGCAGCTCATCGAGAAGATCGAGGAGGACCGCTCGCGCATCTCCATGGACCTGCATGACGATATTGGCCAGTCGCTGTCGATGCTTAAGTCGAAGGTCGCCTCGGTGAAAACAGAGAGCGGGCAGGACGAGAAAATACTGGAGTCGGGTCTTTCGCGCGTGATCGAGCAGACCCGTGAAATTTCCAGGAGCCTGTACCCCTCCTACCTCGAGAAGATCGGCCTGGTACGCTCGGTAGCGAGCCTCTCGGAAAACGTACAATCCTCCACTGGCATCGAATGCAGCTTCGAGATCACCGATAAGGTGGAAAGCCTCTCCCTGAATGTAAAAACGCACCTGTACCGCATCCTCCAGGAGTGCACCAACAATACCATCAAGCATTCGGGAGCCACGGCGCTCAAGATCTCCATCGCCGAAAAAAACGGCGAGTTCACCATGATCTACCAGGACAACGGCAGCGGCTTCGGAAGCAAGCAGCAAAAAGGCCTGGGCATCCTCTCCATGAAAGAACGCGCCAAGATCATCAACGGCACCGTTTCATTCGACGACAAAGGCAACAAGAGCTTCAAGCTGGTGCTCAAATTCAAACCATAATCTCCCCGGACCGACCCATGAAAACAGTCAACTCAATCCTCATCGCCGACGATCATCCTATCTTCAGGATGGGGCTTAAAGATATCCTGCACCGCGTGTTTCCAAAGGCAAAGATTTATGAGTGCCACAACGGCACGGAAGCCTTCGACAACATCCTGAAATACGATCCCGAGATCTCTATCCTCGACATCAATATGCCGGAGATCAACGGGCTGGACGTTTGCAGGCATGTTCTCAAACAAAAGCCCGACGCCCGTATCATTATCCTCACCATGTACAGCGAAAAGGAAATGATCAAGAATGCAATGCTTTCCGGGGCCCTCGGCTATATCCTGAAGGACAATGCCGTGGACGAGATTACCGAGTGCGTGCAGACGGTGCTCGCCGGCGAGAAGTACATGGGCATTGCCATGCAGCCTCATCACAAGGAGCTGAGCGTAGAAGATAAAAAGAAAAAGCAATTGCTCGACGGCCTGAAATCCTTGAGCCACGCGGAGCTGAAAACCCTCAAGCTGGTAAGCCAGAACAAGACCTCGAAAGAAATCTCGGAGCTCCTGTTCCTTTCTGAAAAAACCATTGAGAACTACCGCTCCCGCATCTGCCAGAAGCTCGACCTGCCGCCGCGCAACAACAGCCTGGTGATCTGGATCAGCGAGAACAAGAACCTCCTGTCCTACATCAGCGAGTTTTAAACCATCGAAATGTCGCTCGGAGCGGAGCCGGGGAGCATGCCGGTTTTACTCCCGGACTGAAAGCTATGGCTCTGTATCCAACAAAAAACCCTGCTTTTTTTAGAAAGCAGGGTTTTATTTTTTTTAATGTTTTTTTATCCCAGCAGCCAGCGGAACAGCAGGAACAGCCCGCAGGAGAGAACGATGGTCACCGGCAGGGTAAGCACCCAGGCCAGCATGATGTTGATGATGGTTTTGCGCTGTAAGTTCTTCAGACCCTTTTTGGCCACCATGCTTCCGGCAATCCCCGAAGAAAGCATGTGCGTGGTGCTCACCGGCGCGCCGTAGGCCGTGGCCACGCCGATACCGATGGAGGCGACGATCTCGGCGCTGGCGCCCTGTGCATAGCTCATGTGCTGCTTCCCGATCTTCTCGCCGATGGTTTTTACCACGCGCTTCCAGCCGATCATCGTTCCCAGGCCCAGGGAAATAGAGATCATGATGATGACCCAGCTTGGAGCGTATTCGATCAGCTTTTTGGAAGCCTTGATCTCTTCCTTCAGTGTTTTCTGATCGTTGAGCGTTAAGGATAAGTTCTCGCCTTTGATCAGCTTTTCCGCGCTCTTGGTGATTTTCACCACATCTTTGCGGAGGCTGAACCTCTCGGTCACAGCCACATCCCTGGAGCTGTACTTGGCCGCCGTATTGGTTTTGAAATGCTCGCTGTAGGCCATGATGTCGTGGTAGGCAAACAGCTCCTTTTCACCGAATTTGCTGGTGTCGGCTTTCAGGATCAGCTTCTCGATACGCTCTACATTCCCGTTGATGCTTTGCAGGTTCACGCTTTCATCGAGCGAGAACTGCGCCGGCAGGATCGCGATCAGGATCATCATGATGATGCCCACCCCTTTTTGCCCGTCGTTCTGGCCGTGGAAAAAGCTTACCAGGCCGCAGGTGGCCCACAGCATCATCCTTACCCAGAGCGGAGGCACCTTGCCCGGAATCGGCTCCTTGTAAATAATGTCGTTTTTGATCAGGCGCTTGAAGATGAACATCACGATGATGGCCAGCGTAAAGCCCGCCAGGGGCGATACCAGCAGGGCCATCCCCGTATCTTTGGCCTTATCCCAGTTTACGGCCGAAAGCCCCATGTCGCCGGGCAGAAAGTAAAAGGCGATCCCGATCCCTAAAATGGAGCCGATGATGGTATGCGAGCTGGAAGAAGGAATGCCCAGGTACCAGGTTCCGAAGTTCCAGATGATGGCACTCAGCAGAAGCGCCAGGATCATGGCTACCCCGTGGTACACATTGCTGTCTACCAGCACCTCCATCGGCAGGAGGTTTACGATGCCCATCGCTACCGTAATACCGCCCAGCAATACACCGCAAAAATTCAGGATCCCCGAATACACCACCGCCACGGTAGGCTTCATGCTGTTGGTATAGATCACCGTGGCTACTGCATTGGCCGTATCGTGAAAACCGTTGATAAATTCAAAAAAACAGGCAAGGATCAGGCAGATAACCAGCAGTACTATAATTGTCGTCATATAATTGTTTCTTCTATTTTAAATTGACGCAAAAGTAGGATGTATTACTTTTTTCCATGTTAAGCTAATGTTAAGTTAAAACTAATATCGCATTTGTCCTATTTTTTCTTTTTGTTAAACAGGGAGTGGAGTTCGTCGCAAATCAGAAAGACCTGGAAGCTGTTGTTCATCTCCCAGTTGAGCCTGCCGTAATCATAGCTGCCATCGGCCTGCTGACCCGTTGCAACGGCAATATCGTATTTAGGCAGGTATTGCATGGTATAGCCCAGTTCCACCTTGACCGGGAAAGACGATCTGAAATAGTTTCCGATCAGAAAAACAAAGCGGTCCTGGTCGAGCAGCTTGGTATTGGGCGTATTGGCGCCGAGGCCCAGAAATAACTCATTCCAGGCCGAAAGGTACAGCGATCCTTTGGTGCCGGTGCTCTTCCCGTTTAGCGGCATATTTACCCTCAACAGGTACCTCATCCGCATTTTCTGACCGTTATGCACAAAATTGTCTCCGGCCCCATAATCCCCAAAGCCGCCATTATGCGCTGATGTGACCCTGCTACTTTGCCACCTGAACTCATAGCGGTAACGTTGCTGTATCTCCAGCTTTCCTATTTTTTGAAAAAGGGTGAGCTGCGGGCAGATCCTGTATTCCCCGTAAAACTGCTGTGTACCCTCCTTACCCGGCGTCCAGGTAGCCCAGTACCCGATCGGGCTTAACGATAAGCGCACGGTTTTAGGCTTGATCCAGTAATGGATCCAGGGCCTGTAAACCTGCTGGTAAGGGTCCGAAAAAATATTCCATCTCTGCCCGTTCTGTACATAGTTGGCATCGCCCATGCGCCTGTATTGTAGATCCAGCTGGTATTGCCATTTCGCAGCGCTGTCGGCATAACGTGCCAGGGTGCCGCCAAGGTTTGCTTCAAACCAGAACGAGTTCCGGTAGGCATTTATTCTTTTATCGGTTGCATTGTAATTGGGAGTTTGCGCTATCGAACAAAAAACAGTTACCGAACATAACAAAGTAAATAATTTATTCATTTTGTGTAAACTTTTCATTAATCGGATGCAAATAAAAAGCGGTTTTGTTTTGTTTATGTGTTCTGAATGTTACCAAATAGTTAAGTAAAATAAAGAAGCCCTGTAGACGCTGCTACAAGGCTTTTGGATATAAGAATAAGGTTGGTTTGGTCGACCTGAGCTTGTCTGGCTCCACCGGTTTCACAATTCAGGGTCCTACAAATCAGGGAGAAGCCAGATCATCACAACGTGTCGTGAAGCATGACCGGAAATGTGCTATGTATTTCCTTGGTATTCCTAACAATCAATTTTTTTGATACGGTCGGCATGGCGGCCGCCTTCGAAGGCTTCGCTTAAGAACACATCGATGCACTTTTTGGCCTCCGCCACCGAAATATAGCGGGCCGGCAATACCAGGATGTTGGCATCGTTGTGCTGGCGCGCCAGCGCCGCGATTTCAGAGTTCCAGCATAATGCCGCCCTGATCCCCTGGTGTTTGTTGGCCGCCATGTTGATGCCATTGCCGCTGCCGCACATCAGGATCCCGAACTGCACCTCGCCACCCGTAACAGCCATAGCCACGGCATGCCCGAAGTCGGGATAATCGGCACGCTCGGCACTGTAAGTTCCTTTATCGCTCACATCGTGTTGCTTGCTTTTTAAATACGCAATGAGCTCTTCCTTTAATTCAAATCCTGCGTGATCGCTGCCAATGGCTAATTTCATAATGCTTTTTAATTAAGGTACAAAGGTAGTGCTTTTAAAATACTTTTTTATAAAGTAAATTCTATGGTTGACCCCGATCCTGCTCAGCCAACGAATGAGGGCGGGTCATTCTCGTCTGATACTATATATCGCGATCCGAAGCTACCGGCATTTTATTCATAGCGGATCTCCACATCACCGCCAATAGGAAAGCTCTGGCACACCAGGATGCGGCCTTTGGCAACTTCATCATCCGTAAGCACTTCGTTATAAGCCATCCATACGGTTCCTTTGCTGCAGGTAGCTACGCAGCTGGCACAGCGGCCGGCCTTGCAGCTGTATGGAAGCTGGATTCCCTGGCTGATCGCTGCCTCCAGGATCGATTTCGGGTACTGCACCGGAACGGAAAAGGTTTCCCCGCCGATGCTCAGCATCGCCTGGTGAGCCTCGGTATCCGGCGGCTGTTCCTTGATCTTGCGCGGCAGGCTGCTGTAATTCTCCTTCATTACATGGCTCGCCGGAAAGCGGCTCAGTAAGGTGATCTGCACCGTGAGCATATAATCGAAAGGACCGCAGATGTAAAACATCGCTTCGTTTCGCCCTACCCGCAGATGCTGATCGATGAGCTGATCCAGCAGCCAGCTGCTGAGGCGTGTGTTATAAATTCCGCTCTCGCTGCTGAACAGGTACTTAACTGTGAAGCGTTCCCGGTAAAGCTCCTGCAACTCTCTCAGCTGTGTATAAAAAATAGCGTCTTCCGGGCTTTTATTGCTATAGATCAGGGTAACCAGCTGATCTGTGGTGTGCAACAGCGTTTTGATCAGTGAAAAGCAAGGCGTGATGCCACTTCCGGCCGCCACAAAGAAAAACTGCCTGATCAGCGGGTCGTTCTCCGGCAGGGTAAACTGCCCCGCAATACCGGTCGACTCCAGGATATCGCCCTCCTTCACCGTCGTTAATAAAGCTCTCGAAAATTCCCCGTTATCCAGCTTCTTGATGGTGATGGCCAGCTCCTGATCCGTGGCAGGCGCCGAAGACATGGAATAAGACCTCCGCTTCTCACCATATTCGGTATGAAATACCAGGGTTAGGAATTGCCCCGCCTTATACTCAGGCTTCCATCCGTTCAGAGGCTCCAGCACAAACGTTCTGGCATCCTTGCTTTCCTGAACAAGGCGTATTACCTTTAGTTGCCTGACGATGGAGTTTTGGTACATGCTTTTATGGATCTACAATGGTATTTCAAAACTTTGTTAACTAATAGTAATCAACGTTAATTAACCTTAACAAAAAATTTCATTGATTTTGAAGCACTTGTAATACATGTGAATTAACAAATTTACTGTGTAAAAATTAATTGCCCGTTAATAAGTTTGTGTAATTAATTCCCCTTTTGTTCATATCGAATTTACTTAGCACAAGATCCGTTAATTCAAAATTTACTTTCAAAAATTAATGGGTCTCTTTTACAGTTTTACACACATAAAAAAACAGGAATTGTACGTTCTATTTACTGACAGCCGCTTTTCTGAACAATTTGTTGATTACGCTGTATAAATCTACAGATCAAAATATTATAAGCTCATTACCCGTTTAATAAATGTTAATAGAGCCTAATTAATCAAAAAAACAAGGGAACAAAAGCTTATTTTTACACAGTACTAACAGCCTATAATAATAGCCTTTAATTTAATTTTTAAAACATTTTATTATTATATATAATGAATTTGGAAAAAGGATACCTCGAAAAAAAAATTGATCCGGCGCTTGATTTGTTCAAGGAGATTGCGCATCTTAAGAAGGAGAAGAACGCCATCATCCTGGCACACTATTATCAGGACGCTGATATTCAGGACATTGCAGACTATATCGGGGACAGTTTAGGGCTCGCCCAGCAGGCCGAAAAATCAACGGCCGACATCATTTTGTTTGCCGGCGTGCACTTTATGGCGGAAACGGCCAAGATCCTCAACCCGCAGACCAAGGTGCTCATCCCCGACCTCAAGGCAGGCTGCTCCCTGGCCGACTCCTGTCCACCCGACGAGTTTGCCGCCTTTAAAGCCGCTCATCCCGATCATGTGGTGCTCACCTATGTGAACTGCACCGCCGAGATCAAGGCCCTCTCAGACGTGATTGTGACCTCTACCAATGCCGTTCAGATCGTGGAATCCTTCCCTAAAGACCAGAAGATCATTTTTGCCCCGGATAAGAACCTGGGAGCCTATATCAACAAGGTAACAGGCCGCAACATGGTATTATGGAACGGCTCCTGTATGGTGCATGAGATCTTCAGCCTCGAAAAGCTCATCAAGCTGAAGGCGCAGCATCCTCAGGCCGTTGTTCTGGCGCATCCCGAGTGTGAGGCCGCGATCCTCGACCATGCCGATTATATTGGCAGCACCACAGCCCTGCTCAACTACAGCAAGAAATCGGATGCCAAAGAATTTATTGTGCTGACGGAAACCGGCATCATTCACCAGATGCAGAAGGCCAGCCCGGGAAAAACATTCATCCCCGCTCCGCCCAACAACAGCTGCGCCTGCAACGATTGCCCTTACATGAAGCTGAACACCCTCGAAAAAATATACAATACCCTGAAATACGAGCAACCCGAATTGCTGATGGATGCCACGCTGATTGAGAAGGCCAAGAAGCCCATTACACGCATGCTGGAGCTGTCTGCACAATTCGGCTTATAAATTTTATGGTATCGATTATAAATGGTAAATTAGATGTTTTATAGATTGTTTGTTCCTGTGCTACACCAGAGATTGCTTTATAATTTCAGACTTGCTTTACTGTGTTTGGTTGCAGCAGTTCCCTGTACTTTGGAAGCGCAAACAGTCAATCCCAATGGCTATAATACTTTTTATTACGACAATGGCGCCAAATCCTCAGAAGGCACCATGCGCGACGGAAAGCCCGACGGCTACTGGAAAAATTACTATAAGAACGGAAATCTCAAAATAGAGGGAAACCGCAGGGATTTCCTGCTCGACAGCGTATGGAAGTTCTATACCGAAAGAGGGAAGATCACCAAGGCGGTAAGCTACGCCGAAGGCAAAAAGAACGGCTATACCCTGAACTATGATACCAACCAGCGTGTAAGCAGCAAGGAGCCTTATGTGAACGATATCAAGCAGGGAACGGCCTTTTCCTATTACCCTTCGGGAAGGACCAAACAAATGACCCCTTACGTCAAAGGAAGGCCTGACGGCATCGCCTACGAGTATGCCGAGGATTCCACCATCATTTCCATCATCAGGTATCAGGGTGGCATCCTGGCCGGCGTGGAGCGCATCAACCGCAAGGACGAGAACGGAAAGAAGCAGGGTGTGTGGAAAAGCTTTTATGAGGACGGGAAATTGAAGGAAGAAAAGAAGTTCAGGGACGACCAGGTGGATGGCTATGTCAAAACCTACGATAAAAAAGGAAACCTCGCCAACACCGAGAAATTCAATAACGGAAAGCAGGTGAAAAATGCGCCTGAGCTGGCCCGCCTCGATGTGTATAAGGATTACTATGACGATGGCACCCTCAAATACGAGGGAGGCTACATCAATGGCATGCCGGTAGGAACCCACTACCATTACAAACTCAAATACATGTGCGACTCGCTGCCTGTAGCACGCGATGATACAAGTGATGTGATGATCAGGGTACGCGTGTGCCGCAACAGGCCGGTGCCCGATTCGGCTATTGTATACCTCGAAGGCATCAAAACCGATTATGGTGCCGTAGACAGCCTCAGGAACCGGGTGGGCATCTGGACAGAGTACCATAATACCGGCGAGTTCAAGGGAAAAGGCTTATACCTGAACGATAAGCGTGTGGGTGAATGGACCTTCTATTATCCGAACGGGCAAATCGAGCAAAAAGGGAAATACGATAAAAAAGGCCAGGCCCAGGGCGACTGGCGCTGGTATTACGAGAACGGCGCGCTGATGCGTGAGGAAACCTACATCAATAACCTGCGCGACGGAACCATGACGGAGTATACCGAAGATGGAAAGATCCTCACCAAAGGCGAATTTGCAGACGATATGCAGCAGGGCCTTTGGGTATATGAAACACCGGAGTACAAAGCCATTGGCAAGTACGTGGACGATAAGCCCGACAGCTTATGGAAGAGCTATTACATGCCCAAAGAACGCCTGAAATTCGAAGGAAGGTTTTTGAACGGCGATGAGGACGGGGTGCATACCTGGTATTATGAGAATGGCCGGAAAATGATGCAGGGAGCTTATTCCGGAGGGATGAAGCAGAACGACTGGAAGTTTTACGATGAAAGCGGATATAACTACCTCACGATCTTTTATGAAAACGATATCGAAGTCAAATTCCAGGGAACAAAAGTAGTACCTACCTACGAGGAAAGCATCCGGGACTATTCATCTGTTACTTCCAAAAAGCCGGATAAAACCATCCTGGACAAAGAAAAAGAAGTTAAGAAAGATGAGGAAGGCGCCGAGTAATAAGGCTTCCATGCCTGTCTCTGTCAAAGCGTCTGTTCATGATCAGGCCCTGAATGCTTTTCTTCAAAGCCTTCCTGTAGGCGTGGTTATTTTTTCGTCCTCCGCCATTCTGTTTGCCAATAAAAAAGCGCTGGCTATCCTCAAAGCCGGCAAAAGCTTTGAGCGCTCTCTCCGCAACTATTCTTTCTTCGATCTGATCCTGCCTGAATACCACAAAGGCTGCAGGCAACGGCATAAAAAGATCATGGCCGGCGAAGGCCAGGAAGCTTACGAGCTAAAAGTAAAAAATGCCAAAGGCGAGGTTATTGATGTTGAGGTACAGTGCAACAGCATTGTGTTTGAAGGCAAAAAGGTGATCCAGAGCGTGATCTCGGAGATCTCAGGGAAAGTAAAAGCCAGGAACAGCCTTAAGGAAGCGGAAAATAACCTGAAAGTGATCCTGAGAGGGATCGACGAGGTGGTGTATTATCTGGATATTAAGCAGGAAAAAAAGTTGAGGTTCATTTCCGATAAGGTGGAGGATACCTTTGGCGTGAAACCCGAAGTATACAGTAAAACATACGTGAATGGGAAAGCGGATATCCTGAAGCACATTCACCCCGACGATGTGGAGATGGCGCTGAAGAGCGGGGAAAAGCTCAAAAAGGAAAAAAAGCCTCAAACCTTCGTATACCGCTTCCGGAACTTCAAAACCAAAAAATACCAGTGGCTGCAGGAGCGTATCATTCCTCAGTTCGACGAGAACCGTAACCATATCGGGAACCTGGGAATTACCCGCGATATTTCGGCAGAGATGGAGAAACAGCACCACCTCAAGCAGAATGAAACCATCTTCAAGCACCTTTCGCAAAACGCCTCGGATATTATCTACCTCTACGATTTCAGGCCTTCCGGAGCCTATACCTATGTGAGCAACTCGGTAAAGAAGATCCTGGGGTATTCTCCCGAGGATTTTTATAGGGATCCGCTGTTTGGGAACAAGATCATCATCAACGACGACAGGAACATTATCCGGAATTCCAATGCCATCATTGCCGGGCAGAAGAACGTGCGCAAAACGCTCGATAAATCGGTTTTCAGGTACGTTAAGAAAGACGGAAGCATTGCCTGGCTCGAAACACGCTATTCGCATTTAAAGGACAAGGAAGGGAACATCATCACGCTCATCGGCATCAGCCGCGACGTGACCAAGGAAAAGCAGGAGGAACAGCTGCGTAAGCAGAGCGAGCAGAAATTTAAGCTCATTGCCGATAATGCCAACGATGTGATTTATTTCTTTACCTACCATCCTAAGCCAAAATACATCTACATCAGCCCCTCCGTGAAAAAGCTGCTGGGATCTCCAGCCTCCGAGTTTTATAAGGATCCCGGCAAGGCCCGATCAATGGCCATCGATCAGAAAAGCTATATTGCCTTCGAAAAAGAGCTGGCCCGCGAGCAAAAAAACAACACGCTGACCTTTAAAACCTCCGTATTCCAGTACAAAACAAAGGCCGGCAAGCTGGTGTGGCTCGAGGATAACTATTCTCCTATCTTCGATGAGTATGGCAACATCGAATTTATCCTTGGCATCAGCCGCGATATTACCGCCGAAAAGAACTACAGGCTTGAGCTCGAGCAGAAATGGAACAACTATGAGAATGTGCTGGAGAACTCGCCCGTAGGTATTATCATCCACAACAACGGGATCTGCCTGTATTGTAACAGAACAGCCTCCAACATCGTAGAGGTCAGCGACCCTAAAAAGCTCATAGGCCTGCCCATGATGCATTATTTTTACGATGAGGCTCAGAAAGACCTGGCCTTTAACCGGATGAACAGAGCCATTGCCGGCGAAGAGCTCGGAGAGCACTCCTACCGCATCCGCACCTCGAAGAACAACATCATTGATGTCGACCTGAAAACGGTGCCCTTCATCTACAACGGACAAAAATGCGTGCAAACCATTATCTCCAATATTTCGGATGCCAAAAAGCTGGAGAAGGAGCGCATCAGGGCGGAGATAGCGGAAGACCTGAACAAGGAGCTTATCAAGGAGATCAATTACCGCAAAAAGATCCAGCATGAGCTGGTAACCCAAACCACCAAGTACGAAGCTATTTTTAACAATACCTCGCACCTGATCTGGTCGGTCAACAGGGACCTGCAGATCACGTCCTTCAACCGGAACTACTATGATTACATCAAGAAAATATTTAATAACGAGATCAAGGTCGGTATTCACATTTCGGAAATCAGGAGCAAGGAGAGCCAGAACATCAATTTAGGCATCTGGGAAGAGAAATACAAAAAGGTATTTAACAGCAAAGACAACAGCGTTGAGTTCTTCGAGATCCAGAATGCCGATGCCCGCGGGAAGATCCATTACCGCGAGATTTACCTCCACCCTATCCGCGACGCCAGGGGCATTGTGAATGAGATTGCCATCATTGCGCACGATGTCACCGAAAGAAAGAACGTCGAGCAGAAAATCCTGGATCAGGCCGCCAAGCTCGAATCCATCTTTGAAAGCTCGGCACACCTGGTGTGGACGGTGGATGCGGATTTTAACCTGACCTCCTGCAACAACAACTTCATAGAAACCTTCAAATTCAACTACCAGGTAGAGCCGGTATTGCATAAGCAGCTGCACCTGGTGGTATTGCCGCAGTACAGGAAAGATTACGAAAATTACTGGTATCCGCTCTACCGTAAGGTGCTGGCCGGAAACTCGCTCAAGTTTGAAAGAAAGCAAAAGGAAAAGCACGGCGGCATCAATTACAAGGAAATTTACCTGAACCCGATCCGCAACTCACATGGCGAGATCATAGAAATAGCCTGCCTGGCGCACGACATTACCGAAAACAAGCAGTTCGAAAAACAGATCGTGGAACAGTCGGCCAAGCTCAAAGCCATTTTCGAAAGCGGCGATCAGCTCATGTGGACGATCGGCAAGGACAGGCGCCTCACTTCGTTTAACCAGAATTATGCGAAGGCCATTTACGATCTGTACGGCTATTACCCCGAAATAGGAAAAAGCATGCGCACCAGCAGGAGCGCCGATTACCACGACATCTGGAACGAGCGTTACGAAAAGGCCTTCCAGGGCAAGCAGGTGGAATTTATTTCGGAAAGGGTCAATCTGCATGGCGTGAAGATCATTCGCCAGATGATCCTCTACCCGATCAAGGACAACGACAATAATGTGATCGAAATTTCAGGCATTGGTTTCGACATTACGGAGAACAAGAAGAACGAAGAGCGCATCACCCAATCGCTCAAGGAAAAAGAAGTGCTGCTGAAGGAAGTGCACCACCGCGTGAAAAATAACATGCAGGTGATCTCCAGCATCCTGAATTTACAATCTTCCTACGTGAAAGATGCCTATGCCCTCAACCTGCTCAAGGAGTGCCAGAACAGGATCAAATCCATGGCCTTTATCCATGAAAGCCTTTACCAGACCAAGAATTTCGAGTCGGTTAATTTTTCAGAATACATCACCACCCTGTCGAAAAACCTGGTGCACACCTACTCCATCAACACCAAAAACATCAAGCTGGTTTTAACACTCGACAAGCTGTTTCTGAACCTGGATTCATCGATCCCCTGCGGGCTGATTATCAATGAAATTATATCAAATTCATTAAAATATGCATTTCCTGATAATAGGGATGGAATAATCTTCGTAACTTTGAAAGTTGACAATCACCAGGTGAGGATCGAAGCTGGTGACAACGGGGTGGGAATTCCTCAGGGAATAGACATCAAATACACGGAAACACTAGGCTTGCAGCTTGTAGATACGCTCGTAGAACAGATTAACGGAACTTTGGTACTGGAACGCCACAAAGGCACAAAATTTATTATAGAGTTTAAGAATTAAATTCAGATTATGGAAAACAACATCAACGTGTACATTGTAGAAGACGAAAGCATCGTAGCTAAAGACATTCAGAACAGCCTGAAAAAACTGGGTTACAATGTACTTGGCATCAGCAATAACGGAGCAGACGCCATCAAAAACATCGTGGATCTGGAGCCGAACATCGTTCTGATGGATATTATGATCAAAGGAAACATGACCGGCATTGAAGTGGCTGAGATCATCAAAAAAGAATACAACATTCCGGTGATTTTCCTCACCGCCTATGCCGACGAAAGCACACTGGCAAAGGCAAAAATTACAGAGCCTTATGGCTACATCCTGAAACCCTTTAAGGAGATCGATCTCCATTCCACCATCGAGATGGCGATCTACAAGCATAAGAAAGATACCGAGGTGCAGAAGGAAAGAGATTTCCTCTACTCGCTGGTAGAAAATAAGGACGATGCCGCCAAGGATATCCTCTTTGTGAAATCCAACAGCCGCTTGGTGAAGGTAAACCTGAAAGATATTTTCTATGTGGAAGCTCTCAAGGATTATGTGGTGCTCAACACGCAATACACGCGCTACACCATCCACTCCACCATGAAAGACATCGAAAAGAAGCTCGACAACGGCGATTTCATCCGGGTACACCGCTCTTTCATCGCCCGGATCGATAAGATACAAACAATTGAAAACCAAACAGTTGTACTGGAAGAGAACAAAAAGGTCATCCCGATCGGCGGTTCTTACCGCGACGAGCTCCTGGCCAAATTAAACATGATCTAGCCTATTGATAAAAGATACAAGACATAAGATTAAAGACTGGTCTTTTATCCTTTATCTTACATCTTTTATCCTTTCTGAAATTGAATTCTCAATACGACATTATAGTAGTTGGCGCCGGCCACGCCGGTTGTGAGGCCGCTGCAGCAGCAGCAAACATGGGTTCGAAAGTGCTGCTTTTAACCATGAACATGCAAACCATTGCCCAGATGAGTTGTAACCCGGCTATGGGCGGTATTGCCAAAGGACAGATCGTTCGCGAGATCGATGCCCTTGGTGGATACAGTGGTATTGTTTCCGATAAATCAGCCATACAGTTCCGGATGCTCAACCGCAGCAAAGGTCCTGCGATGTGGAGCCCGCGTACACAGAACGACCGTATGCTCTTCGCAGCCACCTGGCGCGAAATGCTGGAGCAAACGCCCAACGTGGATTTCTGGCAGGACATGTGCAAGAACCTGATCGTCTCCAAAGACGGAAAGCGCGTGGAAGGTGTGGTAACCGGCATGGGCCTCGAATTTAAAGCGAAGGCGGTGATTCTTACCAATGGCACTTTCCTGAACGGCCTGATCCATATTGGCGAAAAGCAGATCGGCGGTGGCCGTAACGGTGAATCCGCCTCCTATGGCATTACCGAGCAGCTGGTTTCTCTCGGCTTCGAAAGCGGCCGTATGAAAACAGGAACTCCTCCCCGCATTGATGGCCGCTCGCTCGATTATTCTAAAATGGAAGAGCAGGAAGGTGATGTGGCAACCGACAAGTTTTCTTACCTGGACGGAACCTCTCCTTTTGTTTCTGTAAACGGGTCAGCTGTCAAAAAACAAATCCCTTGCCATATTACGTACACCAACCAGGATGTACATGAGATCCTGCGCACAGGCTTCGAAAAATCACCGATGTATTCCGGTCGTATCCAGGGCCTGGGGCCTCGCTATTGCCCGAGCATCGAAGACAAGATCACACGCTTCTCCGAGCGCGACAGGCATCAGCTCTTTGTAGAGCCGGAAGGCTGGAATACTGTAGAGATTTATGTGAACGGCTTTTCTACGTCGCTACCCGAAGACGTTCAGCAAAAAGCCCTGAGGCTGATCCCCGGTTTTGAGAAAGCGAAGATGTTCCGCCCGGGCTATGCCATCGAATACGATTATTTTCCACCAACCCAATTGAGCCTCACGCTCGAAACCAAGGTCGTGGAGAATCTTTATTTTGCAGGGCAGATCAATGGAACCACTGGTTATGAGGAAGCGGCCTGCCAGGGGCAAATGGCCGGCATCAATGCGCATCTCAAAATTAATGAAAAAGATCCTTTTGTTTTGAAACGCCACGAGGCCTATATCGGTGTACTCATCGACGACCTCGTGACCAAAGGCACGGACGAGCCTTACCGCATGTTTACATCCCGTTCCGAATACAGGTTGCTGCTGAGGCAGGACAATGCCGATGTGCGTCTCACCCCACTCTCCCATGCTATCGGTTTGGCCAGCGATGAGCGAATGAATAAGGTTTCTTCAAAGATCAGTCATTACGAAAGCATCATCAAATACTTTAAAAACAACAGTGCCGACCCGGCTGAGGTCAATGCTTACCTGGAAGGAATCCATTCGGCGCCGCTCACCCAGAAGTGGCGTTACTTCAATGTCCTTTCAAGGCCCGACGTCAGCATCAAAGACCTGGCTCAACATGCACCCGATGTCCGGGAAGTAATTTCCTCTATGGATGATGACACGGTGATGCAGGCCGAGATCCTGATGAAATACGAAGGTTACATTGAACGCGAAAAAGAAAATGCGGAGAAGGTGGCGAAGCTCGATAATTATAAGATCAAAGCTGATTTCGATTACAGGTCGGTAAACAGCCTTTCGCTGGAAGCCAGGGATAAGCTTACGAAGCTGAGGCCTGAAACCATCGGACAGGCCAGTCGTATTTCAGGGATCAACCCTGCAGACATTTCCGTTCTTTTGGTTCACTTGGGCAGATAATCTAATCCAATATATAATCATCTTATCCTTATAAACCTTAAACCCGATAAATTTGTTTTATAGTTCCACGTGGAACATCAAACGGCACCCAGCTATGAAAACAATTTCTCAATGCATCGTCTGCGGATCGACCCAGTACAGTCCCTTCCTCACCTGTAAAGATTATACTGTAAGCAAGGAGAATTTTGCAATTGTAAGTTGCAACGACTGTGGCTTTAAGTTTACCAATCCGCGTCCGGATGATGCTGTTCTTGGAAATTATTACAAAGCGGAAGAATACATTTCGCACACCAATACCAAAAAGGGTTTGGTGAATAAATTATACCACCTCGTACGTACCCGAACTCTTAAGAAGAAGCTGAACCTGGTTCGCTCTTATGTTTCACGTGGAACAATCCTGGATTATGGTTGTGGAACCGGCATGTTTTTGAACGTTTGCAAAAAGGCAGGTTGGGAAGCTTATGGTATGGAACCGGATGATGAAGCAAGGAAGATCGCTTCAGAGGCGAACCTGAATCTCTTTTCCGACAAGGCCAGGATCAACACTTATATCACGGATAAGAAATTTAATGTGATCACACTTTGGCATGTGCTCGAGCATGTCACGGATATGGAAGATACCCTCTCCTTCTTCAAAAGCAGATTGGACAAGAATGGGGTCCTGATCATTGCTGTCCCGAATCATGTTTCTTTCGATGCCTCTCATTATGGGGAGTATTGGGCGGCTTATGATGTTCCCCGCCACCTTCACCATTTCGAAAAGAAGACCATCACGCAGCTGGTGGAAAAGAAAGGATTCCTTCTTCGTGAAACGCTTCCGATGAAGTTCGACAGCTACTATGTCTCTCTTCTAAGCGAGAAATACAAGACACAGAAAACCAATCTACTGAAAGCCTTCCTCGTTGGTCTTCGATCCAATCTTTCTGCAAACAATGAGCGCTACTCCAGCAGCATCTATATCTTCTCCCATGCCTAGTGATAATGTGTTCCACGTGGAACAACAAGTGTATCATCAATCCATAATTCAGGCCGGCGAATAAGCCGGCTTTCTTTTTACTCTCTTGGAAAAGGCTGAGGTCTTTCATTTCAGCAGGTGATAATCGCTCAGGTGTTTGAAACGGAAATTTTACCTCCAACCCAATCAGTTGGGAAGGATTCTGTTCCACGTGGAACAATATAAGTTTTCTTATTTCCCGGACCATCATATTATCGCTTTCTCGATCCATTTTCTGGCATACCATCCTTTAATCTTTATTGGTATTGACACTATGATTACTGATGTTTATTTAGTCAGAATGCAGTTTGTCTTTAGTGTGTTTTAGTTCCTGGCGCACTTATTTTCAGGATTATCTTCACAGCTTTTCGCTCAATGCAGCTTAGAGTTATAATTTCTCCCTTTTTGAGCCCGATCTTCTCTCCCCTTCTAATGGAAGAATTCTCTCAGCCAGGATTAAATCTTAAAAAAGCCCTCTATGTCCTACTCCTTTATTTGGAATGGTATGGGACAATGAACGATGCATTGTTAAGTCGATGATTTGCAAAATTCTCTGAGCGGTTGACAGCATAGGATCTGAATCCTGAAATGGCTATCCGGAATTGGTGCTCAGCGATACTGCCTTGAGCGCCATGGCCGTTAAGACAAAAGGATTGTTGTGTTATTTAGTCCAGGAACAAACCCGGGCAAGATTAGAGACCCGGATCATATGGCAATTCTTCCTTTAAAGAACAGGACGGAGCGTTCCTTATGGACGGACCATCCCAGATCATAATCGCAGAGATTCGTATAAAGACAATGGCATTTCCTTTATTTCATATAGATGAAGTTTTGATCCTTCGGAAAGAGTATGTGTGCGGAAAAAAACAATGGCCTGGCCGACCTGTTTGGAATATGAAAAGCAACAGCAGCAACTTTTCCCAGAACCCGTAGGATTAAAATCAGGGCACTTTAATTGTAACTATTCTTTGACTCCTCAGTGATCGATCTGTTCCGGAACAGAAACGCAATGCGAAGAATCAGATCCTCGAAGTATTATATTCAGCATGCTATGATAAGACCTGTGTCGCAAATAGGCAGGTACCTCCTAAAATTTGTTCACAGAAGTACGAGAGGTGATCACTCGATCAACATGTAATAGTTATTATTATAAGTTCCTTTTTCGATGTTTCACGTGAAACAAAAAAGCTCCTGCCGATTCCTGCAGGAGCTTTAATTATAGATTCGAAGAAGGATTTAGGAAATCTGTGTCCACCAGCTGCTAAACGTTTGATCACTCTCTTTAAGAAGAAGCGCCTCCCCGATCAGGGGTGTGACGATTGAAATTCCGGCTTCTGGCGCCAGGGCAGAGATGCGCTTTAGGGGCTCGTCCCAATGGTGGTTGGCCAGAGAGAATTTCCCAGAGTGTACCGGGAACAGGCGCCTGGCTCCAAGATCTTTCGCCGCCATCAGTACCTCCTCCGGCTTCATGTGGATGTACTTCCAGCTTTTATCATACTGTCCGTTTTCCAGGATGGCGAGGTCAAAAGGGCCATGCTGCTTTCCGGCTTCGAGGAAGTGTGTGTCATAACCGCTGTCGCCACCCAGAAACAATTTAAGGCTGGGAGTCTGTAACACAAACGAAAGCCATAGTGCTTTGTTTCGTTTGAAACCTCTTCCCGAAAAATGTCTGGAAGGAACGGTATGCACCACAAAGCCATCTTCCAGGATCAGCTGCTCTTTCCAATCGGCCTCCAGAATCCTGCCCGGGTCGAATCCCCAATGCTCAAAGTGCTCTCCGGTGCCAAGCCCACAAATGATCTTTCCGATTTTAGGCTTCAGCCTCATAATGGTTTTATAATCCAGATGGTCCCAGTGATCGTGGCTGATGAACAGGTAATCGATCTCCGGAAACTCTTCCGGGCGATACACATCGCTCCCATTAAACGCACGCGTGGTGAACGCTACCGGAGAAGCCGCACCGCTCAGGACCGGATCCACCAGGATCCGTTTTCCATCTACCTGCATGAAGTATGAAGAATGCCCAAACCACACCAGGACATTCTCCTCCGGCCGCAGATGTTTGAGGTCTGTTTTTTTGGATGGAACAGGTGCTTTGGGTCTGGACCTCGATTTGTCCTTCAGGAAAAACTCCTTCATCACGGCAGAATAAGTCATGCCTTCTGTCAGCGCCGGAGTGTGACTCAGGTTCTGGAAAGAACCGTCGCGGTAATGCGGTGACTGCCGGATTCTTTCCAGCCGGTTGCCGGAAGGCTCCCTGCCGAACATCGGCAGTCTCATATACAGATAAACCGTCAGAGCGAACAGAAGAATAAACAATAAAAAGATGGCAAGCAGTGGTATCATTGTTTCCTTTTTTTAGCGCATTAAACCTAAGAGTAATTTATCAAACATCCTGTCCGGCAGAATGTTCTTCAGAAAAAGCAGCGGCCTGGCTCCTGCCCCTGCCACATAACGTGTTTTAGGCTTGGAAGACGTGATCGCTTTCGAGATTGTTTTGGCAATCACGGCCGGATCTGATCCCATGCTGCCGTCCCCTTTCTCCAGGAACCTGGCGTGCTTTTCAGCAAGTGTTTTATAAGCGGTGTTTCCCGACACCTTCATTAAGTTCTCCCGGGCGATTTTATTCCACTCTGTTTTGATGGCTCCCGGCTGGATCACTACCACATCAATTCCAAATTGCCTGAGCTCCATTCTCAGGCTGTCGCTTAATCCTTCGAGCGCAAATTTGGTGGCATGGTACCAGGCGCCATGTGGCTCTCCGAACTTTCCTCCCATGGATGAAATATTGATGATTTTTCCCGAGCCTTGTTTCCGCATGTGGGGTAACACGAGTTGTGTTAAATGGGCCAACCCGAAGATGTTTACTTCAAACTGGTACCTCGCTTCTTCCAAAGGAACGTCTTCCAGGGATCCGTAAGAGCCATAGCCAGCGTTGTTCACCAGGACATCGATCCTTTGCTCGGCTGAAATAATGGTTGAAACAGCCTGCTGAATAGAGGCGTCTATCGTAATATCCAACTCGATGAGCTTAACGCCCAAAGCCTGGAGATCAGACATCTTTTCAATTCTTCTGGCAGCGGCATAAACCGTATAGCCTTTGTCAATAAGCAGGCGGGCGCTTTCTTTTCCTATCCCGGAAGATGCTCCAGTAATTAAGACAACTTGTTTCATGATGGTAATTTTTAGGTTAAAATGTGTTTATTAGAGTGACTAATCACTCTATAATGGGTAAAATTTTAAGTCAGCATGCGCCACAGCAAATCAAACGAATCGTTGATGAGTTGCTTCTTTTGTGTGGTTCCTGCCTGGATGTTATGAATGTATTGGCTCATGCCGTAGATGTGATTGTTCAGGAGAACGAAGATCAGCTCTGCCGGAAGCCTCCTGAAGATTTTTTGCTGTATGGCGCTTTCCAGGAGTTCCAGATGTGGCTTGGTCTGCCTGCTGATCTCTTCCGGGGCGATGAGCGATAAAAAGGGCGAAGTGTTGAACTGCTGCACGAAATAAAATTCTTCCTTATGCTCTATCGCCCACTCCAGCGTGTTGGCATAAATAATTTTCAGGTTTTCCTTAAACGTCGCTTCAGGCCTGGTGCCGGCATGCATGCGCTCGTTAAGCTTTCCCTTGATATTGCTGTATAGGGCCACAATCAGCTCATCCTTGGTTTTGTAGTAGTGAAACAGGGTTCCGTTGGCCACCCCCGCCTCTTTCGCGATCCGGCTCGTGGGCGTGCCGTGAAAGCCCGACTCCACAAACAAGCGGAGCGCGGCCTTTAATATTTCCTGTTGTTTATCTGAAACCATGATTGACTAATCACTCCACAAAGGTAGAGCTTATTTTCAAACCACAAAGGCCTGTCGGTTTAAAAAGTGTTAAAGCCACTTGTCTTCAATAGCTCCAATGGTATCGCGACCGCTGTAATAAGCACTGATAGCCTCTTTCAGAAAACTTAAAGAGCAGCTTTGCAGAATAATCATGGCAGATGAATGGAAAAGCGTGTCGGTATAGCTATAGGAAGCCTCGGCTGCGTTGGTGCGGATAAATCCTACCGGGCGTGATTCTCCGGCGAAATCGAAAAGGACATCGAAGCTGGTTTCTGTGGAAATGTAAGTCATTGGTTTTAGCGTTTAGCTGTGGTTTATGCGCGTTTTCGGAAACGTTGTGATTGTAGATAGATCATCAAAGGGGTTTATCCCGCTCGCCCGGGAACATACCAGGAACCCGGCGGGCTGTTCCTGCCCCACCTTATTTATAATATACACAGAAGCGAGAAAAAGTAAACTGCGGCCTTGCCAAACCGACATTTTTAGTAAATTCGGCACAGCAAAAAAACAACACACATGGAATTCAGAATAGAAACGGACACCATGGGCGAGGTAAAGGTACCGGCTCATGTTTATTGGGGAGCGCAAACCGAACGCTCAAGGAATAACTTCAAGATTGGTCCTGAGGCCAGCATGCCGAAGGAGATCATTTATGCATTCGGATACCTGAAGAAAGCGGCGGCCCTGGCGAACTGTGAACTGGGTGTGTTGTCCAAAGAAAAATGCGACCTCATTGCCAAAGCCTGCGACGAGATCCTGGAAAAGAAGCTGGATGACCAGTTTCCTCTGGTGATCTGGCAAACAGGCTCCGGCACGCAAAGCAACATGAACGCCAACGAAGTGATCGCTTACCGTGCGCATGTGATCAATGGCGGAAAGCTGACCGATGAGCCGAAAGTATTGCACCCCAACGACGATGTCAACAAATCGCAGTCATCGAACGATACCTACCCTACCGCCATGCACATTGCAGCCTACAAGCAGGTGGTTGAGATCACCATTCCAGGAATGGAAAAGCTGCGCGATTCACTGGATAAAAAAGCAAAAGCCTTTGATAAGATCATTAAAACCGGGCGTACTCACTTTATGGACGCCACGCCCTTGTCTTTAGGCCAGGAATTCAGCGGTTACGTTCAGCAGATCAATATGAGCATCCGCGCGCTGAAAAACGCCCTGGAGGTTGTCAGAGAGCTGGCCCTGGGTGGAACAGCCGTAGGAACGGGACTCAACACGCCAAAAGGCTATGATGTGTTAGTGGCCAAAAAAATTGCCGAGCTCACCGGTCTGCCTTTTGTAACGGCTCCGAATAAATTTGAAGCGCTGGCCGCACACGACGCTATGGTGGAATTGAGCGGTGCCCTTAAACGCAGTGCTGTGGCTTTATTTAAGATTGCGAACGATATCCGCATGCTGTCTTCCGGTCCGCGCTGCGGCATCGGTGAGATCATCATTCCGGATAACGAGCCGGGCTCATCGATTATGCCGGGTAAGGTAAACCCGACGCAGCCGGAAGCGCTGACGATGGTTTGCGCGCAGGTGATCGGAAACGATGTGGCAGCCACGGTTGGCGGGATGATGGGGCACTTCGAGCTGAACGTGTTCAAGCCGCTGATCGCCGCCAATATTCTGCAGTCTGCCCGCCTGATCGGCGATGCCTGCGTCTCTTTCACAGAGAAATGCAGCGACGGCATCGAGCCGAATTTGCCGGTGCTTAAAAAGCACCTGGAGAATTCCCTGATGCTGGTAACGGCCCTCAATACACACATTGGCTACGAGAAAGCCGCCAAGATCGCGAAGACGGCACACAAAGGAAATAAAACCCTGCGTGAGGCAGCCATCGAGCTGGGCTATGTGACCAACGAGCAGTTCGATCAGTGGGTTCGCCCGGAGGACATGATCGGTAGCCTGAAATAAACCCTGTTTTTTTAAATACTGAGAAGCCTGTTGAAAATTTTTTCGACAGGCTTCGTTGTTTATACTGATTCTATACAACTTTTATCCATCTGAAAATCAAATGTAATTGTGATTACAACAAATGAACTGTATCCGTTTAGTCAACTGATAACCCTTATTTTTTGAGGAGCAGAATTTGGCACTATGTTTGTTTTATCGACAGAAACATTACCTTTGCCCAGCTTTTTAAACCCTTAATGGATTTGGTAAAGTGAAATTTAACCCTTAAAAAACAAACAAAAACATGAACAAAAAAGTATTATTTGCAGCCGTTATGTTCTCTGCGGTATTGGCAAATGCGCAGGACACATCTACGGATCCTACCTTAGTGAAGAACAGGAAAGGGCAGGAAGTATTGCCAAAAGCCGGTGATATTGCTTTGGGATTTAACGCCGTTCCGGTGATCGATTTCCTGGTGCAGTCTGTTAAAGTAGGTGCGCAGGGTAACTTAGGTGCTACGGCCGGTACAACCTCGCAGTTTACACAAAATGCCGGGCAGCAAATCGTAGGAAAGTATTTCCTGGACGCAAAAACAGCAGTAAGAGCCCGTTTTGGCTTCAACTCGCTGGGAACCACACAAACCAACCTGGTGCAGGATTCGAAAGCGGTATATGAGGCTTCTTTAAGCGGAACACCGGAAGATATCCGTGCGGCAAGCATTCTCAATGTAGAAGACAAAAGAAGCTTCGTACAGAACAACCTCGTGCTGGCTGTAGGTATTGAGAAAAGAAGGGGCTATGGAAGGCTGGTAGGCGTTTATGGCGCTGAGATCGGTGTTTCAAGAGCTGCTCAGAAAGACAACAGAACTTACGGAAATGCATTTTCGGACCAATACTCAACGGTATTTACCAACAACTTCGGAACCGGTGCTACAACCACACAGGCTCCTACCGGCACGGCTACCCGTACGCTCGAGGAAAAAATCGATGCGCAATGGGGGATCGGCGCCCGCGCTTTCGTAGGCATTGAGTACTTTGTATTTGCAAAGATCTCTATCGCTGCGGAATATGGCTTCGGTTATTCATTCGCAAGGTCAAAAAGCCTCACCAGAACACAGGAAACCTACCTCGTAGGCCAGAACGGTCCTACAGTGGTTCAGGAAGAGGTGGACACCCGCTCTCCGAACACATCCCGCGGCTTCGGTGTGGACAACGGCATCAACTCAACGTTCAACAAAGCTGGTATCGGTGGAAGTACGGCTTCACTCTCTTTATTATTCCATTTCTAAAACAAAACCTAAACGTATAACATTAAAATAACAACACATGAAAAATACATTTTTATTAATCGGATTAACAGCAGTATTATTTTCCTGCAAGAAAAAAGAAGAGAACAACTTTGAAGCGACCGACATGACCGGAACAACCGTGGTGGAAGGTACTGCTACAAGGCAGATTGGCGGTAACACGACTCCTATTTCCGGAGCTGTGGTAACAGTAAAGATCAAAAACAGCGGCACCGGCGGATTATATCCGGGATCTTCAGCGGTTGGCTCTGAAGTATACAGCGGTACTACAGATGCGATGGGAAGGTATGCGATCAGCGTAAAAACAAACGGTACAGGTGTTAACTCTGAGATTACCTTCAAAGGTTTCTCTGCGAAAAACGACACCGCTGCTGCAGCTATCGTTTACGATTACCCGACAACGGTTTATACACCGACTTTATACAAGGGTGTGAACCTGACCCAAAACCACACTTACATGGGAACGGCTTTGGTAACGCCATCTAACCAGGGTGTTGGTACTGCTACCGTAAGCGGTATGCTTTACAAGCCAACCTGGGTACACGCTGCCGCTACAGGTGCTGCTACTTACAGCCTGACGTATCCTGCTGCTAACCGCATGGTATACCTGGAGTACGACAAGGACCCAATGACTTTAACCAAAAAGATCTACTCTACGACCACTGACGCTAACGGCCGTTACTCTTTCGTTGTAAATACGCCTAACATGGGTATTAGCGGTTTCGCCAACGCTGCGAAAATCTATACAACAGACTGGGCTACTACCAACGATACCGTTAAATTTACAGGTGGCGTTAATACTGGCAAACCGGGTGTATACCCAGGCGGAACAATGAACACAACCGGTGTTTATTCTACAGTTATTAAGAATGCTCAGAACTTCGGTTACATGACATTCATCAACGACTAATCCTCCGGATAAAGAACGAAGCAAAAGCCTTCCCGCAAGATCTTGCGGGAAGGCTTTTTGTTTTAGAGAAATTGTGAGGCTTCGTTTTAATTAATCCTGTATCTTTGCAGCCTCTCATGTGGTGGAACGGTAAATTTTGGAGCGAGCTGCAGAAAAAAGAGGTAAACCTTAACACCAATGTGTTTTTATCGGGTTTGCGCGGATCTTCTTTTGCCTTTTTGATCAACGATCTTTTCCAGAATACCTCTTCCAACTTTTTTATCGTCTGCAACGATAAGGAGCGCGCCGCCTACCTGCTTAACGACCTCCAGGCGCTGCTTCCCGAAAAGCATGTGCTCTACTTCCCCGAGAGCTATAAGCTACCTTATAAGGAGGAAAAAACCAGCAACGCCTCGGTGCAGGAGCGGGCCGAAAGCCTGAGCAACCTGGGCCGTGAGAATTACTCGGGCATTGTGGTGACCTATGCCGCCGCCCTGGCCGAGAAGGTGGCTTCCAAAACCAGCCTGAACAAGAACACGCTCATCATTAAAAAGGGCGAGAAGCTGAGCATCGACTTCATCCGCGAGTTTCTGGAGAGTTACGACTTCGAGCTTTGCGATTTTGTGGTGGAGCCCGGCCAGTATGCCATCCGCGGGGGCATCGTCGACGTGTACTCCTTTGCGCACGAGCTGCCCTACCGCATCGAGCTGTTCGGAAACGATGTGGAGGCCATCAAGACCTTCGACCCGGCCTCGCAGCTGTCGAACCACAGCTATGAGTTTATTACCATCATTCCCGATATCCGCTCGGACCAGGTGGTGGAAGTGCGCCAGCCGGTGTTCGACTACCTGAGCCGGGATACGGTGCTATGCTTCGATGATGTGCTCTACACGCGCGAGCTCATCGATAAGCTTTTTGAGAAAACGCAGAAGTCTTATGAGGCGCTGACGGGTGGGGTAAGGCACATCCCACCGGGGGAGCTCTACCTTCAGGGTGAGGATTTCCTGAACATCATCAAACCCTTCAGGCTGCTGGAGTATGGCCTTAATGCCCACATAGCCTCGCAGACAACCACCTTCAACCAGAGCGTGCAGCCGCAGTTCAGCAAGAACTTCGAAATGCTCATCAACGACCTGAAAGCGAACAAAGCGAAAGGGTATAAGAACTACCTGACGACGGATAACACCAAGCAGGCGGAAAGGCTGCACACGATCTTCAACGATCTTTTATCGAAGGAGCACCGCAGTGCCGACAGCCTGATCGAGCACGTCAACATCAATATCCATGAGGGCTTCATTGACCACGACCTCAAAATAGCCTGCTATACCGACCACCAGATCTTCGAGCGCTACCACCGCTTTCACCTGAAGGAGACGCGCTACAAAACCGCGGAATCCTTAACCCTGAAAGAGATCCTGTCGCTGAACCCGGGCGACTATGTCACCCACATCGATCATGGCATCGGCCGCTTCGGGGGGCTGGTAAAGCTCAATGTGAACGGCAAGGAGCAGGAGGCGGTGAAGCTGGTATACAAGGACAACGACTTTCTGTATGTGAGCATTCACAGCCTGCACCGCATCAGCAAATATACCGGCAAGGAAGGCAATGTGCCGCGCATCGATAAGATCGGCTCCACCACCTGGAACACGCTAAAGCAAAAAACGAAGCGCAACGTGAAGGAGGTGGCCTACGACCTCATTAAGCTCTATGCCAAGCGTAAATCGCAGCCCGGGCACCGCTATCCGCAGGATAACTACCTGCAGCACGAGCTGGAGGCCTCCTTCATCTACGAGGATACGCCCGACCAGATCAAGGTAACGGCCGATGTGAAGCGCGACATGGAAAAGCCCTACCCGATGGACCGCCTGGTGTGCGGCGATGTGGGCTTCGGCAAAACGGAGATCGCCATTCGTGCGGCCTTCAAGGCGGTATGCGACAACATGCAGGTAGCTGTGCTGGTACCCACCACCATCCTGGCCTATCAGCATTATAAAACATTTAAAGAGCGGCTGAAAGACCTGCCCTGCACGGTAAGCTTCGTCAACCGCTTTAAAACGGCGAAAGAGACCAGGGAGGTGATCAAAGGCATTGAGGAAGGAAAGATCGACATCCTCATCGGCACGCATAAGCTGGTGAGCAAGGACCTGAAATTTAAAAACCTCGGCCTGCTCATCATCGACGAGGAGCAGAAATTCGGGGTAGGAGTGAAGGACAAGCTCAAGACCTTTAAAACCACGGTGGATACGCTCACGCTGACGGCCACGCCGATTCCGCGGACCCTGCAGTTCAGCCTTATGGGCGCACGCGATCTGTCGGTGATCAGCACGCCGCCGCCAAACCGCTACCCGGTGCAGACGGAGCTGATCTCCTTCAGCGAGGAGGCTATCCGCGACGCGGTGGCCTATGAGCTCGGCCGCGGCGGGCAGGTGTATTTCGTGCACAACAAGGTGCAGAGCATCCAGGAGGTAGCCGGCATTTTGCAACGCCTGGTGCCTGAGGCGCGCATTGCCGTGGGCCACGGGCAGATGGAGGGCGACAAGCTCGAAGATATCATGCTGGGCTTTATTGAAGGGGAATACGATATTCTGGTGGCCACCACCATCATCGAATCGGGCCTCGACATCAGCAATGCCAATACGATTATCATCAACGACTCCCAGAACTTCGGCCTCAGCGATCTGCACCAGATGCGGGGTAGGGTAGGGCGCAGCAATAAGAAAGCCTTTTGCTATTTGCTCACACCTCCCTTCATCAACCTCACCACCGAAGCCAGGAAGCGCCTCAGGGCCATTGTGGAGTTCAGCGACCTGGGCAGCGGCTTCCAGATCGCCATGCGCGACCTTGACATCCGTGGTGCCGGAAACCTCCTGGGAGGCGAGCAGAGCGGCTTTATCAACGACATGGGCTTCGATACCTATATGAAGATCCTGAACGAAGCCATCGAAGAGTTGAAGCAGGAAAGCTGGTACAGGGAAACGGTGGAGGACGCTTCTTCGGAAACCGACAAATCGGTCTTCTCGCGGCAGTTTGTGCGCGAAACGACGGTGGATACCGACCTGCAGCTTCTCATCCCGGAAAGCTACGTGAGCAACCTGACGGAGCGCCTGCTGCTGTACCGCGAGCTCGACAATATTTCGAAGCCGGAAGACCTCATTTTGTTTGAGGCGAGGATGAGAGACCGCTTCGGGCCTTTGCCGGTAGAAGCCGTGGAGCTCATCAATGTGGTGCGCATGCGCTGGAAGGCCATGAAGCTGGGCTTCGAGAAGATCACGCTCAAGAACAACAAAATGCTGGCCTATTTCTTAAGCAAGCAGGACAGCGACTACTACAACTCTCCCATGTTTAAAGCGGTGCTGCAATACGCACAAAAAACACCTAAGCAAACGGCGCTTAAGGAGCAGAACAGCAAGCTCTGGCTCACCATCGAGCAGGTGAAAAGCGTGGATGAGGCCATTCAGCTGCTGGACAAGATCACCGCGATGGTGCAGGTTCCGGCTTAACCGCAAACAACAACACACGATGACCGCGCTCAGCTCTCCGCCGCTTTTGATGCGGTGTAAAGCATTTATAGTGCTGCCCTGGATTTCGGGTATGAGTATGGATTTTCAGGAAAACATCTTTCCAGGCTTGTCTTCAAACATTGTTTCTTGCCGGAGAAGCATCGTACAGGATTATTTAAAAGAAGGAAAATAAAAAAGCCCTCACGGTCATCGTGAGGGCTTTTTGTTTCTATTCAGGAATGACAGCTTATTGAGCGATCATTTTTTTAGTGGTTACGTTACCGTCTACATTTAAAGAGTAGTAGTAAACACCAGCTGAATGATTACCTAAGGTAATTGTGTGAGTTCCTTTAGAAGCGTCAGCTTTCTCAGTAGAGATTACACGACCCATCACGTCAGTTACAGTAAACACGGCAGAAGTAGCTTCTTTGTCGATGTTGTAAGTAACAGTAGACTGACCGTTGAATGGATTAGGAACGTTTTGGCCTAAAGAGAATCCTTTGTTTTCCAGTTCTTTCATACCTACAGTAGAAGTACCGTATACAGAGTAAATGATGATAGGAGCCTGAGTTAAGTCACCGTTGATACGGTTGTTGTAAGCTGCAGAACCCATAGCATGCCTTGCTCTCTTGTCGTAGCTGGCACCCATGTTCCAGGAAGTAGCGTCTACCTGGTGATCAGCGTAGTCGCTTAACTGAGTGAGCGCAGGGTTGTTCTGGCCCCAGATTACACCGCAGAAGCCATTGATGGTTTGAGGCTGAGGGCCGCCCAGGTTGTAACCTACAGCGCCGTTAGCGTTGATAGCACCCGGTACGAAGGTATAGAAGCAGGAAACGATGTTGTTAGCAGGAACGTTTACAGGAGCTGATAACTGGATAGGAATTAAACGGATACGGCCCGGAGTAGTTACGGAGTCAGCAGGCTGCAATACGTATTTCATTAAGTATTTGTTGGTTGAAGGAGCGGCAGCAGAAACTTTGTTTCCGGCAGCGCCTGTAGCACCTTGTACTTTAGGGCACATGATGTTTTTTCTCCATCCGGAGATAGGAGCAACCCATGCAGTACCGGTTGTGATTTTGGTGAAAGCAGGAGAAGTTGCGGTTGTATCGCCCCAGGTGAACCAGATGTATAAGGTATCGATGGTAGCTGTTTTTTTGATGTAAGAGCTGTAGATGTATACGCTGTCAATAGAGTATGGATCGTTTGGAGATACGATCGGTTGGAAATCGTCGCGCAGGTAAGTGGATTTAGGGTCGAGGATGCTTCCCAGGAACATATCGCTCATGGCGCGTGTAGACTGAGAAGAAGAGAAGAACGCTGTTGAATCCTGGTTCAGGCCTGTGATGAATAAGTCCTGGTTTGGATTGGCAGACGTTAAATCGATTCCTTTTTGGGTCATGATGTCGCCAATTGGCTCAATTTGGTAACGGAACGGGCCACTGGCTGCAGTTTTTTTAAGAGGAGCATGGATAGCCGCAGCTCTTTTCTGTGCGTAAGGAATTTCTCCCGGTGCCTGGGTTGCTTTGTGAAGGCTTTGTGCTGGAGCCTTGGATGTCTGAGCAACCGCACCAACCGCTACTGCTAAAGCTGCAATTGATAAGTAAATCTTTTTCATGTTTAAGTGTGTTAGATAAAATTAAATGAATAATAACAAAGTTAATATTTTCATAATACAAAAACAATAGAGGAATAAAAAAAATCGTTAATTCCGGGAATCCCAAAAACACCCTGAGTGAATAGTTCTTACTTTTGGGCGAATGTTAAAACACACCATACAACAAGCCGTTAAATTCAGCGAGGTCGATTCGCTGCGCGTGGTCTGGCATGGGCATTATGTGCGCTATTTCGAAGACGGGCGCGAAGCTTTCGGAAAAAAATTCGGCCTTGGCTATCTTGATATATATCAACATAATCTGGCCGTTCCCCTGATCGACCTGAGCGTTAAATTTAAAAAGGTGCTCGAGTACGGCGACGATGCCATCATCGAAACCACCTTCGTTAATTCTCCGGCTGCCAAGCTCATCTTCGATTATACGATCACCAGCGCGCGGCATGGCCACGTGGTGTGCACCGGGCGCAGCACCCAGGTATTTATGGAGCCCCGGAGCAAGGAGCTGTACATCACCATGCCGCCGTTTATGGAGCAATGGAAAAAAACCTGGAACATCGCCGGCGCTTAATCTTTCTTAACATGCAGCGCAGATCCCGAGTGTATTAAATACTTACTTTTGACCCATGTATAAATTTCTTTTAGTTCTCCTCCTGCCGCTCAGCAGCTTTTCGCAGACCTTTAAAACGGTGAAGGATACCAGCGCTCTCAAGCAGAAGATCGAGAGCATGAGCAAGGCCACCAGCTCTATCGAATCGGATTTCACACAGGAAAAAAACCTGTCGATGCTGTCGGAAAAGATTGTCAGCAAAGGACATTTCGCCTTTAAAAAAGAAAACCTGCTTCGCTGGGAATACAGCACGCCATCGAAATACCTCATTGTGATCAATAAGGACAAGGTGATGATCCGGGACGAAAAGAAGACCAGCCGGTACGATATGAACAGCAACAAGGTGTTCAAAGAGATCAACGACATCATGGTATCCAGTGTGCAGGGCACGATTTTCAAATCCCATAAGTTCAAAACCAATTATTTCGAGAACGATAAGTTCTATAAGCTGGAGCTGATCCCCCAGGACAAGAACATGAAGGACACCTTCAAAAAAATTAATTTGTATTTTGATAAAAGCGTAACTTCGGTGGCCAAAATGGAAATGGTGGAAGCCAGCGAGGATGTGACCCTGCTCGACTTCTCCAACAAAAAACTCAATGCGCCCATCGCTGATAACCTGTTTATTATCAAGTAGCCTCCTGCTGCTTTCGGGTTGCGCTGTTTCAAAGTACAAGAATTTGTCCTGCGACAAGATCATCATGAATGGGCACGATCTGGCGCCGGTGCTGCCGCCCTCAGGGATGGTGAAATACAAGACGAGCATCGATGTTCTGAAAAATCACCTCACCGGGCTTTTAGTGGTCAAAAAAACCGATTCGTTGACCACGCGGATCGTTTTCGTAACAGAGCTTGGCATGAAGATGTTTGACTTTGAAGCAAGGGAAAAGAACATACAGGCGGTTTACGTGTTCGACCCCCTGAATAAGCCTGCATTGATCGACGCACTGAAACGTAATTTTAATGACCTGCTGCTGTTGAATGCCTATAACCAGGAAACCGGAAAATGCACCAAAGGAAGCCGTCAGATCTTTGAGATCAAAGGCGCCGGGGATAAAAGCTATTACACGGTACAGGATACGGCCACTCATGCGGCCTTATTGCAGGAGAACTTTCATAAGCACAAGCGCGCTTCAAGAACAGACTATACTTACGATAAAGCGACGGGCCTATACAGCCGTATTAAAACAAAGCAATATGGACTCGTTAAATTTTATTTCGAACTCAACGTTATTCCTCCATCCAATGACTGATACTTTTTTGCTCAACGATTTTTATACAGTAAAGCACCGTGAAGACACGGCTGAAGCCAAATTCCAGGCAAGCGTACTGCTCAACGCGGCGCATCCGGTGTTCAAGGGGCATTTTGAGCAGATGCCCGTGGTGCCCGGTGTGTTTCAGACACAGCTCATCAAGGAATTGCTCCAGGAGCAGCTTCAAAAGAACCTGCTGCTTTCCCATGGCGATAACATCAAGTTCATGAGCATGATCGTGCCCGGCCAACACCCGGAAATCAGCATCGAAATCAGCTACCGGGAAGACGAAAATAAATACGTGGCAGAAGCCCGTATTTTTTGGGAAAACACTACTTTTACAAAGTTTAAAGGAACATTCACACTTCACTAATTTCAGCCCATGGGAACATCCTCTCTCCTCAACAAGCAGAACGACAAAACCGTTTTTAAGATCGTGCTATTTGTCAGTATCCTGATCTGCCTGGTGGTTATTCTTCTCAACCAGAAAGTGATCCCGGTGCCTCAGCACTTCCCTGATTTTATCTACAAGCTGCCCCTGGTGAACGCCATTCTTAACGGGACCTGCAGCGTGTTGCTAATCCTTTCGCTCTGGGCCATCAAAAAGAAAAACATCCTCCTGCACAAGCGCCTGAACCTGACGGCCTTTATCCTCTCGGCCTTATTCATCATCTGCTACGTGACCGCCCACTATTTTATTCCGGATACCATCTTTGGCGACAGCGACCACTCGCATTTCCTCGATGACAGCGAGCACGCGGCGGTGTCGGGCATCAGGCCTGTATACCTCGTGATCCTGCTCACGCACATTTTCTTTGCGGTGATCGTATTGCCCCTGGTGCTGCTTTCGTTTTACTATGGCCTGAAAGACGACCGCATGAAGCACAGAAGGCTCACGCGCTTCAGCTATCCTATCTGGCTGTACGTGACAGTAACAGGCGTGGTGGTATACGCCCTCATTTCGCCGTATTATAATTACTAGATTCTCCTGGTCGCAGGAGGCGCGATCCGGGACTAAATTCCGGGGGAAAAGTCATTTCCAACAAAAATTAAGCCAATTGTTAAATTAGTGGTGCTTTTTGTATATTTGCCTCCAACCAATGGCACTGAAACAAACACAGCAACTCAAGCTTTTGCAAAAACTGTCTCCTCAGCAGATTCAGCTGATGAAGTTGCTGCAGTTGCCTACGGTAGCCCTTGAGCAGCGCATTAAAGAGGAGCTGGAGGTAAATCCGGCCCTCGAGGAGAGCGACCTGGAGTTTGAAAGCGAGCCGGAGAACGAGTACGACGAGGTGGACAGCTCGGCTTCCGATGAGGTGAACGACTATGAGGAAAAGGAAGTGGAGAAGATCGACGACGACTATGAGTTTGAGGACTACATGGATGCCGGAGAGCTCGACTCCTATAAGTACGAGGTTTCCAACCGCAGTGCCGACGATGAGACCTTCCAGGCGGTGGTGGTGGAAGGGCCCGATTTCCACTCACAGCTCGAAGAGCAGCTGGGGCTGCGCGATCTCAGCGACCACCAGTACAACATCGGCCTTTACCTGATCGGCTGCATCGATGAGGATGGCTACATCCGCCGCGACCTGGAGCTCATTGCCGACGACCTGGCCTTTTCACAAAACATTCAGACCAGCACCGAAGAGCTGGAAACCGTTTTGAAGGTGATCCAGGAGTTCGACCCTTCGGGTGTAGGCGCCCGGAGCCTGCAGGAATGCCTGCTCATCCAGCTCGAAAAGAAACCCATCAAGGCCCGCGAAACGCAGCTGGCCATCGAAGTGGTGAAAACCATGATGGACGAGTTCTCTAAAAAGCATTACGACAAGATCCTTCGCCGCCTCAACATCGGCGACGAGGACCTGAAAGACATTATCTCGGAGATCACGAGCCTGAACCCGCGCCCCGGAAATTCGGAGGGCGACAACAAGAGCCAGATCTCGGAAGTGGTTCCGGATTTTAACATTACGGTGAACGACGGGGTGCCTGAGCTGAGCATCAACCAGCGCAACCTGCCGGAGCTGAAGATCAGCGACGACTATGCCGAGATGCTGAAGGAATACTCACGCAAAAAAGACAAGGCGGGCAAGGAAGCCACCTCCTTCGTCAAAGGAAAAATAGAATCGGCGCAGTGGTTCATCGAGGCCCTGCAACAGCGCCATCAAACCATGCTCATCTGCATGCACACCATCATGCAGTACCAGTCGGAATACTTTGCCAGCGGCGATGAATCGAAGCTCAAGCCGATGATCCTGAAAGACATTGCCGAGAAGGTAGGCCTCGACATCTCCACGGTATCGCGGGTAGCTAACAGCAAATATGTGCAAACGCCTTACGGCACCTTTTTGCTGAAAACCTTTTTCTCCGAATCGCTCAGCACCGAAAGCGGCGAGGAGGTAAGCACCAGGGAGGTGAAAAAGATCCTGCAGGACTGCATTGCCAACGAGGAAAAGCGCAAGCCACTTACCGACGATGCCCTCTGCATTATCCTGAAGGAAAAAGGCTACAACATTGCCAGGCGTACCGTTGCCAAATACCGCGAGCAGCTCGACATTCCGGTAGCGCGCATGCGCAAGGAAATCTGATCCATTTATCGTTCTATGATGAACGACACCTATCCGCAACCCAGCGCGGAGGTAAGCAACTTTTTCATAAACCACATTAAATTACACAAACGACATCATGGTATTTGAGACAATAAGACTTTATGTAAGACAGCTGGAAGAAAATGACGAAGCGGCATTTTTTGAGTTAATGAGTAATCCAAACGTCATGGACCCGATTCCTCAGAAACCTTTCGACAAAGCAGAAAGCAGGTCTAAACTGGCGGAACTGATGGCATTGGAAAAAGCATCAGATACCAAAATCTGGTGTCTGTGTAAAAAAGGCGCTCGTAACCTGATTGGAATTTGTGGTGTTTTAAAAAATGATGGGCAGGAAGATGAAATTGCTTATCGGATTATAGAAAGTTTCTGGGGCAATGGCTACGGAACAGAAATAGCGAAAGGGCTGATCGACTACTGTTTTGTGAATATGAAGTCAGAGCTTGTAACAGCAGACGTTTGTGTTGACAATGTGAAATCGATACGTATACTGAATAAGTATTTTACAGTTGAAAAGGAATTTTTCAATGCTGAAGACAACTGTGTGGACAGACGATATCGATTGAGAAAAGAAGACTGGCAACAACAGCAGCTATAGCTTATAAATAAAATCCGGGAAGAGCTTCGGCATCAGTTTATTTTTTTCTAAGCCGCTTCAACATGGCCGCTGACTCTTCATTTCGTGGATCGATGCCCTGAGCATTCTGGTAGTAGATGATGGCATTTGCCGTATCGCCCATCTGCCAGTACGTTTTTCCAAGCCCGTTGTTTATTTCAAGGGTATTGACGCCGGCCTTGATGGCATTGGTGTACAGCGCCACTGTTTTATCGAATTGTTTGGCGGCAGCGTAATCGTACGACAGCAGGTTGTAGGCATTGGTGTAGGAGGGATCCAGCTCCAGGCATTTTTTCAGGTAGAACTCGGCGCTGTCGGGCTGCCTGGTTTCGCGCATGCAGATGGCCTTATAAAAATAAAGCTCCGTGTTCTTTTCGATGGATAAAGCGGTATCTACATGCGGAAGCGCCGCCCTGAAGTCGTTCAGCAGGTAAATGTCGATGTAGCAAAGGTAGGAGCGGCTCGCCAGGTATCCGGGGTCGATCCTCACGGATTTCTCCACGAGGCTTCTCGCTTTCAGGAAAATGTCGCGCTGTTGCGCCACCGTGGCCACAGCGGTTCTTTTCTGCTCGACGGCCTGCACGAGGGAGAGGCCCTCACGGTAATTCAGAAAGGCGCTGTTGGGGTATTTCGGGTAGTCGGCATGGATGAGCGTATCCAGGCTCTTCCAGTCCTGGTTGCGTGAGATGATGCCCGTGCCGAATACCAAGGCCACAACAGCGGCAGCGATCTTCAGCTGCCTTGGTGCGGCGGGAGTCAGGCTGAAATAGCGGTGAAGCAGCGCCACCACGGTAATGGCAGCGCCCAGCGAGGAGAGAAAGGCAAAGCGATCGGCCACGATGCCCACGGCAGGCCTTACCAGGTTGAGGTACATGGAAACCGAGCCGCAGAAAATAAACAGGCCGGAGAAAAGCAGGAGATCTTTTTTCAGGTAAGAGCGGATGAGGCCCCAGGCGATGAGCGGCGAGGCCAGGATCCCCAGCCAGCCGTGCCAGCTGAGCCTGAATACCGGAATAGTGTCGTAGCCGTAATAACAGGATTGCTTGAAGGGAACCAGGTCCTGGACAATGTAAAAGCCGAGAGAGTTGAACATGGCCACGATGCGGTATTTCAGAACATATTCGAAAAACAAAGGGTTCTCAAACCAGGCCGACATGCGCTTGGCAGACGTTTTTTCGAGGGCGCCGCGCTTGGTGAGGATGTACAGGAAATAGGTGCCAAAGAGGAGCGCACCGAAGAAGATCGCCTGCCTGAGGTGAAGCCGTGTTTTGGCGTAGGCCAGGATGGGGATCACCGCCAGGAAGGGCAGGGCATCGAGCTTGGTGAGGAAGGCCAGGTAAAAGGCCAGCAGCGCGAAAAGGAGCGAAAGCCATTTTTTGAAGCCCGAATCGAAGAACAGAAGGAACTGCTTGAGGGCGATCATGCAAAAGATAAAGCAGAGCAGCTCCTCGCGGTTCTTGAGGCTGGCCACTACTTCCGTATGGATGGGCATGATGGCAAACAGCAGGGTGCAGTAAAAGGCAATGGCATCGTCGTAGGCCGAGAACAGCACTTTCAGCGCGCTATATAGAAGAAACAGGGCCAGCGTATACAGGAGCAGGTTCACGAAATGCGACACAACCACATTGACACCGAAGAGCTCGTGCTCCAGGGCAAAGGAGATCTTGGCAAGCGGGCGGTATTCAAACTTGACATTTTTGGCCCGCTCGATGTAATAGGAGTGCAGGAGCTTGGGAATCGCCCTGATCCCTTTGGCGGTGATATTGGAGGATTCGGTAACGATGCTGTCATCGAGAGAGTAACCGTTCTTAAGAACGTTACCATACAAAAGAGCAACAACAATTAGCAATAATAGCCGTTGCTTATTGAAATAATTCTTAATTTTCATAAAAATTATAATGGGAGCTAAACCCAAGATAGTAAATTTTTATAGAAATCCATTCTGTACCTCACTTGGCCTTAATTCCTGAGATAGTAAATACCGTCGTTGAGAGCACAAAGATGGTGTATCAGTACACCGTTTACCAGCTCAAACACCCGGCGCTCAACAATATCTACTACTGTGTTCTGATCGCCTACGCGGCCTGCTTTGTATTCGAGATCATCCTTCCCAAAAAGCGACAGCACGGTGTTTTGAGCCGTAAAGGATTCTGGCTCGATACCTTCTATGTGTTCTTTAACGATGTGGTGGTGTACATCATCGGCCTGTTTGCCATCTGCGCCGTGACCGAACTGATATTTCTGAAAATACTGGGACTTTTTGGGATCCACTCTCTCCGGGTGGTCGACATCACCGGCTGGAACCCGGTGCTGCAGGTAGCCATTATGTTCGTGATCCAGGACTTCTGTGAGTTCCTGGCGCATTACATCCTGCACCGCTCCGATTTTCTATGGACCTTTCACAAGATCCACCACGCCCAGGAAACGCTGGGAGCAGGCTCCGCCAGGCATTTTCACTTTGTGGAGATGTTTGTCTTTAAGCCGATCATCTACATTCCCTTCGCCATGATCGGCTATTCCGCCGCCGATTATTTTCTGTTCCAGATCACCGTGCAGAATGTGTGGGGGTTCTTCACCCACATGAACATCAGGCTGAAGTGGGGCTTTATCAATTACATCGTGAACACGCCAGAAACGCACTCCTGGCACCATGCCAAGAACATCCCGAGGTATTACGGCGTGAACTACGCCAGCATCCTGTCGGTATGGGACCTCCTGTTCGGCACCTTTTATCTGCCAAAGAACGAAGAGCCGCAGATCGGTGTGCCGGATCAGAAGGACATGCCTGCCACCTTCATGAAGCAGCTCGTTCATCCTTTCAGGCAGGTAGCTGCCGGCAAGCACAAAACAAGCCAGACCCTTCCGCCCAAAAAATGATCAGCGGCTCATTTTGAGCGTGTGGCTGCCCTTCGCATCTGTGACCACCAGGAGATAGATCCCCGGCGCCAGGCAGGCCGTGGAGAGCACGGAGGAATCATCGGTTTTTACCAGTTCATAGAGGTTCTGCCCCTGTACATCATACAAAGCCGTGGCCGTGATGCCCGTACCATTAATATAAACCACATCGGAGAATGGATTTGGAAAAGCGCGGAGGCCTGATGCTTCGCGGTGCTGCGGGATACCGGTAGTCACGAGGTTCCCCACATTCAGCTTCACCAGGAAGCCATCCACGCTGGCGTTCAGCGTTTGCTGGTATGGAGTGGCCGATACCGGAAAGTCCGTGCTGCCGGTGCTCCCCCCAAATACCATAAAACGGCCCTCATAACCTGCCAGGTCGATCGCCTCCTCATCCTGCGCCCCGCCATAATAGCTGCTCCACAAGGGCTCCAGGGTTCCGGTGTCGAACTTGGCAAGCAGCACATCATAGCCGCCCGCAAGCGTCGCCTGGCTGCCGGCTCCCAGCATGCTGACGTCGCTGCTTTCTGTTTTTCCCAGGAGCGTCACCTCATAGGCGCCGGAAAGGATCATGCGGCCCAGGCGCTCCGTGAGGCTTCCGCCCAGAAGCGTGCTCTCCAGCAAGGTACCGGTGGGCGACCATTTGGTGAGGAACAGGTCGGACATGCCTTTGCTGACGGTTTGATAAGCGCCCGCCGTTGTGTCAAAATCCGTGCTGTTGGTGTGCCCGGCAATATATATATACGAGGAAGCATCGCAGGCCACGCCGCGGATATCATCCACATCGCTCCCGCCGATATAGGTCGAGAAAATCCTGGTGCAGGCCGAGTCCAGCTTAATGATGTAACCGTCCGAGCTCCCCTCGTTCAGGTTCTGGAAAGCGCCGGCGCTGGTGTTGAGGTTGGTGCTGAAAGATTCCCCGGCGCCGATCACATTGCCCTGGGGATCCGTTGTCACCACGTGGATATCCTCCGAATTATTGCCGCCGTAATAGGTGCACCACCTCAGAGCGCCCGTAGGAGAAAAGCGCGCAATGAAGGCATCGGTGTTGCCCTTGAGGTTCACCTGGAAGGAGGTGCCGGCAACCGTATACAGTCCGGAGCTGGTGGTAGTGCCGCCAACGATGATGTTGTTGAACTTATCGACGGTAATATCAAAGGCAAAATCTCCGCCCGCCTTACCGAACAAGGTGCTCCAGAGGATGTGCCCGCCGGGTCCGATCTTGCAGATAAACGCGTCGTAGCTGCCGTCGTGAAGGGGCTGGAAGCAGCCCGTGGTCGTAAAGGTGTTCAGGCTGCTCGTGTATCCGCATACCACAAGGTTTCCATCCCTTGTCATGGCCAGCCTCTCGGCGCTGTCGAAATTGGCGCCGCCCATGTATGTGCTCCACAACAAGCTTCCACAGCTGTCGAACTTGGCGAGGTAGCCGTCGTAGCTTCCCGAATGAGAGTCGTTGATGAGCCCGGACGTCACAGGAAGATCGGTGCTGTAGGTGTTGGCAAGAACGTAAGTGTTCTTGTCGTGGTCGACCGCCACACTCTTCACCTCGTCGCTTTGTGTGCCCCCGAAGAAGGTAGAGAAGGAAAGACAGCCCGTCTGAGCCCTACCCGCCAGGCCAATCAGGACGAACAAAAGAAATGTGCCGGCGAACAAGCCCTTCATTTTTATGACGTTGAGTGAAGTTCAAAATAAAATTAGTGAAATTTTATAGGATAACTAAATTATTATTTTAAATTTATCATGACCACAACATTACACCCCAATCCATTATGAAAAAATTTTTATTTCTTGCCACGCTAGTTATAGCCACAGTTCTATGCTCCTATAGAACGTACGCAACACACGGCTTACCCATTGTAAACTTCTCTTACAGTATAGGAGCAACCGGTGTAACGGTTTCGGGTGGATCAGATCCCGCGACCTGCGGATCCGGTCCGTACTGGATGCAGGTGGAGATCGGCTGTACGCCGGGAGCTCTGTCCGGAGTACCTCCGGCAGCCATGCAGACAACTTTGCGGAACTGGCCGTGCACCGGGGGCGGCACTACCTATAACCAGTTCCCCTGGTATAACTCCACACTCAACATCCCCAATTTATGCAGCGATGCCTGCGTGGCGGAATCCTATAATAATGTCTTTATTCCTTTTGCGAACCTGTGTCCCGGTCAGACCTATTACTTTGCAGCCCGCGAGTGGGTATCGGCTTCCAATAGCCCGGGGCCATTTACCGCGACCTATTCCTTTGTGGTGCCGGGTACCTTTACCCCTTTGAACTTTAACCTAACGGCCTCGCCCGCCACCTATTGCTCGCCGGGAAGCTCCGTACTCAGTGCCACAGGCGTCACGGGGGGATGCGGAACAGTCTCCTACCTCTGGAGTCCCGGGGGGGCCACAACCCCCAGTATAACTGTCTCGCCCGGCAGCACCACCACTTACTCCTGTACGGTCCAGACGCCATGTAACACCTTAACCAAGGCGGTCACGGTCACGGTCGTCTCGGCCCTGTCGGCGGCCTTTACGCCGCTGAATACGACGATATGCCAGGGCACCTCGCAGGTCTTTACCCATACGGGCACGGCCGGGGTCACCCATAACTGGGCGGTATCG
>Ga0233425_10000999_pt1 | contig 67429 bp, 73 predicted proteins | sample Watercolumn_Towu_2_FD_181712 | JGI IMG/M metagenome (GOLD analysis project Ga0233425, IMG submission 181712) | Freshwater microbial communities from Lake Towuti, South Sulawesi, Indonesia - Watercolumn_Towuti2014_140_MG | ecosystem: Environmental > Aquatic > Freshwater > Lake | place...
GGCTTTCATTTGACCTTCAAGGTCCGATCGCACGGCGATCCAACGCCGGCGTGGTTACCTTACCACACCGGCACCGCGGAGCCCTCCCACACATGCCTTGTCGGTCTGAGGCGTAGCCTCGTTAGTTAGTCTCGCCGAATCCGGCCGAGTTCAGTAAAGACCCGCGCAAACAAAAACGCCGCCGCGGAGGCCGAAGCCTCGCGCGGCGGCGCGTGAGGGGGACTGCGCCGGGTTAGCTGATGCCGTACTTGTGCATTCGGTACAACAGCGTATCCCGGCTGATTCCCAACAGGCGGGCCGAACGGCTGCGATTGCCGTTGGTGCGGGCCAAAGCCTGCTGGATCAGGTCGATTTCGACTTTTTCCAAGTCGATGCCCCATTCCGGCAGCGCGAACACCGAGCGCTGGGCTGCGGGGCGGTTGGCGACTTCCGCAGGCAGGTTGCTCTCCTCGATGACCTTGCCGGCCAGCAGGATGGACAGCCGCTCGCACAGGTTGCGCAGTTCCCTGACGTTGCCGGGCCAGGGATAAGCCAACAACTTGGCCATGGCGGAGCGGTCGAAGGTCGCCGGCGGCAATCCATGCTCCTTGGCGAACCGGGCCATGTAATGCTGCAGCAGCAGCGGCACGTCGCCAACCCGTTCCCGCAGGGAAGGGATCTCCATGGGCACCACATTCAGCCGGTAGAACAGGTCGCGACGGAATTCGCCGCGGGCCAGCTTGTCCGGCAGGTTGGCGTTGGTGGCGGCGATGATCCGCACATTGACGTTGATGGTGTTGGTGTCGCCGACCGGCTGCAGTTCTCCGGTCTCCAGGAAACGCAACAGCTTGGCCTGCAGCGAAAGGGGCAAGGAGTCGACTTCGTCGAGAAACACGGTACCGCCATCGGCGGCATGCAAGCGTCCCACCTGATGACCGACGGCACCGGTGAAGGCACCCTTGCGATGGCCGAACAATTCGGATTCGGCGATGGCTTCGGGAAGCGCCGCGCAGTTGAGGGTCACGAAGGGCCGGCCGGCGCGGGGGCTGTGTTGCTGAAGGGCGCTCGCCAGAACCTCCTTGCCGGTGCCGGTCTCGCCGACCAGCAAGACGGTGACGTCCGTCGCCGCAACCATGCGGGCACTGCGGATGAGCGCCTCGAAATTCGGGGATTGGCCGATCAGTGACTCAAACATATACCACCCTCTGAGTTCGCTCTTATATGTTGTGCATGACCATCGGATTGATCTGCGGGAACGCAGCCAATAGCGCCAGGATGATCAGACTGATCCCTGCCACCTGCCGAAATCTCCGCAGGCTCGACAACCGCACCATGAGGCTGGTCATTATACCGATGCCGATCACCGTCGGTAAAGTTCCCAATCCGAAGAACAACATCGTCAGGGTGCTGCGGACCTCATTGCCGGCCGTGGCTGCCAAAGTCAGCGCAGCATAGACCAGGCCGCACGGCAGCCATCCCCAGATCATGCCGAAGATCAGCGCCTGCAACAAGGTTTCCACCGGAACGAGCTTCCGTCCGATCGGCTCGATGCGCCGCCAGATCACGGTCCCGGCCCGCTCGATATAGGCAAAGCGCGGAAACCAGCCGGCGATGTGCAGGCCGGCACCGGCCATGATGAGGGCGGAAACGATCTGCAGGATGCGGTGCCCCTGCCCTTCGCCCAAAGGCAACATCAGCACGTTGTGCAACAGCCCGGCGAAATAGCCGACCACCGCGTAGCTGGCCACGCGGCCGATGTTGTAGCAAAGGACGAAAGGAATCAGCTGGTACTTGTTTTCCCGGATCTCCCGCCGCAGGCTCAAGGTCAGCGACCCGATGATGGAGCCGCACATGCTGAGGCAATGGAGGGCGCTGAACAGCCCCATCGCGAAGGCGACCAGGTAGGAGGTACTGAATCCGGGCTCTAGGTGATGCATAAGGCGGCCAACCTTATCATAGGTATCGTTCGGAAAAACAGCCGAACCGGGGCATCTGACACAGCAAGCCGAGTCCTATGCCGCAGCTTGCCGCTAAGCGGCCTGGGCGAACACGCCGGCGATGGTGCGTTGTACCGCTAGAGCCGCCGCCCGGCGGTCCGCCGCGTCGCGAATCGGCCGCCCCACCACGATATGGTCGGCGCCGTTGAGAAAGGCCTGATCGACCGTCACGATGCGCTTCTGATCGTCGCTCGGGCGGTTTTCCACCGGACGAATTCCGGGCGTCACCACCAGCAGCTTGTCCCCCACTTCGGCCCGCAGCTGCCGCACCTCGAGACCGGACGAAACAACCCCGTCGCAGCCGAGCCGGAGTGCCCGCCTGGCGCGGGACAACACCAGCTGCTGCACGTCGCAGTCGAATCCCAGATCGGTCAGGTCGCCGCGGTCGAGACTGGTCAACACCGTCACCGCCAGTATCTTCAGATCGCCCTTTTCCCGCGCCGCCGCTTCCATGATGGCGTCGTTGCCATGCACCGTGGCGAAATCCACCCCGCGGACACTCAGCGCACGCACGGCCCGGGCCACGGTCTCCGGAACATCGAAGAACTTCAGGTCGACGAACACCTTCTTGCCGCGAGCCTTGAGCCACTCCACCAGGGCGAAATAATCGCCCGACATGAACAGTTCCAGTCCCACCTTGTAAAACCCGACGGCGTCGCCCAACTCCTCCACCAAGGCCTGGGCTTCCGGGATACTGGGAACGTCCAGAGCCACGATCAGGCGATCGGCAACGGGGATGGGCTTGCAGGAAAGGTACTGGGTCATGAAAACTCCGCAGTCAAAGGGTACGAAGGATAGGCATTGCCGAACCGCGCTGTTGGTAGAATGGCTGCTGCGATTCGCACCACGGAGCACCATGGTTTCGATACTGGCCCAGATGGGCCTCTTGATTTTGTGCGGCGTCGGCTGGCGGATTATACGGCCTGGCGGCCTGGATGCCGACCTGGTGCGACGGGTGCTGGCCGCCCTGGTGTTCAACCTGCTGATGCCGGCGCTGATCCTGTCGGTACTCTGGAAACAGCCGGTCGGGCTGGACACCCTGAGGGTGACCGCCTTCGGTCTGGCGATGATCGGCCTGGGGCTGGTCTCGACCTGGCTGCTGTCGCGGGCCCTGCCGCTCGACGACCGCCGGTTGGGCGCCGCCCTGCTGGCGGCCGGTTTTCCCAATGTCACCTATTTCGGGCTGCCGTTGCTGGAGCAGTTGTTCGGGCACGACGCGCGGCTGATCGTCATCCAGATCGACTTGTTCGCCGCCACCCCGGCGGTGCTGTTGCTGGGGCCTGTGATCGGCAGGCGCTACGGCGAAGGCCAGGGCGGGGCGAACGGGCTGGCGTGGCTGAACAACCCGCCGGTGTGGGCGGCTTTACTGGGCGTCCTCCTCAATCAGAGCGCCCCTCCGGCCCCGTCCTGGCTGTACCACGGCCTCGACCGCATGGCCGCGGCGGCGGTGACCCTCATGCTGATCGCTCTGGGACTGGGGCTGAGCGCGGCGGCCTGGCAGCGCCGCAATCTGCCTTGGGCGGCGCTGGTGGTCGGGTTGCGCCTGCTGGCCGTGCCCTGGCTCGCGGTCGGCCTGGGTCAGCGCATGGGATTCACCGGCGACACCCTGACCCAGCTGACGCTCGAGGCGGCCATGCCCAGCATGCTGCTGGGGGTGGTGTATTGCGACCGTTACCGGCTCGACACCGGTTTCTACGCCATGGTGGTAGCGCTGACCACCCTGGCGGCGGCGTTCAGCCTGCCCTACTGGCAGACTGCCGCGACCCGCTGACGAGCCACCCGACATTCCACTCTTCCATTCCCGATACCCCACCATGTCCCTGATCCGCATCACCGACCTCTCCATCGCCTTCGGCGTCCAGCCGGTCCTGGACCGCGCGCAGTTTCAGCTCGACCCGGGTGAAAGGGTCGGCTTGATCGGCCGCAACGGCGAAGGCAAATCCACCCTGTTGAAGGCGATCGCCGGCGCGATTCATCCCGATGCCGGCGAAATCTGGCGCCAGCCCGGCATCCGTATCGCCCTGCTGGAACAGGCGCCGAGCCTGCCGGAACAGGCCACCATCTACGACGCAGTGGCCGATGCCCTGGGGGACATCGGCCATTGGATCGGCGAATACCACCGGCTGTCGCTGCAGGCCCACCACGGCCAACAGGCGCTGGCGGAATTGGGCAGGCTGCAGCACCAGCTGGAGAGCCACGACGGCTGGCGGCTGCAGCAGCGGGTGGAAACCGTGCTAAGCCGGATGGAGCTGACGGGCGAAGATCCGGTCGCCGGGCTTTCCGGCGGCTGGCAGCGCCGGGTGGCCCTGGCCCGCGCCCTGGTCACCGAACCGGACGTGCTGCTGCTGGACGAGCCCACCAACCACCTGGACCTGGAAGTCATCCAGTGGCTGGAGGAACAGCTGCTGCAGTTTTCCGGCGCGATCCTGCTGATCACCCACGACCGCGCCTTCCTGCGCCGGATCGCCACCCGTATCGTCGACCTGGACCGCGGCCGGTTGACCTCCTGGCCGGGGGACTACGCCGACTACCTGGAGAAGAAGGCCCAGGCCCTGGAGGCCGAAGCCAAGCACAACGCCGATTTCGACAAGAAGCTGGCCCAGGAGGAAGCCTGGATCCGGCAAGGCATCAAGGCCCGCCGTACCCGCAACGAAGGCCGGGTGCGGGCGCTGAAGAAGCTGCGGGAAGAGCGAGCCCAGCGCCGCAGCCGGCAAGGCACCGCCAAGATCGAGATGGAGCAGGCCGAACGCTCCGGCAAGCTGGTGCTGGAAGCGGAAGCCATCGGCTTCGCCTACCCCGGCAAGGTCATCGCCCGCGACTTCTCGCTCAGCCTCATGCGGGGCGACCGCATCGGCCTGATCGGCCCCAACGGCGCCGGCAAGTCCACCCTGATCCGGCTGCTGCTGAAGGAACTGGAACCGCAGTCGGGCACGGTGCGCCACGGCACCCGGCTGAACGTGGCCTACTTCGACCAGTTCCGCTCCGACCTGGACCCGGACCAGACATTGGCCGATGCGGTGAGCGACGGCAAGGACTACCTGGAGATCAACGGCCAGCGCATCCACATCATGAGCTATCTGGGCAACTTCCTGTTCCCGCCGGCCCGCGCCCGCTCCCCCATCCGCAGCCTGTCCGGGGGCGAGCGCAACCGCGCCCTGCTGGCGCGGCTGTTCAGCCGGCCCTGCAATCTGCTGGTGATGGACGAACCCACCAACGACTTGGACCTGGAGACCCTGGAACTGCTGGAAGAACTGCTGGCGGAATTCGATGGCAGCCTGATCCTGGTCAGCCACGACCGCGAATTCCTCGACCAGGTGGTGACCAGCACCCTGGTGTTCGAGACCGACGGACGTATCGGGGAATACGTCGGCGGCTATTCCGACTGGCTGCGCCAGCGCCCTGCGCCCATCCTCGCCCCAGCGCCGAAGCCCAAGCCGCAAGCACCCGCCGCCGAACGCGCGCCGGAGCCGCGCAAGAAACTGAGCTTCAAGGAACAGCGCGAACTGGAGTCGCTCCCCGGGCGGATCGAGACCCTGGAAGCCCGTCAGGCCGAACTGAACCAGACCATCAACGCGTCCGACTTCTACCGCCAGGACAACCGGCAGGTGCAACGGGTGCTGGCGGAGGCGGAAGGCCTGCAGCAGGAACTGGAACAAGCCTACGCCCGCTGGGACGAACTGGAAGCCCTGGCCGCGGCGGCCCGGGCCTGAGGCCGGCGACCCCGCGACGCAACCGGCCGAGGTCTCAGCCGGAAACGGCCGGCCGAACCGCCATGCCCCAGGCCCGCAACTCGCCGGCGATCTCATCGACCAGTTGCCGGAGCCGGCTCGCCACCGGAGCGGAAAGCCCGACTCCGGGCTCCAGGCAGGCCGGCTCCATCCCCCAGAGCACCACGCGGGGCGGCAGAGTGCCGCGCAACCGGCTCAGGGCCAGCAGATCGGGCAGTCCCAGCTGGTGCAGCGACAGCTTCAAGGAGCATCCCTCGGGAATCTCGGCTCCCTCCAACCGGATGAGGCTGCCCGGTTCGCGGCCGGCCTGCACCGCATCGATCACCAGCAACTGACGCACGCCCTCCACGTGAGCCAGCAGGCCCATGCCCGCCACGCCGCCATCCAGACAGCCGAGGTCGGCCGGCAAGTCGTAGCGGGACTGCAGGTCCTCCAGGGCGCGCACCCCCAGTCCTTCATCGCCCAGCAGGAGGTTGCCGAGCCCCAGCACCAGCGTCGGGGTTGCCATCGGCGGCCCGGCCGGCTCAAGCCGTCCTTGGGGACGGCGGGGGCTGCAGCATGTGGATCGACTCCAGCTCGGCGCATCGCCCGCGCAGTTCGGCCAGCCTGCGCGGGACGGCTTGGCGGTCGGAGCGCAACAGCTCGGGGATTTCGGCGATTTCGATGAATTCGCCGAGAACCTGGGCGTCGTCGTCGCGATGGCAGACCCACCACACGCAGGGTACGGCGGTTTCCTCGACCCGGGATTCGCCGAAGCTGGCCACGCTGGCAGCGACCTCGCCCCGGCCCAGGGTTTCCCGCAGCAGCTCCAGGTCCTGGGGCGCCGCCCGGAGCCACTTCAGGTCGATCGTGCCTTCGCGGCCTTCCGCCAGCAAGGTGCAGACCTTGGCATCGATCTCGTGAATCACCGCCAGCACGGCGGAAACCTGGGGACCGGCGGGAATCGGCGGCCTGGACTCATCGTGGACGACCACGATGGGGATCTGCTGAAGTCGGGACATGGGTTCTCGCCAGGGTCAAGGGGCATCGATCACGGAACCGGAGGAGCCGGCGCGCCGGGGCCGCCCGCCGCCGGGCCTTCGAGCCGGTCGAACAACTCCCAGACTTCCCGCGCCTGCTCGGCGTCGACCTTGCCGATCCCCCAGCCGGCATGAACCAGCAGATAATCCCCCGGAACCACCGCCTGGTCCTGCAGCAGGAACAAGCTGACCTCCCGCTCCGCCCCGCGCGCCGTGCAGCGGGCGCGGTATCCCTCGACGGCGGCGACTTGCATGGGGATGGCCAGGCACATCGGCCATTCCTCGCGCCGGTCAGCCCGTCGCCGGCAGCGCCGGAGCGCCCGCCGCCGGGGCCGCGCCGAGCGTCCGCCCCGGCGGCGGCAGTGACGGGGCGCGGGCTAACGGATCGGTCGACGTCATGGGGGCTGCGGTCCCGGGCTCGCTAGCGGTCGCGCCTTTCCCTTCGACCGGATTCGCGGGCGGCCGGCGCGGCTTCCTCCTGCTCCTCGGCGGGACAGGCCGGTGCGTCCGGCGGGCCGCTCGGGCAGCCGGCCGGCGCTCCGGCCACGGCGCGTTCGCCGCCGGCGCTGCCGATGACGGCCCTGACCCGGCAGGGCGGAGTGGCCAGCTTGGTGGTCTCGAACTTCCAGCTGCCGTCGCTGGCGACCTTGGGTCTGCCGAGGACGCTGCCGGCAATGGCGTCCGACAGCGTCACGGTCGCTCCGGCGGTAGCCTTGCTGCCGGTGACCGTCAGCTTGCCGGACAGCCAGGCGGCTGAATCGATGGCCAGCCGATTCCGCAGCAGGTTGTCGATGCAGCCGGCGCCGCTGCACTCGGGATCGGCGTTGTCGATCAATCCATTGCAGTCGTTGTCGGTGCCGTCGCCGCAGCTTTCCCGGGCGGCCGGATTCACGGCGCTGCGGCCGTCGTTGCAGTCCACCGGTCCGCAGCTCCCACCCTCCGGAGAATAGCCGTCGCCATCCTTGTCGGTGCAGGTGATGCCCTTCACGGCGATGGTGACGGTGGCCGCGCTGCTGGCCACCGTGGCGCTGATGGCCTGATAGGTGAAGTGCACGGTGCCGCCGAAGCCGGACGCCGGGGCGTAGGTGAAGCCGCCGTTGCTGCTGAGCTTGAGGCTGCCGCTGACGGGCTTGGCGACCAGCTTGGCGCTGAGCTGGGCACCGGCGGGCAGATCGTTGGCGAGCACGCCGGGCGCCGCCACGGTGAGGACGGTGCCGGCCGCGGTGGTATAGCCGTCGGCCACGGCGATCGGCGCCTGGCCTGCGGCAGTGACGGTGATCGTCGCCGTCACCGCCGCGCTGCTGGCGGTGCCGTTGTCGGCCCGGTAGCTGAACTGGTCGGTACCGGTGAAGTTCGTCGCCGGCTTGTAGGTGAAGCCGCCGTTGGCGGCGAGAGTCAGGGTGCCGCTGCTGGGGAGGGAAACCAGCACCGCGCCGAGGCTGCCGGTGCCGGATGGATTGCTGTCGTTGGCCAGCACGCCCGGTGCCGCGACCGTGAGGGTGCCGCCGGAGGCGATCGAATAGCTGTCGGGGCTGGCGACCGGCTCAGCCGCGCCTGCGACGGTGACCGAACGCAGCGGCTTGACCGCCGCCTCCAGGCTCTCGGTGTCGGTGACCGTCAGAGTCGCGGTGATGACGGTCCCCGGCGTGGTCGTGGCCGGTATCGCCAGGCTGACGCTGGGGCCGGTCAGCTTGGCGCCGGTGGAAAAGCTCCAGGCGAAGCCGAGGCCGAGATAGTCCGGGTCCACCGCGGTGCCGGAGAAGACCACCGTGGTGCCGCGTCCGACCGGGGTGCCGTCGGCGGCCGGGGCGGTGATGGCCGCCCCGGTGGGAGCCGAGTTGATGCACAGCTTGTTGGGGTCGAGTCCCTGGGCGGTGGCGCCGTCGCGCAGATCGGTCTTGCTCGGCTTCAGCGGCACCGAGATGTGGCAGGAGGCGCAGCTTCTGGCGCTGAAGGGCCTGCTCTGTTCCGGCGGATTGGCGGTATCGGCGTCGGGTGTCAGCTTGGCGCACAGATTGTCCAGGTCCACCCCCAGGTCGGCCTTGGCGAGGACCTGCAGCGGGAAGGTGCCCGCCAGCAACAGCGCGAGACTCAGCGTCAACGATCTTGTGTCCATCGGCTTTCCCCCGGCAATGGCGCTCATGACGGTCAACCCTGGACCCGCACCCGGAGGCTCTCCGGGCGGCGGGCGTCGACCACATGCACCGCACAGGCCATGCAGGGGTTGAAACTGTGGATGGTCCTGAGGATCTCCAGCGGCTGGTCGGGAACCGCCAGCCGGTGCTTGCCGCCGTCCTGCAGCGCCGCCTCGTAGGCGCTGGGCTGGCCCGCCGGATCGCGCGGCGCGGCATTCCAGGTGGTGGGCACCACGCACTGGTAGTTGGCGATCTTGCCGTCCTGGATCTTGACCCAGTGGCCGAGGGCGCCGCGGGGAGCCTCGGTGGTGCCGAAGCCCTGGGCGGTCGCCGGCCAGGTGGACGGATCGAACATCGCCGGGTTGTGGGTGGTCAAATCGCCCTGGGCGATGTTGCGGGTCAGCTCGTCGAACCAGGTCGCGGTGAAATCGGCGATGATCTTGGTGTCCAGCGCCTCCGCCAGCAGCCGCCCCAGGGTGGAGAACATGGCCGGCAGCGGCAGCTTGAGCTGGCTCAGGGACTGGTTCACCAGGCCCTGGGCGGTGGCGTCGCCCTTGGCGTACAGCATCATCACCCGCGCCAGGGGGCCGACCTCCATGGCGTTGCCCTTCCAGCGCGGGGTCTTCAGCCAGGAGTATTGCGGGCCGCGGGCCGGATCGAACAGGGTCTGGCCGCCTTCCGACACCGGCTTGCGGGGCGCGTAGGCCTCCTTCGGGCCGGTGTAGTCGGGCACGGTTTCGCCGTCGAAGGGATGGAGCCCGGCGGTCTTGGCGGCATTTTTGTATTTCAGCCAGGAACTGGCGATGAACTCCTGGATTTCCGCCGGGTTGCCCAGGTCGACCGGCTGGACCTGGTCCTCCAGCCGGAACCGGGACAGCGGCAGGCGTTGGCCGGAGCCGTCCCGCGGCCACAGGATGGCTCCGGCGGGTATGGCCAAACGGGGTCCGTCGGCGTCCCAGGACGGGGTGTCGTCCTCGGGGTAGTCGCCGAAGCTCAGGAAATTGCCGAGGCCCTCGCCCAGGGTGAACCATTCCGGGTAAAACCGCGCCATGGCCAGCATGTCCGGCAGGTGCACCAGGTTCACGAAGCTGCGCAAGTCGCTGATGACCGTCGCCACCAGGGCCAGGTTGTTGGGATCGGTGGCGGTGCGGCCCGCCGCAGGAGTGAAGCCGGTGGCGCCGGGGCTGGCGCTGATGGCGCAGGGCGTACCGCCGACGACGAAGTTGGGATGGGGATTGCGGCCACCGAACACGGCGTGGATCCGGAGCACCTTGCGCTGCCAGTCGAGGGCTTCCAGGTAGTGGGCGAACAGCAGCAGATTCAGCTCCGGCGGCAGCCGGTAGGCCGGGTGGCCCCAGTAGGCGTTGCCGAAGATGCCGAGCTGGCCGGCACACACGAAGTTGGACAGCTTGTCCTTGACGGCCTTGAAGTAGGCCGTGTCGTTGTTGGCCCAGTTGGAGATGCACTTTTGCAGGGCGGAGGTGGCGGCGGGGTCCGCCTTGAGGGCCGAGGTGACGTCCATCCAGTCCGGCGCGGTGAGCTGGTAGAAGTGCACCACCTGGTCCTGCACCATCTGCACCGCACTCATGATGTTGCGGATCAGCCGGGCGTTGGGCGGAATGGGGTAATGCAGGGCATGCTCCACCGCCCGGATGGAGGCCATGGCGTGGACCACGGTGCAGACCCCGCAGATCCTCTGGGTGAAGGCCCAGGCGTCGCGGGGATCGCGTCCGTTGAGGATGGTCTCGATGCCGCGGAACATGGTGCCGCTGCTGTAGGCGGCGGTGATGGTGCCGTCGCTGTCGACGTCCGTCTCGATGTGCAGGTGCCCCTCGATACGGGTGATGGGATCGACGATGACCTTGCTCATGGGCTACTCCTGGTGGGGGATGCACCGCTCCGGGGTGAGGGCCCCGGTTCCCGCGGAACTTGGGCGAAACCGGGCTGACGCCGCCAATTCCCGGTCGAGGGCGGGACGTCAGCCGGTCAGCAGGGGCGGCGGGGCCGTGCATTCGCCGGTGACCGGCAGGATCTTGGCGTTGGGCGTGTAGAAGCTGCCGAAGCTGACGACGTCCTTGCCGTCGCTGCCCTTGACGACCACCTTTTCGCGGTCCCAGAACTTCGGCTCGCTGCAGGCCAGGCAGCCGTGGCCGGAGTGGGTGGGGGAACTGAGGCCGCCGTTCCACTTGACGGTGGTGCAGGCGTTGTAGGTTTCGGCGCCCTTGCAGCCCAGCAGATACAGGCAATAGCCCTGCTTGGCGCCGTCGTCGCCGTGGCTCTGGGCGAACAGCCCCAGGTCGTACTGGGGCAGGCGCGGACAGCAGTCGTGCACGGTCTTGCCGTAGTACACCTTGGGCCGCCGCAGCGCATCGAGCTCCGGCAGCGTCTTGTTGACCAGATACCAGGCGATGGTTCCGGTGATCACCTCCGGCACCGGCGGGCAGCCGGAGACGTTGACGTAGGGTGGCAGAGACCGGCCCGATGCCGGCTTGATGCGGCCCTTCTCCACCAGTTCACCGTAGCCGGAGGCGCTGCTGGGATTGGGGTAGGCCGCCGGGATGCCGCCGAAGGTCGCGCAGGTACCCAGCGCCACCACCAGGGCGGCGCCGTCCACCGCCTCCTTCAAGGCGGCCAGGTTGGAGCTGCCGGCCACCGTGGACCAGTATTCGGTCTTGCCCCAGGGGATGGAGCCGTCCACGATCAGCACGTAGCGCCCGAAAGCCGCCTGCATGGCGTCGGCCCTGGCCTTCTCGGCCTGATCGCCGGCCGCCACCTGCAGGGTCTCGTGGTAGTCCAGGGAGATCACGTTGAGGATCAGGTTTTCCAGGGACGGGTTGAACGAGCGCAGCAGGGATTCCGAGCAGCCCGTGCATTGCTGGAACGACAGCCAGATCACCGTGGGCCTGGGCGCCGCCGCGAGCTCCTCGGCGAACAGCCGGGCGGCTTGACCGGACAGCGCCAGGGACGAGGCGGTGAGGCTGCAGAACTTGAGGAAGGCCCGGCGCGATACGCCCCGTTCCTGCAGTGCTTCGAGAAAGGTCGGCTGGCTGTTCATGAATCACTCCCTTCGCAAGGGCGAAAACGATAGTCACGGCCCGGCAGAGCCGGCCGCGGATGGAGTCGTGCGGTTCGGCGCCGGCAGGATCGGCTCTCGGCCGGTCGCACGGCGCGCCCGGGCGCCGCTCGTTCGGGAAGGGCGATAAGGGTGTGCGGAGGGTGGATGGCGGGGAAGGCTGCCTGGGCAGTTTCGCCGAAGACCAAACCGGGCCGGAAGACCACGGTCCCTGATGCAGCGATGCTCGGCCGCAGCCGGGGCGCACGGCGGAGCCGGAACTCTCGGGCCCGTCGCGGCGCAGGGCAGCTCCCGGAGCGCCTCGGGTGTGTGCGGCCTTCCGCTCGGCGCCGCGCGCACCGTTCGGGGAAGAGCCCGGGAACATCCTGCCGATGGAGAGACTTCAGTATCACCGATCACCTCCGTATGTCGCGACGCGGCGTCCGATCGGCCCTGCAGATCGCCAGGGCGGCTGCAAGCCCGGCCGCATTAGAACGCCGTCACATTTCCGCGACAATGCGTGGCGCTACTTAAGTAGTCTTGCGAATTGTCCGCCCAGGGCCGCCGATGCAGTCTGCCCGGCCGGCCCATGACACCGCCCCTGGCCGGGACCACGCCGCAACCGCGATCGATGCGGCACCGGAGTTCCTCCGAAAGTCGCGCAGCGAATGCCATTAACTTCCCGATGCTTTCCTGCCGGAGGGGGCTTTAGCCCGCGACCGGCACCTCGTCGCGGGCTAAAGCCCTCTCCCACCCGCAAGCTGCCAAGCGTCCGGGAAGTCGTTTCCGGCCATATCCTTCCCTGTTTGACTTCAGGCGGGGAGGAAGTAGAACGCGATCCCCAGGATGAAATAGACGGCCAGCAATTGCGCGCCTTCCATCCAGTTGGATTCTCCGTCCGCCACGATGAGGTTGACGGCGAACACCGCCAGCACCACGGCAATGACTTCGAAGGGGGTGAATACCAGGTCCATGGGCTGCCCCAGGGCGTGGCTGGCGAACACCAGGACCGGCGCGACGAACAGGGCAATTTGCAGGCTGGAACCGATGGCGATGTTGACGGCCAGGTCCATCTTGTTCTTCATGGCCATGAGCACGGCGGTGCTGTGCTCGGCGGCGTTGCCGACGATGGCCACCAGGATCACGCCGACGAACACCTCGGTCATGCCCAGCACCTTGGAAGCCGCCTCCACCGATCCCACCAGGAACTCGGCCATGACGCCGACCGAAACCGAGGCGAGCAGGAGGACGGTCAAGGACTTGCCACGCCCCCAGCCGCTCACGCCGAGCGCTTCGGCGGTATCGGGAGCGGCGGCTCCCACGTAGAGGTGCCGGTGAGTGCGCAGGGTGAACAACAGGCTCAGCACATAGGTGGCGATCAGGACCAGCGCAATCTCCAGGCTCAGGTCCTTCTCGACCCCGGAACCCGCCGCGCCTGCGATGCCGTGGAAGATCGCCGGCACCACCAGGCCGATGGCGCTTAGCATGAGCAGGCTGGAACCGATACTCGCCGTGGTCCGATTGAACCGCTGGAGCGGATGCTTGAGGCCGCCGGCCACCATGCTGAGGCCCAGCACCAGCAGGATGTTGCCGATGAGAGAGCCGGTGATGGAGGCCTTGACTACATCGAACAAGCCGGCCCTGAGCGCCAGCAGGGCAATGATGAGTTCCGCCGCGTTGCCGAAAGTGGCGTTGAGCAGTCCGCCGATCCCTTCGCCCAAATCCTCGGCCAGGTGCTCGGTGGCTTTGCCGATCCAACCGGCGAGGGGAATGATGGCCAGACCGGAGGTCGTGAAGATCCACAGGGCATCGGCATGGCTCAACTCCAGCACGATGGCGGCCGGAGCAAAGATCAGCAGGCTGTTGAGGGCGAGGGGACCGAAGCCCGGTCTTTCCGAGTGCATGGCGTCCGACCGTGTGAGAGGGGCGGGCAAGTATACGGGAGCCTTCGCCCCTTCCCCAACCACCTGTGAACATGCGGGTTCGCGCCGTTTCGCAGGATCCACGACCGGCCGGTCCGACCGATCCCGCCCGTCAGCTTGCGAACAAATGCTCCACCATGGCCCGTTCCTCCAGCAATTCGGCGGCACTGGCCTGCATCCGGCTGCGCGCGAATTCGCCGACGGGGAGATCGGGAACGATGTGATAGTCGCCTCCGACGGTGGTGACGGGGAAGGAATAAATGATGCCTTCGGCGATGCCGTAACGGCCGTCGCTGAGAACCGCCATGCTGACCCAGTCGCCGGCCGGGGTGGCGCCGATCCAGCTGCGCATCTGGCCCAGGGCGGCGTTGGCCGCCGAGGCCGCCGACGACTTGCCGCGCACCTGGATGACATTGGCCCCGCGTTGCTGCACGGCGGCGATGAACTCGGTGTGGAACCAATCCTCGCCGGCCACCTCCAGCGCCGGCTCGCCGCGCACGGTGGCGTGGGACAGGTCGGGAAACTGGCTGGTGGAGTGGTTGCCCCAGATGGCGATCCGGCGGACCTCGCCGACCGCGCAGCCGCAACGGGCGGCGAGCAGGCTGGCAGCCCGGTTATGATCGAGCCGGGTCATGGCGGAGAAGTTCCGGGGCGACAGGTCGGGGGCGTTGCGCAGGGCGATCAGCGCGTTGGTGTTGGCGGGGTTGCCCACCACCAGCACCTTGACCGAACGCCTGGCGACTTCGTTGAGGATCCGTCCCTGACGACTGAAGATCTCCGCGTTGACCTGCAGCAGGTCGCGCCGCTCCATGCCCGGCCCGCGCGGCCTGGCCCCCAGGAGAAATACCAGGTCGGCATCGCCGAAAGCCACGGCGGGGTCGGCGGTCACCACCACGTCCCGCAGCAGGGGGGCGGCGCAATCGGTCAATTCCATGACCACGCCCTCCAGCGACGGCAGCGCTTCGGGTACTTCCAGCAACCGCAAGCTAAGCGGCTGATGGGAACCGGCCAGCTCTCCGGTGATCAGCCGGAACAGCAAGGCATAGCTGATCTGTCCGGCCGCGCCGGTAACCGCGATATTCAGGGGTGTCTGCATGGAACCGCCTCCGCCGGCTTAGGAGTGAGCGTCTCAACCGACCTGAAAGCCCTTGCCGGCGATGACCTGCTTGATTTTTTCCAAATTCGCCCGGGCTTCGTCGTATTCCACTTCGACGCTGTTGGCCTTGAAATCGGGCGTAACGGCGATGATCCCGGCACACGCGCCGACCGCCTCCCGTACCGTCGCCTCGCAACCGCCGCACTTCATGCCCTTCACCGCTATTGTCGTTTTCATGCTGGGACCTCACAATCGGAATATGATGGGATCGCCGGCCGCAGCGATTCCCGGTCGAGCGACCGGAACCGCGGCCCGGCTCGGAAAATCCGATTATACGGGCTATCCTCTGGCCAACCACAAATCCCGCCGGACTTCCCTCCGGCACTCGCTGAACCTCCTTCGCCACCACCGCTCGCCCATGCAACTGAAACCTTCCGAAATCCTCGACCGCTTCCAGCCTCAAGGACTGATCACCGGCCGCCAGGGACCGGACATCGGCATCACCGGATTCGCCCCCATCGACCAATGCGGTCCCGGCGACCTGGTGTTCGTGGACCATCTCAAGTATTTGCCGGCGCTGCGCCAGCAACGGCCGGCGGCGGTCATCACCACCCCGGCCATCGCCGCCGAACTGGCGGACCAAACCGAGCTGGCCATCCTGCTGGCGCCCAACGTGAGGCTCGCCACGGCTCTGGTCAAGCAAGCCTACGACGACCGCAATTTCTACCGCACCGAATGGCCCCGCATCCACCCTTCGGCCGTGATACACGACAGCGTGGCGGTACCGGCGGACGCGGTGGTCGGTCCCGGCGTGGTGGTGGGCCGCAACGTCCATCTCGGTGACGGCGTCGTCCTGATGGCCAACTGCGTGGTGGAACACGACGCCGGCATCGGCGCCGGCACGGTCCTGCATCCCGGCTGCATGGTCAGCCACGGCTGCCAGGTGGGTGCCCGCTGCATGCTCAAAGCCGGCTGCGTGGTCGGCTCGGAAGGCTTCGGCTTCGCCCAGGACGAGCAGCGGCGCAACTACCGCATCCCCCACACCGGCAAGGTCATCATCGAAGACCGCGTCATCATCGGCGCCAACACCACCGTGGACCGGGGCACTTACGGCGCCACCATCATCCGCGCCGGCACCATCATCGATGCCCTGTGCCACATCGGCCACAACGTCGAGATCGACGAGGATTGCATCATCTGCGCCCATACCGGCATCTCCGGTTCCAGCAAGTTCGGCAAGCGGGTCATCGCCACCGGACAGACCGGGGTGCTGGACCACGTCAGCGTGGCCAGCGATACCGTGCTGCTGCACCGCGCAGGGCTACACAACAGCGTCAAGGAACCGGGCATGTATGCCGGCGGCCCGGTGCAGCCGCTGCAGCAGTATCTGAAGAACATGGCCGTCATGCCGCGGCTGGCGGAGATGTGGTCGCGGCTCAAACAGCTGGAGAAGAAGGTGCAGCAACTGCAGGCGCCGGGAGGGTGAAGCCGTGAGCGCGCAGCACCTGCCGCGGCCTGCCGTCGACAATCAGTTCCTGGCCGAGCATATCGGCCTGCTGCGCCATAGCTTCCGCCACTGGACTTATAAGGAACTGGTGGACCCGCGCATGACCGACGCCGAGGCCGCGCGCTATGTGTTCGACGCGCCGTTCGCCCTGCTGTCCCACGACACCTCGCCGGACCCGGTATTCAGCTACGCCAACCGCACCGCGCTAAGCCTGTTCGGCATGGAGTGGGAGGAACTGACCCGGCTGCCGTCGCGGCTGTCGGCCGAACCGGCGGACCAGAAGGAGCGCGAAGCCGCGTTGCACGAGGTGGTCGCCCACGGCTTTATCGACCATTACAGCGGGGTTCGCATCGGACGCCACGGCAATCGCTTCAAGATCGAGGACGCGCTGGTGTGGAATCTGCGCAGCCCCGAAGGCCTGCTGCTGGGCCAGGCGGCGCGCTTCGACCGCTGGACCTTCATCCATTCGGTTTGACCCACCGCGGCCGGTTCACCGCCAATGGTGTTGAATTAAGCCCCTCTCCCTGTGGGAGAGGGGTTGGGGTGAGGGCCTGGGCGCCTCGTGCTGGCGACGGCCTCGTTGGAGCATCAGGCGCTTCAGCCCTCACCCTGCCCTCTCCCAAAGGGAGAGGGTTCCTTATTTCAACAACATTGCGGTTCACCGCTCAGGCAGGCCCTGCGGTCGCGTCGACGGCGATCTCGTATTCCCGGAAGTCCTTGGAACTCTCGCGCACCCTAAGCACCTTGCAGCGCTTGCGGACGCCGTCGCGCTCCAGGGTGAAATACTCGCCACCCCGCAGGCGTAACGCCTCGGCGAACAAGCCCTGCCCCCCTTCCATGGCCGCCGCCAGCTTCGCCAGTACGGCCTTGCGGCTCTTGGCGGGCGAGGCATCCAGATAAACCTTCACCGGCACCGGCTCGCTGCCCAGCAACTCGAACGGCATCAGCGCCGATCCGGCTTCCTTGCCGCCGCCGGCAATCACTCCCAACTGGATCAATCGGTTATCCGTATTGAGGGCCACCAGCATGCCCGGCCGCAGAGTCACCCCGGTCGGCTCCAGCAGATAATAGCCGGGGGCCTCGGCACGGAACACCCTGCAGGGGTATTCACCCCGCTGCCATTGGTACTGTCCCTTCGATTCCGTCGATTTACCCGGCGCGAAGGTGCCGGCCGACTTGGACGAGGCCACGGACGGCAGAGAGGCATCGCCCTCGGCGTTCAGCGGCAGGATTTCCAGATCGATCCCGCCGACCTCCCAGGACTGCCGTTCCTGGGAGCGGACTTCGAGGATGGCCAAGCGGGCGATCAAGTCTTCGAGCTGCGGGATGACCACCGCATTGCGGCTCTGGGCCTCCTGGGAAACGGCGGGAATTCCGCCCAGCCGGATCTGCAGATGAGCCGCGAATGCCGGCGCCAGACGCTCGGCCTCGGGGGTGGTCGGCTGACTCAGCATCACCAGTTTGTTGCGGAGTTCCCGGCAATACAGATAGCGCCGGTTGGTTCCGGTATTTTCCCGATCCGACGGGTCGAAGGGCTGCGGATCGCGCGGCGCATCCAGGTCGAAGTACAGGTCGGCGCTATGTCCGTCGCGCCAGGCCGCTCGGCAAACGGCGACCGAACCGGCATGGACGCCGAGCAGTTCGTGCAGCTTCGGGATCTGGTCGGGGTTGAGTTGGTTGGGGGCGGCGCGGTGGAACATCAGCAGCCGGCAAAACAGACCGTCGATGCCGAGCCGGGCCGGCAGCGAGGGACTGGCTACAGTGGGTCGCCAATCCAGCTTGGCCATGGATTCGGCCATGGCGAACAGCTCGAAGATGCGCCCCCAGAAGGAGTTGGAGGGGGACTCGAAGATCTGGGCGAGCCGCAGCGAATACAGGTCGAAGCATTCCAAAGCCTCGTAGAGGATCTGCGCGCGGTGGCCGGCGTCAGCCGCCTCCCTCGCACCCTCTGCCCGCGCCAGCGCCAGATAGCCCTTGCCCAGTTCGCCCGGGAACTGCACACCCAGCAACGCCAGCTTGCGAACCCGGTCGTCGGTCGCTCTGGGCTTGCCCAGATAAGGCTGCGCCAGACGGTGGCTCTGGATGAACAGCAGCGGCCTGAGCTTTTCCAAGGCGCGGAACCGGAAATCCGGGTCCAGGTCGGAGGCCAGCAACGCCTGCAATCCGTCGTTGAGCATGCGGCAGCATTCGCCGGGATTGTTCGGCAACGATCCCAGCCAGGCATCGACCGCCTCGTCACCGGGCTCGAACGGCAGCTGGAGTATCGACATCATCCCATGCTCCTTCGGCTGGTTTGCAATGGACGTCACTCTACAGGTTCTCAGGCCCCCACGCTGTGGCACTCGCCTCGGAACCGCGACAGTTCGGCGACCGATGTTCAGGTGATGACCGTCGGCCGCTCCATGCCCGATAGTCGCTTCACGCCACTCAGAGTCTCCGCCAGCGCAATCAGGTCCGCGAGCGCCTCCTGGGTGTCCTGTTCATGGCGCTCGGGATCGCGCTCGTAACGCTCCAGGTAGATGCGCAGGGTGGCCCCCTGAGTTCCGGTGCCGGACAGCCGGAACACCATGCGCGAGCCGTTTTCGAAGCCGATGCGGATTCCTTGACCCTCACTCACGCTGCCGTCCACCGGATCGCTGTAGCGGAAATCGTCGGCGAAGCTCACCCGGTAGCCGCCGAAATCCTGGCCGGGAAAATCCGCCAGACGCGCGCCGAGATTGGCCATGATCCCCTCGGCGATCGGGCCATCCACACCCTCGTAGTCATGCCGGGAATAATAGTCGCGTCCGAATCGCCGCCAATGTTCCCGCACGATGTCCGCCACCGACTGTTTGCGCACCGCCACCAGATTGAGCCAGAACAGCACCGCCCACAGCCCGTCCTTTTCCCGCACATGGTCGGAGCCGGTACCGAAGCTCTCCTCGCCGCACAGGGTGATCTTGCGGGCGTCCAGCAAATTGCCGAAGAACTTCCAGCCGGTAGGGGTCTCGTAACAGTCGATGCCCATGGCCCGCGCGACCCGGTCCACCGCCTGACTGGTGGGCATGGAGCGGGCGACGCCGCGCAGGCCGTCGCGATAGCCGGGCAGCAAATGGGCATTGGCCGCCATGACCGCCAGGCTGTCGCTGGGGGTCACGAAAAAATTCTCGCCCATGATCATGTTGCGGTCGCCGTCCCCGTCCGAGGCGGCGCCCAGAATCGGAGCCCGCGCTCCCATCATCCGCTCCGCCAGCTCATGGGCATGGACCAGGTTGGGGTCCGGGTGCCCGCCGCCAAAATCCTCCAGCGGCACCCCGTTGATCACCGTGCCCGCAACCGCGCCGAGCTGGTCTTCCAGGATGCGGCGGGCATAGGGACCGGTCACCGCGTGCATGGCGTCGAAACAGAGGGTGATGGCGCCCGACTTCAGGGCTGCCGAGATCAGCCGGAAATCGAATAAATGCCCCATCAGCTCCGCGTAATCAGCGACCGGATCGATGATCTCCACCTGCAAGCTGTCGAAGGTGCTGATTCCCAGAGCGTGCAGATCCACCTCCGGCAGGTCGGCGATGCGGTACTCGGTGATCTCCCTCGTCCTGGCGAACACCGCGTTGGTGAAGCTTTCGGGTGCCGGACCGCCGTTGGTGACGTTGTACTTGATGCCGAAATCTTCATCCGGCCCCCCGGGATTGTGGCTGGCCGACAAGACGAAGCCGCCGTGCGCCCGGTACTTGCGGATCACGCAAGAAACCGCCGGCGTCGACAGCAGACCATCCTGACCGATCAGCAGGCGGCTGGCGCCATTGGCTGCCGCGATACGGATGATGGCTTGCAGCGCGGTCTTGTTGAAATACCGGCCGTCCCCGCCCAGGACCAGCGTCCTGCCCTCGACTCCGCCCAGCACATCCAGCACCGACTGAACGAAGTTTTCAAGATAATGAGTCTGCTGAAAGACCGTTACCTTTTTCCTGAGTCCCGACGTACCCGGCTTCTGATCCTGAAATGGAGAGGTTTTGCGGATTTCGATTTTCATAGGGCTGTAGGCTATTGACTCGAGGTGGGGTAATTATTTTAACTTATAAGGGTTTATCGCCAACAACAGTTCATCATCCGGGGGCCGCCTTGAACTTGCGCCACACTGCATTTTCGCTCTTGTTCTTCCTTTCCCATCCCGCCTGGTCGAACAATGACCCTAAGATCTGGCTGCTGGTCGAAACCGACCACCGCCTGCTGCGGGTGATGGAAGGCCTGAACGAAAAAGAGGTTTTCACCAATGTCGCCATCGGCCGCAAGGGCAGCGGCATCGACAAGGTCCGCAACGACGACAAGACGCCGCTCGGCGAATACCGGATCGGCTGGGTGAATGAGAATAGCCGATTCCGGCGGTTCTTCGGCCTCACCTACCCGAACCTGGACAACGCCAAGCGTGCCTATCGCAGCGGCGTGATCGGCGAGCATACTCTGCGAAGCATCATGCGGGCCAGCCTAGGCGATGATATTCCGCCCCAGGATACTCCCCTCGGCGGCCAGATCGGCATCCACGGCTTGGGAGCCGGAAGCCGCCAAGTCCATGAGGAATTCAATTGGACTCACGGTTGCATCGCCATGACCAACGAACAAATCGACCGGCTCGGCCAGTGGATACGCAAGGGAACCCTGGTGGTCATTCGTTGAGTCGTTCTATAAAATAATGCTGGAAAGCTGGTTGCGTTCAAGGCAAACTACGCTTCGGGCTCCGTCCATTCGTTCTGAACGGATGGTTTCTTAGTAATCTTTCATTGAAAATAAGGAAACACGCGTATGATGAAAGCTATCAAGTTCGCCGCTGTTCTCGTGGCTGCTACCCTGACCGTTGGTTGTGCAACCAAGGGTGATGTCAGCAACCTGCAGACTCAGCTCGATGGCCTGAAGGCCGAAACCGCTTCCGTTAAGAGCACCGCTGACGAAGCTCTGTCTGCCGCTCAGGCTGCGGAAGCCAAGGCTTCCAGCGCCGACGCCAATGCGCGTCGTGCCGCTGCGGCTGCGGAAGAAGCCAACAGCAAGCTGGATCGGATGTTCAAGAAGAGCATGCTGAAGTAATTCATGCAGGCCGTCATGGCCCGCATGAATCGGCAAAACCCCGGAGGAGCAATCCCCGGGGTTTTGTTTTGCCCGGATGAAACCTCGCCATGAGAAGAAACGCGGCGATCGCGGGAATCGCTGCTCCCGCCACTCCAGGACAAACCGCTTAGCCCAGCAGGGCAACCCCAAACCGTCGATCAAGACGTGAATGTAAGTGAGCGGCGAAGGTTCCGAGCGACGGAGCGGGGGGACACAGCCACCAGGGCTTTGCCATGGGAGCCAGGGAGAGATCGTTCCGAGCGGCGGAGAAAACCCGTGCGAAATCGCACTTGGGTCCGCAGCGGGGTCATTCCCGGCGTAAGGCGGCGCAGGCAGGGCCTGGGGAAACTGAGAGGGGGGTAAGAACGCGAGGGTATACCGCGGTGTTCCCAACCCATGGTTGGGAACACCCTAAAAGGCTTGTCGGCCGTCAGTCGACCAGGGCGACGTAAGCCATCGGCGCGTTGTCGCCGGCGCGGAAACCGCACTTGACCACGCGCAGATAGCCGCCGTTGCGTTGCGCGAAACGCGGACCGATTTCGGCGAACAGCTTGACCACCGTATCACGGTCGCGCAGGCGGTCGAACGCCAGCCGCTTGGCGGCAAGACTCTCCTGCTTGGCAAGGGTGATGAGCGGTTCGGCGAACCCGCGCATCTCCTTGGCCTTCGGCAAGGTGGTCTTGATCACGCCGTCGCGCACCAGCGCGATGGTCAGATTACGGAACAGCGCCCGCTTGTGGCTGCCGGTGATGTTGAATTTTCTGCCTGAGTTACGATGGCGCATACCGATTCCTAGACGACACTCTGTGGAAAGTTTTGGTTATTTCTTAAGACCTTCGGGCGGCCAGCTCTCCAACCTCATCCCCAGCGACAATCCCTTCGACGCCAGCACGTCTTTGATTTCGGTCAGAGACTTCTTGCCCAGATTGGGGGTCTTCAGCAGATCGACTTCCGTTCGTTGAATCAGGTCACCGATCAGGAAAATATTCTCGGCCTTCAGGCAGTTCGCCGAGCGGACGGTCAACTCCAGATCGTCCACCGGACGCAGCAACAACGGGTCGTGGGTCGGCTTATCCTTGCCCCCCGCCTCCGGCCGCTCGCCGTCGGGCTGCAAATCCACCAGCAATTCCAGGTGCTTGTTGAGGATGGATGCGGCGTGCTTGACGGCCTCTTCGGGGTCTACCGTGCCATTGGTCTCGATGTCGATGATCAGTTTGTCCAGGTCGGTACGCTGCTCGACGCGGGCACTTTCCACGACGTAGGAAACCTTCTTGATCGGGCTGAAGGATGCGTCCACATGGAGCGTGCCGATCGGAGAATCGACGCCGGCGCTCAAGCGCTGGCTCACCGGCTGATATCCCCGCCCCTTCTGCACCTTCAGCATCATGTCGATGCTACCGGTGTCGGTCAGATTGGCGATCACCAGATCGGGATTGAGGATTTCCACGTCATGGCTCAACTCGATGTCGCGCGCGAACACCTGACCCGGTCCCGACTTGGTCAGCCGCAGCGATGCCGAACGACCATGCGACAAGCGGATGGCGAGGTTTTTCAGGTTCAGCAGGATGTCGATCACATCTTCCTGCACCCCGTCGATCGCCGAGTATTCGTGCAGCACTCCCTCGATCATGACCTCGGTGACGGCACAGCCGGGGATGGCGGAAAGCAAAACCCTGCGCAACGCATTGCCGAGCGTATGGCCGAATCCCCGTTCCAGCGGTTCGATGACGATGCGCGCCGACGTGGCCCCAACGGCCTGGACGTCGACCCCCCGCGGTTCGACTAAATCTTCGAGAAAACTCTGCATCAACACGACCTTATGTTTCCTTTACTTGGAATAAAGCTCAACCACCAGCTGCTCTCTGATATCCGATCCCAACTCGCTGCGCTCAGGAGCCGAGCGGAACACCCCGCTCAACTTCTTGGGATCCACATCGACCCAACTGGGGAAGCCGTATTGTTCGGCCACCTGGATCGCATCCTTGATGCGAAGCTGCTCGCGGGCCTTGTCGCGCACGGCTACGTTGTCCCCGGCCTGGACCTGGTAGGAGGGGATATTCACCACCTTGGAATTCACCAGGATGGACTTGTGGCTAACCAGCTGGCGCGCCTCTGCACGCGTCGCTGCAAAACCCATGCGATAGACCACGTTGTCCAGCCGAGACTCCAGCAACTCGAACAGGTTCTCACCGGTCGACCCCTTGCGCTGCGCCGCCTTGGCATAATAATTACGGAACTGCCGCTCGAGGATTCCATACATCCGGCGCATCTTCTGCTTTTCGCGCAACTGGGCGGCGTAGTCGCTCAGCCGGCCCTTCTTGGCGCCATGCTGGCCCGGCTGCTGATCCAGTTTGCACTTTCCGTCGAGCGTCTTGCCGCGCGCCTTGAGAAACAGATCGGTCCCTTCGCGACGGGCGAGCTTGCACTTTGGTCCCAGGTATCTAGCCATACTATCAAACTCTCGTCAGTTATACGCGGCGCCGCTTCGGCGGACGGCATCCGTTATGGGGAATGGGGGTATCGTCGATGATATTGGTGATCTTGAATCCCAGATTGTTGAGCGAGCGAACGGCAGACTCGCGTCCGGGACCGGGACCCTTGATCCGAACGTCCAAATTCTTCATCCCGTATTCCTTAGCCACCAGGCCGGCCTTCTCCGCCGCTACCTGGGCGGCGAACGGGGTGCTCTTGCGAGACCCGCGGAAACCCGATGCTCCGGCGGTCGACCACGCCAAGGCATTGCCCTTGCGGTCGGTGATGGTGATGATGGTATTGTTGAACGATGCGCTGATGTAGACGATCCCGTCGGAAACGTCGCGCTTGATTTTCTTGCTGGGCCGATTGCTTGCTGCCATGAACTTTGTCTCTCAGTAACCGCTATTTACGGATCGGGCGACGCGGTCCCTTGCGGGTGCGCGCGTTGGTTCTGGTCCGCTGGCCGCGTACCGGCAGGCCGCGGCGGTGCCGCAATCCGCGATAGCAGCCGAGATCCATGAGCCGCTTGATGTTCATGGCGGTTTCGCGCCGCAGATCACCCTCGACCACGAACTTCCCGACCTCCTCACGTACCCGCTCCATGGTGTCATCCGGAATATCCTTGACCTTGGTGCCGGCGCCGATACCCACCGCCGAGCAGATAGCGCGCGCGCGGGTCGGCCCGATACCGTAAATGGCGGTAAGGGAGATAACGACGTGTTTGTGATCGGGTATGTTTACCCCTGCAATACGTGCCATTTAGCTAGTCCTCAGAACACCGTTGTGAGATCACGATCAAAGCTCCAGCGCCCACCACCGTCAGCCCTGCCGTTGCTTATGCCGCGCATCTTTGCAGATGACCCGCACTGTGCCGCGGCGCTTCAGGATTTTGCAGTTCCGGCAGATACGCTTGACGGACGCTCTTACTTTCATTGTGTGCTCCAAACCGATTATTAGGCAATTATGACCGGGTGACCCCGATATTGGATTTCTTCATGATCCCTTCGTACTGATGGGAAATAATGTACGTCTGAATCTGCGACATGAAATCCATGACGACCACCACGATGATCAAGAGCGAGGTGCCGCCGAAGTAAAATGGAACATTCCAGTATACGATCAGAAACTCCGGCAGCAGACACACCAAGCTGATGTATATGGCTCCGGCCATGGTCAGCTTCGTCATCACCGCGTCGATGTAGGACGCGGTATTCAGCCCCGGGCGGACGCCGGGAATGAAGGCGCCGGACTTCTTCAGGTTTTCGGCGGTCTCCTGCGAGTTGAACACCAGCGCCGCATAGAAGAAACAGAAGAAGATGATTGCCGCCGTGTAACAAATCACGTAGAGCGGCTGCCCCGGCGACAAGGTCGTCGCGACATCCTGAAGCCATCCCAGGCTCTCGTTATTGCCGAACCACCCTGCCACCGTCGCCGGGAACAAAATGATGCTCGACGCGAAAATCGGCGGGATCACACCGGACATGTTCAGCTTCAATGGCAGAAAACTCTTTTGCGCCGCGAACATGCGCCGGCCTTCCTGGCGCTTCGCATAGTTGATGGTGATCCGCCGCTGCCCTTTCTCCACGAAAACCACGATCGCCGTCACCGAGATTGCAATGAAAAACAGCAACACGATGGAAAAGGGTCCCATCTCGCCGGTTCGTGCCAGCTCCAGAGTACCGCCCACAGCCGCGGGCAAGCCGGCTACTATACCAGAGAAAATGATGATGGAGATACCATTGCCGATCCCGCGCTCGGTAATTTGTTCGCCGAGCCACATCAGGAAGATCGTGCCCCCCACCAGCGAGACGCAAGTGATGAACACGAAATGCCAACCCGGACTGATCACCACCGGAATACCTCCGGCGGTCTGGTTCTGCAATGCCAGGGCCACACCGACCGACTGGAAGGTGGCCAAGGCCACGGTAGCGTAGCGCGTGAACTGGTTAATCTTGCGGCGCCCCGACTCTCCTTCCTTCTTGATGGCCTCCAGCGCCGGTACCACCACGGACATCAGCTGCAGAATAATCGACGCGGAGATGTAAGGCATGATGCCGAGGGCGAAGATGCTCAACCGCTTCAGCGAGCCGCCGGAAAACATGTTCACCATGTCGAAGATCGCCCCGCCCTGCTGCCGGAACATATCGGCCAGCGCGCGCGAATCGATTCCCGGGATCGGGATGTGGGCACCGATCCGGAATACGACCAAGGCTCCGAGAACGAAAAAGAGCCGCTGCCGCAGCTCAGTCAGTCTCCCGAACCGGTCGGAAAGGAGAGAGTTTGGGGTGCTCACTTAAACCTCGACGCGGCCGCCTTTGCCTTCGATCTCGGCCCGGGCACCCGCCGTGACGCCCAATCCTTTCACCGTCAGCGCAACTGCAACCGGCCCGTTCAACACGACCTTGACCGTCTTGGCATCCTTGGAAACCAGCCGGCGCGCGACCAGGACCGCCAGGGTCACCTCAGTCGAGCCGAGCTTGGCGAGTTCGCGGGTACCGATCTCGGCGACGAACTGCTTCTTGTGGGACTTGAAGCCCACCTTCGGAAGCCGCCGCTGCAGCGGCATCTGGCCGCCCTCGAAACCGACCTTGTGGAATCCGCCGGCACGTGCGTGCTGGCCCTTGTGGCCACGACCGCAGGTCTTGCCCATGGTGGACCCGATGCCGCGGCCGACCCGGAGCCTGGGCTTGCGCGAGCCGGGACTGGATTTGATGGTATTCAGATACATGTCAGTTTTGCTCCATCGATACCATGTAGGAGATGCGGGCGACCATTCCCCGAACCTCGGGGCTGTCTTCACGCACGACCACGTCGCCGATCCGGCGCAGGCCGAGACCCTTGAGACATGCCTTGTGGGAAGCAAGCCTGCCGTTGGAACTCTTGGTTTGCGTAATGCGTAAGGTTTTGGCGCTCATCGGGAACACTCGATTCAAAGGTCCGCGGGGGACTTGCCGCGTTTGGCGGCGATGTACTTGGGGTCCTTCATCTCGACCAAACCCTTGATCGTGGCGCGGACCACATTGATCGGGTTGTTGGTGCCGATGCACTTGGCCAGCACGTTGTGCACACCGACCACTTCAAAGACCGCGCGCATCGCGCCGCCGGCGATGATGCCGGTACCTTCAGAGGCCGGCTGCATGAGCACCTTGGCAGCGCCCGCCTCGGCCGTGACCGAGTAGTGCAGCGTGTCGCCGTTCAGGCGGACCCGCCGCATGTTCTTGCGCGCCTGTTCCATCGACTTCTGGATGGCCACAGGTACTTCGCGCGCCTTGCACAGGCCGTAACCGACCCGGCCGGCGCCGTCACCGACCACGGTAAGCGCAGTGAAACCAAACTGGCGCCCGCCTTTCACCACTTTTGCGACGCGGCGAACGGCAACCAGCTTCTCATTGAAAGAATCGGCGCTGTTGGCAGCGCTGGAGAGATTAGCCATGGTCCACCCGTTAGATAGTTAATCCCGCTTCGCGGGCGGCGTCCGCAAGCGCACGCACGCGCCCGTGGTATTTGAATCCGGACCGATCGAAGGCAACCTTGGATACTCCGGCAGCCAATGCTCGTTCTGCAATGGCCTTTCCGATCACCGCAGCAGCTGCGATATTCCCGGTGGACTCGATGGTTTCCTTGAGCGCTTTCTCGGTGGTCGAAGCCGCCGCAAGGACGCGGGAGCCGTCACTGGAAAAGACTTGGGCATAAATATGGCGTGGGGTCCGATGTACGGTCAGCCGGTCTGCACCCAGCTGTCTGATCAGCTGCCGGGTCTTTCTGCCTCGGCGCTGTCTCTCCTGCTTTTTGTTCATCGCTGTTAACCTGCTACTTCTTCTTGGTTTCTTTCCGGACGATTACCTCGTCCGAATACCGAACCCCTTTACCCTTGTAAGGCTCAGGCGGGCGGAAATTGCGGATGTTGGCCGCAACCTGGCCGACCAGCTGCTTGTCACAACCCTTGACCAAAATGTCGGTCTGGGACGGAGTTTCGATGCTGATCCCGGCCGGCGCGTTGTATTCCACCGGATGCGAGAACCCCAGGCTCAGGCTCAGCACCTCGCCCTTTGCGGCGGCGCGATACCCGACACCGACCAGCGACAGTTTGATCTGATAGCCATCGTGTACACCGGTCACCATGTTCTGGATGTTGGCCCGCGCGGTGCCGGCCTGGGCATCGGCGCTCTTCTCGCCATTTGCCGGCGCCACCTTGATGGCCTTTTCCTCCAGATCGACCTGCACGTGAGGATGGACCCCATACGACAAGGTTCCCTTGGTCCCCTTGATGGTGAGTACGCTGCCGTTAACGGTGGCCTGCACTCCCGCCGGCAGAATGACCGGATTTTTCGCTACTCTAGACATTGCAATCCCACTATTTCCAGCGACCCGGCTATGCCACCAGGCACAGCACTTCGCCGCCTTCGCCAATCGAACGAGCCTTTTTGTCGGACATCACGCCCTTGGAGGTCGAGACTATCGCCACACCGAGCCCGCCAAGTACGGTCGGGATCTTCTGCTTCCCGCGGTAGATGCGCCGCCCCGGCTTGCTCACCCGTTCGAGCTTCTCGATCACCGGCTCGCCCTGGAAATACTTGATCTGTATGACCAACTCCGACAATCCGGCGGCATCCGAGGCCACTCCGCAATCACTGATGTAGCCTTCGTCCTTCAGCACGTTGGCAATCGCCACCTTCAGCTTGGATGACGGCATGCGCGTTTCGGTCTTGCCTGCCGCCTGCGCGTTCATAATCCTCACACACAGATCAGCAACGGGATCACTCGTACTCATTGTCGGCTCATTACACTTCTTGATTGGGACGGGGGGCTCGGATTCCTGCGACGGCCACCGAAGCGGATCTTGCGCTACCAGCTCGCCTTGACGACGCCGGGCACGTCGCCACGCATGACGGATTCGCGCAGCTTGTTACGGCCAAGACCGAACTTCCGGTAATAACCATGGGGCCTTCCGGTCAGACTGCACCGGTTGTGGCCGCGGACCGCAGAGGAGTCGCGCGGCAGACGCTGCAGCTTGAGCTGGGCATCGGCCTTCTGCTCATCGGTCGCAGTCGGCGAGTTGATGGTGGCGCGCAGGCATTCGCGCAGCTTGAAGTATTTTGCGATCAGCTGCGCCCGCTTCTTCTCGCGAGCGATCATGGATGTCTTCGCCATGGTCGATACTCTTAATTTCGGAAAGGAAACTTGAACTGCTCGAGCAATGCCTTGGCTTCGGCATCGCTGGCAGCCGTCGTGGTGACCGTGATGTCCAGCCCGCGGATCGCGTCGATCTTGTCGTAGTCGATCTCGGGAAAGATGATCTGCTCCCTGACGCCCATGGAGTAATTGCCGCGGCCGTCGAAGGCGCGCGGGTTCAATCCACGGAAATCGCGGATACGGGGTATCGCGACGGAAATCAGGCGGTCCAAAAATTCATACATTCTATCACGACGCAGCGTCACTTTGCACCCGATCGCCATGCCCTCACGAATCTTGAAGCCTGCAACGGATTTCCGCGCATAGGTGACGATCGGCTTCTGGCCGGAGATCGCCTGCAAGTCTTCAACCGCCGCCTGCAGTATCTTCTTGTCCGCTGCCGCTTCGCCGACGCCCATGTTGAGCGTGATCTTTTCGATGCGCGGTACCTGCATCACAGACTTGTATTCGAACCGCGATTTCAGCTGCGGCACGATCGTTTCTTGGTACAGGGTTCTTAATCTGGCCATTGCCCCACTAACCTCTACGCGTCAACCACGTCGTTCGTCGACTTGAAAAATCTCACCTTGCGGCCGTCAGCCAACAGGCGGAACCCAACCCGGTCGCCCTTGTTGATGGCGGGGTTGAAGATCGCGATATTGGAGATCGCGATCGGCATGGCCTTTTCGGTAATGCCACCAGTAATGTTCCGAGCCGGAATCGGCTTCTGGTGCTTCTTGACCATGTTGATGCCTTCGACCACCGCCGTGTCGTCGTCGTTGACGGTCAGCACCGTGCCCCGCTTGCCCTTGTCGCGGCCGGCAATGACGATTACCTGGTCGCCTTTTCGTATCTTACGCATCTCGAGTAACCTGCTAGAGAACTTCCGGCGCCAGGGAGATGATCTTCATGAACCGTTCCGACCGCAATTCGCGTGTCACCGGTCCGAAGATACGGGTTCCCAGGGGCTGATATTGATTGTTGAGCAGCACCGCCGCGTTGCTGTCGAAGCGAACCACGGAGCCGTCCGCGCGGCGCACGCCCTTGCGAGTCCGCACCACCACCGCGTTGTACACCTCTCCTTTCTTGACGCGGCCGCGCGGGATGGCATCCTTGACGCTGACCTTGATGATGTCGCCGATCCCCGCGTAACGCCGGTGGGACCCACCCAACACCTTGATGCACATGACCTTGCGGGCGCCGGAGTTGTCCGCAATGTTCAGGCAGGTTTGCATTTGTATCATGATTGGCCTCTTAGCTGGATACGCTTACGAATGACCTTTGTGCCTAGCCGGCCCGGGTCACGATGCGATGCAGCATCCACACCTTGTTCTTGGAAAGGGGCCGGCAACTGCGGATCTCGACGATATCCCCTTCCTTGCATTCATTGTTTTCGTCGTGCGCCATCAACTTGGTGGAGCGCTTGACATACTTGCCGTAGACCGGATGCTGCACCAGCCGCTCGACCAGTACGCTGACGGTTTTCTGCATCTTGGTGCTGACCACCTTGCCGGTGACGGTGCTGACGGGCTTGACTTCGGTACTCATCGAACTGACTCTTTCTCGGCTAAAACCTGATAGATCCGCGCGACGTCCCGGCGGACTTTCTGCACGCGGTCCGGCTTCGAGAGCTGGCCCAGTGCCTTCTGCATCTGCAGATTGAAGCGTTCCCGGAGAAGCTCGGCCACCAAGCCCTTCAGCTCGGCGACGCTCTTTCCTCTTAATTCACTGGATTTCATCACAGCACCGTGCGTTGCGAAAATGTGGTCTTGATGGGGAGCTTGGCTGCCGCCAGCCGAAACGCCTCCCGTGCCAGCTCTTCCGATACGCCCTCCAGCTCATAAAGCATGGTGCCCGGCTTGATTTGAGCGATCCAGTATTCGACGCTGCCCTTGCCGCTGCCCATACGGACTTCCAAAGGCTTCCTGGAAATCGGCTTGTCGGGAAACACACGAATCCAGATCTTGCCGCCGCGCTTCACATGGCGGCTGATGGTACGGCGCGCCGATTCGATCTGTCGCGCGGTCAGACGTCCGCGGTCAAGCGCCTTCAGTCCGAACTCACCGAAGCTGACTTTGCTCCCGGAATGGGCCAAGCCTCGGTTGTCCCCCTTCATCTGCTTGCGATATTTCGTTCTCTTTGGTTGCAACATGGTGCTGACCTTAACGCTTAAGAATCCTGGCCGCCCGCCGACTTGCCCGCAGCTGCGGCGTCCGCGAACACTTCACCCTTGAAAATCCACACCTTGACGCCGATGACGCCATAGGTGGTCTTGGCTTCGGCGAAGCCGTAGTCGATGTCGGCACGGAAGGTGTGCAACGGCACCCGTCCTTCCCGATACCATTCGCTTCTGGCGATTTCAGCCCCGTTCAAGCGGCCCGCGACGTTGATCTTGATGCCCTCGGCACCGAGCCTCAGGGTGTTCTGCACGGCGCGCTTCATCGCCCGGCGGAACATGATGCGCTTTTCCAGCTGCTGGGCTACGCCTTCGGCGACAAGTTGGGCGTCCAGTTCGGGCTTGCGCACTTCCTCAACGTTCAGCTGAACCGGGACCCCCAGCATCGCCGACAGCTCACGGCGCAACGCGTCGATATCCTCGCCCTTCTTGCCGATCACCAAGCCCGGCCGGGCGGTGTGGATCACGATATTGGCGTTGTTGGCCGGCCGGTTGATCTGGATCCGGCTGATCGAGGCGTGCGCAAGCTTCTTCTTGAGGAACTCGCGGGTCTTTAGATCATTGTACAGATACTGCGGATAGTGCTTGCTGTCCGCATACCATCTGGATGTCCAGTCTTTGATGTAGCCCAGCCGGATACCGGTAGGATGTACTTTCTGTCCCATGTGCGCCGCCCTTATTTTTGCTCGGTGACTTTAACTGTGACGTGGCAGGTTCTACGCAGGATGCGATTCCCGCGGCCCTTGGCCCGTGCCTTCATGCGCTTCATAGCCGGTCCTTCGTTGATGTAGATCGTGCTGACCTTGAGCTCGTCCACGTCAGCCCCCTGATTGTGCTCGGCGTTGGCGATGGCCGACTCGAGCGCCTTTTTCACGAAGAGGGCTCCTTTCTTGTCGCTGAACGTCAGCAGATCCAAGGCCTTGGACACATGTAGCCCCCTCACCTGATCTGCCACCAGGCGGCACTTTTGGGCCGAGATTCGGGAGTTTGTGAGGGTTGCGGAAGTTTCCACCGTTATTCTCCGGTCACTTACTTGGATTTCTTGTCGGCTTGATGGCCTTTATAGGTCCGCGTCGGGGCAAACTCACCCAACTTGTGACCGATCATATTGTCCGACACCAGGACCGGAACATGCTGTTTGCCGTTGTGTACGGCCAAGGTCAAGCCGATCATCTCGGGCGTAATCATCGATCTGCGGGACCAGGTCTTGATGGGCTTCTTGGTGCCCGCCGCGACGCTTTCCGCCACCTTCTTTTCCAGGTGGTGATCAACGAAGGGGCCTTTTTTTACTGAACGTGGCACGTCGATATCCTCTGTATCAGTTAACCGCGCTTGCGCACGATCAGGTGGTTGGTCCGCTTGTTCTTGCGAGTCTTGTAACCCTTGGTGGGCACGCCCCACGGCGTCACCGGATGGCGCCCGCCGGAGGTACGCCCTTCACCGCCGCCATGGGGATGGTCGACCGGGTTCATCGCCACACCGCGAACGGTGGGCCTCACACCGCGCCAGCGCTTGGCACCGGCCTTGCCGAGAGAAACCAGGTTGTGCTCGGGGTTGGAGACTTCGCCGATGGTCGCCTTGCAGTCGGCCAAAATCTTCCGCATCTCCCCGGAGCGCAGCCGCAGCGTGACGTAGGCGCCTTCCTTCGCAACCAACTGCACCGAACTGCCGGCGCTGCGGGCGATCTGGGCGCCCCGGCCCGGCTGCATCTCCACACAGTGGATCAGGGAACCCACCGGGATGTTGCGCAACGGCAGCGTGTTGCCGCTCTTGATCGGCGCGAACTCGGCGGAGATGATCTCCTGGCCGACCGTCGCGGACTTCGGTGCGACCGTGTAGCGGCGCTCGCCGTCTGCGTAGAGTACCAGGGCGATATGCGCGCTGCGGTTGGGATCGTATTCGATCCGCTCGATACGGCCGGGAATGCCGATCTTGTCCCGTTTGAAGTCGATGATCCGGTAAAGCTGCTTGTGGCCGCCCCCCTTGTGCCGGGTGGTGATCCGGCCGGCGTTGTTGCGCCCGGAAGACTTGGTCTTCTTCTCGGTCAGGGCCGTGTGGGGAGTCCCCTTATGCAGGCCTTCCGTCTTGACCCGGATGACGAAACGTCGGCCGGCAGAAGTAGGTTTTGATTTAACCAGCGCCATGTTGATTACTCGTTATAGTGACAGCTTGCGGCTTGGTGCGGTTCAGGCTCAGGCCGTGGCAAGATCGATGCTGAATCCCGGCTGAAGCTTCACGTAAGCCTTCTTCCAGTCCGAACGCTTGCCCTTGAAACGGCCGACGCGCTTTTCCTTGCCCTTGACGTTCAGCAGGTTGACCTTCTCGACCTTGACGCCGAAGGCCAGTTCGATCGCCTTCTTGACGTGCAGCTTGTCGGCGTTGCGCACCACCCGGAACACATACTGCCGGTCGCTTTCCGTCTTCAGGGTCGCCTTTTCCGAGACATGGGGCGCCTGGATGAGGCTCAGCAAATTCAGGTTGCTCATTTCAGCGATTCCTCCAGTCTCTGGAACGCGGCTTTGGTCACGACCACTTGCTCGCAGCCGACCAGGGCCGCGGGGCTCAGATTCTGCGAAGTGCACACCCGCACGCGGGCCAGGTTGCGGGCAGCCAGGAACAAGTTGTTGTCGACGGCATCGGCGACGATGAGCTTCGAACCCTCGGGGAAGTGGGCCAGCCGCTGCACCAGTTCTTTGGTTCTGGGTGCCGCGACCAGCACGTCGTCGGACACCACCAGACGGTCCTGCCGCAGCAGTTCCGACAGAATCGAGCGGATCGCGCCCCGGTACATCTTGCGGTTCACCTTCTGCTTGTAGCTGCGCGGCGTCGCGGCAAAGGTCACGCCGCCGGTACGCCATAACGGTCCGCGGGTGGTGCCCGCGCGTGCCCGGCCGCCGCCTTTCTGGCGCCAGGGCTTGGCGCCGCCTCCGCTGACGTCGGCGCGGGTCTTTTGCGCCTTGGTGCCGGCACGACCTGCAGCCAGATAGGCTACGACCACCTGATGCACCATGGTCTCGTTGAATTCCCGGCCGAAGACCTGCTCGCTGGCTTCGAGCGAGCCCGATTTGGCGCCGTTTTGGATTACCTTGACTTCTAAGCTCATAGTCGTTCCGGTGTTATTTCTTGGTGCCCGGAGTCACGATGACGTCTCCCCCTTTTGCACCGGGGATGGATCCCTTGATCAGGAGCACCGACTTGGCACTGTCGACGGCCGCCACTTCCAGGCTCTGGCTGGTGCGGGTCGCCGCCCCCAGATGACCGGCCATCTTCTTGCCCTTGAACACGCGGCCGGGCGTCTGGTTCTGGCCGATGGAACCCGGGGCGCGGTGCGACAGGGAGTTGCCATGGGTCGCGTCCTGGGTGCGGAAGTGATGGCGCTTGACCACGCCGGCAAACCCCTTGCCGATGCTGGTGCCCTGGACATCGACGAACTGACCGGCGGCAAAAGTCTCCACACCGATATCCTGGCCGATCTTGAACTGCGCCAGCGCATCATCGGCCACGCGAAACTCCCACAATCCCCGGCCCGCTTCGACACCCGCCTTGGCGAACTGGCCCGCCTCGGGCTTGTTCAGGCGGGAGCGCTTCTTGCTGCCGGTGGTAACCTGGATCGCCGAATAGCCGTCCCTTTCGACGGTTTTCAGGCTGACCACGCGATTCGGTTCGACGTGTACCACCGAGACCGGAACGGAGCTGCCGTCCTCTTTGAACAGGCGCGTCATGCCGCATTTCCTGCCGACTAAACCCAACTTCATCGCCCTATGCCCCCGGTTAGTTCAACTTGATCTGAACGTCGACGCCGGCGGCGAGGTCCAGCTTCATCAGGGCGTCCACGGTCTTGTCCGTGGGCTCGATGATGTCCATCAGCCGCTTGTGGGTCTTCAGTTCGTACTGGTCGCGCGCATCCTTGTTGACGTGCGGAGAAATCAGCACCGTAAACCGCTCCTTCTTGGTCGGCAGCGGAATAGGGCCCAGCACCTGGGCTCCGGTACGCTTGGCGGTCTCGACGATCTCCGTCGCGGACTGGTCGATCAACCGGTGATCGAAGGCTTTCAGCCGGATTCTGATGCGCTGCTTTGACATGTGACTTACTCGATTACTTTGGAAACGACGCCGGCGCCGACGGTGCGGCCGCCTTCACGAACTGCAAAGCGCAGGCCCTCTTCCATGGCGATCGGCGCGATCAGCTTCACCACGATCTTGATGTTGTCGCCCGGCATCACCATCTCGACGCCTTCCGGCAGCTCCACCGAACCGGTCACGTCGGTGGTCCGGAAATAGAACTGCGGGCGGTAGCCGTTGAAGAACGGGGTGTGACGGCCGCCCTCTTCCTTCGACAGCACGTAGATTTCCGCCTCGAAATGGGTATGCGGGGTGATCGAACCCGGCTTGGCCAACACCTGGCCGCGCTCCACGTCTTCCCGCTTGGTGCCGCGCAGCAGCACGCCTACGTTGTCGCCGGCCACGCCTTCGTCCAACAGCTTCCGGAACATCTCGACGCCGGTGCAGGTGGTCTTGGTGGTGGCCTTGATGCCGACGATCTCGACTTCCTCACCCACCTTGACCTTGCCGCGCTCGATACGGCCGGTCACCACGGTGCCGCGGCCGGAGATGGAGAACACGTCTTCGATGGGCATCAGGAACGGCAGGTCCACCGGACGCTCCGGCAGCGGGATGTAATCATCCAGCGCCTGCACCAGCTTGACGATGGCCGGCACGCCGATGTCGCTCTGGTCGCCTTCCAAGGCCTTCAGCGCGGAGCCGATCACGATCGGGGTGTCGTCGCCGGGGAACTGGTAGGTGCTCAGCAGTTCGCGAATTTCCATTTCCACCAGCTCGACCAGTTCGGCGTCGTCCACCATGTCGGCCTTGTTCAGGAACACCACGATGTAGGGCACGCCCACCTGGCGCGCCAGCAGGATGTGCTCGCGGGTCTGCGGCATCGGGCCGTCGGCGGCGGAACACACCAGAATCGCACCGTCCATCTGGGCGGCGCCGGTGATCATGTTCTTCACGTAGTCGGCGTGGCCGGGGCAGTCCACATGGGCGTAGTGCCGGTTCGGCGACTCGTATTCGACGTGGGCGGTGGCGATGGTGATGCCGCGCTCGCGCTCTTCCGGCGCCGCGTCGATCTGGTCGTAGGCCTTGAACTCGCCGCCGAACTTCTCCGCGCCGATCTTGGTCAGCGCTGCCGTCAACGTCGTCTTGCCGTGGTCAACGTGACCGATCGTGCCTACGTTTACATGCGGCTTGGTTCGGGTGAACTTTTCTTTTGACACGGATGTATCCTCAGTTTTCGTGCTGCAGCGTATTTAATAGTCTGTTATTTCCGGATGACCGCTTCGGAGACGCTCGCCGGCGCTTCCACGTATTTTTCGAATTCCATCGAATAGGTCGCCCTTCCTTGCGTCGCCGACCTCAGGTCGGTCGCATAGCCGAACATTTCCTTCAACGGCACTTCGCAGCGGACGATGCGGCCGGCAGGCATGTTTTCCAGTGCCTGGATCACCCCGCGGCGGCGGTTGATGTCGCCCACCACATCGCCCATGTATTCCTCCGGCGTCACGACTTCCACTTTCATCATCGGTTCCAGGAGCACCGGCTTCGCCCTGCGAACACCTTCCTTGAAGCCGATCGAGCCGGCTATCTTAAACGCCATTTCGCTGGAGTCAACCTCGTGATAGGAACCATCGATCAAGGTGACCTTCACATCGACGATGGGATAGCCGCCCAGCACGCCGTTTTGAAGCGATTCCTGGATGCCTTTGTCGACTGCCGGAATAAATTCCCGCGGGACCACACCGCCGACGATGCCGTTGACGAATTCATATCCGGTACCCGGCTGTTTCGGCTCGATCTTCAGCCACACATGGCCGTATTGACCCTTGCCGCCGGTCTGCCGCACGTACTTGCCTTCCTGCTCCACCGCCTGCCGGATGGTTTCACGGTAGGCCACCTGGGGCGCGCCGACGTTGGCGGCAACACCGAATTCCCGCTTCATGCGGTCGACGATGACTTCCAGGTGCAGCTCGCCCATGCCGCTGATGATGGTTTGGCCGGACTCTTCGTCGGTTCGCACCCGGAACGACGGGTCCTCTTGGGCCAGACGGTTCAGCGCGATGCCCATCTTCTCCTGATCTGCCTTGGTCTTCGGCTCCACCGCGACCGAAATCACGGGATCGGGAAACTCCATCCGCTCCAGGGTGATGATGTGCTTCTCGTCGCACAAGGTTTCGCCGGTGGTTACGTCCTTCAAACCGATGGCGGCGGCGATGTCGCCGGCGCGCACTTCCTTGATTTCGTCCCGGTTATTGGCGTGCATCTGCACCAGCCGGCCGATCCGTTCGCGCTTGTGCTTGATCGGGTTGTAGACGCTGTCGCCGGAAGACAGGACGCCCGAGTACACCCGTACAAAGGTCAAGGCCCCGACGAAAGGGTCCGCGGCGATCTTGAACGCCAGGGCGGAGAACGGCTCGTCGTCGCTGGCATGGCGCTCGCCATGCTGGTCGTTTTCCAGCACCCCATTGATGGCGCGGATGTCGACCGGGGAAGGCAGGTAGTCGATGACGGCATCCAGCATGGCCTGCACCCCTTTGTTCTTGAAAGCCGAGCCACACAGCACCGGCACGATCTCGCCGGCCACGGTGCGCTGACGCAGCGCGGCCTTGATCTCGGCTTCCGTAAGCTTCGTACCGTCGAGGTACTTTTCGGTCAGTGCTTCGTCGGCTTCGGCTGCCGCCTCGATCAGCTTGTCCCGCCATTCCTCGCAGGACTTCGTCATGTCGGCGGGAATCTCCCGCTCCTCGAAACGGGTGCCCTGGGTCGCGTCGTCCCAGTAGATGGCCTTCATCTTGACCAGGTCGACCACACCGGCAAAGTGTTCCTCGGCGCCGATCGGTAGCTGGATCGGGACCGGACGCCCACCCAGCCGGCTCTGAATCTGCCCGACGACCCTCAGAAAGTCTGCGCCGGCGCGATCCATCTTGTTGACGAAAGCCAACCGCGGCACATGGTACTTGTTGGCCTGACGCCACACCGTCTCGGACTGCGGCTCGACCCCGCCAACGGCGCAAAACACCGCGCAGGCACCATCCAGGACCCGCAGGGAGCGCTCGACTTCGATGGTGAAATCGACATGCCCCGGCGTATCGATGATGTTGATACGGTGCTGGGGCCGGCTGCCGTCCATGCCTTTCCAGAAGCAGGTGGTCGCGGCCGAGGTGATGGTGATGCCCCGCTCCTGCTCCTGCTCCATCCAGTCCATGGTGGCGGTTCCATCATGGACTTCGCCTAACTTATGCGATACCCCGGTATAGAACAGCACGCGCTCGGTGGTCGTGGTCTTCCCCGCATCGATATGGGCCATGATACCGATGTTCCGGTACAGGTCGATGGGTGTCGTACGTGCCACGATGCTTGCCGCTTGCCATCATCGGAAGGAGCTTGAAGCGCCTGCCGGTTACCAGCGGTAGTGCGAGAACGCCTTGTTGGCTTCCGCCATCTTGTGCGTGTCTTCGCGCTTCTTCACGGCCGAACCGCGGTTATCGGTCGCATCCATGACTTCCCCCGCCAGACGCAGACCCATGCCCTTCTCGCCGCGCTTGCGGGCGGCATCGATCAGCCAGCGCATGGCCAGCGCCGACCGCCGGGTGGGGCGAACCTCGACCGGCACCTGATAGGTCGCACCGCCGACCCGGCGGGATTTCACTTCCACCATGGGCTGAACGTTGTCCAACGCCTTTTGCAAGATTTCGAGAGAGTCATGGCCCGTGCGGGTTTCGATGACATCCAGCGCGCCGTAGACGATGGCTTCGGCGACCGACTTCTTGCCGTCGACCATCAGCATGTTGACGAACCGGGCCAGCATGCGGCTACCGAAGCGGGGATCGGGATTGACTTCCCGGCGGACGGAATTTCTTCTTCGCGACATGGGTTGCTGCCTTTACTAGGGGTATTAGGCCTTGGGTCTCTTGGCGCCGTACTTGGAACGGCCCTGGCGGCGCTTCGGCACACCGGCGGTATCCAGACTGCCGCGCACGACGTGGTAGCGCACACCGGGCAAGTCCTTGACACGGCCACCACGAATGAGGACGACCGAGTGTTCTTGCAGATTGTGGCCTTCACCACCGATGTAGCTGCTCACCTCGGCGCCGTTGGTCAACCGCACACGGGCTACCTTACGCAAGGCGGAGTTCGGCTTTTTCGGCGTAGTGGTGTAAACGCGGGTACAGACCCCGCGACGTTGAGGGCACCCGCTCAATGCAGGCACATTGCTCTTGACCCGTTGCCGGACTCTGGGCTTGCGGACCAACTGACTAATCGTGCTCATCAAACCACCTTAAACTGCGACCTTATAAGCGCAAACGAATAAAATCACCGGAGCCTGAAAGCGCGGTGAATTTCGGATTTTACGAGAAGCCCCTAGGAAGCGTCAATCAGGGAACGACTCTAACAACGGTCACCACCCAAAAAGTATCAGCGGCGGGAATCCGTTAGTATGTGGCTCCCCCGGACGGACTCGAACCGCCGACCCAGTGATTAACAGTCACTTGCTCTACCGACTGAGCTACAGGGGAATGAATCAAAAATGGCGCGCCCGGAGAGATTCGAACTCCCGACCACCTAGTTCGTAGCCAGGTACTCTATCCAACTGAGCTACGGGCGCGTTAAGACGTGAATACTACCGTTTTCTGCGCGGTGTCGTCAACACCGGCGAATCCATTGCAGCGCGGCATGGGCACTGATCGCCCGACAAGCCCGCACGGCCTCCTGCATTCGGCTCAGCATCATAACCGATCGTGGCGGGCTTTTCCTCAGCGCCATTCAATAGCTGACCGAAGCCTGGATCCAGAATTTCTGGGTATCGGGCTTGCCCAGTGCATTCTGACCGTCCGGCCCCTTGTCGGCGACGAAATCGGCGAATTTGAACAGCACCGAGTAGTGCTTGCCGAATTTCTTCTCCGCCAGGAGGTCTACCTCGTGGCCATAGTCCTGGCGGCTGTGCTGGTCGGAAAACTCGTGGTACACCGCCATCAGGTCGATGCCATAGAGGGTGTACTTGATGGTGCCGTACATATCGCGGATGCCGTCCGGCGGCGTGGCCAGGAACAGATCGGCCCAGCCCTGGAAGGCGTGCAGGGTCGACAATGGGGTCTGGAAGCCGACCCCGTTGTCGGCCCCCAACTGTTCCCAGGCCGCCTTCAAGGTCAGCCCCATGATATCGACACCGCCTTCGGCCAGCCAATAGTCGGTCTCGTAGGTCTTGGGGTTATTGCCATAGTTCTCCTGGTGAGCGTATTCGAGGGTGTAGAGCGCCTTGAGCCCCTCCATCACCGGCGTGCCCTTGCCGCTGTCGAAACGCAGGCCAAAGCTTTTGTTGGACTTGGCGAAACTGGGCTTGCCCAGCAGCACGTCCTTGCCGCCCTCCGCCCCCTTGTCTTCGTAATCCAGCCAGTAGCCGTAGCCGATCAAATTGCCGTAGCCGGTATCGAAATTGACGTTGAGCACCGGTGAATTCATCCGGGCGTACTTGGACAGGATGTCCTGCACCCCGAACAGATAGCCCGCGGTGGCGGTCGTCCTGGGAATCAGGCTGGTGGTGACGGTGGCGGCGTCGAAGGTCTGTTCCATCTGCCGCCAGACCACGTTGCCGACGAAGCGGTGGTTGTCGAAGATCAGCCGCTGCCGGCCCACCTTGATCAGGGTATCGGGCAGTCCGCCGTAGCTGGCCCACAGCTGGTTCACCTCGTTGATCTGGGGATCGGCGATCACCGGGTATTGGGTCTTCTTGTTGCGCCCGCTGTTGTAGTCGTTGACGCCGATGTCCTGATTGCCTTCGTATTCGGCGAAGGCCTTGAATCCCAGAAACTCCGGGGTCAGATAGCCGAGTCTGAGCCTGGCGGTGGAAGCTTCCGCCGGCCCCGGCGTCTTGGCCGTGTCCTGATCGACGTATTCATAGCGCCAGCGCAGGTCGAAGTTGACCTTGCCGTAACGCCCGCCCCCCAGGTTGAGGGCGTTCTCCACGGTTTCGTCGAAACCGGCCGGAGGCGGGGTTTCCGCCGCGGCCGCAGCCGACAGCAGGCCGAGGGAAAGAACTGCGCCCGGGATTGCGGGCAGCCGAAACCAGCGCCGCGATGTGTAGTACCGCTGCATAGGAAGATCCTCATGGTGGTGGTGGTACAAAGATCTCCGCCGCTCCCGGGTGCGTGGCTTCGATCGGAAAGGGATGATTCGTCGTCTTCAGATTCTGATGAGTTTCCTCTTCGCTCTTGCTCTTCAAGTCCCGTTCAGTCGCGCCGAGCACCGGAGCTTTCGGCAGGATTCGCCCGCCAGGGGCGCGGCAGGGATGCCGCGCGTCGGCAGAGGGCGACGGATCGCCCTTCTGCCGGCCCCTGCCGAAAGCGAGGAGCGCAGGGGCTTTCGCGACTGTCGGGTGCCTTTTCTTTTGGATACTTTTCTTTGGGCAAGCACAGAAAAGTATCGCGGCCGTGGGTCCGCGAACCCACATTCACAAGCCATCGCGCAGCGATTCAAAACCTCTTCAAAGCGCGCCAACTCAACAACTGGAAAATCGATCAATCAAGCACGATCAAATCAACAAGTCCTCCAGCGAGATGAGCATGCGCGCCACGTCGGCCAGCTTGGCATTGCGGCTCATGGCGGTCTTGCGCAGGAATTGGTAAGCCTCGTCCTCGTTCATGTGCTTCTTGTTCATCAGCAGACCTTTGGCTTTTTCGACCACCTTGCGGTCGGCCAGCTGGGTCTTGGCGTCGTCCAATTCCTTGCGGAGCGACTGAAACTCGGAAAAGCGCGCCACCGCCACCTCCACGATGGGCATCACCCGCTCGCGGCTGAGGCCGTCCACCACGTAGGCGCTGACGCCGGCGCGGACAGCCTGGCGGATGTAGTCCGGATCGCGCTGGTCGGAAAACAGGATGATGGGCTTGGGCTGATCGCGGCCGATCTGGCGCATCTGTTCCAACGTGTCGCGGCCCGGTGCCTCCATGTCGATGACGATGACATCGGGGTGCAGTTCGGCAACCTGCTCGGCCAGCCGGGCATCGTCCCCCACCCGGGCGATCACCCGGTGTCCGGCCTCGGCCAGCGCCTGTTCCAGCAGTTCGCCGCGCTCGGCGTCGCGATCCACCAGCATTACCCGCAGGCTCACGACGACGCCCTCCCATGCCCCGCGGCTTCCAGCATCGCCTGCAGTTCCGGCAGGCAGGAGCCGCAGCCGGTGCCGGCTCGCAGTTCCTCACCCAACTGAGCAGCCGTGTGACACGATTTCTGGCTGATGGCCTGGCGGATCGTGTTAGCGCCCACCGCGAAACAGGCGCAGACGATGGGACCCCCGTCCGGTTCGCCCCCCAGCGGCCGGCCGGCCAGCAGCCCCATCCGCGCCGACCGGCTCAACGCCGCCTCGCCGAACAAACCGGACAGCCAGTCCCGATCGGGCAATTCGTAGGTGCAGGCAACGAACAGACATCCCATCAAACGGCCGTTCTGCAGCCGTGCACAGCGGTAGCGGCCGCGGGCCGAGTCGGCGAATTCCAGCCATTCATCGCCCTCCGACACCAATAGATGCCTGCGTGCCCACGCACTCCAGTCTTCCGGGAGGCGGTCCCCGGCCAACTCGTAGCGCCTATAGCCATCGCCGGGCACCAGGACACGCCACGGCATCGGCCCCGGCTGCAGCGGCTCCCGCGAAATCGCAAAGCCATGCCAGGCCGGCAGGTAAGGCTCGACAGACAAGGGAGTGTGCTTGGACTCCGGTTCCCCGGACATCGGGTCGGTGACAGGGTTCACCAGGGCGTTGACCAGGGCGTCGCGGGCGCGGGTCTCGCTCCAGTGCATGGGCATGAAAGCCGACCCCGGCTGCTGCTCGGCACTCACCTTCGCCCGCGCCAGCGCATTGCCCCAAGGACTGGACAGACGCACCAGGGCGCCGTCGGCGACTCCGAAGCGGCTCGCGTCATCGGGGTGGAGTTCGGCATAGGGCTCGGGGCTGTGCCGATTCAGGCGGGCACTGCGGGAGGTGCGGGTCATGGTATGCCACTGGTCGCGGATGCGGCCGCTGTTGAGCACCAGGGGAAACTCCGCAGTGACGGAATGTGCCGGCGGCCGCGCAGCCAAAGCCGGCATGCGTGCCTTGCGCCCGGCATGGCCGAATTCCCCGGCCGCGAATAGGCGCTGCGTGCCGCCGGGCCGGGCCTCGGTGACCGGCCACTGGATCGGGCCGAGGGCATCGTAACCGGCGCGGTCCAGACCGGCCAGGACGCCGATGTCGAACAGCCTCCGGCCGCCGTTGCGGAAGCCGGAAAGCGTGGCATGCTCGCGGAAGATCGCGTCGGGGCCTTCATAGGCAAACGCCTCGCCATACCCCATGCGGCGCGCCACCTGACAGATCGCCCACCAGTCCGGCCGGGCCTCTCCCGGAGCCTTCAGGAAGGCGCGTTGACGGGAGATGCACCGTTCCGAGTTGGTCACCGTGCCATCCTTCTCGCCCCAGCCCAGCGCCGGCAGGCGCACCTGGGCGAACTTCTTCAGATCGGTCCTATCCTCGCAATCGGAAACCACCACGAAGGGACAGCGGTTCAGAGCCCGGCGCACCGAGTTGGAATCCGGAAGGCTCACCACCGGGTTGGTGGCGATGATCCAGAGCGCCTGGATACGCCCATCCCCTACCGCCTCGAACAGTTCCACCGCCTTCAGGCCGGGGCGCTCGGCCAACCTGGGGGCATGCCAAAACTCGGCCAAGATCTGCCGCGCCGATTCGTCGCCGAACTCCAGGTGGGCCGCCAACTGGTTGGCCAGGCCGCCCACCTCGCGGCCGCCCATGGCATTGGGCTGACCGGTGAGGGACAGAGGCCCCATGCCCGGCCGGCCGATGCGGCCGGTGGCCAGGTGCAGGTTGATGATGGCGTTGACCTTGTCGGTGCCGGCCGAGGATTGGTTGACGCCCTGGGACCAGGCGGTCACGGTCTTTTCGGTACGGGCGAACAACCGGTAGAAGCGGACGAGGTCCTCCTCGATCAATCCGCAAGCCGCAGCCACCGAGGGAACCGTCCAGTCTTCCGCCGCCGCCAGGGCCGCGCCGAAACCAGCCACATGCTCTTCCAGAAACCCGAAATCCAGGACGCCATGACGCCGCAGGTCATTGAGCAGGCCGAGGAAGAGGGCTACGTCGGTTCCGGGCTTCAGCGCCAGGTGCTGGTCCGCCAGCTCGCAGGTGGCGGTGCGGCGCGGGTCGATGACCACGAGCTTCAGCTCCGGCCGCGCCTCCTTGGCGGCGGCGATGCGGCGGAACAGCACCGGATGGCACCAGGCGGTGTTGGACCCCACCAGCACGATCAGATCGGCCTGCTCCAGGTCCTCGTAGCAGCCGGGCACCACGTCCTCGCCGAAGGCCCGCTTCTGCCCGGCCACCGTGGAAGACATGCACAGCCTGGAATTGGTGTCGATGTTGCCGGAACCGATATAGCCCTTCATCAGCTTGTTGGCGACGTAGTAATCTTCGGTGAGCAGCTGGCCGGACACGTAGAACGCCACCGCATCGGGGCCGTGGCGCAGGATGGTCTCGGCGAAGCGGGCGGCCACCTCGTCCAGTGCCCGCTCCCAGCCGACCCGCTGGCCCGCGATTTCCGGAACCAGCAGCCGCCCGTCGAGCCCCACGGTCTCCCCCAGGGCCGAACCCTTGGAGCACAGCCGGCCGTAGTTGGCGGGATGGTCCGGATCGCCCTGCAGCGCCACCCCGCCGTCCGGACCGCACCCGGCCAGGATGCCGCAGCCGACGCCGCAGTAGGGGCAGGTGGTTTTGATGTTGGCTGTCTCGGTCACGGCGTGCACTCTTACGCGGCCACCGAACGCTCTTCGGATCCGGCCAGCGCCAGATACACCACGCCATCCTCCACCTTGACCGCGAACCGCCGGGCGCAACCCCGGTCCGGAGCGACGGCCTCGCCGGATTCCAGTTCGATCACCCAGTTGTGCAACGGGCAGGCCACCCGGCGGCCGTGGACGATGCCCTGGGAGAGGGGACCGCCCTTGTGGGGGCAGCGGTCGCGCAGGGCGAACACATCCCCCGCCTGAGTCCTGAACAGGGCGAGGTCGCCGAAGGCGGTTTCCACCACCCGCGAGCCCTGCCGGGGAATATCGTCCAGGTTGCCGATTCTTAGCCAGTCGTTCATTGATTCACCTGTGAGTCGGGTATCCGTGCACATCACGGCTCCCGTCAAATCTCAAGACCGGTGGGTTATGGCGCGTTCCAGGTCTTGCCAACCTAGGAATTCCTTCCACGCGCGCCCAACCCACCCTACCTGTTCGTTGGGTTACGGCGCGCCCAAGGGATCGCCGTAACCGGGACGAACCGCACATGCGCGCCTAACCCAACCTACCTAATTTGATCGGCTCGAATTGCTCCCGCTCGGCGCCTTGCACCCGCTCGGCCCAGGGATCGATCTGGGCGGTCTCCTGGGAAGCCAGGAAGCGCCGGCACAGCTCCGCCCGTCCCTCGGCATCGTCGACCACCCGCGACTTGACGTAGGAGAGGCCCACCCGCTCGATCCAGGGTGCGGTTCGTTCCAGGTAACGCCCTTCCTCGCGGTACAGCTGCATGAAGGCGCCGCAGTACTGCTTCACCTCCTCCTCGGTGGAAACCTTGCACAGCAGGTCAGTGCCGCGGATCTTGATGCCGCCGTTGCCCCCCACGTGGATCTCGTAGCCGGAGTCGACGCAGACCACGCCGAAATCCTTGATGGTGGCCTCGGCACAGTTGCGGGGGCAACCGGACACCGCCATCTTGAACTTGTGGGGGGTCCAGGAACCCCAGGTCATCTTCTCCAGCTTGACCCCCAACCCGGTGGAATCCTGGGTGCCGAACCGGCACCATTCGGAACCGACGCAGGTCTTCACGGTACGCAGGCTCTTGCCGTAGGCGTGGCCGGACACCATGCCGGCGGAGTTCAGGTCGGCCCACACCTTGGGCAGGTCCTCCTTCTTCACCCCCAGCAGGTCGATGCGCTGGCCCCCGGTACACTTCACCGTGGGAATCTGGAACTTGTCGGCCACGTCGGCGATGGCCCTTAGTTCGTCCGGCGTGGTCAGCCCGCCCCACATCCGTGGCACCACCGAGAAGGTGCCATCCTTCTGGATGTTGGCGTGGGCCCGCTCGTTGACGAAGCGCGACTGGGGGTCGTCCCGGTATTCGCCGGGCCAGGCACATAGCAGGTAGTAATTGAGCGCCGGCCGGCAGCTATGGCAGCCGTCGGCGTTTTTCCATTCCAGCGCCTGGAACACCGCCTCCAGCGTCTTGAGCCCGCGCTCCCGGATGGCGGCGCGCACCGCGTCGTGGGAATGCTCGGTGCACTTGCACATCGGCTTTTCCTTAGGGCTAGGGTCGTAGTTACCCACGGTGGCCGCCAGGATCTGTTCGACCAGCCCGGTGCAGGAACCACAGGAGGCCGAAGCCTTGGTGTGGGAACGGATCTCGTCGAGGGTAAACAGCTTTTGTCCGACGATGGCATTCACGATGGTCTTCTTGCAGACCCCGTTGCAGCCGCAGATCTCGGCGTCGTCCGCCATGGCTATGACGCTGTGGCCTTCCCGCCCCGCATCGGCCATATGGGCACGGCCGAACAGCATGGTCTCGCGGAAATCGCCGATGTCGGTGGCTTCCCGCATCAGCTGGAAGTACCAGGAACCGTCCACGGTATCGCCGTACAGCACCGCGCCCCTGACCCGGCTGTCCTTGACCACCAGTTTCTTGTAGATGCCGCGGGCATGGTCGTGGAACACCAGCTCCTCATAGCCCTCGCCGCCGAGAAAGTCGCCGGCCGAGAACACGTCGATGCCGGTCACCTTGAGCTTGGTGGAAGTCACCGAACCCTGGTAGCGGCCGATGCCGTATTCCGCCAGATGGTTGGCGCACACCTTGGCCTGCTCGAACAACGGCGCCACCAGCCCGAACAGCGAGCCGCGATGCTGCACGCATTCGCCCACCGCATAGATGCGCGGATCGTAAGTCTGCATCGTATCGTTGACCACGATGCCGCGCTCGCAGTGTAGCCGGGAGGACTTGGCCAGCTCGATGTTGGGGCGGATGCCCACCGCCATCACCACCAGGTCGGCGGGGATTTCCATGCCGTTCTTGAAGCGGATGGCGGTCACCCGGTCGCTGCCGAGGATGGCTTCGGTCTGAGCTTCCATCAGAAAGTTGAGCCCGCCCTCCTCCAGCGAACGCTTGAGCAGCGCCGCCGCCGGCTTGTCCAGCTGGCGCTCCATCAGGGTATCCAGCACGTGCACCACGGTGACGTTCATTCCCTGCTTGAGCAGGCCGTTGGCGGCTTCCAGCCCCAGCAGGCCGCCGCCGATCACCACCGCGTGCTTGCCTTGGCGGGCAGCCGCCAGCATGCGCTCGACATCGGTGATGTCGCGGAACCCCACCACGCCGTCCAGGTCCTTGCCGGGCACCGGCAGGATGAAGGGCTGGGAACCGGTAGCCAGCAGCAGCCGGGAGTAGCTCTCGCAGGTCCCGTCCTCGGCGTGGACGATGCGGTTCTTGCGGTCGATCTTCACCACCTTCTTGCCCTTGTGCAGGGTGATGCCGTGCTCCGCATACCAGGATTCGCCGTGGCTGACGATGTCGGCGAAGGACTTCTCCCCCGCCAGCACCGGCGACAGCAGGATGCGGTTGTAATTGCCGTGGGGCTCGGCGCCGAACACCGCGATGTCGTACTTGTCCGGCACCAGCTTGAGCACCTCCTCCAGGGTCCGCACCCCGGCCATGCCGTTGCCGATCAACACCAGTTTTTCTTTCATCGGGTTATCCTCGAATCTGCCGTGAGATGATGATTCATTCGCCCCTGGCCGCTACTGCGCGAGAAGCTTCCGGAGGCACGACCGAGCCCGCTCGGGAACCCCGGTCGCCACCGACCGCCGCCAGGGTGGCGAGCCACAGCACCAGCAGCAGCAAGGCGACGGTCTTCCAGAACAGCAAGGGATTGCGCTCGTACCAGGCACGCTTGGCCGGCCTCACCTGGCCGCCCTTGGCCAGACCGTTCTCCAGCTCGTAGGCGAGCTCGACGATATCTGCCGGCCGCTCCGCCGGATTCACCGCCAATGCCTTGGCCAAAATCGCATCCAGCCACACCGGAAGGTCTGGCCGGTACACCGCCAGACTGCGCAGCCGGCCTTCGAAGCGCGGGTGGGTGAAAGGCTCGATCTCCCCGTAGGGATAGGCCCCACCCGCGAACATCCGATACAACGTCACCCCTGCCGCAAAGATGTCGCTGGCCTCGCTGCCGCGGTCTCCGGCGAATTGCTCGGGCGCCAGATAGCTGGCGGTTCCCGGGATCGATTGCGCGGGGTCATCGTCCCAGGCGGGCAGCCGCGCCACCCCCAAGTCCAGCAGCCTCAGTCCGTCGCCCCCGGTCAGCAGGATGTTGTCCGGCTTGATGTCGCGATGAATGATGCGCAGCCGGTGCAGCGCATGGACCGCCTTGCACAGCCGCAAACCGATGCCGACGCCTTCCTCCAGGCTGATGCGCCGGCCTTCGGCGATCAGCTGGTCCAAGGTCTTCCCGGAGTAATAGGGCATCACCGTGTACAAGCGGCTGCGCGCGCCGGCCGCCGGTTCGACGATCTCGGCCACCCACGGGCTGTGAACCCGCGACCCGATCCAGGCCTCCCGCAGAAAGGCACGGTAATACTCTTCGTTGTCCGCCACCCGCGGATGGGGAAACTTGAGCACCCGCTCGGCGCCACCGGCGGGATCGTGCGCCACGAACACGGCGCTGTAGCGCCCGCTGGAAATCTGCCGTTCCAGCGCGTAGCCGTCCACTACCTGGCCCACCCTGGGCAGCTCCAGCAGCGGCAGCGCCCCGATCGACGCTTCCAGGCTGGAGCGGCTCGGCAACGGCAAGTCGATGACGTCCATCACCAGGGCCGTGATGTTGTCCTGGCTGCCCCGTTCCAGCGCCAGCTCCGCCAGCGCCTGCGCGCTGGCCTCCGGCGACGCGCGCGCCTGCAGGATCGAGCGGATGTCGGCATCGGGCACGACCGCGTGCACGCCGTCGCTGCACAACAGGAAGCGGTCGTGCCGCTCCAGCCCGTGGCGGGCATGGTCGGCCCTCACGGACTGTTCGATCCCCACCGCGCGCAACAGCACATGGTCCATGTCCGGGTGGGGATAGCAGTGATCTTCCGTGAGCCGTTCCAGACTCGCGCCGCGCAGCCGGTAGACCCGGGAATCGCCCACATGGATCACATGGGCCTGACGGTCGCGCAGGATCAGCGCGCTGAACGTCGCCGCCATGCCCGTCAGCTGCGGATCGCGCCGCCCGACCGCGTGGATCCAGGCGTTGGCCGCTTTCAGGCAGTGCGCCGCGGTGCGCTCGACCCCCAGGGTCAACGGCAGGCTGTAGTAGCCGTCGAGAAAACTCTGGACGCACATCTCCGCCGCCACCCGCCCACCCTTGGCTCCCGCCACCCCGTCGGCCACCGCCGCGACCACCCCGTAGGCGGCCGAGGCTGCGGTCGCCGGCTCGCTGTAGCCGCCGAAATCCTGGTTGTCGTCCCGCCGGCCTTGCAACGAGACATAACCGCAGCGGGTGGACAGGCGCGATTCAGACATGGCGCGTAACCGGTACTCGCTGGAGCTGGCCGCTGGGGATCAGACCTTGGCCCCGGACAAGGCGCCCCAGGTCGTCCGCCAGCGCCGCTTGACCATGAGCAGGCCGAACAGCCCCAGCAGCGGCAAACCGGCGAACACGGAGAAGCCCGGCCCGAAACTGTGCTGCATCGCCCAGGAAACCCCCAGAGATTTCGCCAGGAAGAAGCCGCCGATACCGCCGGCCGCCCCGATCAAGCCCGTCATGACACCGATCTCGCCGCGGAAGCGCAGCGGCACCAGCTGGAATACCGCGCCGTTGCCCATCCCCAAGGCCATGGTGCCGAAGAAGAAGATGGCGGTGGACAGCCAGGCAACGGTCGGCATGGCTGCCAGCGCCCAGCCGCTGACCTTGGCGGCGGTGGCTTCTCCGACCTCGGGGGCGGGACCCTCGGGCATGTAGGCAATGGTGGCGTAGCAGAGCGCGACCACCACGAACAGCATCTGCAGGGAACGCACGCCGCCGATGCGGTCGGCCAGATAGCCGCCCACCGGACGGAACACCGAGCCGGCGAACACCACGATGCCCGCCATCAGGCCGGCCGCCACGCCGGAAACGTGGTACCAGTTGGTGAAGTACAAAGGCAGGGCGTTGCCCAGGCCGACGAATCCGCCGAAGGTGATGGAATAGAAAAACATGAACCACCAGCTGTCGGCATCCTTAAGGAGACCGGCGTAATTGGACCAGGTGACGGCGGCGCGCTTTTCCGGGGCATCCTTGACCAGCACACCGTAGATCAGCAGGACCACAACCAAAGGGATCAGCAGGAAACCGAACACCGCCTGCCAGCCGTAAGTCTCCGCCAGCCAGGGCACGATCATGGAATCCAGCACCACCCCCATGTTGCCGGCCCCGGCGATGCCCATCACCACTCCCTGATACTTGGGCGGATACCAGCGGCTGGCCTGCGGCAGCGCCACCGCAAAACTCGCTCCGGCCAGTCCCAGGACCAGCCCGAGAGCTTCCAATTCGAGCTTGGAATGGAGACCGAAGGCGAACACATAGGTCATCCCCCCGATCACGATCAGCTGCGCCAGCATTCCGGTCAGCTTGGGACCGATGGAGTCCGCCATCATCCCCAGGGGAATGCGGAGAACGGCGCCGCACAGGATGGGGATGGCGACGATGGTGAATTTCTCCTCCACCGGCAAGCCCAGCTCCTTGGTGATGTAGAGCGACAACGGCCCCAACATCACCCACACCATGAAGGACACGTCGAAATACAGAAAGGCGGAGAGCAGAGTGGGCCAATGGCCGGCTTGACGGAATTCGCGAAAGTTCATGGTTTGACCTCGTTCGGTGATGGATGGGCACTAGCTTGCAGTCGCAAAGTGGCCGGATGCGGGTGCTCCTGAACCCGCATCCGGTCAGCCGGGCCGGCCGTTGCCGGCGCGATGGACACTGGGATATTCCTCCTCGGCGGCGCCGAAAACCGCACCGTTGAAGAACCGGTCGGCGCCCAGGGTGAAGCTGTCGGTGGACGTCGCCAGCAGCCAGGGCTGCTCGTGCACCCCTTCCACCTTGCGGTCGCAGGGCGGGCAGGGCAGCCCCAGTTCCTGGGCCGCCAGGCGGAACAGATCGGGGCGGTACACCTCGGCGGCGCGCTTGATGTCCACCGGCGGCGGCAGCTGGCCCCAGCGCAGCATCTGGGTGATCAGCCATTCCCCGTGGGACAGCCAGGGAAAATTGGCGGCGTAGCGGTGGAACACATGGAAATCCGGCATCTCCCTGGGCGATTGTCCGGTGGCATAGGCGACCCGGCCCTGCAGGCTGGCGGCGACCACGGATTGCGGCGCGTTCAGATAGGCGGGACCGGCCAGGATGCGGGCCGCCTCGGCCCGGTTGTCCGGCTGGTCCAGCCAGTGGCAGGCCTCGATCAAGGCCATCAGCAGCGCCCGATGGGTCGCCGGATAGGCCTCGGCCCATTCGCGGGTGACCCCCAGCACCTTTTCCGGATGGTTGTTCCAGATCTCGCAGCTGGCGATGACGATGCGCCCGACCCCTTCGGCCACCGCCGCCCCGTTCCAGGGTTCGCCCACGCAATAGCCGTCGATGCGCCCGTCCCGCAAAGCGGAGGTCACGGCCGGCGGCGGCACCACGCTCAAACGCAGGTCGCGGTCCGGGTCGATGCCGGCGGAAGCCAGCCAGTAGCGCAGCAGATAGTTGTGGGAGGAGAACGGGAACACCATGGCGAAGCGCAACGACTCCCGGCCTGCGCTGCGGTCGGCGTCGATCACCTTCTTGAGCGCCAGCGCCGACACCGGAGCCTGCGCCATCGCCGTGGGGTCGGCTTCCAGCATGCGCCGGTACAGGGTCTCCGACACCGTGATGGCGTTGCCGTTGAGGCTCAGCGACAGCGCCGTCATCACCGGCTGGCGGAACGCATCTCCCCCCAGCGACAGGGCCAGCGGCATGGCGGCCAGCATCTGCGCTCCGTCCAGCAGGCCGCAGCACAGCTTGTCGCGGATGTTGGCCCAGGACGGCTCCCGCGACAGCCGCACGCTGAGCCCGTAGCCGGCGAAGTATCCCTTCTCCGCCGCGATCGCCAGCGGCGCGCAGTCGGTCAGCGGGATGAAGCCGAGCACCAGCTCGGATTGCTCCGCCGCAGTAGGGCCGGATCGGCCCAATCGATCATTCGTGGTAGTCACCACCCTGTCCTCGTCTTCGCTTCACCAAATTCCAGGCATAAAAAAAGGCGTCATGCGTAAGGTTCGATATCGAACCTGCCGCAGGACGCCGTTGTCCGCGTTTCTGCACCGCCTTTGGTGGAGAAACTGTTTGGAAATTACTTTACAGAATCCGTGCCACCTCGCGCAAAATAGTTATCCCATTGATTATCCTAGATCATCTTTGACGATTCAGCGCAGCTCGCCATCCCGAGCTCGCCAAAATCGCACCAAAACCGTCGGCCTTGCCCAATTTCGGGTATCCACCGGTGGCGCCGCGATGCCTCCAGTCAAACGCCGAACCTCTGACCGGCGATGCGCGCGGAATGCGGCGGCATGCTGCCGTGATCTACAACCCCAACACGTCCGCCATGTCGTACAGCCCCCGCTCCTTGCCGGCGATCCATTGCGCCGCACGCACCGCCCCCTTGGCGAAGGTCATGCGGCTGGAGGCCTTGTGGACGATTTCCACCCGTTCGCCTTCGTCGGCGAACATCACGGTGTGCTCGCCGACGATGTCGCCGGCACGGATGGTGGAGAAGCCGATGGTCTTGAGGTCGCGCTCGCCGGTGATGCCTTCGCGGCCGTAGACGGCGCAGTCCTTCAGATCGCGCCCCAGCGCCTTGGCAACCACCTCGCCCATGCGCAGGGCGGTGCCGGAAGGTGCGTCGACCTTGTGGCGATGGTGGGCCTCGACGATCTCGATGTCGGTGTAATCGCCCATGACGGAGGCCGCCACTTCCAGCAGCTTGAGCACCAGGTTGACGCCGACGCTCATGTTGGGGGCCATCATGATGGCAATCTCGCCGGCGGCGGCCTCGATGGCCAGCCTGCCCTCCGGCGTGAAGCCGGTGGTGCCGATGACGATGCGCTTGCCGGCCAGCTTGCACATCTCCACATGGGCCAGGGTGGATTCCGGCCGGGTGAAGTCGATGAGCACGTCGATGTCCGGGATGACTTCGGCCAGATCGCCCTTGACCGGGATCCCCATTCGCAGCAAACCGGCCACCTCGCCGGCATCCAGCCCCACGGCAGGACTGTCCTTGCGTTCCACCGCCGCGGTCAACACCACGCCGGTCGTATTCAGACAGGCCTTCACCAGGGTCTGTCCCATGCGGCCCGCCGATCCCACCACGCCTACCCGTACCGCCATGACGCCACCTCGCTCATTGATGCATTGTGTCGGGGCCATGTTGGGCACGATAAAGCTGTGCCCAACCTACGCCGCTAATGTTTATACAGGTTGGGCGAGCGCAGCGTTGCCCAACAGACCCCGTTTGTTCAACGGTATTTTTGTATCCGTCGGGAGGTGTTGGGCACGATGAAGCTGTGTCCAACCTACAGCCTCAAAGCCCCAGCTTGTCGAAAAACTGCTTGACTCCGTTGAGCCAGCCGTGCGCCTGGGGGCTGTGGGTGCTACCGCCGCCGGACAGGGATTCGTCCAATTTGCGGATGATTTCTTCCTGGTCCTTGGTCAGGTGTACCGGGGTCTCCACCCGGACGCGGCACAGCAGGTCGCCGATGGCGCCGCCGCGCACCGGCTTGACGCCCTTGCCCTTGAGGCGGAACAAGCGGCCGGTCTGGGTCTCCTGGGGAATCTTCAGCACCACCTTTCCGTCCAAAGTCGGCACTTCCAGGTCGCCGCCCAGGCAGGCGGTGGGGAAACCGATCGGCACCTCGCAGTACAGATTGGCGCCGTCGCGGGTGAAGATGGGGTGTTCCTTGACGTTGATCTGCACGTACAGATCGCCGGCCGGACCACCGCCCTCCCCCGCCTCGCCCTCGCCCGCCAGGCGGATGCGGTCGCCCACGTCGACCCCCGGCGGAATCTTCACCGACAGCACCTTGGTGTCCTGCACCCGGCCCTCGCCATGACAGCTGCGGCAGGGGTCCTTGATCTGCTGGCCGGTGCCGCGGCAAGCCGGGCAGGTCTGCTGCACCGCGAAGAAACCCTGCTGCATGCGGATCGCGCCCTGGCCGTGGCAGGTGCCGCAGGTCACCGGCGACGAGCCCTTCTTGGCGCCGCTGCCGCCGCAGTCGCTGCAGGTCACATAGGTCGGCACCCGGATCTTGGTCTCGGTGCCGGCCACCGCCTCTTCCAGGGTCAGATCCAGGTTGTAGCGGAGGTCTGCGCCGCGCTGGGCCCGGCCGCGCCGGCGACCGCCGCCGGCGGCACCGCCGAAGATGTCGCCGAACACATCGCTGAAGATGTCGCTGAAATTCTCGGCGTTGAAGCCGTGGGCGCCGCCGCCCATGGACGGATCCACCCCGGCGTGGCCGAACTGGTCGTAGGCCGAACGCTTCTTGGGGTCCGACAGGACCTCATAAGCCTCCTTGATCTTCTTGAATTTCTCCTCCGCATCCGGGTTGCCGGTGTTGCGGTCCGGATGATATTTCATGGCCAAGCGGCGAAAGCTCTTTTTGATGTCGCTATCGCTTGCGTTGCGCGGCACGCCTAACAGTTCGTAATAGTCTTCTTTGGCCATAACGGATAAAGCCGCGGGCTGCACACCCGCGGCTGCTGGTCAGGGTTAAGGAACCGACGGTGGCCGGGTCTATTTCTTGTTGTCTTTCACTTCCTCGAACTCGGCATCCACCACGTCGTCCGCCGTGGCCTTCTCCTCGGTATGGGAAGCACCGGCATCGGCGCCGCCGGCCGGGGGTTCCGCCGACTTCTGGGCATACAGCCGTTCCGCCAGCTTGCCCGACACTTCCGTCAGGGCCTCGGTCTTGCGCTCGATCTCCGCCTTGTCGTCGCCGTGGATGGCTTTCTTCAAGTCTTCGATGGCCGCCTCGATCTTGCTCTTTTCTTCGGCCTGCACCTGGTCGCCCAATTCGTGCATGGTCTTCTGGGCTGCGTGAATCATGCCGTCGGCCTGATTGCGGGCCTGCACCAGCTCGTGGATCTTCTTGTCTTCCTCGGCGTGCATTTCCGCCTCGCGGATCATGCGCTTCACTTCCTCTTCCGACAAGCCGCTGGAGGCCTTGATGACGATGGACTGCTGCTTGCCGGTGGCCTTGTCGCGCGCCGACACGTGCAGGATGCCGTTGGCGTCGATGTCGAAGGTCACCTCGATCTGCGGCACGCCGCGCGGCGCCAGCGGGATGTCGGACAGGTCGAACTTGCCCAGCGACTTGTTGTCTCGCGCCATCTCGCGCTCACCCTGGAGCACGTGCACCGTCACCGCCGACTGGTTGTCCTCGGCGGTGGAGAACACCTGGCTGGTCTTGGTGGGGATGGTGGTGTTCTTCTCGATCAGCTTGGTCATCACGCCGCCCAGGGTCTCGATGCCCAGCGACAGGGGGGTCACGTCCAGCAGCAGCACGTCCTTCACCTCGCCGCCCAGGACGCCGGCCTGGATCGCCGCACCCAGCGCCACCGCCTCGTCCGGATTGACGTCCTTGCGCGGCTCCTTGCCGAAGATGTCCTTGACGAAGTCCTGCACCTTGGGCATGCGGGTCTGGCCGCCCACCAGGATTACCTCCTCGATTTCCGAAGCCTTCAGCCCGGCGTCCTTGAGCGCCGTCAGGCAGGGCCCCTTGGTGCGGTCGATCAGATCTTCCACCAGCGACTCCAGCTTGGTGCGGGTCAGCTTGATGTTGAGGTGCTTGGGACCGGCGGCGTCGGCGGTGATGTAAGGCAGATTGATGTCGGTCTGCTGGCTGGAGGACAGCTCGATCTTGGCCTTCTCGGCGGCTTCCTTCAAACGCTGCAGGGCCAGGGAATCGTTGTGCAGATCGATGCCCTGCTCCTTTTTGAATTCGTCCGCCAGGTAGTCGATGATGCGCAAGTCGAAGTCTTCGCCACCCAGGAAGGTGTCGCCGTTGGTGGAGAGCACCTCGAACTGGTGCTCGCCGTCCACTTCGGCGATCTCGATGATGGAGATGTCGAAGGTGCCGCCGCCCAGGTCGTACACCGCGATCTTCTGGTCGCCGCGGTTCTTGTCCATGCCGTAGGCGAGTGCCGCCGCCGTGGGCTCGTTGATGATGCGCTTGACCTCGAGCCCTGCGATGCGGCCGGCATCCTTGGTGGCCTGGCGCTGGGAGTCGTTGAAGTAGGCCGGCACGGTGATGACGGCTTCCCTGATCTCCTCGCCCAGGAAGGCTTCGGCATCCTTCTTCATCTTCATCAGCACGCGGGCGGAAACCTCGGGCGGCGCCATCTTGCGGCCGCTGACGTCGATCCAGGCGTCGCCGTTGTCGGCTTCGGCAATCTTGTAGGGCACCATCTTGATGTCCTTCTGCACCACGTCGTCCTTGAACCGGCGGCCGATCAGGCGCTTCACCGCGAACAGGGTGTTCTTGGGATTGGTCACCGCCTGGCGCTTGGCGGACTGACCCACCAGCACCTCGCCATCGCTGGAGTAAGCGATGATGGACGGGGTGGTGCGGGCGCCTTCGGCGTTCTCGATCACGCGTGCCTTGCCGCCTTCGAGGACCGCCACGCAGGAGTTGGTGGTACCCAGGTCGATTCCGATGATTTTTGCCATTGCTGTGTTCTCCAGGCTCTCAAGAGGGGATTAGAGGAATTGGTGCGGATATGGGGACCGGCCGTCACATTTCAAGCCGTCTCATCCAAATGGGGAGCCTGGTTGACGGCCTGGGCGATGACCACCATGGCGGGCCGCAGCAGCCTGTCGTTGAGCACATAGCCCTTCTGGAACACCTTGACCACCGTGTTGGGCTCGGCCTCGTCCGTCGGCTGCATGGCCATCGCCTGGTGCAGCTCCGGGTTGAAACGCTGGCCCTGGGGATCGACGGGCTGCACGTTGAACTTGTCCAGCACCGCCAGGAACTGTTTCAGGGTCAGCTCGTTGCCCTCGCGCAGCTTGGCGACCTCGGGGCTGTCGCCGACCGCCGCCTGGACCCCCAGTTCCAGGCTGTCCAGCACCACCAGCAATTCCTTGGCGAAACGCTCCAGGGCAAACTTGCGGGAATCGGTGACTTCCTTTTCGGTGCGGCGCCTGAGGTTCTCCATCTCCGCCTGCACCCGCACCAGCTTGTCCCAATTCTCCTCGGCGCGCCGGTTGGCCAGAATCAATTGTTCGCCCAACTGCTCCAGCGGGGTCGCCTCGGCGGCGGCTTCCGCGAATTCCGCCGGCGCTTCGGCAACCGGTTCCGGCGGCTCGCCGGCCGGATCGGCGGCCTGCAAAGACTGATCTTCACTCATCTGACAAAAACTCCTGCTTGGCAAAAGCCGGCTCCGCTCTGGCTGGAGCGCGCCGCGTAAGGGGGAAAAAGCACCGGGGCTTAAGATGGGGACAAAGATTTCTGGTTCAAGGCCGCCCCCAACAATTTTGCGGTGACGTCCACCAGAGGGATGACTTTCTCGTACGCCATGCGGGTGGGGCCGATCACCCCGATCACCCCGACTCCGCCGCCTTGCACCGCGTAGGAAGAGGTGACCAGGCTGCAGTGGTCGAGGGCCTGATAGCCGGACTCCTCGCCGATGAAGATCTTGACGCCGGGAGTTTCCAGGCAGCGGTCCAGCAGGTGCACCAGATCTTCCTTGCGGCGGAAGGCGGAGAACAGCCCGCGCAACCGGTCGCGGTCGGCCAGTTCGTCGAAATCCATGAGGTTGGTCTCGCCGGTGACCAAAAACGGCTTGCGGCGGCCCTGGCCGCTGTCCTGGAACGCCAGGTCGGCGATCTCCACCGCCCGCAGCACTTCCTGATTGAGGCGGTCGCGGTCCTCCTGCAGGTCCTTCAGCAGGATGTCGCGGATGGCGGACAAGACCTTGCCGGCGAAGGTGGCGTTGAGATAGTTGGCGGCGGCGGTGAGCTCCGCCGGAGTGAAGGTCCGGCCCGGATAGATGATGCGGTTCTGCACCTCCTGGGTGTTGGTCACCAGGATCACCAGGATGCGCTGTTCCGACAGGGGCAGGAACTCGATCATGCGGAAAGTCGCGCCTTCCGACCGCGGCACCCGCACCAGCCCGGCCATGTGGGTCACATCCGACAGCAGCCGGGAAGCCGCTTCCAGCACCTCGTCCGGATCGCCGGGCGTGCCCAGGTCGTGCTGCAGCTGCCGCAGCACCTGCTGTTCCAGGGGCTGGACGGTCAGCAGGGAGTCGACGAAGAAGCGGTATCCGGTGACCGTCGGCATGCGGCCGGCGGAGGTATGGGGCGAGATGATCAGCCCGAGGTCTTCCAGGTCCGCCATCACGTTGCGGATGGTCGCCGGACTCAGGTTGAGGCCCGCCTCCTTGGACAGGGAGCGCGAACCCACCGGCTGGCCGTCGTAGATGTAGCGCTCCACCAAGACCTTCAGCAGGTATTGCGCGCGATCGCTCAGGTCTGGAAACTTGGCGGCACGAGTCACGGCGGCGTCAAGGCGATTAGCACTCAGAGGGAGAGAGTGCCAAAGTAGCAACCGCTAGATAAAGTGTCAAGAAGCCCCTACCATTGCGCGCCAGCGCTCCGGCACACAGCGGCGGGGCCATATCAACCCTAGCCATCCCCGGAGACCATCCTGCATGCGAGGCGACCGTGCGGTCATCGACGCGCTCAACCAGGTTCTCGGCGGCGAGCTGATCGCCGTCAACCAGTATTTCCTCCATGCCCGCATGCTGAAGAACTGGGGATTTCGCGGGCTCGACCGCCATGAGACGGCGTTTTCCATAGCCGCCATGAAACAGGCCGACGCCCTGATCGAGCGCATCCTGTTTCTGCAAGGCCAACCCGACCTGCAAGACCTGGGCTATTTGCACATCGGCGAGGACCCCGCGGAGATGCTGGCCTGCGACCTGAAGATGGAAAACCAGGCCCTGCCCCTGCTGCGCCGTGCCATCGCCGGATGCGAACGGTCGGCGGACTCCGTTTCGCGGGAGCTGCTGGAGCCGCTGCTGGAGAACCACGAACACTGTATGCACTGGCAGGAAACCCAGCTCGGCCTGATCGACGCCATGGGCCTGGAAAACTACCTGCAGTCGCAGGCATGAACGCCCGCCATCCCCACTGCCCCGACCGGACCGCCCCCTGCCCCCTACCATGGATACCCCGTTCCAACGGATCGCGCTGATCGGCAAACCCGATGCCCCGCGCATCGGCGATCTGCTGCCCGGAATTCATCGACATCTGACCCGCCAGGGCCTCGCGGTGACGCTGGATGCCGATTGCGCCGCGCTGTTGCCGGTGACCCTGCCATCGCTCCCGCTCGACCGCCTGGGCCGAGCGGCCGACCTGGCGGTGGTGGTGGGCGGCGACGGCACCCTGCTCACCGCGGCACGAGCCATGGCCGAGTACAGGGTGCCGCTGGTGGGGGTCAACCTCGGCCGCCTGGGATTCCTGGTGGACATCTCGCCCGACGACGTGTTCGCCAGCCTGGACCAAATCATCGCGGGCCACTACCGCTCCGAGGAGCGGCAGCTGCTGCGGGCGCGGATACTGTGCCAAGGCGAAGTGATCCATGAACGGACGGCGATCAACGATGTGGTCATCCGCAGTTCCAACGCCACCCGGATGATCGAGATCGTGACCCACATCGACGGCACCTTGTTCAACTCCCAACGTTCCGACGGCCTGATCGTGTCCACCCCCACCGGATCGACCGCCTATGCCCTGTCCGGCGGCGGGCCCATCCTCTATCCCACCCTGAAGGCCATCGTGCTGGTCCCGATCAACCCCCATACCCTGAGCAACCGGCCGGTGGTCATCGCCGCCGACAGCGTGGTGGACATCACCTTCCGGCCCAGCAGGCAGTTCGTCGCCCAGATGGCCTGCGACAGCGTCGCCATCCCCGATGTGAAGGTGACCGACACCATCCGCGTCATTACCGATCCGCAGCCGTTCCGCATGCTGCACCCGGCCGACCACGACTTCTTTCAAATCCTTCGCGCCAAGCTCAACTGGAGCAGCGGCTACCCCACCGATACTCCATGCTGACCCAACTCACCATCAAGGACCTGGCGGTGGTCGAGTCCCTCTCCCTGGAACTGGAGCGCGGCTTGATCGTTTTGACCGGCGAGACCGGCGCCGGCAAGTCCATCCTGATGAATGCCCTGGCGCTGGCGCTGGGGGACCGGGCCGATTCCGGGCTGATCCGCCCCGGCGCCGACAAGGCCGAGATCAACCTGGAATTCGCCCTGGACGACGCGCCGGAAGCGGCGGCATGGCTGGACGAAAACGAACTGGCGGATAACGGCGGGCTGTGCCTGGTGCGGCGGGTGGTGAGCCTGGACGGCCGCTCCCGCGCCTTCATCAACAACCGCCCGGCGACGCTTCAGGCGCTGCAGGAGCTGGCCTCCAAGCTGGTGGAAATCCACGGCCAGCACGCCCACCTGCATCTGCTGCAGAACCAGGAACAGCGCCGGCTGCTGGACGAATCCGCCGGCAACGGCGAGGCTCTGGCCGAATTGCAGGGCATCTACCGGGACTGGCGATCCGCCAGCGACGAGCTGGAACGGCTCCGCAAGTCCGCCGCCGACGGTGTTGCCCGCGAAGAGCTGTTGCGGTTCCAGATCGACGAACTGGAACAGCACGACATCGAACGTCTGGATTACGACGAACTGAGCGAGGAACAGACCCTGCAGGCCAACGTCGGCCGCATCCTGACCACCGGCCAGAGCCAGCTGGACCTGCTGTACGAAGACGAGCGCCAATGCGTGAACGCCTTGCTGCACCAGGCGATCGGCGGGCTGGAGGACATCGCCCGGCTGGTGCCGGAGCTGGCGGAACTGCCGCAGCAACTGCGGGAAGCCCAGATCCTGGTCAAGGACGTCAGCCATGAACTGCACCGCCAGCTCGACCGGCTGGAGGCCGACCCGGCCCGGCTGGCCTGGCTCGACGACAAGCTGGGGGATTTCCTCCGGCTGGCCCGCAAGCACCACACCACGCCCCAGGAGTTGCAGGCCCATCTGGCGGAGCTGCGGCGGGAACTGGACGGCCTGGAACACGGTTCGGAAACCCTGGCGCAGTTGGAGAACCGCGGTGAGGAGCTGCTGCAGCGCTACCGCGCTGCAGCCACCGCGCTGTCGCAGCAGCGGGCGGCAGCCGCGCAGACCCTGCAGGACCGCATCACCGGGCTGATCCGGGAACTGGGCATGCCCCAGGGCCTGTTCCGGGTCGAGCTGAGCAGCGATCCCGCATCCCCCCCCTCCCCTTACGGCTTCGACCGCATCGAATTCGCCGTCAGCGCCAATCCCGGCCTGCCGCCCCGCCCCCTGAGCAAGGTCGCCTCGGGCGGCGAGCTGTCCCGCCTCAGCCTGGCCATCCAGGTGGCGGCCACCGATTCCAAGACCGTGCCTACCCTGGTGTTCGACGAGGTGGACACCGGCATCGGCGGCGGCGTGGCGGAGATCGTCGGCCAGAAACTCCGCGCCGTGGCCTCCGGCCGCCAGGTATTCTGCATCACCCATTTGCACCAGGTCGCGGCCCAAGGCCACCATCATTTGCTGGTGGAAAAGACCGCCGACGGCGGCAAGACCCGCACCGGAGTGCGCTCCCTGGGAGAAGATGAACGGGTCCGGGAGATCGCCCGCATGCTGGGGGGCGTCAAGATCACCGAGCAGACCCTAGCCCATGCGGAAGAATTGCTGGCAGCGGCGCAACAATCCGGGTAGACGGAGAGCCCTACCACACACGCTCGACCGGGTAACGGTCGAAGGCGGAATCTGCGCTGATCACCGGCACCTGCTCAACCATCGCCTGCGCAACGATGAGCCGATCGAACGGATCCCGGTGGTGCCACGGCAGGTTGGCCTGCACGTCGGCGACCGCTACGGTGATCGGCATGATCGCCAAATCGAGATCCCCGATTGCTCGGTCCATCCATTCCCGATAGGCCATCGCCAGCTTGAGCTTGCCAAGACCGACCTTGATGGCGATCTCCCAAACGGTCGCGGCGCTGACCAGCAACTCGTTGGACGGTTCGGACATGGCGGAATGGGCGGCGGCACCCAGCAAATGATCTTGGTCGACGAACCGGATCAACGCATGAGAATCCACCAGATACCTCACTCCATGTACTCCTTGAAATCGTCCAATGGAGCGTCGAAGTCGGCGGCCATATGCAGGACCGTTCCGCGCAAGCTGCCCGCCCGGCGTGGCTGCTCCCCAAGCTTTCGTGCTGCCGATAAACAAGCGACCGGCCGGTCATTTTCGGTGATGATCAGCCGCTCGCCCGGCTCGAGCTTATGGATGAGCTCGGCAAGACTGGATTGTGCTTCCTGGATGGATACCGTAGCCATGAACGTCCTCCACGAGTTCTCAAACCATAATGGCACTCACGCGTTCACCGCAGCGCCAGCAAATGAACCTCGCCGAACCGGGCGGCCAAGCCATCCACGGCGCCGCCGACCAGGCCGATCAACGGCCCCGGCGCCACGCCCAGCACCAGGATGCCCCCCACCAGCAGGCACGCCGCCGCCAGTTCCGGACCCCGCAGATCGGCCACCTCGCGCATCAAGGGCCGGACCGGTCCGGTGCAGAGCCGGACGATGGTGCGAACCGCATAGGCGGCGCTGACCAGCACGCTCAGCACCAGCGGCAGCACCCACCAGCCCCAGCGCTCCAGGCCGCCGATCAGGGCGTGGAGTTCCGCCACGAAGCCGGCGGTGCCCGGCAGCCCCAGGGCCGCCAGCAGCGCCAGGGTGATGAGCACGGCGAAGCGGGGCGCCTGCTGCGCCAGGCAGCCGTAATCGGCGATCTCGCGGGTATGGGTGCGCTCGTACAGCAAGCCGACCAGCAGGAACAGGGCAGCGGCCACCAGGCCGTGGGCCGACATCTGCAGGCTGGCCCCCAGCAATCCGGCCGGATTCAGACAGGCGATGCCCAGCACCACCACCCCCATGTGGCTGATGGAGGAATAGGCGATCATCGCCTTGAGGTCGGTCTGGCGCCAGGCCAGGAGACCGCCGTAGACGATGCTGGCCAAAGCCAGCGCCAGCAGCAGGGGCTGCAGCGCCGCGACGCCCTCCGGCAGCATGCCCACCACCCGCAGCAGCCCGTAAGCCCCCATCTTGAGCAATACCCCCGACAGCAGGATGCTGACCGGGCTGGGCGCTTCCACGTGAGACAGGGGCAGCCAGCCGTGCAGGGGAAACAAAGGAATCTTGACCCCGAAGCCGATCAGCAAACCGGCCAGGATCAGGGTCTGCTGGGCGGCCGGCAGCGCCGCGGCGGCACGGGCCATGGATTCCATCGAGGTGGAATGCTCGGGCGAGCCGGTGTAGACCGCCAATAGGGCGATCAGCATGAACACCGAGCCACCCATGGTGTAGAGCACGAAGTTGAGGCTGGCGGTGTGGCGGCGCTCCCCGCCCCACTGGTCGATGAGGAAGAACAGGGGGATCAGGGTCGCCTCCCAGAACACGTAGAACAGCACCCAATCCCGCGCCATGAACACCCCTTCGATGCCGAACTCCAGCAGCAGCAGGCACACGTGGTAGCCCTTGACCCGCTCGCGGCGGCCTTGCGAGGCCAGCATGGCGACCACCGTCAGCAGGGTGCCCAGCATCAGCATGGGCAGGGCGAAACCGTCCAGCCCCAGGGCATAGCTGCTGCCCAGCTCCGGGTTCCAGGGCCTGGACTCGCCGAATTGGAACTCCCCGGAACCACCGTCGAAGCGAAACGCCAGGCTCCAGCTCGCAGCCAGCGCAACCCCGGCGCAGGCGATGGCAACGCCACGGATCAGCCGGACCCGTTCCGGCGGCAGCAGGGACAGCAGCAAGGCCCCGGCGGCCGGGGTCCAGAGGATGACGCTGAGGAAGGACATGGGGGAGAAACCGGTGGCGGGACGTTGCCGCCCATGATACCGGAATCGGGGCGGCGTCCGCCGTCGCCCGTCAACCGGCCTGCACGACCCGATTGCGGCCCTGCTGCTTGGCCTGGACCAACCCCTGTTCGGCGGCCTTAACCAGTTCGGCGGGGGAGCGGCCGGCGGCGGGAACCAGGCTGGCGCCGCCCAAGCTGATGGTGACCCGCTTGCCCAGGGTGGAATACGGATTGGGTATGCCCTCCGCCGCCACTTCGCCCCGCAGCCGTTCGGCGACCGCTGCGGCGGCGGCCGGCGCCGCAATCAGCAACACCGCGAATTCGCCGCCGCCGTAGCGGGCCACGAAGGCATCCACCGTCGCCTCGGACTCCTCCAGGACTCGCGCCACCTCGCAGATGATCTGGTCGCCTTCCTCGTGCCCCAGGCGATCGTTGATTTCCGCCAGAAAATCCACGTCGGCCAGCAGCAGGGCCAGCGGCTTGCGGCTGCGCTCAGCCGCGCGCCAGGAATCGTCCAGGGCGGCATCGAAGGCGTGCCTGTTGGGCAAGAGGCTCAGGCTGTCCAGGTTCACCTGCTGCATCAGCTGCTGCTCGTGCTGCCCCAGCCGCACGTGGGTGCGGACCCGGGCCATCAGGATGGCGGCGCTGAAAGGCTTGGTGACGTAATCCACCGCCCCCAGGTCGAAGCCCCGCACGATGTCCTCCTCCTCGATCTTGGCTGTGAGGAAGATCACCGGGATGCGCTCGGTCTTGGGGTCCGACTTGAGCCGGCTGCACACCTCGAAGCCGTCCATGCCGGGCATCATGATATCCAGCAGGATCAGATCCGGTGGATCCGCAGCGGCGGCGGCCAGCGCCTGCTGTCCGTTCTGGGCCACCACCACGTTGTAACCCTGTTCCATCAGGACCGCCCCCAGCAGTTTGAGGTTTTGCGGGGTATCGTCGACGATCAGGATCTTCGCTTCGGCATTCATAGGCTCTTCAGGAGGCTCAGCAGCCGGGGAAAGGTTTTCAGGGTATCGGGCAGGGCGTCCAGCTCGAACTGGGCGGCCTGGGACTGGATGCGGGCACCGTATTGGACCAGGGCCTGCCAGCCATGGCGCCGGCCGAGTTCCTCCAGTTCGCCGCCGAACCGGATCAGGCAACCGATGTCGAGGGCGGCGCTGGCCGTGGCGGTCTGCCATTGTTCCGCGGGACCGTCTTCCAGGGCGCGGAGCAGGGACCGGGCCGCCTCCGCCTCGGGCAGCGGATCGAACCCTGCGGCAGCCGGCGGCTCGGCGGCGGCGACAAGACTCGCCGGGACCTCTTCGCCGCCCCGGCCATCGCCGGCGGCGAGCAGCGAGTCCTCGGCGTCGTCCGCCAGCACCTCCACTCCCGGCAGCCGGACGGTGAAGCGGCTGCCCCTCCCCTCCTCGCTGTCGACCCCGATCTCCCCCCCCATGAGCCCCACCAGCCGCCGGCTGATGGCCAGACCCAGGCCGGTTCCGCCGAACTGCAGGCCGCGGTCGATCTGCTCGAACGGTTCGAAGATCAGCTTCAGCTTGTCGCGGGGAATGCCGATGCCGCTGTCGCTGACCGCCAGTTCCAGGCCGCAAGTGGCCCCTTCCCGCGCGCTGCAGCCCACGCTCAGCCGCACCTGCCCGCTCGCCGTGAACTTGGCGGCATTGCCCAGCAGGTTCAACAGCACCTGGCGCAGCCTCACCTCGTCCAGCCGCAAGACCTCGGGCACGTCGGCGGCGACGTCTACCACCCAGCCGACGCCTTTTTCCGCCAGCTTGAGCCGGAACAAGGTGGCCAGTTCGCCGATCAGCCCGCGCAACCGCACCGCGCCGTAGTGCAGCTCGAACCGGCCGGCCTCGGCCTTGGACAGGTCGAGGATGTCGTTGACCAGGGTCAAAAGCGCCCGGCTGCTCTGGCGGATGCTCAACAGATATTCGCGCTGGCGGGGATCGTCGATCTGCCGCATGAGCATTTCCGCGAAGCCGAGGATGGCGTTCATGGGGGTGCGGAACTCATGGGTCATGCAGGCCAGGAACTCGCTCTTGGAGCGGTTGGCCCGTTCCGCCTCCAACCGGGCCAGGCGGGTTTCCTCCTCCCGCAGCTTGCGTTCGGTGATGTCGAAGATGGCGCCCTCCAGGCTGGCCACCCCGCCCTTGCCGTCGGCGATGGGACGGCCGCGTTCGTGGACCCAGCGCAGTGTGCCGTCACGGTGGTTCACCCGGTAGTCGAACTGGTAGACCTGGCCGTCGCAGCGCCCGGTCTGCTCCGCGAGCAGCGTCCGGTCGTCGGCGTGGACCAGTTCGTCGAAGTGGCGCTGCCCTTCGCCGACGAATTCCTGGGCCGGATAGCCGGTGATTTCGGCGAACGGCTCGCTGAGAAATTCGAACCGCCCCGCATCCGGCCAGGAACGGCGGTAAAACGCTCCGGGGATGTTGGCGATCAGTTCGTCGATGCGGCTCTCCGCCTGCCGCTTGAGGGCCAGCTGGGCGCGCACCCGCGCCAGCACCACCGGCATGTTCACCGGCTTGGTGAGGAAGTCCACCGCCCCCGCCTCCAGCCCGCGGGTCTCGTCCTCCACGCTGTCGCGGGCGGTGACGAAGATCACCGGAACCGGGCGGGTGGCGGGATCGGCCTTGAGGCGGGTGCAGACCTCGTAACCGTCCATGTCCGGCATCAGCACGTCCAGCAGGATCAGGTCGGGCAGCTTGCGCCGGCAGAACTCCAGGGCCTGGTTCCCGCCGGTGGCCATGGACACGTCGTAATCCTGCTTGAGGATGCGGTGCAGCAGCTGGATGTTGGCAGGCTGGTCGTCCACCACCAGGACGCGGTAGCGGCGGGAAGCTGGATTGACGGTCATGACGGACACTCGCCTGGGCTAAGGATATGGCCGGAAATAACTTCCCTGAACCTGGACAAGGCAGTTTGATAGGGGTAGGGAAGGCTCACAACCTCCCCTCCCTCCGAACCGTGCAGGCGGTTTTCCCGCACACGGCTCTCCAGTCGGTGGTTTCCTCATCGGGGGTGTCTATCGGCTTGCCAGGCCGGGTATA